>Ga0265325_10002344_pt1 | contig 12818 bp, 14 predicted proteins | sample 41420metaG_FD_202090 | JGI IMG/M metagenome (GOLD analysis project Ga0265325, IMG submission 202090) | Rhizosphere microbial communities from Carex aquatilis grown in University of Washington, Seatle, WA, United States - 4-14-20 metaG | ecosystem: Host-associated > Plants > Roots > Rhizosphere...
CAGTTCAGTGTTCAGTGCGTTTTCGTCGAGAGCAGAGAGTTCGTCGGCTTCGTCGGGCCCGACCACGCAGACCAGGCTCGAGCGCCGGCCCGGCAGCGGCACCAGGGTGAAGGGCCCGCTCTCGGTGTGGAACTCGGTCGAGGTGTCGTGATGCGGGCGGCTGTGACCGAGGTTGAAGGTGAGCGCGGTCTGCGGGTAGGGGTGACCGCGGGTCGCGATGCCGGCCGCGGCGCGGCACAGCGAGCGCCGGCCGTCGGCGCCGATGGCGAGTTGCGCTGTGACAGTGCCCCGGGTCTTCAACGCGATGGTGACGTGGCCGTCGCCGATCTCGACGGCGGAGGCCTCGCCCTCGATCCGTTTCAGCGACGGCAGCTGTTCGGCGCGGGCTGAAAGCGCCGCAAGCAGATGGCGGTTCTCGATGTTGTGGCCGAAGGCGTCGAGGCCAATCTCGCTCGCGGCAAAGCTCACCTCGGGCGCCCGCACCAGGCGGCTCGTTGCATCGACGATGCGCATCGTGCGAAGCGGCGCGGCATGTTCGACGCACAATGGCCGAACAGCGAGCGTGTCGAGTGCGGTGACCGAGCCGGCAAGCAGCGCCGTGGTGCGATGATCGATGCCTGGCGGCGGGCCGATCAGCGCAGTCGCGACACCGGCGGAGGCGATCGCAATGGCGGCGGTAAGGCCCGCGGGCCCAGCCCCGACGATTGCGACCTCAACGGTTAACGGGCTCGTCATGGCGGGTTCTTAGCACGGACCGGCCGCGCGAGCGCGTACCGGGACCAGGACCGGAAACCATGATCGGCCCCGGCAATTCCGCTGTCCCGGGCGATGCGGTATCTCTGTTCGATGAGCGACTGGACCCGCGAGAACGTTGGCAGCCATCTGACGCCGTCGGAACTGCGGCTGTCGGGGGCTTTGGCGCAGCCCAAGCGCCTGGCGATCGGCTGCATCGTGGTGCTGACCGCGCTGGGCTGGCTCGCGCTTGGATTGATCGCAACCGATGTTCCGCTGGGTTGGCAGGCGTTGTGCCGGCCGGCGTTGGGCGCAGGTTTGGCTGAGCTTGCGCTCGCCGTGCCGATGTGGGTGGCGATGGTGCTGGTGATGATGCTGCCGACAGCGGGACCCATGGTGCTGACCTATGCCGACATCGCCGACACCGCGGCGCGGAAGGGCGAACCGGCGGTATCGCCGCTGGTGCTGACCGCAGGTTATGTCGCCGTATGGCTCGGCTTTGCCGTTGTCGCCGGATCAGCGCAATGGCTGGTGGCGCGAGCGGGGCTGTTCGCGACAGGTCCCGCTGGGCAACTTGTGGCGAGCGCCATATTTCTCGGCGCAGGCGTCTACCAATTCTCGGCGCTGAAGCAGGCGTGTCTGACGCAGTGCCAGCGGCCGTTTCCGTTCTTCTTCGCCAATTGGACTGCGGAGCCTTCCGGCGTGTTCCGGCTTGGCCTGCGCCAGGGCTTGTTCTGCCTCGGCTGCTGCTGGGCGATGATGCTGGTGATGTTTGCGACCGGCGCTATGAACGTGATCTGGATGGCGGCGCTCGGAATCGTGATGACCGTTGAGAAGCTTTCGACCACACCGCGGTTCAGCCAGGCGCTCGGCGGCGTGTTCGTCGCGGCGGGCTGCACGATGATGGTCTTTGCGGTGATGGTGGTGGATTAGGATGGACCTGAACGAAGAGCTGCGCGTCAAAGACCCATGGTCGCTGAAGGGCGAGCTTGCGCTGTCGTGCAATTGCGAGGTGTTCTGCCCGTGCGTGCTGTCGCTCGGCCAGTCGGCGCCGACCGAGGGCTATTGCCAGACCTGGGCCGGGGTGCGGATCGACGAGGGACATTTCGGCGATGTCGATCTCTCGGGCGTCAAGTTCGGCTTCATGGCCGACATCCCCGGCCGGCTCGGCCGCGGCAACTGGACCGTGGCGCTGTTCGTCGACGACAAGGCGTCGGTGCAGGCGGTGCGGGCGCTGACCTGGATCATGACCGGGCGTGCCGGCGGCTCGACCGCGTTGCTGAAGATCCTCGCCGGATCGTTCCTCGGCGTGCGGCAGGTGCCGATCGTCTACGAGACGCAAGGCGAGACGCGGATCGTCAAGATCGAGAAGATCGTCGACGGCGCCATCACGCCGGTGCGCGGCGCTGACAAAGGCAACGTCGTGATCCGCAACAGCTCGTACTGGATTGCGCCGGACGTCATCGTCTCGCGCGCCGACCGATCCCGCTTCCGGCTGTTCGGGCGGAACTGGAATTTCGAAGGCCGCTCCGCCGAAATCTGCCAGCTCGACTGGGGCAATCAGAAGAAATAGCGGCGGTCGGCCAACTGGTCAGCCCATGGCGATGCCGGTACACTGCGTGCCGTGGCGGCGCTTGCATTCTTCGTTCACATCCTGACCGCATCCGGGGCCGGCCTCGCGCTGCTCGCCCTGCTTGCGGCGGTGAACGGCCAATGGCCGCTGATGTTTCTTTGGCTCGGCGTGGCGCTGGTGGTCGATGCGATCGACGGACCGATTGCGCGCGCGATCAAGGTCGCCGAAAGGCTGCCGCGATGGTCGGGCGAAACGCTCGATCTCGTGGTGGACTTCACCACCTACGTCTTTGTTCCGGCCTACGCGATCGCCGCTGCCGGGCTGATGCCGGTCGGCTTGGCGTTGCTTGCCGGCGTGGCCATCGTGATCACGGGAACGCTTTATTTCGCCGACCGCAGCATGAAAACGCCGGATAACTTCTTTCGCGGCTTTCCGGCGGTGTGGAACCTGATCGCGTTCTATCTGCTGCTGCTGCGGCCGGCGCCGTGGATATGCGGCGCGGCGATCGCCCTGTTTGTCGTGCTGACGTTCGTGCCGGTGCGGTTCGTCCATCCGTTCCGGGTGCGACGGCTGCGCACGGTGACCGTTGCGTTGCTGACGCTATGGGCCGTGCTGGCTGCGGCCGCGGTCAAGCAGGGCATGGCGCCTGAATCTTGGGTCATCGCGGGCCTGTGCGTTCTGGCGCTTTATTTTCTGGCTATCGGCCTGGTGCCGATCCGCGACGAGCCGGTGTAGGTCATGCTTGCGCTGCTGACCGACCCCACGGCCTGGGCCGCGCTGGTGACGCTCACCGCGCTGGAGATCGTTCTCGGCATCGACAATGTCGTGTTCCTCGCCGTGCTGGTGGCCAAGCTGCCCGCGGAGAAGTCCAAGCGGGCCCGGCAGATCGGGCTGTCGCTGGCGCTGATTTTCCGCATTGCGCTGCTGTTTGCGCTGACCGCGCTGATCCGGCTGCGCTACCCGGTCGTGACCATATTGGGCAACGACATCTCCTGGCATGACATCATTCTGATCGGCGGCGGGCTGTTCCTGATCGGCAAGGCGACCCACGAGATCCACGGCGAGATCGAGGCGCATGACGAGCGGTCAGGGGCGAGTACCGGCAAGGCGGCATTCGGGCTGGTCATCGTGCAGATCATTGCTGTCGATCTCGTGTTCTCGATCGACTCGATCGTGACAGCGATCGGCATGGCGCGCGACATCGAGGTCATGGTCGCCGCCGTCATCATCGCCGTGGCAGTCATGTATGCGGCCGCAGACCGCGTCTCGTCGTTCATCGTCGCACATCCGACCACCAAGATGCTGGCGTTGGCATTCCTGGTGCTGATCGGGACCGCGCTGGTCGCGGATGGCTTCGACTTCCACGTTCCCCGCGGCTACATTTACTCGGCGATGGCGTTCGCCTGCGCGGTCGAGGCATTCAACGTGATTGCGGCGCACCGACGCCGCCGGAAGTTAGGGGAGTGAAATGCCGGTTCTGCTGATTACGGGCTCGAGCCGCGGCATTGGCGCGGCCACCGCAAAGCTCGCCGCGGCCCGCGGCTATGACGTCGCGGTCAATTACAAGAGCGATGAAAGCGCCGCCGCCGACGTGGTTGCCGCGGTGAAGGCGCAGGGCCGCAAGTCGGTCGCGATCAAGGCGGACATGGGCCAAGAGGCCGACATCGAACGAATGTTCAAGGAAGCCGATACGCTCGGGCCGTTGACGCATTTCGTCTACAACACCGGCATTCCGGGACGCGCCGGGCGGTTGGAGAACGCGCCGGCTGCGATGATCCGGGAGGTCATGGACGTCAACGCGCTCGGTGCGCTGTTCTCGGCGCAGCACGCCATCCGCCGCATGTCGAAGAAGCACGGCGGGGCAGGCGGATCCATCGTGCTGCTGTCCTCCGTTGCGGCCGATATCGGCGGCCCGAACGAATACGTCTGGTACGCGGCCTCGAAGGGCGCGATCGAGTCGATGACCTATGGGCTGAGCAAGGAGCTTGCGGGCGATGGCATCCGGGTCAATTGCGTGTCGCCGGGCGCCAGCGACACGCGCGTGCATGCCGATGCCGGCACGCCGGACAAGCTTGCGCGCATCGCGCCGATGATCCCGATCGGCCGTGCCGGCAAGGCGGAGGAGCAGGCCGAGGCGGTCACGTTCCTGTTGTCCGACGCGGCATCCTACATCAGCGGCACCATCCTGCGGGTCGCCGGCGGGCGGTGACCCATACCTTGCGCCGGCGCGGTGGGTCCCTATGATCGCGCCCGACAATCAGAGCGCGTTGTTTGCGCCTACACGGGAGTGAGCCATGGTTGCAGCAGTCCGGGTGCATAAGGTCGGCGGACCTGAGGTCCTGACCTACGAACAGATCGAAATCGGCGCGCCGGGGCCCGGCCAGGTCAAGGTCAAGCAGCACGCTTCGGGTGTGAACTTCATCGACACGTATTTCCGCATGGGCATGTACCCGTCGCCGGTCGGGCTGCCGTTCGTCTCCGGAAACGAAGCGGCAGGCGAGGTGACGGCGGTCGGCTCGGGCGTTACCGATCTCAAGGCTGGCGATCGTGTGGCCTATGTGCATGCCATGGGCGGCTATGCCGAAGAGAAACTGCTGCCGGCGGACCGGGCGGTCAAGCTTCCCGACAACATCACCTACGAGCAGGCCGCCGCGATGATGCTGAAAGGCATGACCGCGGAATATCTGCTACGGCGGACCTACAAGGTGCAGAAGGGCGACAACATCCTGGTCCATGCCGCGGCCGGCGGCGTCGGCCTGATCCTGTGCCAGTGGGGCAAGGCGCTCGGCGCCAACGTCATCGGCACGGTCGGCTCCGAGGACAAGGGCAAGCTTGCCCAGGCCAACGGCTGCGATCACATCATCTATTATCGCAAGGAAGACTTTGCGGCGCGCGTCAAGGAGTTCACCAAGGGCGAGCTTTGCGCCGTGGTCTATGACGGCATCGGCAAGACCACGTTCCCGGCCTCGCTCGATTGTCTGCGGCCGCTCGGCATGTTCGCGAGCTTTGGCAGCGCATCGGGCCAGGTTGAGGCGTTCAACATCAACATCCTGCAAACCAAGGGATCGCTGTTCGCGACCCGGCCGACGCTGAACACCTACGCCGCCAAGCGCGCCGACCTGCTCGACATCGCCAAGCATCTGTTCGAGGTGGTCGGCAGCGGCAAGGTGAAGATTCCGATCAACCAGAAGTACGCGCTCAAGGACGCCCGCAAGGCGCACGAAGACCTCGAAGGCCGCAACACCACGGGCTCGACCATCCTGGTCCCGTAGGGCGTCAATGTCGCAACAGTCGGCCCCCGGCACGCCCGCTTCGCCGCCGTGGGGGATTCCGGCCTCGATCGCGTGGGTGTTGCTGGCGTTCCTACTGAGCGTGCTGGTGGCGACCGGTGCGTACGCCGTCTGGCAGGGTGGCGACGCGCCGCCGCGCACGCCAAGCTACGATGGCGTGACGATCTCGATCGGCGCGCTGGCCTCGATCCCGGTGCAGGTCGCAGTGCTGGCTTTTGCGGCGCAGATGCGCGGCTGGCGGCCGGCCGATTATCTCGGCATCAACTGGCCGCGACGCGGCGAGATCATCGTCGCCACGATCTGCGTCCTCGCCATCGACATGCTGTTCGATGCTTCGCTTTACTTCACCGGACGGGACGTGGTTCCGGCGTTCCAGTCCGAGGCCTATCAAAGCGCCTGGGATGCCGGATGGTTTATTCCGATGCTGCTCGCCATCGTGATCGTTGCGCCGATCGGCGAGGAGGTGGCGTTCCGCGGCTTTCTCTATCGCGGGCTGGTGCGGCCGGGCCGCGAAATCCTGGCCATCGCCGTGATCGCGGCGGCCTGGGCGGTGCTGCATGTGCAATACGACTGGCTTGGCATGCTGCAGATTTTTGCGCTGGGCTTGGTGCTCGGCTGGTTCCGCTGGGCCAGCGGCTCGACCACGCTCACCATCTTCATGCATGTGCTGGTCAACCTCGAAGCGATGATCGAGACCGCAATCAAGGTGAATTGGACATCGTGAACCCTGTCAGAGCAGCGCGGCGAGCCGCCCGAAGGCGTCCGGCGCGGGATCGCGCGGCAGCGCCACGATCGGTACGGAGCCTGCGAAATTCGACAGCGTGTCGAGCGTGTCGCCGAGCGTGACGGTCGCGCCAGGGGTTTCGTTCACCACCAGCGCCTTGATCGCAAGATCGCGCCGCTGCAGCGCATCGAGCGCGGTCAGCGTGTGGCTCAGGGTACCAAGGTAGCTGCCTGTCACCAGCAGCACAGGAATGCGCAGCGCCGCCATCCAGTCCAGCACGGTGTGGCGGGCATCGAGCGGCACCATGACGCCGCCGATGCCTTCGATCAGTAATGTGCCGGGTGTTGGGGCGATTTTCTGTTGGCAGAATTGGATGACACCGTCGAAGTCCACCGATCGGTCTTCCTCGCGAGCGGCCATGTCGGGCGACAGTGGCGCTGCGAAACGCCAGGGCGAGATTTGGTCGAGATTGTCCGGCGAGGGTTGACGGCCGAGCGCGGCGAGCAGGATCGCGGAGTCGCTCATGGCGTTGCCAGGGTCGAAGCCGGTGACCAGCGGCTTCAGCACGTCGATCGGCCGGCCGGCTGAGCGGCAATGCCGAATCAGGCCGGCGGCGACGAAGGTCTTGCCGATGTCGGTGCCGGTCGCGGTGAGGAAGATCGCGCTCATGCGGTGGCGAGGATGCGGGTGCGCACCAGATCGGCCAGGCGGGCGATCTCGGCATCGGGATGCGCTGCGCTGAACGAAAGCCGAAGTCGCGCCGTGCCCTCCGGGACGGTCGGCGGGCGGATCGGGACAGCGAGCAGACCCTCGTTCTCGAGAAGCTTGGAGGCGTCGAGTGCGGTCTGCGCTTCCCCGACGATCACCGGAACGATCGGGCTTTGCGCCTGGGGCAGATTGGTGGTGCGGGTGAACAGCCGCGCCTTCGCCAGCGGCACGCCAAGGCGGTGCGGCTCGCGCTCGATCAGCTCGACCGCGGCAATCCCCGCCGCGATCACCGGCGGCGGCAGGCCCGTGGTGTAGATCAGCGTGCGGGCGCGGTTGCGAACGAGGTCGACCATCGGCTGCGAGGCGCAGACATAGCCGCCGTAACCGCCCAACGCCTTGGACAGCGTGCCGATGCGGATCGGCGCGTCGGCGCGGCCCGCGCCGGCAAAGTCGAGGTCGTGGGCGTCGTCCACCATCAGCCAGGCATCGCCGGCACGCGCGAGCGCGGACAGTTCGGCGAGCGGGGCGCGGTCGCCGTCCATCGAAAACACGCTTTCGGTGACGATCAAGACGTGCTGGTACCGGCCGCGATGCTCGTTCAGCAGAGCTTGCAAGTGCGCGACATCGTTGTGACGGAACGACATCACCTCGGCGCGCGACAGTCGCGTCCCGGACCAGAGGCTGGCGTGGGCCAATTCGTCGATCAGGATCAGGTCGCCGCGGCCGGCCAGGACCGGAGCGATGCCGGCGTTGGCGAGATAGCCCGAGCCGAACACGCAGGCCGCTTCGGCGCCCTTGAGGCGCGCAAGCTTCAATTCCAGCTCGCGGTAGAGCGGATGGTCGCCGGTGACCAGGCGCGAGGCGCCCGCACCGACTCCGTAGCGTTCGATCGCGGCGATCGCCGCGGCCTTGAGCGCCGGGTGCTGGCTCAGGCCGAGGTAGTCGTTGCACGAGAACGACAGCAGACGGCGGCCGTCGCGCTCGACCCAGAGATCGCTGTGGCGATCGGTCGTAACGAGCGTGCGGCCCAGATGGGCCGCATCGAGCGCCGCAAGCTTCTGCAGCGCGAAATCGTCGAGGGAGGACATGTTTGTCGTATAATAGCCTGACGATGGATTGGAAGCACTGGTACGAGCCGGGCCTGGCCTATGTCTGGCTGCCCTATGTGCAGATGAAGACCATGCGGCCGCCGCTTGCGGTGGCACGCACCGAAGGCTGCCGCATCGTGCTGGCCGACGGGCGCGAACTGATCGACGGCATTGCATCGTGGTGGACAGCCTGCCACGGCTACAACCATCCGCACATCCGGCAGGCGGTCGAGCGCCAGCTTGCAACGATGCCCCATGTGATGCTCGGGGGGCTGGTCCACGAGCAGGCGCTGACCTTGGCGCGGCGGCTCGCTGGGCTGCTGCCGGCCGATCTGGAGCGGGTGTTCTTCTCCGAATCCGGATCGGTCGCGGTCGAGGTCGCGATGAAGATGGCACTGCAATACGCCATCAATCGCGGCGAGACGGCGCGGACCAAATTCGTCGCGTTCAAGGGCGGCTACCACGGCGATACCCTCGGCGCGATGGCGGTGACGGATCCCGACACCGGCATGCACGATGTATTCCGGGGTGCGCTGTCGGATCACATGATCGTCGATCTGCCGACGGACGTCGCCAAGGGCGAGGCGCTCGAACTGGTGCTGGCACGGCACGCCGAAACCATCGCCGGCGTCCTCGTGGAGCCGCTGGCGCAGGGCGCGGGCGGAATGCGCTTCCACGATACCGCAACGCTCCAGCGCCTGCGGACGGCGGCCGATCGCTGCGGTGCGCTGCTGATCTTCGACGAAATTTTCACCGGCTTCGGCCGGACCGGATCGATGTTCGCCTGCGAGCAGGCCGGTGTCGTGCCCGATATCCTCACGCTGTCGAAGGCGTTGACCGGCGGCACCCTGCCGCTCGCTGCGACCGTGGCGAACCGGCGGGTGTTCGATGCGTTCTGGTCGGACGACCCCAAGCGCGCGCTGATGCATGGGCCGACCTACATGGGCAACGCGCTGGCCTGTGCCGCCGCCAACGCCTCGCTCGATCTGTTCGAGCGCGAGCCGGTCCTGTCGAGAGTGGAGACGATCGGACGACAGATGAAGGCCGAGCTTGCGCCCTGCATCGGGATGCGCGGCGTCAAAGACGTCCGCATCATGGGCGCCATCGGCGTGGTCGAGCTCGAGCGGATCGAGGAACTCGATGCATTGCGCGGGCGTTTCCTCGACGAGGGCGTGTTCGTCCGGCCGTTCGGCAACGTCGTCTATCTGACGCCGAGCTTCACGATCGCCCCGGATGAGCTGAGCAGGTTGACCGGCGCGATCGTCAAGGTGATCGGATCATGATCCGTAAGCTGAAATCGGGCGGATACCGGCTCTATTCGCGCAAGAAGAATCCCAAGACCGGCCGCCGGCGCAATCTCGGTACATTCGCAAGCCGAAGGGCTGCCGAGAAGCACGAGCGCGAGGTGCAGTATTTCAAGCGGCACTAGGCGAGTAAAAAGGGCCGCGCCGTGCGGGGCTGCACGATCACAATATGGCCTTGGTCCGCGCACGGTCGCGCCAGACCGATGCCGGATTCAGCCAGCATGACGCGTCCTGGGACGGGAGGGCTCATCGATAAATGGAGCACTTCATGCGTGCATGCCTCATTGCGACGGCCGTCATCGTCCTCACTCAGCCAGCCCTCGCGACAGAGTCTCACAAGAAGAAGCCACACCGCATTCACGTTGCCGATCACTCGCATCATCACGCCGCCCGGCATCACCGCGGTTACGCGCGGCTGCCGTGCGCACCCGCCGAAGCCGGCTACGTCATGGCGCCGAGCTTCAACACGAACGTGATCGACCGGTGTGCTTCGAGCAGGCCGTTTGTTCAGAACCAGTCGTGGCGGCAGGCCTGGGCGGCCGCGACACCGCCTGCCGGGCCGTTCGGTGAATCCGTGCCGTTCGGTGAATCCGGCTCGCGTATGCGAGGTGCCCGCCTTCACGATGGCGCGCTCGACAGCATGATCGCGCGCCACGCCGCCGAGAACGGGCTGCCGATCGAGCTTGTGCATCGCGTGGTGACCCGAGAGAGCGGCTACAATCCGCATGCGCGCAGCGGCGGCAATCTCGGCCTGATGCAGATCAAATACGCGACCGCGCGGGGGGCCGGATACGACGGTGCGCCGTCGGGTCTGATGGACCCCGAAACCAACCTCACCTATGCGGTACGCTACCTCGCCGGCGCCTACCGCGCGGCGGGCGGCAATGCGAACCGCGCGGTCAGGCTGTACGCGAGTGGTTACCGCGGGCGGGGCGTGCCATCCGAGATGCGCGTTGCCAGCACGCCATGGCAGCCATGGCCCACCTCGGGTCAGTGGTAGGCTGGATCTGGCGTCCCCGCCGATAAATTTCCGGCGGGGATGTCACACGGGATGCGTCCGGCTCGTCATGGTGTCGTAACCAGAAAAGGAATCGAACCATGAACGCCAACGAACTCTTTGCCGCGGCTCCGGAACTCATGAAGAAATGGACCGCCACGTCGGTTGCCGTCGCTTCGAGCCTCGACCCGAGCCTGATCGGGCTCGTGGAAATCCGCGCGTCCCAGATCAACGGCTGCGCCAACTGCATCAACATGCACACGCAGGAGGCCCGCGCGAAGGGCGAGACCGAGCAACGCATCTACCTGCTTTCGGCCTGGCACGAGGCGCCTTGTTACACCGACCGCGAACGTGCCGCGCTCGCCTGGACCGAGGCGCTGACCCGGCTCTCCGAAGGGCACCATCTCGAAGCGGCCCGTGACGCCTTGTCGGCTCACTTCACCAAGGAGGATCAGGTCAAGCTCACCTTGATGATCAATGTCATCAACGGCTGGAACCGCATCGCGGTCGGCTTCAGCCAGTTCATCGATCCGGCTGAAGCAAAGTCCGCCGCCCAGGCCGCCGCCGCCTGATGGTCGGCACCACGCACCCGGACGCAGCGGCGAGCTTCGACCCGCTGCGTCCAAAGCTCATGCGTGTCGCCTACCGCATGCTCGGCTCCGTGGCCGATGCCGAGGATATGCTGCAGGAGGCCTTCATCCGCTGGATGGGGGCCGACCGCAGCGAGGTGCGTGAACCCGAGGCGTTCCTGCGCCGCACGGTCACGCGGCTCTGTCTCGATCAGCTCAAGTCGTTGCGGCATCGGCGCGAGACCTATATCGGTCCGTGGCTGCCCGATCCCGTCCTCGAAGAAGACGGCGAGGGGCCGGACAACGATGTCACCTTGCCGCTGATGTTGGCGCTGGAACGCCTTTCCCCGCTCGAGCGCGCGGCGTTTCTGCTGCACGATGTCTTTGGCCTGGAATTTGAGGAAGTCGCCACCACCATCCAGCGCGACGCCGCAGCCTGCCGTCAGCTTGCCGCGCGAGCGCGCACGCATGTTCGTGAGGCAAGGCCACGCTTCCAGGTCGACAAGCAGCGCGGCCTTGAGCTCGCCAAGGCTTTCTTCACCGCGTCACGCGAGGGTGACATGAAAACGCTCTCCACGATGCTGGCGGCGGACGTCAGTGTTCACTCGGACGGCGGCGGCAAGCGACCGGCGGCAATGCGGCCGATTGTCGGCTTCGATGCCGTCCTGAGAGTTCATCGAAATCTGGCGGCGCTGTTCCGGAAGAATGGTTCGAAGCTTGTTCGCGCTGGATTCATCAACGGATTGCCCGGGTTCGTCACGCTGGAGGCCGACGGCGAGATTCAGACCACGGCGCTGGAGATTGAGGATGGAAAGATCACAGCCATCTATGTGGTACGGAATCCGGACAAGCTGAAGCATCTGCACTCGTGACGCCCAGACTTCCGCTGTGCAATCAGGCGTTCACAGCGGTGCCGTGCAGATCGTATTCGTCGGAGCGCTCGATCTTGACGGCGGCGAACTCACCGACGCGAAGCGGCTTTTTGCTTTTCACATAAACCGCGCCGTCGATCTCCGGCGCATCGCCTCTGGAGCGGCCTTTGGCGACAGTGGGACCGACCTCGTCGATGATAATCTGCTGCCGCGTGCCGACCTTGCGCTTCAGCCGCCGCTTCGAGATCGCCTGCTGGTGCGCCATGAAACGGTGCCAGCGTTCTTCTGTGACTTCTTTCGGCACCGGCGCGGCGAGGTCGTTTGACACGGCGCCATCGACCGGCTCGTAACGGAAGCAGCCGACGCGATCGAGATCGGCCTCGTCGAGCCAGCCGAGCAGCATCTCGAAGTCTTCGTCGGTCTCGCCGGGGAACCCGACGATGAAGGTTGAGCGGATGGTGAGATCGGGGCAGATTTCGCGCCAGCGCGCGATGCGGTCGAGGGTCTTCGCCTGCGCGGCTGGCCGCTTCATGCGTTTGAGTACATCGGGTGAGGCGTGCTGGAACGGGATGTCGAGGTACGGCAGCACGCGCCCCTCGGCCATCAGCGGGATCACCTCGTCAACGTGCGGATAGGGGTAGACGTAGTGCAGCCGCACCCAGGCGCCGAGCGTGCCAAGCTCCTTCGCCAGATCGAAGAAGCGGGCGCGCACCTCGCGGTCCTTCCAACGGCTCGCGGCGTATTTGATGTCGACGCCATAGGCCGAGGTGTCCTGGGAGATCACCAGCAACTCCTTGACGCCGGCAGTGACCAGCCGCTCGGCCTCGCGCAGCACGTCGGCGGCCGGCCGCGAGACCAGATCGCCCCGCAGCTTCGGAATGATGCAGAAGGTGCAGCGGTTGTTGCAGCCCTCGGAAATCTTCAGATAGGCGTAGTGCCGCGGCGTCAGCTTGATGCCTTC
>Ga0265325_10002345_pt1 | contig 12817 bp, 10 predicted proteins | sample 41420metaG_FD_202090 | JGI IMG/M metagenome (GOLD analysis project Ga0265325, IMG submission 202090) | Rhizosphere microbial communities from Carex aquatilis grown in University of Washington, Seatle, WA, United States - 4-14-20 metaG | ecosystem: Host-associated > Plants > Roots > Rhizosphere...
TCGCATCGGGCCGCTGTTCACCCCGCCCGCCGCCAGCAAATACCCGCGTCCACTGGGCACCATCATGAATCCCAATGGCGATGGTGCCGGGCAGTGGCCGGGCGGCGCCTTCGATCCCGAGACCAACATCTTCTACATCTTCTCCAACATCTCCTACAGCGCGACGGGCGAGGTGCCCGCCGATCCCCAGGTGACCGATGCCGGTGAGATGCTGGGCGTCGCCCGGGCCGAAGGCGGCTCGCGGGCGCGGACGCGGCTGACGGTCAAGGGCATGCCGCTGATGAAGCCGCCCTACGGCCAGATCACCGCCATCGATCTCAACAAGGGCGAGATCGTCTGGCAGGTGCCCCATGGCGAGACGCCGGACGAGGTGCGCAACAATCCCGCCCTGAAAGGCATTATCGTTCCCCGCACCGGCAGCCAGGGCAAGGTCGGGGTTCTGGTGACCAAGACCTTGGTGATCGCCGGCGACGGCACCGCCACCACCGGACCGGACGGCAAGTTGGGCGCTTGGCTGCGCGCCTATGACAAGGCAAGCGGCAGGGAAGTGGGCGCGGTGCGGATGCCGACCCGGGTCACCGGCTCGCCGATGACCTATGCGCTGGGCGGGACACAATATATCGCGGTGCCGGTGTCCGGCTTCGACATGCCGGGACGGCTGGTGGCCTACAAACTCGGCTAGCGCAGTGCCATCACGCCGTCGGCGACATTCTGTACCGCCAGGGCGGCAAGCATCACGCCAAGAAGGCGTTCGGTCACCGCCAGGCCCCGCGCCCCCAGCAGCCTTCCCAGCAGGCCCGAGGCGGCGAACACGCCAAGGGTGATGAGCACCATCACGGCGATGACGCCCAGCAGCAGGCCAAGCTGGAGCCAATTGCCGCCGGTGCGGCTGGCCAGCAGGATGCAGGCGGTGATCGCGCCCGGCCCCGCCATCAAGGGAATGGCAATGGGAAAGGCGGCGATATTGGCGTCGGGGCGGGCGGCGGCGTCGCCGGCATTGCGGCGCTGGCGGCGGTCGAACACCATCTCGAAGGCGATGGAGAACAGCAGCAGCCCGCCGGCGATGCGGAAGGCGGGCAGGCCGATGCCCAGCGCATTGAGCAGCCAGGTGCCGAACAACGTCGCCCCCGCCAGGACGAAGAAGGCGATGATGCTGGCCTCGATGGCGATGCGGCGCTTGACGGCATGGTCCATGCCCGCGGTGAGGCCGAGAAAGATCGGCGCCATGCCCGGGGGATCGAGCACCACGAACAGGGTGGCGAAGGCGGAAGCGAGGTCGAGCACGCGGGTCTTATAAGCGCCGCAGCAAGGATTGCGAAGCAAATCGCCCGCCGCCGGCCGGGGCTTGAAGCGGCCGCCTGCCCGCTGCATTGTAACGGTATACAGGCGGGGCGGCGGGTGCTTTAAGCCTTGGCCGCGGGGAAAAAAAGCGAAGTTTCGGGAGGAATTCATGAAATCCACTCTGCCTGCGGCCATGGCCGCGCTGCTGCTTTGCGCGGGACCCGCGATGGCACAGGTCAAGGCCACGGCGCAGGGCGTGCCCGACCTCGATTACCGGGCGGTGCCGGGCTTCTTCAAGCCGCCGCCGGGCGACTATCCCGGCGAGACGCAAGGGGTCGCGACCAATTCCAAGGGCGATGTGTTCGTGTTCTTCCGCGCCGAGCGTTCGCGGCTGTGGGAATACGACAACACCGGCAAATTCGTCCGCGAGATCGGCAAGGGCTTCTATAATTTCCTCTTCGCCCATTCGGTACGGGTCGATGCCCATGACAATATCTGGGCGGTGGACGAAGGCTCCAACACCGTCACCGAATTCAATCCGGACGGCAGCAAGGTTCTGCTGGTGATCGGCTTCCGCCCGCCGGTGACGGCCGGCGTCGTCGCCACGCCGCACGGCCCCAACCCGCCGGACCAGAATTACACCCTGTGCCGCCCCACCGACGTCGCCTGGGACCAGCAAGGCAACATCTTCGTCTCCGACGGTTACTGCAACAACCGGGTGGTGAAATACGACCGCAACGGCCGCTTCCTCGCCAAGGTCGGCGGCCCCGCTTCGGGCAAGGGCGTGAACCAGTTCAACCTGCCGCACGGCTTGCAGGTCGACCGCGCCGGCAATGTCTATGTCGCCGACCGCGGCAATGCCCGCTATGTCGTGCTGGACAACAACCTCACCTGGAAGACGACCTACGACAATTACGGTTCGGCCTGGTCGGCCTGCATCTCGCAGGGGCCGCACCAGTATCTGTTCGTCTCGAACTCCAATCCCAACGGCAATCCGCCGGGAAGCTGGGACAATACCGGCCAGGTCTACAAGCTGGAACTGGACGGCACCCCGCTGGGCAAGTTCGGCCATGCCGGCAAGCTGGAGCCCAACTGGCAGGTGGTGCACATGATGGATTGCCGCAACCCCAACGAATTGATCGTGGGCGAAATCGAATCCTGGCGGGCGCAGAAATTCGTCCTGCAGTCGAAATAACCGCCAACAGAGATCGGGAGACATTCCATGAAACGCATCCTGCAGGTCCTTTTGGCCGCGACCATCCTCACCGCCATTCCGGCCATCGCCCAGACGGAGATTTCCTTCACCGCGGCGGATATCCTGAAAACCCCGCGCGACCAGCTGCTGGGTGAGGTCGCCGGCGTGGCGACCAATTCCAAGGGCGACATCTTCGTTTTCACCCGCACCGGCGATCCGTCGGTGTCGCTGGGCGGCTCGCGCACCTTCCAGCGCGGCGGCACGCGGCTCTATCAGTATGACGCCACCGGCAAATATGTGCGCGAGATCGGCAAGGGGCTTTACGGCTTCCTGGTCGCCCAGCAGGTGCGCATCGACAAGGACGACAATATCTGGGCGGTGGACGCCTCCAGCGGCATGGTGATGAAATTCGATCCGACCGGCAGCCGCATCGTGATGCTGATGGGCCGCAAACCGGAATCGATCGACGTGCCCCAGCCCGCGCGCACCTCGCGCAATGGCGGCGCAGGCGCTTCGCAGGACCTGTTCGACTGGCCGACCGATGTGGCCTGGGACGCGGCGGGCAACATCTTCGTCGCTGACGGGCTGGGCGCCAATGCCCGGGTTGCGAAGTTCAGCAGCGTGGGCAAGTTCATCAAGTCCTTCGGCGCCAAGGGCGCGGGCGACGGCCAGTTCGTCGACACTCATTCCCTGGCGGTCGATGCGGCGGGCAATGTCTATGTTGCCGACCAGGGCAACAAGCGCATCTCGGTGTTCGACAATGACGGCAATTTCAAAAGCCAGATCACCGGCGTCGGCGGCCCGGCGGCGCTGTGCCTGTCGGGCGGCGCCCATCCTTACCTGTACAGTTCCAATTCCAACCCGCAGGACGACATCGACAGCGGCGGGGAAATCTATCGGCTGGAACTGAACGGAAGCGTGACGGGCAAGTTCGGCCATGCCGGCAAGGCGGCGAAGGAGTTCGGCACCGTCAACGAGATCGACTGCCGCGGCAACGCACTGTTCGTGGCCGAGGTCGGCAATTACCGAGTGCAGAAGATCACACTGAAGTGAACCGGTTGGAATCGAACGCAAAAAAGGGCCCAGCGATGGGCCCTTTTTTGTTGTCTGGAGGGGCGATGTAATGAACTGCAGTTAACTATCTTTCCAGATAATTAGTAATCTGTTAACATTCCGGACAGCCATTCAGGAGGGGATTGATGAGAACTCCTTGGCGTCCGGTCATCCGCGTCTCCTTTGCGTCTGCCGTCCTGGCGCTCGCCGCGGCGCCCGGTTATGCGCTCGAAGCCGATACCAATGTCGGCTTCACCGCCACCGGCATCAGTCCCTGGACAGGCCAGCCCGGCTATACGGTCTATGAAGACAAGAATATCGGCGTCAATTTCTCGGTCGATATTCCAACGGTCGGCGTGTCGCCGAGCGACATCCTGGCGAACTTCCTTGGAATCAACGCCTCCATCCTCAGCGCAACGGTGGGCGGCTCGGCCTCGGTAAAGGCGGGCATCGATTTCGGCTATTACGCGACCGATGGACGGCTGAGCCTTTCCTATCCCGGCCTCGCCCAACTCAACATCGCCACCGTCCCAGGCACCAATCTTGTCAGCGGCGCGGGGTTTGGCATCGACACCTCGTTCGGCGCCGGGCTCACCAAGCCGTTCATACCGCTGGTGTCGCTGAGCGCGCTGGCCGGCGCTGGCTATGGCGACAACTCCATTCCCGGCTTCTTCGGCGGCGCCGTGTTTCGCGATCCGCATTTCGGCACGACATTTCCCAATGTCTCGGCCTGGGCCGACCTTTATGTGGATGCCGATCTTTCAGCCTTCGTGGAGGCGAAGGGCCTTGATCTGCCTGTTTTCGGCTGCGTCGCCTGCGTGCGGAAGGATTTCTCCGTGGCCACCGGCAATCACGTCATCCCGATCGTGGAGATCGATCCCTCGAACGTCATCGTGGCCGGGTTGGGCGGCATTCAACTCAACCAGCCCTTCGCCATCCCGCCTGCCACAACGATCACGCCGAGCTATCCCAATCTCAAGGTGGCCGGAACCCTGACGCCCGGCACCACCATAGTGGCGGGCTCCGACAGCAAGCCCTTCGTCACCTTGCAGGGCAATATCGACGACCTCATCCCCTTCGTGGGGCCCTTCCTGTCGGGCGCCATCGGCCCCTTCGGCTACGATCTTGCATCCCTCGAGGGCGGTCCGAGCGTGGGGCTCTACCAGAATCTGAGCTTCACCGTGACCCCGAGGGTGCAACTCGATTTCAGCGAGCCGGTGAAGGTGAGCGTGGCGGGCGGCGCCTATTCGCTGGTGACGTCCACCACCTTCGATCTGGGACAGTCGATCGACGTCAAGCCGCTCATATCGAGCTTCGGCGATCTCAAGATTTCGCCCACCTACTATCTCGACAACAAATTCGTCAACGAAACCGGGCTCAGCCTCGATGTCACGTTCGATGTGACGGGACCGGAATTGACCTCCTCGTTCGGCGATCTTGGGCCGCTCGGGCACCAGACCGCGACCCTCAACCTGGCGCAGTTTCCGATTTCCACCACCGATTTTTCCGTTCCGGTAAATCCCATTACCGCCAGGACGGTCGATTTGCAGAAAACGCTGCTGGCCGGCAGCCTCGGTTCCCAGATCGCACTGCAGAGCTTCAATGTCCTGGACCTGGACACCACCACCGGCGCCGAGACGGTCCAGCTGAACTTCCTTGATCATGTCAGCGGCTGGACCGGCAGCGCCACCGTGGTCGGCACCGAAACGCCGCTCTCGCTGCTGAACGGCCAGCTGCTGGACCGCGTGTTTTCGACCCCCGACGACATCATCCTTTCGCTGCCGGGCAACAACCCCCTGCTCGAGCAGATCGTCCATTACGACGCGGGCAATTCCTTCTGCCTGGGTTGCGTGGACCTCGGACAATTCTTCAACGGCCTGAACCCGGTCATCAGCGACGGAGACGACGACCTTTTCATCTCCAAGCTGCTGGATCTGCCGGATGATTATTGCCTCGCCTGCGACCCGATCCTCTCGCAGCAGAACATTTTCGCGTCGGGGCCGGATCCAACCGTGTTGGTTGGACCGACGGTGCCGTTCCAGGAAGCCCCTGAACCTCCGGCCTGGACGTTGCTGCTCGCCGGGCTCGGCGGCATGAGCCTAATAACCCTTCGCAAGGTGCGCGCCGGCATGACATAACCGCCGCATGGCAGTGGCGGCGGCAAGGATTGCGGCGGACGGGGACGATCCGCGTCGGCGCATCCTGAAGGATGTGTTCGGCTTCGACGAATTCCGTCCCGGCCAGGACCAGGCCATGCAGGCACTGCTTGCCGGGCGGCATGTGCTGACGGTGATGCCGACCGGCGCGGGCAAGTCGCTCTGCTACCAGGTTCCGGCGCTGGTGCTGGGCGGGCTGACCGTGGTGGTCTCGCCGCTGGTGGCCCTGATGCAGGACCAGGTCGCCGCCCTGCGCCTCGCCGGTGTCGCCGCCGACACCATCAATGCCTCGCTCGAGCGCGACGCCAATGTCGCCGCCTGGCATCGCGCCATGGCGGGCGAGACCCGGCTGCTCTACCTGGCGCCCGAACGGCTGATGACACCGCGCATGCTGGAGGCGCTGGCCCGGCTGGAGGTCCGCCTCATCGCAGTGGACGAGGCCCATTGCATCTCGCAATGGGGTCCGGCCTTCCGGCCCGAATATGAAGCCCTGTCGCGGCTGCGCGACATATTCCCGAATGTGCCGATCATCGCCCTGACCGCCACCGCCGACGAGGCCACGCGCACCGACATCGCCGCCCGGCTGTTCGGCGGCCAGGTCGAAACCCTGGTGCTGGGCTTCGACCGGCCCAATATCCGCTTCAGCATCGAAGCGCGCAGCGACGGCAAGCGCCAGTTGCTGGATTTCGTCGGGCGCCATGCGGGCAAGAGCGGCATCGTCTATTGCCTGTCGCGCAAGAAGACGGAGGAGACGGCCCGGTTCCTCGAACAGGAGGGCGTGCGGGCGCTTCCCTATCATGCCGGCATGGCCAAGGAAGCGCGCGACGCCAACCAGAACCGTTTCATGACGGAGTCGGGGGTGGTGATGGTCGCGACCATCGCCTTCGGCATGGGCATCGACAAGCCCGATGTCGCCTATGTCTTTCATACCGACCTGCCCGGCAGCCTGGAGGCCTATTACCAGGAGATCGGCCGCGCCGGCCGCGACGGCCATCCCGCCGAGGCGCATATGCTGTTCGGGCTGGGCGATATCCGCATGCGACGGATGTTCATCGAGCAGGAAGAAACTTCGCCCGAGCACAAGCGGCGCGCCCATGGCCGCTTGGACATGCTGATCGGCTATTGCGAGACCGCCGGCTGCCGCCGCCAGATCCTGCTGGGCTATTTCGGCGAGGCGGCGGAGCCTTGCGGCAATTGCGACAACTGCCTCAGCCAGGCGCCGCGGCTGGACGGCACGGCGGAGGCGCGGCTGGTTCTGCAGGCCGTGGCCCAAACCGGCCAGCGCTTCGGCGCCGCCCACGTTATCGATGTGCTGCTCGGCCATGAAACCCAGAAGGTGATCGACCGCAGCCATCACCTGCTGCGCAGCTTCGCCACTGGCGCCGCGCGCAAGAAGGGGGAATGGCAATCCCTGATCCGCCAGATGATCGCGGGCGGCCTGCTGGTCCAGGACGTCGCCGGCCATGGCGGCCTCGCCATCGCCGGCAAGGGCGACGCCCTGCGCCGGGGGGAGGCGGGGTTTGAATATCGCGCCGAAGCGCCGCGTCCCGCCCGCCGCGGCAAGCAGCGTGCCGAGCCCGCCGCTGGCGGCGGGGAGGGCGATCCGGCGCTGCTGGCAGCGCTCAAGGCCCTGCGCCTGCGCCTCGCCCGCGAGCGCCAGGTGCCGGCCTTTGTGATCTTCTCCGACCGCACCCTGATCGACATGGCCGAGCGCCGCCCGCGCGACCTGGACGCATTCGCCGAAGTTCATGGCGTCGGCGCCGCGAAGCGAAAGGATTTCGGACAGGTGTTTCTGGACGCAATCGCGGCGCACCGGGCGGACTGACAGCTTGCGTCGAATGTCCGGCCGCTCCCTGGGGGCACAAAATTCAGTCTTCGTCGTCCGTTTCCCGCCCGCCCCAGTCTGCGCCTTGCGTGCCGTCGAATTCCGGCAGCAGGGCGATGAGGGCGAAGAGCAGGGCGATGCCGGCGATCACTTCCAGCACCTCCATCGTGCGCGGTCCTTCCCGCTGGGAGAATTTCCGGTCCCACATTTCCGGCGGCGCGGTCCAGCCGACCGGCATGGCGTCGGCGGCGTCGCAGCGCACGATGTCGCCGCCGCGGTTCTGGCAGGTGGGGGCGGCGCGCGCAGCCGGCGCGCCCAGCAGCAGCGCCGCAACCAAAAGTGGGAGGATCGTCTTGCGCATGGGGTGACGGACCGGGGATTGCGCCCATGCAAGTTTATCCCATGCCGGGCGTCCACGCCACGCCTGCTAGAATTTGCGCTCGTCCACGATCTCGAATTCCGGGCCCAGGGCCTGGCGCAGCGCCAGCAGCAGCGAATCGGTCTCCTTGCGGAAGCGGTCCCACTCCTCCTGCGGCCAGGGGCTGGGATCGGGCAGGTAATCCCAGTCGATCGCGGTATCGTCCCAGGCCACGATATATTCCAGCTTGCGCTGCAGATTTTCCGGCACCGGCAATTTGCGGGACTCGACAGGGTAGTCGAATTTCTCCCGGGTCCGGTCGTCGCCGGACCACAGGCAGACCCCGCTACCGGGATCGAAGAAGAACCGGAATTTGTAGGTCATGACGCGGTGCGCGGCATGCTAGGGCATGTTTCGCCTCCCCACCATGCTTGGGCCGTCCGCCGGAGCTTCGGTTTCCCCAGGCGCGCTCTTGCCGGATCGCGGGTGGGCGCCTTGCGGAGCATCATCCGACCGGCGGCGAAAGCGCCTGGCCGGACCGTGCGGCCATAAGTACCCATGTTGCCAGCAGAGTTCCGGTCTGTCTCAATGGCCCGAGATATTAGGCTGTTGGGGGCCGGGTGTCTGAAGGGAATGAGGGGGCGGAAGCCAGCGCGCCGCTATCGGGCATGCCCGATGCCGCCGGGCGGCCGATCGACCTCGCTATCGCCGCCGCCCCCGATCCTTCCCCATCGCCACCAATCCCAGAGGAGTCGCAAGTGGAAATCCACAAGCCCAAGCCGGTGCACAGCTGGCGCGAATTCCTCACCGAACTGGGCACCATCGTGCTGGGCATCTGCATCGCGCTGGCGGGCGAGCAAATTCTCGAAGAGCTGCGTTGGCAAAAGCAGGTGCAGCAGGCCCGCCAGGTCATCGCGACCGAGATGGCCTACAATCTGGATGGCGCGATATGGCGCATGCGCACCGTCAATTGCGTCGAACAGCGGCTGGATACGCTGGCGAAAATATTGGACGAGGCATCCCGGTCCGGCAGCCTTCCGCCCGTCGGCTATATCTGGCAGCCACCCGCGCATATGTGGCGCAGCGGCGCCTGGGAAAGTGTGGTGGCATCGCAGACCGCGGTGCATTTTCCCCGCCATCAGCTTGCGGAGCTGGGCGCCCTCTACAAGACCGTGCAGCGCATCGAAGAATCTTTCGTTCTGGACACCATCGCGTGGAGCGACCTCTACGCCATGGTGGGGCCGGGCCGGCGGCTCGATCCCGCCTCCGAGGCAGGCTTGCGCACCGCACTTGTCCGCGCCCGCAGCAGCGGCCGGACCATGGCACTCCTGTCGACGTTCCTAGTTACCCAGACACGCGCCATGAACCTGCCCTTCTCAAAGTCAGACCTGGAGCTGATCGCCGCAGCCCGCACCCAGCCAATGACACGGCCGACATTGTGGCTAGAAAATAATCTGGTCCCGGCCGATCCGGCGGCTGGCACGCCCCGCATGACCGCCACGTCACCGACTTTGATCTGTGCACCGCTCGGCGCCGTGCCGCCGAGCTATGGTGAAGCGCCGGCCAAGGGGATTCAGGACATGGTGAGCGCCGCCGCGAAATCCTTGCCCGACTTCGGAGCCGCCGCGCCATGATCGACACGCCGCCCGCCACTCTTGACCCACAGCGGACAGCGACCCAATTCCCCTGAAACCAGAAGACCGTCTTGGGAAGACCGCGCTTGATTTTGGCTGTGGCCCGAAAAGACGCAGCTTCCGCAGTGAAGTATTGTCCAAGTGGCCAAGGCCGCGTCGCGCACCTCGCGCATCATGCGGCGCAATCCGGAGCAAAGGGCAGAAACCGGTCAGTCGATGGTGCCGAACAGCTCCCCTTCGAGCGGGCGGGAGACAAACCCGTCCGGCCCCTTGGGCAGGTCGCCCGCCACGGTGATGCGGCGCACCACGCGCGGCGCCTGGAAATGCGCATAATCGATGGGGCCGGCATGGGCGGTCGCCTGGTTGTCCCAGATGACCAGCGCATGCGGCGACCAGCGGAAGCGCACCTGGTATTCCGGGCGGGAGATTTCCTCGGCCAGCAGGTCGATCAGCACCTGGCTCTCCCGCTCCTTGAGGCCGACAATGTGCGAGGTGGTGCCCGGGTTGATGAACAGGTGCTTTTTGCCGGTTTCCGGATGCACCCGGACCACCGGATGCAGGGCGGTCAGCGCGCCGGTTTCGCGGCGCTCCTCGCCCTTCCAGTTGGCGTAGTCGCTGTGGGTGTGATGCACCGCCTGCAGCCCGTCAATCAGATCGCGGATCTTCGGCGACAGGCCGTCATAGGCGGCTTCCAGATTGCTCCACAGCGTGTCGCCGCCATAGGCGGGAATCTTGATGCCGCGCAGGATGGAATATTTGTTGGGATTGGCGACAAAGGTGATGTCGATGTGCCAGCCCTTGTAATCGCGCGGCGGCTTGGCGGTGGGAACGGCGCGGTCGGGACGGTAGCGCGGGGTATAGTCCGCGGCGGCGCGCTCCCAGATTTCGGGATGGCTCTTCAATCCCAGCGCGATGGGGTGGGCGGGCGTCAGCTTGCCGAAATAGCGGCCGAAGGCGAGCTGCTGCTCGTCGGTGATCTTCTGGTCCCGGAAAAACAGTACCTTCCATTGCAACAGGGCCTGGTGGATGTCTTCGACTTCTGCCGTATTGAGCGGCTTGCCCAGATCCACGCCTTCTATTTCCGCCCCGATCACCGGCGTGGCGGGCAGCACCACGACGCGGGACTTGGCTTTGGATGCGACGGCACTCATGGCCCCTCCAAAAATTAAAGTGAAATTCCCTGGGGTGACGGCGATGCGGGCTGTTGCCCGATGAGCGCATTAAGACTATAGATAGTCTATCTAGTCAATATACATTAAGCCGCGCCAAGCATGGCTGGCCCCGTGAGCGCAGACGAGGAGTACACCGATGCAATCCGCCGCGATGCGGTCGCCGGCCAGATTCCGCCCGGAGGTCCCATGACATCGGCGCGTGTGACGGCGTTGCGGCTGGTTTCGGCGGCACCCGACGCGCCGCATCCCACGGCCCGGCGGGTGGTCGAAATCCTGTCCCAGGAAAAGCCGGATGGCCTTGGCATCGCCGCCCTGCGGCGCCATTACAATCTGAGCCGCCGCCAGTTCCTGACCGAGCTGGAACCGGTGGAAAGCGTGTTCCATATCCACCCCGCCGAGCCCGGCGTGCCGCGGCTCACCATCATCCGGCCGCGAAATTTCCGCGCCGGGACGCGCATCCCCGCGCTGGTCTATCTGCATGGCGGCGGCTGGAGCCTGGGAAGCCTCGCCACCTATGAGCCTTTCTGCCGCCAGCTCGCCAACGCCTGCGGCATGATTGTGGTCTGGGTGGAATACCGTCTTGCGCCCGAGCATCCCTTCCCCGCCGCCTATGAGGACACGCTCGCCGCCTGGCGCTGGGTGCAGCTTCATTGCCATGAGATCGGCGCCGACCCGGCGCGCATTGCGATCGGCGGCGACAGCGCCGGCGGCAATCTCGCGGCCGCGGCGGCACTGGCCTGCAAGCGGGAAGGCGGCATCATGCCCTGGCGGCAGGTCCTGCTTTATCCCTGCCTGGATCTGTCGGCCTCGCTGCCCTCGCACCGCAAGCTGGCGGAAGGCTATCTGCTGACGGCTTCGCTTTACGCCTGGTACCGCGACAACTATCTGTGCGGCGCCCATCCCGACGAGCCGCGCCTGTCGCCGCTGTTCGCCGAGGACGTGGCCGGCCTGCCGCCCACGCTGCTGCTCTATGCCGGCTTCGATCCCCTGCGCGACGAGGCGGCGGCCTATGCCATGAAGCTGATGCTTGCCGGCGTGCCGATTGAGACCTTGTTCTTCGCCGACATGATCCACGGCTTCCTGACCATGGGCGGCGCCATTCCCGAGGCCAACGCTGCCATCGCGCGCATCGCCGAAACACTGGCGAGCTTCGGCGACCGACTATGATGCGCACGAATTTATCCGGATTTCTCCTGCTCGCCGTGGCGCTGTTGCCGTCTGCGGCCCGGGCGGTCTCGCCGCCCGCCGCCGAGGCGCCGCATGGCATGGTGGTGACGGCGCAGCACCTCGCCTCCGATGTCGGCCGGGAAATCCTGGAGCGCGGCGGCAACGCGGTCGATGCGGCGGTGGCGGTCGGCTATGCCGAGGCGGTGGTCAATCCCTGCTGCGGCAATATCGGCGGCGGCGGCTTCATGCTGCTGCACCTGAAGGACCGCGGCGATATCGCGGTCAATTTCCGCGAAACGGCGCCGGCCGCCGCCAGCGCCGGCATGTATCTCGACGCGGCGGGCAATGCCGTGCCGGGGGCCAGCCTGTTCGGCTACAAGGCGGCCGGCGTTCCGGGCACGGTGCTGGGCCTGGACAGCGTCCTGGCGGAGTATGGCCGCCTGTCCCGCGCGCAGGTGATGGCGCCCGCCATTCGCCTGGCGCGGGAGGGGTTCGTGCTGGCCAAGGGCGATACCGACATTCTGGGCCCGACGACGGAGCGGTTCCGCCGCGACCCGGCCCTGGCGCGAATCTTCCTGCGGCCGGACGGCACCGCGCTGAAGCCCGGCGACCGGCTGGTGCAGAACGACCTGGCGCGCACCCTGGCAGGGATCGCCAGGCTGGGGCCGGATTATTTCTATCGCGGACCCGTCGCCGCAGCCGCGGCGACGGCGTCGGCGGCGCAGGGCGGATTGCTGACGCAAGCGGATTTCAGCGGTTACCGGATCAGCGAGGCGAAGCCATTGCGATGCAGCTATCGCGGCTATGCGTTTCTTGTCGCGCCGCCGCCAAGCTCCGGCGGCGTGACGCTGTGCGAGCTGCTCAACATCCTGGAAGGTTACGACCTGAAGGCGCTGGGCTTTCATTCCGCCGCCGCGACCCGGGTGATGATCGAGGCAATGGCCCGCGCCTATGCCGATCGCAACGATTCCCTGGG
>Ga0265325_10002347_pt1 | contig 12810 bp, 9 predicted proteins | sample 41420metaG_FD_202090 | JGI IMG/M metagenome (GOLD analysis project Ga0265325, IMG submission 202090) | Rhizosphere microbial communities from Carex aquatilis grown in University of Washington, Seatle, WA, United States - 4-14-20 metaG | ecosystem: Host-associated > Plants > Roots > Rhizosphere >...
GTCCACCTCAGCGCCCGCTGCATTGTAGCTGGAGTTCTCAACCGTTGCCACAGAATTTTTCAGCCTGCGCTTTTAGCTGGGCCGGCACTTCTGGGACGCTCGCAAGAAGCGGAGAGTTTTCGCGTCACCTCCCATTTTCCAGCGTACAAAGCAACGTGCCGCTGCCTTCGCAGCGGCACGTTAGTAAGTGCCATGCATCTCATCACTCCCTGGTTTGGGGCTGAGAAACAAGCTGCATGCACTCAACCCTTCACTTTAGGCGTGGGCGTGCGCGTGCGGCGTTGCCATCTTAATGGTATGGGCTGGGCGCTTCTTGTGCCGCACCGTGGTTGCCGTCTTGGTAGTCTCCATCCGCCGGTTCGTGACCGTATCGACCAAGGCTTTCTCAGCGTCGATGAAGCTCTTGACCCCTTTGCGAGTGAAGTCCGGTATCGGTGAGAATGGCAGGGGCGGAATCATGCTCAGCGTGCGCTCGGTAGCTTTCAGCTGGGCGTTCATCTGCCGGGCAGCCACGTCGAGCAGGTTCTTCTGGGCCTCGACAAACGAGTCGGTCGCCTCCCGCGCCATCTTCACCAATTCAGTCTTCTTCTTCGTGGCGCCATTCGTGCCGGCGGTTGCGTTGGTGGTTTCCTCGACAACGACTTCGAGGAACTTCTTCTGGGCGCGGACGAACGTATCGAAGCTATCGCGGGCAGCCTCGACCAGGCCTTCTCTGTCATAGCCCTTGCCGGCTTTGATGGCAGTCAGCCACGCGTGCGTCTGCTTACTGGCAATCTTCAGAAAATCCAGCTGCATCTCGACAAATGTGTCATAGCCGCGACGCAGGAAGTCGGTTGCCGCAACCGCCGGCGGGAGCCCGCTGACGCGCTCCTTGACTCCGGTGGTAACGATTTCGTATTCCTTCTGCGCCAGGTTCAGCAGCAGCTTCTGGCCTTCGATGAAGTTCGACATCCCTTCGCCGGCCAGCTCGGTGAAGATGGCCATCGGGCTAAATGCAGGATCGGACAACTGGTCCCGCACGAAGTTCATGGCGCTGGCGTTCTGGCGCATCGCCAGGTCCACCAGGATTCGCTGTGTAGCAAAGAAGTTCTCGACTCCCTGCTGCACCCATCCTGACAGCAAGGAAACAAAGGATGACTCCCGAGGATGAACTGTAGGCTCGGCTTTTACCGCTCTTGGCATGATAACCTCCGTTTTTGCTGCATCGCAGCATCAACTAAACAGTAGTATTTACTGGAAACTATGTCAAGGACAAAGTAGAATTAGTTGCGTTGCAGCAAGGATGGAGTTCGATGAGCACCGAGACGGTCGTCATCAAGAAGTACGCAAACCGCAGACTCTACGACACTTCCGCCAGCCGGTACGTCAACCTGGAGGACATTGCCACCCTGGTCCGAAATGGGAAAGAGGTGCAGATCGTTGACGCCAAGACCGGCGAGGACGTCACCCGTGTGACCCTGACCCAGGTCATCGTGGAAGACGCCAAGGACCAGCCCACCGGATTGCCGGTCGAGTTGCTGCGGCAACTGATCGTCGCCTCCGACCGCGTCGGGCAAGAGTTCATCATGTGGTACCTGCGCTCGGCGTTCGACACTTACCAGAAGGTGCAGGACTCGCTGCAGACGCGGCTGACCGAGATGCATTCCGCGGCCCTGTCCCCGTTGCAGATGATGAAGAACTTCATCCAAGGCTCTCCGCAGGAGAAGCCCGCCGAACCCAGCGAAGAGTTGCAGGAGATGCGCAAGCGCATCGCGGAACTGGAAGCTCGCCTGGCCAAACCGAAGCGCCCAAAGAAGCCGCCGAAGAAGCGCCGCCGCACGAAGGCTTAGAGCCGTTTCCATCCAATCGGGGGCTTGGAAGGGGCACAGCTTCAACTGTGCCGCTGCAGGAAGAAGAGCATGGGGTTCAGCCCCTGAAGGTATTCGGTTTGTGAAGTTGGCACCCAGAGGCATAGTGCAGCCAAGACTGCGGTCGGTGCTGAGTCGGCTTGACATTCCATCCTCCACAGACGACGATTCGCAATAGGCCACATGCTCATGGCGCCGGCGGCCAATGTCGTGCAGTTGAAGCCTCGCACTCTGCAGGCGTTTGCAGCCTATGTCCGCGAAGCGGAAGCCGGCATGGAGCCGGCGCTGCACGGCGACCGGCACTTTCTTTGGACCGACCTCAACACCGATCGCTCGCAGCGCGTGCGCAAAGGCGAGATCATCGCCGAATTCTGGACCGGCGCGAAGCCGGTTGAAGTCCCCAATGGCTTGATTCACGACTGGGTGGGAGCGGTTTTCATTCCCAACGCGACGGTGGAAGCCGCGCTGGCGCTGGTGCAGGACTACGACAACCACAAAAACGTATACAAGCCCGAGGTGATGGATTCCAAACTTATCAGGCACCATGGCGACGATTTCCAGATTTTCCTGCGGCTGCTGAAGAAGAAAATCATCACCGTGGTTATCGATACTGACCACGACGTCCACTACCAATCGGTTGGTGCCAAGCGCTGGTTTTGCCGCTCTTACACCACGCGCATCGCTGAAGTCGATGATGCCGGAACTCCCAGAGAGAAAGTTCTCGATCCGGATACCGGTTACGGTTTTCTGTGGCGGCTGTATTCCTATTGGCGCTTTCAGGAAAGAGATGACGGAGTTTACGTCGAATGCCGCGCCATCTCGCTGACGCGCGATATACCGCTGGGGCTGGCGTGGATCATCGAGCCCATCATCCGCAAGCTCCCAAAAGAATCGTTGATCCATACCTTGAAGGCCACACGGGACGCGCTGAAGGTCACGTAAGGATTGCTCTCCGGCGCTTCCACCTGGGCAAGTCGGGTCAGACACCTACCGCTAATGCCGGCTCTTTCTCGACAGTTGATGGTGAGGTAGTTGTTGTTTCAGGTGCCGCGGTCTTCACCGGCGCCTTCCGCCTGCTCGCTTTCGCCGGACGCTTTGTCAGCGGAATCTTTGCGTTTGGCCGTTTGCGTTTGCGAGGTGTCGGCTGAGCGACGGCTGCGCCGGCCGCAGCGTTCTTCAACTCGGCGAAGCTCATGTCCGCGAATGTTTCCAGCGCCTCCAGATCGGGGGCGGCGTGCACGTCGCCGGTAAATCCCAAAAACGCGGTCCCGTTATAGGTGAGGATGGCGCAGTTAATGCCCATCAATCCGCCGATGGGCACCCAGGGATACCACTTCAGCATCTTGTGGCCCATGAGATAGAGTGGCACTTGCGGACCGGGAACATTGGTACAGATGATATTGCACAGACTGATCGGCAATTGGCTGGCAACTGGTCCGACGTTCGCCCAGAACGCAGTCGGCATCGCTGACATCAACCCGCCCAGCAGCCCGACAAATTCCGCTGCCCGGGCCCGCTTGAGGAACTCCACCCGCTCCCGCACGATGGTCAGCAGCTTCTGTGGATCGCGTACATCCAGCGGGACCGGGACTGGCACGAACGAAATCTGATTTCCCAGCTCAGTGGGGCTGCTGTTACCGCGCACGTTCACCGGAATCACGATGCGGATGGAGCGTCCCTTCAAATCCACCCCGCGCTTCTGTGCGTAACGGCCGAAGGCGAGCGTTACCGCCGTCAAGACCACATCGTTCACGGTCCCGCCGAAAGTGTTCTTGATCGCCTTGATGTCTGCCAGAGGGAACTCGGTCCAGGCAAACTTCTGCGGTCCGGTGCAGACCTGGTTGAAGGGCAGGCGTTCCGCCGGTGTGGCCAACTCCGACATCACGCGGACCATCTCGGTGACCGGGCCGGTGGGATCGGTGACCGCCTCCTGGGCCATGGTGAGCAGCTCCGATTCCAGAGACAACGCGCCTGAGACCGCCGAGAAGTACGACTTTGCCAGCCTGTCGAGGAAGACTGCGCCGGCGTCCCTGGGGGGCGCTGCGGGCTTGGCCTTGGCTTTCTTATACGAGACCGGTACGGGATTCGGAGTGGGGTCCATAATCACGTTCATCACTCCTATTCCGGCGATTCCGTCGACCAGGCAGTGGTGGATTCGGGTCACCATTCCCGTACGCCCGCCCGTCAGACGCGCTAGTGTGAAATCCCACAGCGGCCGTTGCCGATCCAGCCGCGTGCTGACAATTTTTCCAGCCAGAGCCTTGAGTTCCTGCTCTGTGCCGTGTGGGAGTTTTACCTGGCGAATGTGGCTCCGTATGTCGAAATTGGGATCGCGCTCCCAACTGGGAAGGCCGAAATCCAGTGGAGGAAACACCACGCGCTGGAGATAGCGGGGAATCAGCGGCAGCTTCGATGCGATGAACTTGATAAGATCCGCGCGCTTGATCTCGCCTTCGAACACGCTTACCCCTGCGATGTTAAGCGGCTGGCCTTCGCGTTCGACGTACAGAAAAAGCGCATCTCCGAAGGAGAATGAATTGCCGTTGTTCCCGTTCAGCATAACGACCACCTTCCAACCTGGTAGATCTGGCAGCCTTGACACTCGTCAGGCGCCGTAGCGACGCGGCATCTCCAAAAACCGTTTCTGGATGGCGAGGCTAGTGCCGCCGCCGCGCTTCGCAACCGTCAGCCACGACAGGCGGACGATCGGCTGCCCCTTGCTTCTCATTAGACGGTGCTTGTGGCCGCAAGGCTGTGACCGGCGACCTACAGCATTGTGACAGCGGTTACCAAGCTTGACGCTGGCCGAAACTCAGCGGCCAACCACAAGCGCGGGTGGATTGATAAACTCAGGGGCGATGTTCAACCTCAGCGATTATCCCGCTCTCACCGTGATGGCAATTGCGGTGGCCGCTTCGCTGCTGGCGGAAATCCGTATCGGTCTGCTGCGCGTGCCGGCGGTGGTTTGGCAGATGGTGTTTGGGATGCTGCTTGGTCCCCACGTCTTCGCCCTGGCAAAACCTGGGCCACTGCTGGAGTGGTTCGGGCATTCGGCCGGGTTGGGCGCTCTATTTTTCATGGCCGGCATGGAGCTCGACCTGCAGAAAGTGAAGGGACGGCCCTTGTCGCTGGCGCTTCGGGGCTGGATTTTTTCGCTGGCCATAGCTTTCACCGTGTCGGCTTTGCTGTATTGGCGAGGGATGGTGCTCTCGCCCGTCCTGGTTGCGCTGGTGCTGACCACGACGGCGATGGGAACGTTCATGCCGATGCTGCGCGATGCCGGCCATCTCGATTCCAAATTTGGAAATCTTGTACTGGCGGCCGGTGCAGTCGGCGAGTTCTGTCCCATCATCGTGGTGTCCCTGCTGTTGACGCGCGCGTATGGCGCCTGGCAGGAAATTGCCCTCATGCTCGGCTTCGTAGCGCTCGCGGTTGGAGCGGCCCTGATCGCTGTGGGATTCAGGCCGCCAAAGGTGCTGGCTTTGCTGGAAAGACATATGCACTCGAGCACGCAACTACCCGTGCTGATCTCGGTGCTGCTGCTGGCCGCCTTTGACGTGTTGTCGAAGAAGATCGGTCTCGAGACCGTGATCGGGGCTTTTGCCGCCGGCATGATCGTTGGCCTGGCCAGCCGGGGCGAACGCGGTAAACTGTTCCGCGAGAAAATGGAGGCCATCGCTTTCGGTTTCCTGGTGCCCTTTTTCTTCGTGATCAGCGGCATGGACCTGGACGTAGATGCGCTGGTGCGCAGTACCCGGTCAATGCTGCTGGTGCCGATCTTCCTCGGGCTTTTTCTGCTGGTGCGTGGTGCACCGGTGTGGCTCTACCGCAAAGATCTGGCGAAGGATGAGCGCTGGCCGTTCGCGCTGTACTCGGCGACGGCGCTGTCCATGGTGGTTGCCATCACCGATATCGGAGTTCGCACTGGCCGCATGAGGCCTGAGATCGCCGCCGCTCTGGTAGGCGCAGGTTTGCTGTCGGTGCTGCTGTTTCCGAGCATCGCCGCTGCAATGCTGGCCAAACACGATCCCTCCGCGCTCAGGACCAAGGCATAGGAACCTCGGACCGACGCTAGGGGAGGGTTTTCTTCCCCGTTCCTCAGAACAGCCGCCCAACCCGGAAGAACAGCTTGTGATGTCCGGTATCGCCGTAAGCGTAAGCCACCTCCACCGGACCGAAGATGGTGTTGACGACCAGGCCCGCCGCAGCATCGGTTGGGAAGCCTGAGGGCTTGTTCACCAAAGTGTTCGGCGGGCCGTAGACTTGTGCGGCCTCGTAAAGGCCGAGGAAATAGATGCCGCTACCCAACAGAGGCGGCAGCTTCGCCAGTTGCCGTATATATCCCAACTGGAAGAGGAAGTATTTGTCCGTCAGCAGTTCGTTGGTGCCGTAGGCGACCAGACGCCGAGAGCCTCCCAGAGAGAACTGCGGCAGGCCGGTTGCATAGTTGAAGGTCGTCCCCGCATCTCCACTCAGAAAAAGCGAGGACGGTTCGTTCAGACGGAAGAAAGCCTGCCCGGCGGCTTGGAGCACGGGATACGGATTGGGTGCTGCTGGACTGGCGTTTGACCAGAGAAAATCCGTCTGGAAGCTTTGTCCGGCGCGGGGAATCACCGGATCGTCGAGGCGATCCAGCCGGTATTGAATCTTGCTATTGCCGTAGCCGCCGGAGAAATTGACCAGCTCGTCGGGGTTCCCAATTTGGCGTCTAAAGTCTTGCCACCCGCCTTCATAGCCAACGCGCAGTTCGCCCGTGGTTCCGAACTGATAGCCGACATCGATGCCCCCGCCAAGAGTGGTGCGCCGATAGATGGAAACCAGTTTGTTGTCGTCGTACAGATAAAGCGGATCGTTATCAGCCAGTGCCCGGGGTGCGACGAACCAGTGGGTGAGCGGAGTGAAGGGGTGGTAATACTCCGACCTCAGACCGTACTGGGAGAACAGGGTGATGTCATTGCGCCATTCCGAGCGGAAACCGCCAACGTCGAGAAAGGTGACTCTGGCTCCCAGGTTGAAGGTAACGTTCTTCAAGCTCGACCCGTCAATGAGGATGAGCGGACGAACGATCGGTGGCCCGTAGGTATTTTCCTCGGTCTTAACCAGCAGGCCCTGCTGGCCATTGCGCTCCACGAAGGCATAGTCGAGGGTCGAAAAGCGCCCCATGCCCTTCAGGTGCATGATTGCCTGGTCCAGTTCGTCGAAGTTGAGGGGCTTGCCCACCACGCCGGCCATTTGCTCCTGGACCCGCTGCGAGAGATGTCCATTGACTCCCTCGACGGCGATAAACGTGGGAACGGGGTTGGTGCGGCGGCGGGATTCACGATCGGCCAGGTACTGCTTCCAGGTTGCATCATCAACCGCAAGAGTCAGGAGGACTTTGGACTTGGCGGCGGCAGCGTCGTATCCGATCTTGATGATCTGGTCAGCCTTGTCAAAATCGAGGGCACCATACTTCTGCAAGGGGACCGAGACCAGAATGTCGGCGCTTTCCATGCTGCGGAGTTCGTTGGCGTTGATCATGACTGAGATCGAATTACCAAGGACCGAGAAGGCGGACAGGCTTGCATTCGGAAGCACCGGCGCCTCCGCCAGGTGAATCGCAAGAGTCAGATCGGCGCCCATCTCCTTGGCTACCTCGACCGGAATGTTCTGCACCAATCCGCCATCGGCGTAGATGGCATCTTTGGTCCGGACAGGGGTGAAGATGCCGGGCAGAGACATGGTGGAGCGCAGGGCCAGGGACAACGATCCGCTGCGGAAAACTTTGGGCTTGCCGCTGACCAGGTCGGTGGCCACGCAGGCGAACGGAGTAGGGAGATCGTTGAAGCTCTTGATCTCCGAGTAGGGAAGCGCGATCTTATCGAGAACCAGCGAGACCTGCTGGCCGGTGTTCAAACCCGCGGGAAACTGGAGACCTTTGCGCAATCCAAATTCCAGGCTGTTGGGATAATCGCGGGCGTCCTCTTTACGCCGGAAGGAGAGGTCATCGAAGGGCGTCCGCCCTGCGATTACCTCGTCCCAGGGGATGCCCTGCACGATCTGGCGCATCTCAGCGGCATTGTGCCCGGTGGCATAGACTCCGCCTACCAGACCGCCCATGCTGGTGCCGGCGACGTAGTCCACCGGGATGTGATGTTCCTCCAGCCAGGTAATGACACCGACGTGCGCGAGTCCGAGCGCGCCGCCACCTTGAAGCACTAAGCCCACCGTGGAACGCTTGGAATTGGCTGGCTGCTGCTGCGGGACGGCATAGATCGAAAAAAGAATGAGGACGACAGCGATACTGACAAGGTGGAGCTTTGAGCGTAAGTGCATACCGTTTCTCCGAAGTTTGCAGTCGAATCCCGGTGGGCGATTCGGGGTACGTACTGAGGTAAGTGGCGTCGTTGTTGGCCCATGGTTCTGAAGCGTAATCAGATTAGGCGTTCCAGCAGGGGAAGTCGAGTCAAACACCGGCTGCCGCCTCTTAACCGGGAAGAGAGTGAGGCGCCGGCAGACTGAGGACGGTATGTTGCTACTGGTACGGCTTGTCGGAGGGCAGCACCGTGATACGCTTACCTGTTAGTAGAGACCCAATGATTTTTCAAGGAAAACAGTGCCTGGCAGTTCTATTTATGATGGGTAGCCTGCTGGTTTGCACGTCGGCGATTGCCGAAGACGCGAGGATCGAGTAAAGAATTTCGCCCAAAAGCGGAAAACAGACAGTATGCAATGAAAGGAAAATGTCCGATGCAGGGAGAGGCAATGAATTCGTACCGCAAATTGTTTTTCGCAGTGTCCGCAGGAGTCACGTTGAGTTGTTTGCTGCTCAGTATGTCTGCGGTTGCACAAGGGCCGGCGGATTTGACCGCCGCAACGCCGGCAGCTACAGCGGACCCACCTGCCCCTGCGCCGCAGCAATCAGCGGCAGCTGGCACGGACGACGGTTGGCGCGGTCAGATCGCGATTTATGGGTGGTTTCCGGGAGTACACGGAACCGTCGGAGCACTTGGCCATGATGCCAGCATCCATGTTCCTTTCTCCGATGTTTTTCATACCCTCAAAGGAATCATTCCGGTCGCCGTCGAGGCCGATAAAGGCCGCTTCATCATACCGATTGATTTCTTATGGATGAAACTGGGCGTCGACAAAGGGCTCCCTTTTAATGAGGTCGGTCAGACTTCGGTGAATGTCCATCTGACGGAGTCGATCTTGACGCCGAAGGTCGGATACCGGCTGCTGGACGCCGAGAGATTCAAGATCGATGCCCTGGCTGGAGTTCGCTACTGGTATTTAGGCCAAAACCTCGCGCTGCAACCCTCGGGGGTTGACCACTCGCGGTCGGCCAACTGGGTCGATGGTCTTGGTGGCGCAAGGATCACAATGGTGCTGGCGCCCAAGGCGTCGATCATGATATCGGGTGATGCGGGAGCCGGCGGATCGAATTTGGACTACCAGGTCCTGGGCCTCCTGGACCTCAAGCTCACCGAGAAGCTCGGTGTTGGGCTGGGCTGGCGCTATTTGTACGTAGACTATCGCCCCAGCAATCACGAATTCATCTTTAACACCGCAACTACTGGCGCGCTCGCAGGATTCTATTACAGCTTCGGCGGCAAGCCGCCAGTTCCTCCCACAGCTAGCTGCTCGGCATCTCCCGCCGAGATCTGGTCAGGCGATCCGGTTACCGCCACTGTAAGCACACAGAATTTCAACCCCAAGCACACCCTCAGCTACAAGTGGAGCAGCACGGGTGGCAAGATTTCCGGCACGAGTACGACCGGAAACATCGATACTGCCGGATTAGCTGCGGGCAGCTACTCGGTAACGGCGACAGCCACTGACGAAAAGGAGAAAAAGAACAATTCGGCCAGTTGCAATGCGTCTTTCACGGTGAAGCACCCGCAGCCGCCAGTGGTAAGCTGCTCGGCCAATCCGACCACGATTGCCATCGGTGAGCCGGCCACCATTACTATGACGGCTAGCGACCCTCAGGGATGGCCGATGACGTATAGCTGGTCGGCGACCGGTGGCCAGCTGAGCGGCAGCGGCACCACCGCCACCGTCACAGCGACCAATGCGGACGCGGGCAACACCATCACGGTCACGGGAACGGCCAACGACGCACGCGCCAACCTGAGCGGCAGTTGCGCAGCCCAGGTCAACGTGCCTCCAGTCCAGAAGTGCGTGAACATCGAGGATTGGGGCGAGTGCACCTTCGAGAAGAACCCGAAAAAGCCGTGGCGCGTAGACAACGATTGCAAGGACGTGCTCGACAAAGTGTCTCTGCGGCTGCAGCAGATGCCCAACGGCAAGCTGAACGTTGTGGGGTACACCGACCAGACCCTGGAGGTAAACGAGCAGACGTTAGGATCGCAGCGTTCGGTCAATGTGAAGTACTACCTCACCACGGACGGCCCGAACAAGGTTGACGCCAGCCGCGTTCAGCCGCGTGCGGGTGGGGCCAAGGGGAAGGCGAGCCACTTCTACTTCGTGCCCGAAGGAACCATGTGCGGCGCGCAACTGGAAGAGGGCACTACCGTTGACGAGACGCAGGTACAACCGCAGTCGCGTAATGCGCCTGCTCCCAAGAGGAAGACCAAGAAGGCTGCCGCAGCCCCCTCCGGAAACTAAACTGACAATCACAAATAGCCGAGGCCAACCATTCACTTGGTTGGCCTCTTTGTTGAGTTGAGTCTCGTTTCACTTGGCGATGCACCTGTCGCCTGACGGCACGCTACCCAGATTTTGCAAAAAGCAGGGACCCCGACCCAACAGGAACGAGGTCCCTGGAGTTGTGCGTCCGAGGTAGCTTTGTCGGCTACTGACCGCCAATGACGATGGCTTCAGCCTGTGCGGCCTTGCACATCCCGTAGATGCCCCCCGAGTTGCAGGCTCCTACCGAGTATTTGAAACATCCCTGCCTCGCTGCAACCACCGAAGCGGCTTTGTTGGTGCCGCCGATAATGGCATCGGGAGGATCAAACGGGGAAGTGGGACCGAAGTCGATGACGAACCCCGTGTTCTTGGAGGAAGATTGCCAGGTCACCGTGGTGCCGGACTTGACGCAGAAAAACGCATTTCCCTTGGGGTCCGCGACGTTCGGAGTGGCGGACGACGAACTAGCGGTGCGCTTGACCTCTACTGTGCAAGGAGCGGAAGCGGAGCCGCAGGTGTTGCTGGCATTACATAGACTCGCCGGGTTCGGTTCCGAGCATGCATACTGGCCGCCGCTCTTCTTTTTCTTCTCCTCGCCGGTGGCACGATTGGGCAGCAGGCCCAGGACCAACAGGAACAAAGTGCAATAAATCGCAAAGTAGCGCTGAATCTTCATAAGCTCCTCACTACGAAGTAAGATTTAGAGCCGACAAGGCTCGCATTACGTTGCCAGGAACGAGGGACGCGCCGACCGGCCCGCACCGGATGCTGTTCGCTTCACGGTGAGCCGTATCGTGCTGACCCTGGTTGAAACATCCGCAGCCGCTAGTTTTGGCCGGCCGTTCCCTTCCAATCGATGATGTCACCCAGCCTCCACGGATTCTCACGGAGTTCCATTGACAACTGGCCATCCTTATCGATCGTCAACTGGGCTGCTGGGTATAGCACGCCTGCACTCTTGCTCTTGTCCTGATCGTTTAAGTCGATTTCGCCGGCGGTCAGATTGTAGGCCTGCGATTGGGTGTCATAGAAAGCTTCGCCGAACTTGATCTGGCGGTTGGTTACAAAGCGGATCTTCCGGCCGGTCGGAGTTTGAAATAACTTGATATAGCTCACGTCGTACCCGATGGTGCCCGTAATGTTGATGTGGCCCACCGCCTTCATTTTTTCGAGAGCGTTCACCAATCCCTGGTTTTGGCCCTTTTGGAACGCCTGGACGAGGACATCTCTATCCTCCGGGGTCGACCATTCGTAGATAATCAGCGTGATGCCAACGTTCCGCCCCAACTGGGTGCTTGTGCCCCATGCGGTGGCGTCAATGGTTTCATTCTTGTCTCTGGAAAATGCCGGGATGCTTCCCAACATCAGCAGACCGGTCAAAAGCAGAACACCGAAAACAACCTTGAAGCCTGATTTTATATGCATCTTTATATCTCTCCTTGTCGCCGCCATTAATGGCTGGGACTTATTGTACGCTGCAGGTCCTCAAAAGCTAACTATCAAAAGTGCTTCTACGTCAATCAAAAAAGATCGCCTTAGGGACCTGAGGCAGGGGGAGTAAGACGGGCACCCGCGAAACGGCAGGCGTGGAATGCGAGTGTCTTCCACTTGGGTCTGCGCCCGCCATAGCTGACCGCCAATCGTTGCAAACCATCGGTCCGAGCCCAGCAAACGGTCCCGGCAAACTTTTTGTTGCCGCTACTACTTTTCTGGGTGTTTCGTAGGCGATTACGTAATAACATCAATATCGCCCCAGATAGAAGTACGAATAAGCCTGTAACAAGGCCCGACTGAGCAAGTGAGCTGAAGTCTGGACTGTTGCTCAACCGTTCAAGCTCTGCGCCGGTGGCGTCTGCCGCGCGGGCGCAACTAATACATCTCGAAAGGAAGATCATGAATAAAAAAAGTAGATCGGCAAGAACCGCATTCCTCATGAATATTTCCCTGGCGGCATTCCTGCTAGTGGGAAGCATCGCTGCCGCGCAAAGCGCACAAGTCCAGGGCGTGATCAACGGGCGAAGTGGCGCCACCATGACCGTTCAGACCCCGGACGCCGGGAACGTGGTCGTGGTCCTCACGAATGACACCGATGTGCGCGAATCCTCGGGGCTATTCCATGCCCGCAAGAAGCAAATGGGCGTGACCGCCCTGGTCCCCGGACTCCAAGTGCAGGCGAAGGGATCCTACAACGCACAGAACCAGTTAGTCGCGGACAGCGTCACCTTCAACGGAAATTCCCTTAAGACCGCTACCGACATTCAAGCCGGAGTAACTCCGGTCGAGCAGCAGGAGCAGGCGCAGAAGCAGCAGATGGCCAAACAGGAATCGC
>Ga0265325_10002348_pt1 | contig 12809 bp, 9 predicted proteins | sample 41420metaG_FD_202090 | JGI IMG/M metagenome (GOLD analysis project Ga0265325, IMG submission 202090) | Rhizosphere microbial communities from Carex aquatilis grown in University of Washington, Seatle, WA, United States - 4-14-20 metaG | ecosystem: Host-associated > Plants > Roots > Rhizosphere >...
GTGAGCACGATCTCAATTTCTTCGGTCCACACCGCATCGTCCGATTTATTGAAGAGCAGGATGGCGATTGATTTAAAGGCGTCTTGGCGGGCAAAGCCTATGCTCGGGTGAAAATCCGTACCTAAACTGCTGGTTCGATTCGCCTTGCCGCGCCAGATTCGAAACGCGAAATAGAACAGCGCTCCAGCAAGCAAAAGGCCGGCAAAAAAACGAGACGCAAGAAACCAGTCCACGGTTCTCCTCGGAAAGTATGACTGAGTGAGTACGTCCGGTCACGCATGAAACTGCTTTCGTTCAACGCCTAATCCCCTGGTCCTCGATTCAGCGTTGTCCCGCCGCGCCTTGCGGAAATCAATATACCGATAAAACAATAGCACACAACTTGAACCGAAGATTACTCATACGGCTCGTATGCAACTTCATGGCGATTGTGATGCGCTGGCTCCGGCATTCGTTTCAGGATTCTGCAAAAGCTCGAGACTTCCTGCAGCCCGGGTGCTAACCGATACAACCGATAGCTTAAAACAATCGCCGTCTTTATGATTTCCTTATGAATTCTAGTGTATTTACTTACGCTGCGATTTGCACGCCCCATTCTGAACGGCGTGCGGGTCCCGTCCATCCAACAAGGAGAATGTGCCCCCGGCGCCTGTGGCGTAGGAGCGGTAACTACCCGGATTCATATGTCGACTTCCAGTGTTCCTCCGCCATCGAGCGCCGCCCAGAAACTGGCCCTGCCAAAGGTCGTTATCGCGACCACGGCCATGCTTTCCTTCATTTCGTTTTGGCGAGCGGCTGCCATCGTCCTCAACGATCTGGGTTCGTCCGCCTTTTACGCCGGCGCCATCGCCGAGCAGGCGATCGGGAAGGCTGCTCCCTGGTTCATTCTGGCCATCATGCTGTTCGCGTACGCCGTGCGATCCATGTATATCGAGAGCTGCAGCATGTTCGTTCGCGGCGGCGTCTATCGGGTCGTCAAGGAGGCGATGGGCGGCACGCTCGCAAAATTTTCCGTCTCCGCGCTGATGTTCGACTATATCTTGACCGGCCCCATCAGCGGCGTCTCGGCGGGCCAATATTTGACTGGATTTCTGAACGAGTTGTTCGGCCGGCTGCATTACAATCTGGTTCTTCCCATCAATTCCACTTCGGCTGTTTTCGCGATCGCCGTCACAATTTATTTTTGGTGGGAAAATATCAAGGGGATTCCTGAATCCAGCGGTAAAGCGCTGAAGATCATGTATGTGACCACGGTGATGGTGGTCATCATGATTGCCTGGTGCATCCTGACTGTCTGGGTGCGGGGCGCTCACCTTCCCCCGTTGCCGACGAAAGCGACCCTGACGTTCGCGCCAGAGGCCTTGGGCTGGCTGCGTCTGAGCAGCTTGCCGCATACGGTCGCGCTGATTGGCATCCTGATCGGACTCGGGCACTCCGTTCTTGCAATGAGCGGTGAGGAAACTCTCGCGCAAGTCTATCGCGAAGTCGAGCATCCCAAACTGCCCAACCTGGAAAAGGCGGGTCTCGTTATTTTCGTTTACAGCCTGATTTTCACGGCGGGCGTGTCATTTTTTGCGTCGATGATCATTCCCGACGCGGTGCGGCCCCAGTTTTTTGGCAACCTCATTAGCGGCCTCGCACTGAATTTCGTTGGCCCATTCAATCTGAGGCTGATCTTCGGCGGATTCGTCGTTCTCGTTGGCGTCCTGATGCTGGCCGGAGCCGTCAACACCGCGATTGTCGGCTCCAACGGGGTTCTGAACCGAGTTTCCGAAGATGGCATTCTCCCGCACTGGTTTCGGCATCCCCACCCCCGGTTTGGCACTTCCTACCGGATGCTCAATATGGTCGTCGGCCTGCAGCTCCTTACGATCATCCTGAGCCGGGGAGACATCTTCATCCTCGGAGAGGCCTACGCGTTCGGAGTGATGTGGAGTTTCTCGATGAAAGGGCTGGCGGTACTTGTGCTTCGGTACAAACAGCCGGGTAAGAGAGACTTCCGCGTTCCGCTAAATTTTACGATTGGCCATACGGAAATTCCTGTTGGACTGGGATTGATTACAGTGGTGCTGTTCGCTCTCAGCATCATGAATCTGTTTACCAAGCAGGTGGCAACGATTTCCGGCGTGGCGTTTACCCTGATCTTCTTCACCGTTTTTGAAATTTCCGAGAAAATCACTCTGCGGCATGGCGCCAAGCATCAGGAACTGGATATGTTTAACCTGGAGTCCGACGGGGAACTGTCTCCGGCAGCGCTCGGCGTGCGTCCAGGGAACGAACTGGTGATGATTCGTAACTCCAATGCATTGTATAACCTGGGCGCTGTGCTCGACCGGATCAATCCCCGCCAGCAGGATGTGGTGGTCATGCATCTTCGCGTTCTAAGCCGCGCGGGTTCGGGCGGCAGCGAACTGGCGCAGGAAGATTTATTCGGTATCAACGAACAGGAGCTATTTACACGCGCCTTGTCGTTGGCGGAGAAGAGAGGCAAGTCCATTCATTTGGCTGTCGCCCCGGCCACAGAAAAGTGGGAGGGAATCCTCCGGGCGGCGCAAAATCTGCAGTCGTCCACAATTGCGCTAGGTTTGTCATCCTGGCGGGCGATCGAGGACGAAGCTCGCATCGCCGGCTTGGCGTGGGAGGCATTGCCTGAACCGCGGCCCAATTTAACGTTGGAAATTTACTCCCCCGATGGCCAGGAAAAAGTATTCTACCTCGGTCCTCACGCCCCGCGGCTGACAGACAAGGAAATCGACCTGCTCCACGGCATCTGGCTCGAGCTAAGCAACGAGGTTGCGCCGGAAGTGCTCCACCATCACGACGTCGTTCACATCGCTCTCGAGGAACTGAACAAGGACATCCGCGATGGCCGGCGTCAGGAGATCGTGGACGATCTGCGTAAACACCTGGCGTCGATTCGCGAGCGACGCGCCCTCAAACACTAGAGCATTTTCGATTTAAGTATTTACACTCGATCGAATCTGCCGATGCCCGCACTCAACACAGAGGACACAAAGAGCACAGAGCACACGGAGAATCGGGAGTAGCGATTCATGGCCCGAGTCGATGTTGAAGTCTCCCGGCTTTCTCCGTGCCCCTCCGTGTTCCTCTATGACCTCTGTGTTGAATTCCGAAATCTTGAATATTCCGAAAAATTACCGAAAACAGCTGCCGTCGAATGTAAACACTTAAGTCGAAAACGTTCTAAACGACCGTCTTCGGTATCTCGGTCGATCCATCTCATCCGAGCGTCACCGCTGCGTTTCGTCCCTCGACACCGCATGCAGGGTCTTGCCAAGTTATGCTGACTCAGGCGAATTGTTTATAGTATGCAGGGGGCCGCGAGTCTCCAGGAGAAGCCGATGGCAGGTCTTTACTTCGAAGAGTTCGAAGTCGGGATGTTGTTCGATCACCCGATGCGCCGCACAATCACCGAGGCCGACAACGTGTTCTTTACCACGATGACGCACAACCCTTCCGCTCTGCATCTCGACGCCGAATACATGAAGAAGTCGCAGTACGGACGGCCGCTGGTGAACAGTTGCCTCACCCTAAGCATGATGGTGGGGATTTCCATTGGAGACACGACGCTGGGCACCACCATCGCCAATATTGGCTGGGATAACGTCCGGTTTCCGAAGCCTCTGTTTCCAGGGGACACAATCCATGTTCAGACAGAAGTCATGGCCGTCCGTGAAAGCCGTAGCAAGCCGGACCGAGGGATCGTCACGTTCATCCACCGTTGCTTCAATCAGAATGATGAAGAAGTTGCTGTGTGCCAGCGCCTCGCACTAATGATGAAAAAGCCCCGCGCGGACCGATAACAAGGACCGCTGCCCGGAAATGCGGAATGGACTATACTTCTCCTGCCCACGTTCCAGAGAAACGAACCGACTTCAATTCCCGGAGAAATCACGATGAAAGCAATCCAAGTGACCAAGACAGGCGGCCCGGAAGTTCTTCTGCTAGCGGACATTCCGACCCCGAAGCCGAAGCCCAACGAAGTTCTCGTAAAGATATTCGCCTCGGGCGTCAACTTCATCGATGTGTATTTCCGAGAAGGACGGTATCCGATGGCCTTGCCGTTCGTTTCCGGCCAGGAGGCCAGCGGCCTGGCACACGAGATCGGTAGCGAAGTAAAAACCTTTAAGCCCGGTGACCGCGTCGCGTACACAGGCATCATGGGGTCTTATGCGGAATATGCCGCAGTCCCAGCAGACCGCCTGGTCCATGTGCCGGAAGGAATCACGGACCGGCAGGCTGCGGCAGCGATGTTGCAAGGAATGACGGCACACTATCTGATCCATGATTCGTACCCCCTGAAAAAGGGCGAAACAACGGTGATTCACGCGGCCGCGGGCGGAGTCGGTCTGCTTCTGGTGCAGATGGCAAAAAACATCGGTGCACGGGTCATTGCCACGGTGGGCACCGAGGAAAAAGCAAAACTCGCTCGCGAAGCCGGAGCTGACGAAGTCATCCTATATGACACCCAGGATTTCGAGGCTGAGACAAAACGGCTTACCGGCGGAAAGGGAGTCGACGTAATCTATGACGGTGTGGGCAAAACCACATTCGATAAAGATTTGAATATCCTTCGGCCACGAGGGTATCTGGTGCTTTTCGGAGGGGCGAGCGGGGCCGTGCCGCCGTTCGATCTGGTAAAACTTTCGCAGAAGGGTTCGTTGTATATCACCCGCCCGACTTTAGGCCATTACATCGCGACCCATGAAGAACTTCAGCAACGCGCCACGGATGTATTTAAAATGATTGAGTCTGGAAAGCTGAAGCTGCGCATTGGGCATACGTATGCCCTTGGGGATTCCCAGCAGGCGCACCGGGATCTGGAGGGGCGCAAAACCACTGGAAAATTATTGCTGATTCCTTGACGACTATGTTGCCGTTTTGAACCTCTAGGTCAGCCTCGATTGAGCTAATCTAGTCCGTTCCGAAGACGTTTTAGGGGAGCGCCATTGCTGAAGTTCGGAGTAGCTCCCGGTTGAAGCGCTGGGGGATTCGAATTTTCGGGATGCGTTCCGCCAGATTCGGGCTGTCAGACTCGGTGACTTTTTTTAGATTTCCCCATTGCATCACTAACCATATTGAGATAACATCGGCGTTAATCGAGGGCATGCTCTTGACGGCTCGAACACCAACTTCACGGAGTCATGGACAGTGACCGACAAAAATGTAAGCACACCACCGCACAATCTGGCATCGCTCATCCGTGGTCTCTATGGCCGAGTCGCGCGCCGCGTCAAGGTCGATCCCTCGTACGTCAGCCGGGTCGCGAGGGGCGAGCGCCGGTCCGAGGCGATCGAAGCGTCCCTCGAGAAGGAACTGAAGCGGATCATGGTACTGATCGGGTCGAATGGAAACGGTGCGAACCGTAACGGGTCGAGCCGCCAAGCCAAGAATAGTGCCAAGAAGAGCGGGCGAGTAAAACGAACCGTGAAGAGTTTGCAGTAAGCTTCTAGCTGAATTACTGTGTAACTTATTGTTGCGCGGGCTGCTGAGCGCGCTCCACGATTTCAGGGCGCTCCGGCTGGGTGATCTTGTTCTCGCTCAGTTGTTCCCGGCCGTCGTCGTCGAGTCCTGGCCGCACGCGCACGTCCACCGATAAACGTTGTCCCGCCTGTCCCTTATACACTCCCCTTACCGGTGCCACGTCACCGTAGTCCCGTCCATACGCGATCCGAACGTGCTGCAATCCCAGCGGCTTCCCCAGCGTAGGATCGAGACCCATCCAACCGGAGTTAGGTATGTAGACCTCAGCCCAGGCGTGTGAGGCGTATCCTCCGATCACTTCCTGCAGTTTCGCATCCGGGGACGCAGCGCTTTCAGGAACCAGGTAACCGGAAACATAGCGCGCGGGCAGGCCGCGTTTGCGCACCACTCCAAGCAGCAAATGGGCGAAATCCTGGCAGACCCCCGCGCCGACCGCGAGCGAATCCTGGATCGAGGAATTGACGACCGTCGCCCCCTTCACGTATTTGAATTTTTCATGGATCAATTGGGAAGCAGCCTTTACAAACTCCGAAATTGTTCCATCGCTATTTTGGGTGGCTGTCTCGACCAATTCGTCGAGCTGGGGCAGGTGAGGCACAAAGGTTGTGGGGACAACAAAATCGAGATATTCCTCTTCCAATTCTTGCCGGTGTTGTTCCAGTTCGGACAGCTTCATGCCGTTAAAGGGAGACGATGGCGCGTCGTGCGCCAGAATAACGGACTCGGCTTCGATCTTCAGGTGGTGATGCTCGGGGAGGATATTGAATTGATGAACCCAGTTCCCGAATGCGTCTCGGTAAGACGTGCCTCTCGAAACGGGATCGGTGAGCAGGCGAAACGACAGGCAACTCTGCGTCTCATCGTGGATCGGACGCAGCCGCACCTCGTTATAGCTTTCCGATACCGGGCCGTCATAATGAAATTCAGTCGCGTGCAGCAGATGATATCGGTTCATGCCACCACCGCGTAGTAGAAGTAGTTTCGGGCGATATCTTCGCCGATCGATCCGCACATTTGCAGCATCTCGTTCAAATACGAATGCAGGCCGACCTTGAAGATTTCGGTGATTCTGTCGTACCGCAATCTCTCGAGGACTTTTCCGGTGAGCCTCTCGGCTTCGTTTGCATAGGAACCGGGTCCGGTGCCGCTGATCGCGCGCAATCCGGATTGGACTTCCGTCATGCTGAATCGGATGGACCGGGGATGCAGCGGATGCATGATTAGCATCTCCGCCACTTTTTCCGGCTCGATCGAGGAATGATATTTTCTGTGATAAGCCTCATACGCGCCGACGGATTTCAGGACCGCCATCCATTGATGGTTGTCGGCTCCTCCAATTTCAGCGGGGGCGTCGTACAAAATGTGATATTGAACGTCCACGAGCCGCGCCGTCATTTCCGCGCGCTCGATGAACCAGCCGATCCTTAGAAATTCCCAGCCTTCGTCGTGGGGTAAGGTGGCGTCGGTCACTCCATGAAAACGGTGGCTGCCAAAACGAATCGCATCGCAGAAGCGGTGCGGCCCCGCCGCGACTTCCTCGGCTGGATTGAAGCGATTCACGGCAAAGTAAAAGCTGTTGATGTCTTCCCACATTTCTCGGGAAATGTAATCGCGGATGGTTCGCGCATTTTCGCGAGCCTTGGTGATGCACTGCACGATCGAACTCGGATTGTCCTGGCGAAATGCGAGAAATTCAAACACAGCCTGCGCGTCGGCTTCTCCGTACAACTTTCTGAATCGCTCCTCTTCGCCCGCCATGACGATCAACGGGTCCCAGTGCAGACGATACCGATCCTTGGTCTGTTCGAGCACGGTGTGGAAGTTCACATCGAGGATGCGCGCGGTGTACTCCGCCCTCTCGATATACCGGGCCAGCCAGAATAACGATTCCGCAATTCTCGACAGCATCTTAGTCCTCTCCGAACAGGACCCAGGTATCTTTACTGCCGCCGCCCTGGGATGAATTGACGACCAACGAGCCCTTTTGCAGCGCGACTCGGGTTAAGCCGCCGGGCACGATTGTGACTTTTTCACCGTCGTACAAACAATAGGGACGAAGATCCACGTGGCGTCCTTCGATGCATCCAAGCGTGGGATCGTAGGACGGCACTCGCGAAAGCGGAAGCACAGGCTGCGCGATATAATTTCGCGGATCGGCTTTGATGCGCTGTCCGAATTCCTCGAGCCTTGCCTTGTCCGCCGTCGGTCCCATCAGCATCCCATACCCGCCGGACTCTCCGACCGCCTTTACCACGAGTTCGGGCAGGTGCCCAAGCACGTATGACAAATCCTCTTTTTTCGAGCACAGATACGTATCGACGCTTCTCAAGATCGGGTCTTCGCCCAGGTAATACCGGATGAATGTGGGAACATATGCATAAATCGCCTTGTCGTCGGCGACTCCATTCCCCACGGCATTTGCCAGGGCCACGTTACCGGCGCGATAAGCGCCCATTAGGCCGGGAACGCCCAGCACGGAATCCGGGCGGAACGTGAGCGAATCCAGGAATTCATCGTCCACGCGCCGGTAGATCACGTCGACGCGCTTCAGGCCGTGAATCGTCTTCATGTAAACGATGCCGCCGTCCACGATCAGGTCGCGGCCCTCGACCAGTTCGATGCCCATCTGCTGCGCTAGAAAACTGTGTTCGAAATAGGCGCTGTTGTAGATGCCGGGCGTCAGCAGAACGATTTGAGCGTCGTCTCCGCCGCGGGGAGACAGGCTGCGCAGGATCCTCGACAGTTCGGCGGGATAATGATTGACGGGCAGGACCTCGTAGGCCTGAAACGCGTCCGGGAACGTGCGCATCATGACGAGCCGGTTCTCGAGCACGTAGGAAATTCCGCTCGGCGTGCGCACATTATCTTCGAGAACGCAGAACTCGCCGGTCTTCGAATCGCGCACTAGGTCGATGCCGCAGATGTGCGTGTGAATCCCGCGCGGCACTTCGATGCCAATGACCTCGCGCAGAAAATGTTTGCACGAATAGACGAGCGAACGAGGAATCTGGCGGTCCGCGAAGATGCGCTGCTTCCCGTAAACATCCTGAAGAAATAAGTTCAGCGCGACCACGCGCTGCGCAAGCCCGCGGTCGATTCGTTGCCATTCCGCGTTCGGAATAATCCGGGGAATCAGGTCGAAGGGGAAGAGGCGCTCGGTGCCGCGCCCATCGCTGTAAACGGTGAACGTGATACCCTGTAACAAAAACGAGAGGTCGGCGTGCTGCCGGCGTTCCTCGAACTGAGCCGGCACCATCGAGGCGAGCTTTTCATAAATTTTGGCGTAATGCGGACGCGGCTCATCCTGCGCCGAAAACATCTCGTCATAGAACGGTTCAGCTTGATAGTCCTCGAACAAACCCTGTAGAGGCATCTTGGATGGCACCGCCGTCATTCTAGGACTCTAGCAAGACGCGTCCTGTTTTTGGGGACAAAAGAATCTATTGATTCCATCAGAAATACAGTGGATCGTAAAACATCGCTAAGATCGGCGCAATGCACTAAGGCGCCGGCTCATGCCAGTCACGACTCCACATAACCGATTGCGAAACGCTTTGTAAGGATATTATAAAAAACCACTTGCAATGTGGCACTGGCACGCCGGATTTGATATCGTTTCGAAACAACCTTATGAATATAACCAAGAATTTGTTTCTGCTATGCACCGCTTTGATTCTTTGGATTTCGCCAGTGACGGTGTCCGCGGGTACGCTGGGGATGGGAAGGTCTGCGGCGATTTTGGTCGCGCCCGGCATCCACACGGATGCGGAACGCATCGCCGCATTGGAGCAGCGAATTGCCGAGGCAAAAAGCTCGGCGGACAACTCATGGATGCTTGTAAGCTCGGCCCTTGTGCTGCTCATGACCGGTCCGGGACTGGCCTTGTTTTACGGAGGGCTGGTGCGGAAGAAAAACGTTTTGGGGACCATGATGCAGAGTTTCGCCATGATGTCCCTGGTCACGATCATGTGGGGCCTGTTTGGATACAGCCTCGCATTCGGTTCGGGTAATAGTTTTATCGGCGGGTTCGAACATTTGTTTTTGCGTGGAGTGGGTGGCGATCCGAATGCCGACTATGCCGGGACCATTCCACACCAGACGTTCATGATTTATCAGCTCATGTTCGCCATCATCACTCCGGCTCTTATCACTGGGGCCTTTGCCGAGCGGATGAAGTTCAAGGCAATGTTGCTGTTTATGAGTCTATGGACTGTTGTCGTCTATAGCCCAATGGCACACATGGTATGGGGGAAGGGCGGCTTGTTGAATGCTTCTCTCGGCGGCCGCATCCCCACGCTGGATTTTGCTGGTGGGACAGTGGTGCATGTTACTTCGGGCGTTTCCGCGCTCGTTTGCGCTCTTTATCTTGGCAAGCGACTTGGCTACCCGGATCAATCCGTGCCGCCGCATAGCGTGGTCCTCAGCTTCATCGGTGCCTGTCTTCTCTGGGTAGGCTGGTTCGGTTTCAACGCAGGCAGCGCGTTATCATCTGGCAGCCTGGCAACGAGCGCCTTCGTCGCAACCCACTTTGCGGCAGCGACTGCGGCGGCGGGTTGGAGCTTGGCGGAATGGAAGCGCAGCGGGAAGCCTAGTGCCTTGGGAGCAATCTCCGGAGCTGTGGCCGGCTTGGTGGCGATTACTCCCGCAGCGGGATTTGTGAAACCGATGCCTGCGATGGTCATCGGTTTCATCGCGGGGATTGCGTGTTACTTAATGGTTGCGACGGTCAAGGCTCGCTTTCGCTATGACGATTCCCTGGACGCTTTCGGGGTTCATGGCGCGGGCGGAACGATTGGGGCGATCCTGACCGGGATTTTTGTCGTCAGCGCGGTCAATCCGATTTTTAAGGATTCGAGCGGCAACGTTCTTGCATCGGGCCTGATCGAGGGAAATGCGCATCAGCTCGTAAATCAATTGATTGGAGTGTCGATTGCGTGGGGACTGGGGATCGCCGGGACTTTGGCGATTTTGTTTGTCGTCGACAAGCTGGTTGGGCTGCGGATTTCACAGGAACAAGAAAGTCAGGGCCTGGACCTTTCGCAACACGGGGAGGAAGGGTATAACTGGGAGGCTTCTTAGCGGATGGTTCATCGACAATGGCCGGGCCGTCGCTCGAAGCGGAGTTCCTTAGGAGGTTCCGGTTCTGGCCGGTGCGATTCCCGGTGAGAAATCAGAAACGCGGGCATGCCCATACAATCCCCACTCACCAGCGAATTGCGGGAACTGTACGATGCTGAATCCTTACGATTGCAAACCGAGTATTCCTCGGCGAAGAACGGATTGAAATTTCTGCGGGAGCGAGCCGCGCTGGTGCAGTCCATCGCTCGCCGGATTTTGGAGCAATCGTTTCCATCTGAAGGCGCTGGAATCTCCGGGACCGTGGTTCTTGCCACCGGCGATTTCGGACGCCAAACCCTGTTTCCCCTATCCGACATCGATCTTCTTTTTCTATTTGCGGCCGAGGATCTCGCGGTAAGCAGCGAGGAAACGATCCAGCGTATCTTGAAACAGATGTCGGATGTTGGATTCAAGCCGATTCATACGGCGAAGGTGCTGCCGGAATTGATTCAATTCGATTCCGAAAATTCAGAGTTTATTCTCTCTCTCCTCGACAGCCGTTTCCTTGCAGGCGATCGGGAGCTTTTCTCGAACCTGCACAACAAGCTGATTCCGGAGGTTATGGCCCGTGAAACCCAGGTGCTGGTCGAGCGCCTGGCGGAGATGACCCGAAATCGCCACCGCAAATTTGCAAACACCGTGTTTCACCTCGAACCGAATGTGAAAGACGGGCCTGGCGGTTATCAGGATTACATCGTGGCGCGATGGCTCGCGACGATGTCAGCGATGGAAACGCAACAGGGCTGGCCCGATCCCGCTGCGTGTTTTTCCCCATCCGTGCAATCGACAATGGACGCGGCGTTTGCGTTTTTTGCATCGGTGCGTTGCTTTCTCCACTTCCGCAACAAACGCGACCTCAATGTTTTGACATGGGATGCGCAGGATGAAGCCGCCGCGCAAAAAATCGGCTCTCCGGGCGCCGATATTCACGGCGCCATCGAGTGGATGCGAATCTACTTCGGGCACGCCCGCGCGGTCGATCATATTTCCGGCCAGCTTCTGGAGGAAATGCCCGCCGCGCAATCTCTGTTTTACAGGCAGCTTGAGACTTGGAGAACCGGTTTTTCGGATCAGGACTTTTCGGTTGTGGACGGTCTTGTCCTTTTTCAGAATCCCGAGAAGCTCAACGATTCGAGTTTGTTCTTCCGCACGTTCCGCCTGATCGCGCAGCGTGGTTTTAAGCTGAGTCCAACGGCTGAACTGCAACTTGAGCAGGCCCGGACGTCGCTCGCCAGCCGGCCTCCGTCAGGAAAAGACGTCTGGCGGTTTCTGCAGGACATATTGCCGGAGTCGCACGCTGCGGATGCCTTGCGGGCGATGCACTCGTTGCATTTGCTGACGATGTTCCTGCCGGAGTTTCAGGGAATTGAGGCGCTCGCACTTCGCGAAGTTTCTCATCGCTTTACCGTGGATGAACACACGCTCCAGGCAATTGAAAATTTGCACCTCTTGCGCCAGTCCAAATTCAAATGGGACGAGCGGTACGCGGGAATTCTCAACGAACTCGACCAGCCGGAACTGCTGTACCTGGCGATGCTGCTTCACGATACCGGCAAGGCAGTCACGCTGCTCGATCACATTCCCGCCAGCGTGGCGATCGCAAAACGCTGTCTCGATCGTCTGGAACTTGCCGAGGCCAGCCGGGATACGGTGCTCTTTCTTATCGAACGCCATTTAGAGATGGCGGCGACGCTTCGCCGGGACATATTCGATCCTCGAACAGTGGCTCAGTTTGCGGAAAATGCGGGCACCCCGGATCGGCTGAGAATGCTGTGCCTGTTCACCTATGCGGACGTTAAGGCCGTCAATCCCGAGGCGCTGACGCCGTGGAAGGCGGAAGATTTGTGGCAACTTTACATTGGCGCCGCCAATTATTTGAACCGCAGCGTGGATGAACGGGTTCACGCGGATGCAAACGACGAAGTATTGAATCATCTTCGCTCTCTGGCCGCTGCCGCGGGGAATAAACTTCAAACGTTTCTCGATGGTTTTCCGCGGCGATATCTTCGCACGCATCCTGTCGATGAAATCCTGCAGCATTTCGAAATGGCCAACCGGCTTGGACACGACTCGGTCCAACTGGCGCTAAAGCGCACACGCCACTGGTATGAATTAACGATTGTGACCTCGGATCGGCCATTTTTATTTGCCACCGTGGCTGGCGCGCTGGCAGCCTGCGGCATGAA
>Ga0265325_10002355_pt1 | contig 12788 bp, 10 predicted proteins | sample 41420metaG_FD_202090 | JGI IMG/M metagenome (GOLD analysis project Ga0265325, IMG submission 202090) | Rhizosphere microbial communities from Carex aquatilis grown in University of Washington, Seatle, WA, United States - 4-14-20 metaG | ecosystem: Host-associated > Plants > Roots > Rhizosphere...
GCGCGGCGGTGACAAGCTGGCCGCCAGCGACGGCACGATCATCGAGGTGGTCGCCGCGCCGGAAATGCTGATGGAAGCCGTGACCGACGATCCGCTGCTGCTGGCCAAGGCCGCCTATCACCTCGGCAACCGCCACGTCGCCGTACAGCTCATGCCTGGCCGCATGCGCTTCGCCACCGACCATGTGCTCGGCGAGATGGTGCGCGGTCTCGGCCTGCCGGTCGCGGAAATCGAAGCCCCCTTCGAGCCGGAAAGCGGCGCCTACGGTGCGCATCCGCACGGCCACAGCGGCAACGGTGAAGGCTCATTTGGCCAAACTCGACCGCGCATCCACGACCATTTCAACAAACGATGAGCCTTGCACTCACCCGCCTGTTGCAACTGGCCAGCCCGGCCCTGCCGGTCGGCGCCTACACCTATTCGCAGGGGCTGGAGTGGGCCGTCGAGGCCGGCACGGTGAAGGACGAGGCGACAGCGCTGGTCTGGATCGGCGACCAACTGGAATGGAACCTCGGCCGCTTCGAAGCGCCGCTCCTGGCACGAATGATGACCGCTTGGCGCGCGACCGATGAAGTCGGGCTTGCCGAACTCGACGCCCAGTACCTCGCCAGCCGCGAGAGCGCCGAGCTGCGCGCCGAATCGCTGCAGATGGGCCACTCGCTGCGCCGGCTGATCGACGACTTGAAAGAGATCCTTGGCGTGTCGCCAGGGCGGACTTTTGCGGCCGTGTGGAGCGGCCTCGCCGCCGCATGGCAAATCGCGCCCGCCGACGCGCTCGCCGCCTGGCTTTGGAGCTGGGCGGAGAACCAGACCATGGCGGCGCTGAAGACCGTGCCGCTCGGTCAGGCCGCCGGCCAGCGCATCCTGCTCGACATCGGCGGCCGCATTCCGGCCGTCGTCGAACGTGCGCTGCAACTCGACGAGGAACAATTCAGCAACTTCGCGCCGGGCTTCGCCATCGCCTGCGCGCGCCACGAAACCCAATACTCAAGGTTATTTCGCTCATGAAGAAACAAGCACTGAGAGTCGGCATCGGCGGTCCGGTCGGTTCCGGCAAGACAGCCCTCACTCTCGCTCTCTGTCAGGCTCTGCGCGACAAGTACGAAATCGCCGCAGTCACCAACGACATCTATACGGAAGAGGACGCGCAATTCCTCGTTCGCAACGCGGCGCTGGCGCCGGAGCGCATCATTGGCGTCGAGACCGGCGGCTGTCCGCACACGGCGATCCGCGAGGACGCCTCGATCAACCTCGAGGCCGTCGACCGGCTCAACGCCCGCTTCCCCGGCCTCGAGATCGTCTTCATCGAAAGCGGTGGCGACAACCTTGCCGCTACCTTCAGCCCTGAGCTTTCCGACCTGACGCTCTACGTCATCGACGTTGCCGCCGGCGACAAGATTCCGCGCAAGGGTGGGCCCGGCATCACCAAGTCGGATCTCCTGGTCATCAACAAGATCGACCTGGCGCCCATGGTCGGTGCCTCGCTCGAAGTGATGGACCGCGACGCGAAGAAGATGCGCGGTGAGCGCCCCTTCGTCTTCTCGAACATGAAGACCGGCCAGGGCCTGACCGAGATCATTGCCTTCATCGAGCGACAGGGATTGCTGGCGAGCTGATCGCGAGGCTCGGTGGCTGCCGCTGGGCAGTGCGCCTCCCGGTCCCAATGCACGCCATACAGTAGCGGCCTGGCGCATGCCTATATATAATTACAGGTATGCCCGCGATTCTCTGCCCAAGCTGCCATCTACCAATCCAAGCGACCGAGGTGCTCCGCCACTGCGGCCCCCTGCCCTTCTGGCAGTGCCCGGAGTGCGACGCCTGCTTTCCGCTGGCGGCTCCAGTCGAGGCCGCGGCCAAAGTGGTCGATGAGCTTGTTACGGCACAATGAGCCGATGACGACTGCCGGCGCCACCATTGGCGGTATCGATCTTGCGACTCTGAACCCCGCCCAGCGCGCGGCGGTGGAGTTCGGCATTTGCGGCGCCGAAGCGGAAGATCAACGGCCGCTCTTGGTCATCGCCGGCGCCGGCTCGGGAAAGACCAATACGCTGGCGCACCGAGTCGCTCAGCTCATCGCTTGCGGCGCGGATCCGGGGCGCATCCTTCTGCTCACCTTTTCGCGCCGGGCCGCGGATGAAATGGTCCGCCGGGCGACACGCATCCTGGCCAAGACCATGAGGCAAACGGGGGCATCGGTTCTACCCTGGGCCGGAACCTTTCACAGCGTCGGCGCGCGACTCCTGCGCGACTACGCCGGGCGAATCGGCCTCGGCCCCGACTTCACGATCCACGACCGCGAGGACTCTGCCGACCTGATGAATCTGGTCCGCCACGAACTGGGCTTGTCTTCGAAAGCAAAGCGCTTTCCGCTCAAGGGTACTTGCCTGGGCATCTACTCGGCAGTGGTCAATACGCAGGCCGAACTGACGACGGTACTGAAGGCGAGTTACCCGTGGTGTGGCGAGTGGGAGGGCGACCTGCGCCAGCTGTTTCGACATTACGTCGAGGCCAAGCAGGCGCAACAAGTACTCGACTACGATGACCTGCTGCTCTACTGGGCACAGATGGTGGCCGAACCAACGCTGGCCGCGGAGCTGACCGATCGCTTCAGCCATGTGCTGGTCGACGAGTATCAGGACACCAACCGCCTCCAGGCCGCCATCCTGCTCGGCCTGGCGCCGGACGGGCGCGGCTTGACCGTGGTCGGCGACGACGCGCAGGCCATCTACTCATTCCGTGGCGCGACGGTGCGCAATATCCTCGATTTCCCGACCCACTTCGCCGTGCCGCCGCAACAGATCACGCTCGAGCGCAACTACCGCTCGACGCAACCCATCCTCGCCGCCGCCAATATCGTCATTAGTCAGGCGCGTGAGCGCTTCACCAAGGATCTCTGGAGTGAGCGCCCCTCCAGCCAGCGGCCGCGCCTCGTTTCGGTGCGCGATGAGGCAGAGCAGGCGAACTTCGTCGTCGAGCAAATACTGGCACGGCGCGAAGATGGCATCAGGCTCAAAGCGCAGGCCGTATTGTTCCGCGCCGGCAATCACAGCGCTCGCCTCGAGATCGAACTCACCCGGCGCAACATCCCGTTCGTGAAGTTCGGCGGCCTCAAGTTTCTCGAAGCCGCCCATGTCAAGGATGTTCTCGCCGTACTCCGCTGGGCGCAGAATCTGCGCGATCGCGTCTCGGGCTTCCGTGCCTTGCAACTGCTGGCGGGCGTGGGACCGAAGACGGCCGGACGCATTCTCGACAATGTCGCCAGCGCACCACCCGGCGCGACGCTGCTCGCCGAGCAACCCGTGCCCGAGGCAGCCCGTGAAACCTGGGCCGAGTTCACTGCCCTGATCGAGATGATCGGCACCCCGGGAGCAAGCTGGCCTGCCCCGTTCGAGAACATTGGTCAGTGGTATCTGGCCCAGATGGAGCGCCTCTACGAAGACGCCGCAATTCGTCAGGGCGATGTCGAGCAACTCATGCAGATCGCCGCCACCTATCCCACCCAGGAGCGCTTTCTGACCGAGCTCACGCTTGATCCGCCGGAAGCGACCAGCGATCAGGCCGGTGTGCCGCTGCTCGACGAAGACTATCTCATCCTGTCCACTATCCACTCGGCGAAGGGGCAGGAGTGGACTGCCGTGACCGTTCTGAACGCCGTGGACGGCTGTATTCCGTCGGACATGGCCACCGGCAGCGTCGAGGAAATCGAGGAGGAGCGACGGCTGCTCTATGTCGCCATGACCCGCGCCAAGGACTACCTCGATATCGTCAGTCCGCAGCGCTTCTACGTCACGCAGCAAAGCGGCATGGGCGATCGCCACCTTTACGGTAGCCGGACCCGTTTCATCAGCAATGCCATGCTGCCCTGCTTCGAACAGCTGTCCTGGCCCATTCCACCAGAAGGGTCCCATGGCACTCCGGCTTCGCGCCAGGCCGCGATCGACCTGGCGCAGCGCATGCGCGACATGTGGCGCTAACCGGCCACCCGCGAACGGGTCGATAATTCCATCATGTGCGGACGCTATGCGATGTACGGACCGAGCTCCCGTTATCGGGAGCATTTCGGCGCCGAGGATGAATTCGAATTCCGGCCACGCTACAACATTGCGCCCTCGCTGAGCCTGCCGGTTGTTGCCGCAACTGCGGACGGACATCGCGCCTTCATCGACGCCCGTTGGGGCCTGATGCCGTCGTGGGTGAAAGATCCGGCGCAATTTACCCGGCCGATCAATGCCAAGGCCGAAACGGCCGCGGCCAAACCGATGTTCCGCCATGCCTTCAGCAAGAGCCGCATTCTGGTGCCGGCCGATGCTTTCTACGAGTGGCAAGCCAGCGCCAGCGCCAAGCAGCCCTATCTGATCCGGATGCGAGATGAGTCGCCTTTCGGCATGGCCGGGCTGCTGGAACATTGGCAAGGACCCGAAGGTGACGTGCGCACGTTCGCGATCCTGACGACGGCGCCAAATGAGCTCATGGCCGGCATCCACACCCGCATGCCGGCCATCATTGTCCCCGACCAGTATGAGACCTGGCTCAACCCCCAGCTCACGGATGTCGGGCAGCTACTGGCCATGCTCGGCCCTTATCCGGAGCAACTGATGGCAGCCTATCCGGTGAGCCGCCGGGTGAACAGTCCGGCGAACGATGGCCCCGATCTGATCAATCGGTCCGCGGACACCGCTTCATGAGGTGGATCGCCCATCTCGACATGGACGCGTTCTACGCATCCGTCGAGTTGTTGCGCTATCCCGAGCTGCGCGGACTGCCCGTGGTCGTCGGCGGCGGCTCGCGGCATCCGCCGGTCCTGCAGCCGGACGGCACCTGGCAATTCGCCCGCCTGAAGGATTATGCCGGGCGCGGCGTCGTCACCACCGCAACCTACGAGGCGCGCGCACTGGGCGTGCACTCCGGACTCGGGCTCATGAAGGCGGCCGGCCTGGCACCGGATGCCGTGCTACTGCCGACCGACTTCGATCGCTATCGGAAGTTCTCGCGCCTGTTCAAGGCGGCAGTCGCGGATGTTGCGCCGCTGATCGAGGATCGCGGTATCGACGAAATCTACATCGACCTCACCGACGTCGTCGGTGCCCAGGATGGTACCGACGATGATGCCTTCGCCGGCGTACGCACCATCGCTCAGGCGATCAAGTCGCGGATCAAGGCAAGCACTGGGCTTAGCTGTTCCATCGGCATCACGCCGAACAAGCTTCTTGCCAAAATCTGCTCCGACCTGGAAAAGCCGAACGGTCTGACGATCCTGACCGCGGCGGATATTCCAGGGCGAATCTGGCCGTTGCCCGTCAAGCGCATCAACGGTGTCGGCCCGAAGGCCAGCGACAAGCTGAAGTCGATGGCAATCGAGACCATCGGGGATCTGGCGGCCGCGGACCCGCGCAGCCTGATCGAACACTTCGGCCCGAATTACGGTGCCTGGTTGCACGCGGCGGCGCACGGCCGTGACGAGCGGCCGGTCGTAACGTCCAGCGAGCCGAAGTCATTGAGTCGCGAGACCACCTTCGAGCGCGACTTGCATCCCCGACGCGATCGTGGCGCCCTCGGTGAGATATTCACGCAGCTGTGCGAACAATTGGCCGAAGATCTTAAGCGCAAGGGCTACGTCGGCCGTACCGTCGGTGTCAAAGTGCGCTACGACGACTTTCGCATCGCCACCCGCGAGTTGACCCTGCCGCTGGCCACAAGCGACGCGAAGGCCATCCGCCACACGGCCGGACTCTGCCTGAAGCGCGTACCGCTCGAGCGCAAGCTGAGGCTATTGGGCGTTCGCGTCGGCACCCTGTGCCGGCCAGATGCGCAACCGACAGACACAACGGCGCCGACATCCGCATCGTCGGACCCGGCAACCTTGCCCTTGTTCTAGTCGTGCCGCATGGCCCTCACCGATGGGTGCCGACCGACACCCCTCAGCTCTACCCTACGGCCACAGCTTGGCGTAAGCCGCCAGCAAGCGCTGATGCATGTCGCAGCCCTCGAGATTTTTGCCCAGCAGACCAACGCCAAAGAAGCGTTGCTGTCCCTGCAGCATGGCCTCGGCTGTCGTCACCGTGCTCTTGCCGTAGAGGTGTTCGAGCGCGCTGCGGTAGCCGTCGGCGCCGTCCAGATCAAGCAAGGCTTCGATGCAGCGATAGACGCGGCGGCGACCGGCGTCGAGTTGCTCGAAGTGCCGCACCCAATCGCAGCCCTCGCGTATCGCCTCCTGGTCGCCGATGGCCAGGGCCGCCAGCGTCCGCAGTTCCCCCACGCGCAGGTCGCTCCAGAACGAATCGGCATCGGCGGCCAGCCCGATCAGCGCCGCCACGGGTCGCTCGTCGGCCACGGCGAGTTCTTCCAGCGTCTCGAGCAGATCGGCGCATTCGCCATCGTCCAGTGCCGACAAGCGCAGGATGGCGCCACGGACCGCGTTGCCGACGCTGTTGTTCTCCCACTGCAGATCGTCCAGCGGATAGATTTCCGACATGCCGGGCACGAGAATCCGGCAGGCGTAGACGCCCAGGTGGGTGAAATCGGCAACGTAGATGTCGTGGCCAGCGCGATGGATCCGGTCGACCAGCCACTGGTAGTCCTCGGCTGTGGTGGCGCTGAAGTTCCAGTCGCTGAATTCGAAATCCGGGGTCTCGCCGAGAAAGTTCCAGCTGATGATGCCGCTCGAATCGACAAAGTGGATCTCGAGGTTCGGCGCGGAAGCGATTTCATCCAGGTCGAAGCCGGGTTCGGGGAAACTGCCGAGGGCATCGAGCCCGCGGCCCTGGAGCAATTCGGTCAGGGCGCGCTCCAGGGCGATCTCGAAACGCGGGTGGGCACCGAAGCTGGCAAAACAGCCCTGATCCCCGGGATGGAGCAGGGTGACGTTCATCACCGGAAATTCGCCGCCGAGGGACGCATCCTTGACCAAGATGCCGAAGCCCGCCTCACGCAGGCCACGGATGCCGGCCTCGATGCGCGGATAGCGGGCGATCACCTGCTCGGGCACGTCCGGCAGGCAGAGCCCTTCGCTGATGATACGGAACTTGATATGGCGCTCGAAGATCTCCGACAGCGCCTGGGTGCGGGCCTCGGCCTCGGTGTTGCCGGCCGACATGCCGTTGCTGACATACAGGTTGCCGATGATATTGACCGGGAAGCAGACGTCGGCGCCGTCGCGCAAGCGCACGTAAGGCAGGGCGCAGATGCCGCGTTCGGCATTGCCGGAATTGAGATCCACCAGGGCAGCGGCATCGACGCCACCGTCCGGGTTGTAGAGCCGGCGCAACTCAGGCGTCAGCAGCTGCTCCGGCCATTCGTCTGTATCGCCCAGTGGAAACCACCGCTCCCGCGGATAATGGGTGAAGCTGCGCTGGGCGAAGTGCTCGCCAAGGTAGTAATGGGTCCAGAAGTAGTTGCAGGACAGCCGCTCGAAGAATTCGCCGAGCGCGCTGGCCAGGGCCGCCAGCCGCGAGGCGCCCTTGCCGTTGGTGAACAACAGCGGACAATCGCGGTCGCGCACATGCACGGACCAGATGCCGGCCACCGGATTCAGCCAGGATCGCTCTTCGACATGGAAGCCGAGTTCGTCAAGCCGGCCCTGCATGGTGGCGATGGACGTTTCGAGGGCGGCATCTTTGCCGGCAATGAAGCTTTGCATGGAAATTTCCGCTGGCGGGCTGATGAAATCGACGACAGCCGGCATACTAGTGGCAATCCGACCAAAATTCGAACCGAAATGCACGAAATCAAGCCTGGCCAGTCGACCGAACTGCTGAAAGAGCTGCACATCCTCACCCGTGACGGCAAGATGAATCAGGACAGCCGGCGCAAGCTCAAGCAGGTCAATCACCTGTGCCAGTTCATCGAACCCCTGCTGGAGGAAATCCGCGCCGACCATGCCGATATCCGGCTCGTCGATCACGGCGCCGGCAAGTCCTACCTGGGGTTCATCCTCTACGACCTGTTCTTCAAGGAACAGCTGGCCGGATCGCACATCTTCGGCATCGAAACCCGCGCCGAACTGGTCGACAAATCGCGTCAGCTGGCGGCACGATTGGGTTTCCCGGGCATGACGTTTCTCAATGTCACCGTGGAGCAGTCCATCGCCGCTGAGCAATTGCCGGCGCAGGTGGATATTGTCACGGCGCTGCATGCCTGCGACACCGCCACCGACGATGCCATACGTTTCGCGCTGGCCAAGAACGCCGCTTTCATCGTCCTGGTGCCCTGCTGCCAGGCCGAGGTGGCGGCCGTGCTGCGCAAGAACAAGGGCAGGATGCTCGCGAATCCGCTGGCCGAGATGTGGCGCCATGCGCTACACACGCGCGAGTTCGGTAGCCACATCACCAACGTCCTGCGCTGTCTGCAACTAGAGGCGCACGGCTACCAGGTCAGTGTCACCGAACTGGTCGGCTGGGAACACTCGATGAAGAACGAACTGATCATCGCCCGCTACAAGAACCAGCCGCGCCGCAGGTCGGCCGAGCGCCTGAAAGAGCTGCTCGGCATGCTGGGGCTGGAAGAGCTACAGGGCCGATTCTTTGCCGACTGAGAGCTACTCGACGCCCTGGCTGGCCAGGTATTCCTCGTAGTTGCCGCGGTAGTCCACGATGCTGCCGTCGATCTTGATGTCGACGATGCGGGTGGCCAGGGAAGAAACGAACTCCCGGTCGTGGGAGACGAAGATCAGCGTGCCCTTGTACTTCTCCAGGGCCGTGTTCAAGGACTCGATGGACTCCATGTCCAGGTGGTTGGTGGGTTCGTCCATGAGCAGGACGTTGTTCCTCAGCAGGATCAGTTTGCCGAACAGCATGCGGCCCTGCTCGCCGCCGGAGATGACCTTCACCGACTTCTTCACCTCGTCACCGGAGAACAGCAGCCGCCCGAGGGTGCCGCGCATCAGGGTCTCGACATCGCCGCCGTCGTAGCCGCCAGCGCGCACCCATTGCTGCATCCAGTCGGTCAGGCTCTCGTCGTTGGCAAAGTCGGCCGCGTGATCCTGGGCAAAGTATCCGGGACGCGCCTTCTCCGCCCACTTGAGCTTGCCGTGCTGGGGCGAGAGGCCGCCCAGCGCTTCTCCGGCCAGCAGGCGCAACAGAGTGGTCTTGCCGACACCGTTCTCGCCGATGATGGCCACCTTGTCGCCGGCCTCGATGGTGGTCGAAAAGCCCTTGATGACCGGCTGCTTGGGGTCATAGCCGAAGACCAGCTTCTCTACCTCGACGGCATGGCGGTGCAGCTTCTCCTTCTCGTCGTAGTCGAAGCCGATCCACGGGTACTGGCGGGACGAGGGCTTCATGTCCTCGATCTTGATCTTCTCGATCAGCTTGGCGCGTGACGTCGCCTGGCGGGCCTTGGATTTGTTGGCCGAGAAGCGGCGCACGAAGCCCTGCAGTTCGGCGACCCGCTCCTTGGCCTTGGCATTGGCTGCTGACAGGGTGGCACGGGCCTGGGTCGAAGCCTCCATGAAGTCGTCGTAGTTGCCGGGATAGACGGTGATCTTGCCGTAGTCCAGGTCGGCCATGTGGGTACAGACCTGGTTCAGGAAGTGGCGGTCGTGGGAGATGATGATCATCGTGCTGTCGCGATCGTTGATCACGTCTTCCAGCCAGCGGATGGTGTTGATGTCCAGGTTGTTGGTCGGCTCGTCGAGCAGCAGGATGTCCGGGTTGGCGAACAGGGCCTGGGCCAGCAGCACGCGCAGCTTCCAGCCCGGCGCGACTTCGCGCATCGGGCCGTTATGCTTGTCGCTCGGGATGCCGACGCCGAGCAGCAGCTCGCCCGCCCGCGCCTCGGCCGTGTAGCCGTCATACTCGGCGAAGTGGTGCTCCAGCTCGGCCGCATGCATGTACTCGTCTTCCGTCGCCTCGGGATTGGCGTAGATGGCGTCCTTCTCCTGCATGCAGGCCCACATCTTCTCGTGGCCCATCAGGACTACGTCGAGCACGCGCTGGTCTTCGAAGGCGAACTGGTCCTGGCGCAGAAATGCCATGCGCTCATGGGCGTCCAGGCTGACGTTGCCGCCGGAAGCTTCCAGCAAGCCGGCGAGAATCTTCATGAACGTGGACTTGCCGGCGCCATTGGCGCCGATGAGGCCATAGCGGTTGCCTTCCCCGAACTTGACGGAAACGTTCTCAAATAGGGGTCTGGCCCCGAACTGCATGGTGATGTTGGATGCGACGAGCACGACTGGATCCTTGCTGGGGGAGGAACGACGGCGGCCAGGAAGTTCGGCCAGGGGCGCAGTTTACTCGCTACCTTCTCCGGTACAGTGCAAAACATGAAGAAGATGACACTCGACAGGATTCTCCAGTCCCAGGGCTTCGGCACCCGCAAGGCTTGCCGGCAGTTGATCGCCAATGGCGCCGTGTCGGTCGGCGGCGAGGCAGTGACGGAATACGACGCCGCTTTCGTGCCCGAGGGCCTGGAATTCACTGTGGCAGAAGAGCCATGGACCTACCGCGCCCACGTCTACATCGCCTTGAACAAGCCGCCCGGCTATGAATGCTCGCGCAAGCCCAGCCATCATCCGGGCGTATTGACACTGCTGCCTCCACAGTTCATCTGGCGCGACGTGCAGCCGGTCGGCCGCCTCGACCACGACACTACCGGCCTCTTGTTACTGTCGGACGACGGCGCCTTCATCCACGCGCAATCTTCGCCCAAGCGCCACGTGCCGAAGGTCTATGTGGCGACCACCCATGATCCGGTTACATCCGAGTTGCTGGCGCATCTTCGAGCCGGCGTCCAACTCGACGACGAACCGGCCCCGCTGAGGGCGCAGGTGCAGCAACTCGACACGCACCTCCTGGAGGTCATCCTCGAACAGGGCAAGTACCACCAGGTCAAGCGCATGCTGGTCGCCGCCGGCAATCATTGCGTTGCCCTGTGCCGGGTCGCCATCGGCGGCCTCAAGCTCGAGGCACTGAATCTGGACCAGGGCAGGTGGTGTTTCATCGACCCGACCGGGGTGCAGCCGGATCCCGACGACGCGCCCTGACACCATCCGTTGTCCGGTCTCAGCCAGTGAGCATTCTGACTTCGCGTTGCGGCAAGGACAGGGCGATGTTGCGTCCCCGGAACGTCTCCAGTATCGTCTTGTTGATCTCGCCCACCGCCGCATCGTAGTCGGGCACGTTGACCCACGGCCGGACGCCGATGGTGACCCCGGATTCGCCAAGTTGGGCAAGCCCGCACAGCGGCGCCGGGTCCCGTAGTACGCGCGGATTGGCCTGCAATATCTCTTCCAGCAAACTCAGGGCGACGTTGACATCAACCCCATGGGCGACCGTTACCGAAATGCCCAACTGCCGTATCTGGCCATAGTTGTGCAGGATCTCGCCGACGATCTTGCGATTCGGGATCACCACCATCGAGCGGTCAGAATGCCCCAAAGTCGTGCTGAACAGGCTGATATCGAGCACCTCGCCTTCCTCTTTGGCGATGGAAATGTAATCGCCGACATGAAAGGGCCTGGTGAAGATGATGGTCAGGCCGGCGGCGACATTGCCGAGGATCCCCTGCATCGCCAGCGCGATGCCCGCGCCAGCCACACCCAGGCCGGCGATGAGCGGCAACAGTTCGACACCGAGATTCTGCAGGGCCAGAATGGCGAAAAGCCCCAGGACCAGCACTCGGGCGGTGCGCGTCAGCAGCGACCGCACCGTCGTTTCCAGCTGCAGACGCACCAACAGTGGCTCGAGGATTCGGCTGAGCCAACGTCCGACGACATAGCCGGCAATCAGGATGCCTGCCGCGACCAACAGCTTCGGCCCGAACCTGACCGCCATATCCAGAGCGGAAGACTTCACCTGATCTAGCGACTGAAGCGAGTTATCCATGGCAATTCTCCTTCGGCACTATTTTCGTCAGATCGCGTGTAGAAGTCATTCGTTCACGAAGAACCAGGGCTCGTTGGCGGCGCAGTCGTCGTGCACTTCCCGGCAACGACCTCCTTGCCGGCAATCATGGGCGCCAGCGCCGGTTGCAGCTCCTTGACGATCTGTACCGGCAGCGCCGACGTGAAGTCGTAACGCGCGGCTTTCGCTCCCGGAACGAAAGCCGTGGCGACGCCATAGAAACGATCGCCGATGTAGAAGGCGAAAGTCGCGGCGCGGTTCACGACCCGAGAGCTCTTGACCGAGCCATCGGCGCCGACGATCTGGAACCGGTGATCGCCCGTGCCGGTCTTGCCGCCGACAGGGAGGGCGGCATCGTCGGCATCCCGGTATACGCCCTTGACACGCCGCGCCGTGCCGCTCGCCACGACGCGCAGCAGCGTCTGTCGCACAACCTGCGCCACCTCCGGCGGCAATACCTGCTCGCCGACACCAGCGCGTCGTTGTAGCAAAGTCTCGTAAGGCGTCTGGGCGGCAAAAAGCAGGCGATCGATGCGCACCGTCGGCCGGCGCACGCCGTCGTTCATGACGATGCCCATCAGTTCGGCCAGTGCCGCCGGCCGATCGGCGGAACTGCCGATGGCGGTTGCCAACGAAGGCACCAGGTTCTCGAACGGATAGCCCAGGCGCCGCCACTCGGCGGCAATGCGCTCGAAGGCCGCCACTTCGACGATGATGTCGATGCGTACCTGCTGGGCATGCTTGAAGCGGCCGGCAAACAGCCACCTGGACGCTTCGCGGCGCGCCTCGACGCTGGCGGCGGCGACCGCCCGCAAGTCGGCGTCGGGATGCTGGCGCAAATAGCGCACCAGCCAGAGTTCGAGTGGATGCACGCGGGCGAGGTAGCCCTGGTCAGACAGGTTGTACTGGCGCGTTGCGTGACCGTCGTAGAGGCGGCGCAAGCCAGCCTCG
>Ga0265325_10002356_pt1 | contig 12788 bp, 16 predicted proteins | sample 41420metaG_FD_202090 | JGI IMG/M metagenome (GOLD analysis project Ga0265325, IMG submission 202090) | Rhizosphere microbial communities from Carex aquatilis grown in University of Washington, Seatle, WA, United States - 4-14-20 metaG | ecosystem: Host-associated > Plants > Roots > Rhizosphere...
TCTCCCCGGTCAACGCCAGTTCAAATACCCCCAGTTTGGAGCCGTGGGCGAATTCTACATCACGTGGCGAGGTGCTTGTTTTAGTTGAAATTGCGAGCGCGCCGCCTTATTGTTTAGATGGATTAGACTATCTTTCCGCGTCTGGCGCTGGTGTAGCGGCCGGGCGCGGTCGGCTTCGTCCACAGTCCCGGAATCGCGAAGGGGCCGCGATAACCCTGGGGCTGGGCTCTTTTTGCGGTGGCCGGGAGGAACCCATGGAAAGCAAAGCAGGACAGAACATACAAGATTCATTCTTAAATACTGCCCGCAAAGACAAATCCATCATCACAATTTACCTGCTCAGCGGAGTGAAGTTGACAGGCCGGATCCGGTCGTTCGACAAATACTCCGTGGTACTGGAAACCAACAACCAGGAACAACTGATCTTTAAGCACGCCATCTCCACCGTGGTAATGTCGCGCAGTCCGCATTATGAGCGTCACTACGAGCGGCCGGCGGCCGAGCCGGCGGCTACGGCGGCAACCGAGAGTGCGCCCACGACATCTGAAAGCTGATCTCCTTCTCGCGCGGGTGGAATGAAGTCCAGAACGACCGACCGCTCCTGGCAAACTGGCCGGAGCCAAGCAGAACGGGTGTTCCTGGTGGGGGTGGAGTTCCTCTCCCGCCCGGCGTCCCAGCGCGGGAGTGCCCGAGGGAAATCGGGGGAGCAGGAGCCGGATTCGAGGCCCGCCGCCGGCGCTCGGCAGTCCTCCGCTGGAGCAGTACTTCCGGTGGCGCGGGTGGCACGCAGCGCCGCCACCACTACTCTGCATGCCGAGGATCACGAGCACCGTGCGTTTTCCGCCGAGGAGTCGATGGCCGAGCTTCGTGAGCTGGCTACCAGCGCCGGCGGAAGTGTCATCGGCGAATTCCAGCAGAGGCGGCAGAGGCCGGATGCGGCAACCCTTATCGGCAGCGGAAAACTTCTGGAACTGAAAGGCGCGGTGGCCTCGAGCTCTCCCGATGTCGTCATCTTCGACCACGAACTGACGCCGTCGCAGCAACGCAATCTGGAGCGCGAGCTGGATGCGCGGGTGATCGACCGCACGCAACTCATCCTGGACATCTTTGCCCGGCACGCACGGACTCGTGAAGGACAGCTTCAGGTCGAGCTGGCGCAGTTGCAATACTTACTGCCGCGGCTGACCGGGCGCGGAGTGCAGATGTCGCAGCTCGGCGGCGGCATTGGTACGCGCGGTCCCGGCGAAACCCAGCTGGAAACCGATCGCCGCAAAATCTACCGGCGCATTCGGCATGTGAAGGAACAATTGGAGAATGTCCGGCGGATTCGCAGCCAGCAACGCCAGCGTCGCGAGTCGGTGCCCATTGCCACGGTAGCGCTGGTCGGGTACACCAACGCCGGCAAGTCAACCCTGTTCAACGCCCTGACGAAAGCCGGCGTGCTGGAAAGCGCACGCATGTTCGCCACGCTCGATCCCACACTGCGAAGCGTGACCCTGCCTTCGAAGCGCCAGGTACTGTTGTCCGACACGGTGGGATTCATCCGCAACCTGCCGCACACCCTGGTTTCGGCCTTCCGCGCAACGCTCGAAGAGGTCCAGCGCGCCTCGCTGTTGCTGCATGTATCGGACGTCACCAGCCCGACTGCTGCCGAGCAGCAGGCCCAAGTCGAAGTAGTGCTGCGCGAACTGGATTCGCAGGACAAGCCACGGCTTTATGTGATGAACAAAGTCGACCTTCTAAGCGAAAAAAAACGCGAAAGCCTGCGCGACACCACGCGCGTGATTCACGTCTCGGCAGCCAAGGGCACTGGCCTCGACAAACTGCTGGAACACATTGACGCCGAGATCGCGGAAGATCCGGTGCGCAGCGCGAGTCTTCGCATCCCGCAGTCCGAAGGCAAGGCGCTGGCGACGATCGAGGCCAAGGCGCGTATTTACGCTCGCGAGTATCGCGATGGCTATGTGGAGCTGGAGGTGGAGGCGCCGGAATCGCTGCTGCGCAGGATGAAGAGCTTCGTCAGGGAGTGAGGCTGCGATTTTTGCGCAGATTGAAGTAGCATCAGCAATGATGACTTATCGCGTTGTACTGCTGCCCTCGGAAGAAGGATTTGCGGTGTCGTGTCCCGGCTTGCCGGGTTGCTGGTCGCAGGGGGCCACCGAGCAGGAAGCTCTGGAGAACATCCAGGCGGCAATTCGGGAATATTTGGACGCAGTGAAAGAGCTTACGATCTAGGTATCCCACCCGAATCTAGGTAACGTGAACCGCTCCCGCGTCCGCCTGCTCGTGGGCGTGGTAGCTGGAGCGCACCAGCGGGCCGGATTCGACGTGGCGGAAGCCCATCTTCAGCGATTCGTCTTTCAGGAAGCGAAACTCGTCCGGGGTGTAGAGTCGCGCGACCGGCAGGTGGTCTTTCGAGGGCCGCAGATATTGGCCGATGGTGAGGATGTTGACGTCACGTGCCGCTAGATCCTTGAAAACTTCAAGCAGTTCGTTGGTGCTCTCGCCAAGACCCACCATCACGCCGGTCTTGGTTGGAATCGCTGCATTCATCTCCTTGGCGCGTTCCAACAAGCGCAGCGTGCGTTCGTAGCGAGCGCCGGAGCGCGCCACTCGATACAGTCGGGGCACGGTTTCGGTGTTGTGGTTCAGGATGTCCGGCTTGGCATCCATCACCATGCGCAACGGCTCTTCCAATCCTTGGAAGTCGGGGATCAGGACTTCCACGCGACAGCCCGGCACACGGCGGCGGATCTCGCGAATGGTTTCGGCGAACACCCGCGCCCCACCTACGTTGTCGTCGTCGCGATTGACGCTGGTAACGACGGCAAACTTCAGGGCCAGCTTCTCTACCGCTTCGGCAACACGGCGTGGCTCGTCGAAATCGATGGGCTGCGGACGTCCCTTGGGCACGGCGCAGAAGCCGCAGCGACGCGTACACAGGTTGCCCAGCAGCATGAAGGTTGCGGTGTGATGGTTCCAACACTCGCCGATATTTGGACAGTGCGCCGACTCGCAGACGGTATGCAGCTCGAGGTTGCGGGCCAGGGTCTTCAGGTTGTGATAGTTCTCGCCCATGGGCGCGCGCGCCTTCAGCCACTCCGGCTTGGGTCCTGGACGGCGCGGGGCGATGTCGATCTGGATCAGTTCAGGAGCCGTGGCCATACGGAATATCTATTGTACAAGCCACTGGGGACGGGCGCTTTTCGCTTTTCGCTTTTCGCTTTTCGCTTTTCGCTCTTGGCTTTGGCTTTTAGCCTTTAGCTTTTAGCAGGCAGAAGCCCGACGGTGGCCGGGCAGTATTTACGGCGGCCGCCTGCTAAAAGCTTAGAGCTGAAAAGCTAACAGCTAGAGCTGGGCACGAAAGGCGAAAGGCGAAGAGCGAAGGGCGAAAAGCGTCATAAAGTGTGCAGGTAGGCCAGCAGTTCATCGAGTTGCTGCTGGGTCAACTTCTGCTGGAAGGCAGGCATCTTGGCGCGGCCGAGGAAAATGATGTCGGTCACCCGCTCGTCATTGGCGGGCATACCATTCTTCATATAGGGATGCTTGAACAGGCCGTTCAGGCTGGGCCCGCGCAGGTCGTGCTTGCTGTAGGCGTAATGGCATTCGGCGCAGCGCGCGTCGTAAACCCGCCGGCCGCTGGCCTGTTCGGCATTGAGTCCTAGTTCCGCATCGGTCTTGCGGGGTTCGGAATCGCAAGCCGTGAAAATGGTGATTGCGATGAGAATGAGTGCAGAGAGCAGTGCAAACCGCACGCGCTTAGGCGTCAATTTAGCTTCCAGGAGTGCAGAATGTATGTTGTCTGAAAGGCCGCCGCAGCGGCCCCAGCAGAGTTAGAATACACCTCACATGACGGTTGCCCTCAAACGCGTGTACGCCGAACCCTCACCTAGCGACGGTGCGCGGGTGTTGGTGGACCGGCTGTGGCCGCGTGGCCTGACCAAGGAAGCAGCGGCCTTGGATGCCTGGCTGCGGGACCTGGCGCCCTCCGATGAACTGCGAAAGTGGTTCCACGCGCATCCGCAGCAGTGGAGCAAGTTCCGCGAGAAATACCTTAAGGAGCTTCGCGGCAAGGCCGCGCACGACGCGTTGGAACAACTTTATGCATTGGAAAAGAAGCGGCGTCTAACGCTGCTCTTCGCGTCCAAGAACGAAGAGCACAACAACGCAACGGTGCTGAAGCAGCTGATCGAAGGCGACCGCAAGCCGCCTACGGGGACAGGGCCGCTCCGCGCGGTTGCTGCTACGCGGCGCGCCCGCGCCGCACGACGAGGCTAGTGGTTCAGTTGCGCTAGCCGGATTCCTGCTGCCGCCTCAATCTTCGGGTTTCCGCCAGCAGCGTCATGCTGTGCATCAGGTTCTGCATAGTGACGATGCCGACCAGCCGCTGATCGTCCACCACCGGGATCATGTTGAGCCCGCGGCCGCCCAGCTTGCGGAAGGCCGAGGCCAGCGAGTCGGTACGTTGCGCGATGTCGAAGGCCCGCACCATCGCCGACTGCACATAACCGTTGCCGCTGCGCCGCAGCGCGTCGACAATACGCTGCTTGCTGATGATCCCCACCATATCGCTGCCGCGGATCACGGGAAAATCGTCCTGAAGCGTATGTACCGCCTTTTGCAGGGCATCCTCCAGCGTGTCGGCGGGCGTCAAGGTGGAAAAGCCGGTCAGCATCACGTCCTCCATGTGCACGCTCTCCAGCACCGACTGGAAGACGACCGATCGGTCCTCCAGCTGGGCGCCGACAAAGAGGAAGAACCCGACCAGCATGAGCCATGTGTTCCACACTCCGAGAAAAATAAACAGCATGGCGAAGGCCTGGCCGATTGCAACTGCGCGGCGAGTGGCGCGGACGTAGTCCATACGCTCAGAGAGCACCGCGCGCAGGATGCGCCCGCCGTCCATGGGATATGCCGGCAGCAGGTTGAAGCCGCCGAGAAATACGTTGCCCCAGAACAGCGCCCGAGGCAGGTTTCCGGCGTGCACAAAGGGCTGTTCCCATAGATGGACCTGAGGCAGGAAGGCGAGGATGAAGGCCCCGGAAATGGCGGCGATGGCCAGATTTACCAGCGGCCCAGCCACCGAGATGCGGATGTCGCGGGCGGGATCGGGGGTCTGCCGGCCCATGTCCTCCATCAGAGTGACGCCGCCGATGGGCAACAGGATGATGGAGCGCACCGCCACGCCGCTGCGGCGCGCTACCAGCGCGTGTCCCAGCTCATGCAAAACCACGCAGCCGAAGACAATGCCCACCAGCGCTGTACCGCGCACGGCGCCCACCGCGCCCATGGCCACCGCTTGCGTGAACCACACAAATGCCAGCAGGAAAAGGAACGTCAGGTGGATGCGAATGTCCACTCCGAACAAGCGTCCCGCGGGTACCGACCAGCTTCTCATTGCACTTTCATTCTATAGCCAAGGAGCATTCAGCACTCAGCAGTCAGCAATCAGCAACGACGGCATCTATGATGACTGGTTTCACAAGTGTCGTGGCAGCCGACTATTCCCGTTGCCACGTGTCACCCAGTAAACGTTTATTTTGGTAGATTTCTGAATGCTGAGTGCTGAATGCTGATTGCTGACTTCCTATGCGCGTGATTGCCGGACAATATCGCAGCCGTCCCTTGCGCTCGTTGCCCGGACTGGAGCTGCGTCCCACCAGCGACCGCCTGCGCGAGGCGCTGTTCAATGTGCTGGCTGCGGCGGGCCATCTGAAGGAAAGCGTCTGGCTCGACCTCTACGCCGGGACCGGCGCCGTCGGCATCGAGGCGCTGAGCCGGGGCGCACGGCAGGTCTATTTTGTGGAATCGGCGAAGAAGCACGCCCGGCTGCTGCGCGAGAACCTGGCGGCGCTCGGTATCTCCGAGGGATACGAGCTGCACGAACGTGACGCCGCCCAGGCGCTGTCGTTGCTGGAGAGCACTGGGGTGGTCTGCGATTTCGTCTTCCTCGATCCGCCCTACCAGATGCGCGGCAGCTACGAACGGACGCTGGGATATCTGTCGCGGTCGCGGCTCTTGCAACCATCGAGCATCGTGATCGCCGAGCACGAGAAGAAATTCGATCCCGGCGACCGCTTTGGCGCGCTGCTGCGCTATCGGCGTCTGGACCAGGGAGATGCGTCACTAAGCTTCTACAGGCTGGGATGAAGGCGTGCGGGATCGGCTGCAGCGCGCGGCAGCCACCACAGCTTCAAAACTGCTTCTTCGAGTCCAGCAGGATTGTGACCGGGCCGCTGTTTACCAGCTCGACCTGCATCATTTCCTGGAATCGTCCGGTCTCGCAGCGCAAGCCGAGCGCGCGGATGCGCTCGACAAAATATTCGTACAACGCTTTCGCCTGCTCGGGGGGACCTGCGGCGTCGAACGACGGCCGCTTGCCGCGGCGCACGTCTCCGAACAAGGTGAACTGGGAAACCGCCAGCACTGCGCCACCTATGTCGATGACGCTGAGGTTCATTTTGCCAGCCTCGTCTTCGAAAATGCGCAGCCCGGCAATCTTGCCGGCGAGATACTCGGCGTCGGATTGGGCGTCGTCATGTCCAACGCCCAACAGGACGAGCAATCCCTTGCCGATGCTTCCGGTGAGGACAGCGTTCACGCTTACCGAGGCGCGGCCCACGCGTTGTACCACGGCACGCATGGAAGGGTTGTATCACAAGACGGCGAGCGGCAGTTATGAGGCTTTCGGCAGCAGGGGAAGCACGTGCCGTTTCATCTGCTCGGGAGTAAAGGGCTTGCGAATAAAGCCTTTCACTCCGCAAGAGAGCGCCGCCAGCACCTGCGGCTCGCTGTCCTCGGTGGTCATCATCAAGACCGGGACACCACGCGCGCAGTCTAAGGCCTGGAGCTGGCGCACCAATTCGAGGCCATCCATGACCGGCATGTTGACGTCGGTGAGGACCAGGTCGACGGTCTCGTGGCGGAGAATGTCGAGCGCCTGCGCGCCATTGCCGGCTTCGATGACCTGGGCAATTACGATGCCCGCCTGACGCAGGGTCCGCGCCACGATTTTGCGCATGACCGGCGAGTCGTCCACGATCAAGGTACGCAGCGCTTCCATCCCTTACTCCCACACCTTGCGTTGTTCCAGCCGATTGACGAATTCCCATGGGGCCAGTCTCTGCACCTGCGCGCCAGCCCGCGCCGCAACCGCGCAGCATTGGCCGAGCAGCAAAATGCGGCGTTGCAAAGTGGTGCTGTTCCAAGTCGCCCACCAAGGGCTTGCAGCCAGCTTGGCCATCTGACCGGGAGTTTCCCCATTAGTTGGTTCAAGCATCGAATCTGCGATCCGCAAAAGAGCGCAGATGGCGCTGCAGGGCCGCGCTTCCGCCGTTGTGGCCGCCTCGCTAATAGCGGCAAAGACTTCCGCCGGTAAACTGCGGAATAGCGCAGATTGCAGGGCAACCTGGGCCAATGCCGGATCGCCCGGCGCCGTCAAGGAGACCATTTCAGGCAGATCGCACAGCAGTCCTGCCAGATAGCATTGCTCGGGATGGACCCCGCCCAGTTCCCTGCCCAGGAACCGGGCAACACAGGCGCGGCGCGCAGAACGCAGGGCCAGACGATGCAGCTGGGCTTTGGTCTCGCCAGTAAGGCCGGCATCGAGCCCGGAGGCGCGTGCCACCAGTTCCAGGAGGCGGTCACGACCGGCCGCGACCACGGCCAGGGGAAGCGACCAGGAAGCGCCGCCGGCCGGCAGACCTTCGGGACTCGCCAACTGCATGGTCGCAAATGCCAGTCCGGGATCCAAGGCCACGACCGAGCTGACCAGTTCCAGGTCGACCGCGGTGTCGTCCAGCAGCAAGGTGAGCAGCGCGGCGGAACGAGTCAGCATGGGAAGGCAGACAATCGGCCGTCCCAATGGGAAGAGCCAGGAACTGCGCTGCGCAGGCCGGCCCACCGCCCTGCCTAAACGGTTGTTTACTGCGACCGACTGCGTGGCGAAGTTCATGGTCTCTGCCCACCGATTACATCGGCGGGCGGGAGTCAGGCTTTAGGAACCAGGTGGGAAAGAACCTTCCCATTACCCTGGACTTAGGACCTTTTCCATGCTCCCGGTTGCGCGTCTCCGACGGGGACACTGGATGTCAGAACCGGCTGGCCAGCCTGGTGCATGCCGGCCAGAAGCACGCGCAGCCGGGCTACCGCCGCGGAGTGAATCTGGGAAACCCTGGATTCCCCGACCCCCAGAACGGCCCCCACTTCTTTCATGGTGAGTTCTTCCTGGTAGTAGAGGGCCAGGACCTGCTGTTCGCGGTGGGGCAGTTGTGCTATGGCGTTGGCCAGCATCTGTTTCCGCTCCTCCTGCATGTAGACGAAGAGCGGGCTCAGATTGGCCGGTCCGGCAATGTTCTCGCTGAGGTCGGTGGGCCGTCCTCCCTCCAGCGACTCGATCTGCAGGCTGCCGACATCCAGTCCGCGTATGTCGTCCAGCAGGTGCTGGAATTCCTCCAGCGTCATCGCCATCGCCTGCGCCAGTTCCGGCTGGCTGGCCGAGCGGCCCAGTTCGGTCTGCAGCTTCTGCGTGGTCTCTTCCAGGCGGCGGGCCTTGCGCCGCAGGTCGCGCGGGCTCCAGTCCATGTCCCGCAAACTGTCGAGGATGGCGCCGCGGATGCGGAATTTAGCGTAGGACGAGAACCGCACATTCTTGCTGACATCGAATTTGTGCATAGCGTCGATCAATCCCACGATGCCGGCATGCACCAGATCGTCGAAGGGAACGTGCTTGGGGAGCCGTTCGTGAATGCGGCGCGCGATGTATTTCACCTGCGGCAGCTGCCCGATCAGAACAGCATCGAAGTCCCCGCTCGCCATCTCCGTGCTTTGCTCATGCGTTTGAACGACCCTCATATTCCTCCCCTTGTCTGCCGGACTATTTCCAAGGACTGCCCCTGCATTGCCGGCAGGTCAGAACCCGCGACCGTCGCTAGCCCGGCCAAATGTCACGCGGCACCGTCGGCCCGCGACCGCACCTCGGCCTCGCGACCTCAGAGCGTAGGCATGATCTGCTTGTCTGGTAACTAACGCTGCAAGCCGGTGGCCGCGGAGCATTGGAATCGCAACCGATGAGGACAAGAGCGCGTAGGCTGCTGTGCGCAGTGGGCTTAGCGGAAAGGAGTGAGCCGGGCGGCGCGGCATGCAGGGGCCCGGCGGGCAAAGGTGTTCGCTGATCAGAGCAACTTCATGAGATTCCTCTCAGGCCGGTGGCGACTATGAGAGAGCTCTCATCGCGTTCCTCGGTACCCCGCACCGGACCACCCTCGAGGATCGCGGTGCGGGGACTCGGTTACAACATGCTATGGAACATCGACCGGCGCGCCGCCTCCTTTAGGCGCCAGGCTTCAGGTTGATGGCGCCGGTGTCAGCTGGCCGCTCCGGTCAAATCTCAAGCCGCTGCTCCCACCACCAATTGCGCGATCTCGCTGCCGGGGAGTGCCAAGTGTGCGGGGAGAATCGGTCCGCCCTCGGCCAGAATGGACGCCCGTTCGATGACGTGCTGCAGCTCGCGCACGTTGCCAGGCCAGCCATGCCGCAGCAGCGCCTGCACGGCCTCCGGTGAAAGCAGGTCGGGGGTGTCCGCGGGGGCGAACTGGTGAAGGAAATAATGGGCCAGGGCGGCGATGTCTTGTCCGCGTTGCGCCAGCGTCGGCAATTCGATGGGAAATACCGACAGGCGATAGAAGAGGTCCTCGCGAAACCGCTTGCGTCTGGCCATCTCCGCCAGATTGGCGTTGCTGGCGGCCAGGACCCGCACGTCCACCCGAAAGATATCCAAGCTGCCCAGCCGCTGCACTTCGCCGTGATCGAGGAAGCGCAGCAATTTGGATTGCATGCTCAGCGACAACTCCCCGACCTCATCCAGAAACAGGCTGCCGCCATGGGCGCTGTGGATCCGTCCGATATGCGATTGCACCGCCCCGGTAAAGGCGCCGCGCACGTAGCCGAACAGTTCGGACTCCAGCAGGGCCTCGGGAATGGCGGCGCAATTGACCACCACGAAATCCTTGTTGGCGCGTGGGCTTAGCTGATGAATGGCCTGCGCCACCAACTCCTTTCCGGTGCCGGTGGGGCCGGTGATAAGCACCGGGGTGTTACGCGCCGCCACCAGACGGGCCATGCGATAGACCGCTTGCAGGCACGGCGCCTGGCCCACCATGCCCGGCAACGAAGCCATGTCCGGGGGAGGAATGACCGGCGCGGGACAATCCGGGGCGGGGTGGCCTTGCCATCGGCCCATACGCTCAAACAAATGGTGCGCTCCCGGGCTGCGCCATTTCGCGGGAAGCAAAGGCAAACCGGCTTCGTCGAGCAGCACCACATCGATGCCGGGAAAGCGCTGATGAATGAGCTGCTGCAACTCATCGGTGTCCAGGTCCAGCAGCTTGGTATCGAGCAGCAGGAGTTCGCACTCGCTGCTCTCCAGCTTTCCCAGAGCATCGGCGCCGCCCAGCGCCTCGGTCGCCGCAATACGCGACAGAAGCAGGCTCTGCACGATCTGGTGACGGAACCCCGAATTGGGGCTGGCCACGATGACCGCCGGATCGGGAGAATAGGAGGCTTGCGTTGCGAGTGTCATAAGAGTGTTGTAATTCGCCAACCTTAAAACCACGTTAAGGAGAGATTAGAAGTTTCTAGGGAACTGAAGTAATTTGCGGCAGCAGACGAGAGCGGTTTGGATTGCACAACCGCGCAGCGGGTGGGTTCTCTAGCGGGCGGTTGGCAGCTGCACTAGCCACGTGATCTCGGTGGCCGTGGAAGTAGTTGGCTGCAGCTTGCCACCCACAGCCTCAAAGCTTCGTCGGGCAATTTCCATTTCGGAGACTGCGTCGGTATCGAGGATGTTCCGCACCGCGTCGCCGGAGGAGGGAAAACCAGTGGCCGTGATCGCAATCTCGGCATGGCCGCCCGGCGCCGCACCTTGACGCGCCGTCAGCAGCACAAGGCGAGCCGGCTGGCGGAGCAAAAACAGCAACATACAAAAAAAGCCGCGCGCCAATTTGGTCCTGTTACCTCGAACCTGCAGCGGCCGCGGGTCTACCTCGAAGCTTTTTCCATCGGACTCGAACAGGGGAAACAATTCCTCGCGCAGTTCCTCCAAGAGCCGGTCCAGCGGCACCGGGACCGAGGTGTCGCCCGGTTCACCAGCGTCATTCAGTTCGCGCAGCAACAGGAGTCTCTGACGCAGGCGTTCGGCATTCTCCAGTGCCGCTTCGATGCTGACGCGGAAGTCACCGGAGGTTTGGTCGCGGGCCAGCGAAAGTTCGAGGGAGCAGTGCAGGGCGGTGAGCGGCTGACTGAGATGGTGCAGCACGTCGGAAACAAACCGGTGCTGCTCGCTGAGCTCGGTGGCGGCGGCCATCAAACCGGCGCCTCGGAGTGGCAGCTCAGTTCATAGCCGACTCCGCGGACGGTATGAATGAGGTGCGGCGAGTGTTCACCATCGACTTTCTTGCGCAAATAGTTAATGTAGACGTCCACGATGTTGGTGGTGGTGTCGAAGGACAAGTTCCACACGTGTTCGACGATCATGGCGCGGGTGATGCGGCGTCCGCGGTTGCGCATGAGATATTCGAGCAGGGCGAATTCCTTGGAAGTCAGTTCGATGCGCTGGCCGCCGCGCTCCACTCTTCGTTCCACCCGGTCCAGTTCCAGGTCGGCCACGCGCAGCACCGTCTCAACCGTCTGTGGGCCGCGGCGCAGCAGGGCCCGCACCCGGGCTGAAAGTTCGGTAAACGAGAAAGGTTTGATCAGGCAGTCGTCGGCCCCGCTGTCCAGCGACTGCACGCGGTCTTCGATGCGGCTGCGTGCCGTCAACACCAGCACCGGCAGCGACGGCTTCTTGGGACGCACCGTATTGAGTACGCTGATCCCATCCAGCTTAGGCAGGTTCAAGTCCAGGATGAGCAGATCGTAATCGCTCGCCAGGGCCATATCCAGGGCTTCTTGGCCATCGCTGGCTACATCCACCGCGTAGTGCTCTGCCTCCAGTCCTTTACGAACGAAGCTGGCCAGCGGAGCGTCATCTTCCACAACCAGAACACGCATACCCAGCACCCCCGTAGCAAGGTAACTTAAAAATGGTTACCTTGATCTTCCGCCTGAGGGCTCGCTTCGTCAACCAACTTCGTACTGGCGAGCTGCACCACTGTTCCAAATTGGGAATGTACGCAGGGCTATAATCGAGCTATGGCACGTGGTTGGGAGAGTAAGGCTGTAGAAGCTCAAATCGAAGAATCCAATTCCCAAGCATCCCCCGGCAAGAGCCAACCCTTTTCTGCCGAGGACACCGAAATCAAACACAAGCGGTCCCAGTTGCAGCTGTCGCGCCAGCGCGTGCTTCAGCAGTTGGAGCGCAGCAGTAGCGAGCGCTACTCCGAGTTGCTACGGCAAGCTTTGAGCGATCTTGACGCCCAGATTGTCGCTCTGGGCTGAGGAAGAGTAGCCCGGACTTATAGTAGTTGTCCGTCCGGTGGGGGTGCTCCAACGGCAAGTTCGAGCAACGAGCTTGCAATCAGTAGATCGGCTGAGGGGGCGTTGCTATCGTCGCAAGATAACACGCCGAAGCTTGCGACTTGCCCTGCCGGATACCGTAGACCTTCATCGCGCCGGGCTTCGGAGCATCCCGAACATAGCCGGTATAGCCAATGAAATTGGACGTGATCCGAGGGTTGGCTATCTTATCCAAGGGGCGCCAGTCACCTACCGCCCCTAGTCCCGCAGTAACGCCATCGGCCGCTACAACGATTCCCGACAGAGGCTGCCGGTGTTTGTAGTCCCAAGCCCAA
>Ga0265325_10002357_pt1 | contig 12784 bp, 19 predicted proteins | sample 41420metaG_FD_202090 | JGI IMG/M metagenome (GOLD analysis project Ga0265325, IMG submission 202090) | Rhizosphere microbial communities from Carex aquatilis grown in University of Washington, Seatle, WA, United States - 4-14-20 metaG | ecosystem: Host-associated > Plants > Roots > Rhizosphere...
GGAACCGCCCTACATTCCCTGAAGGACAGGGCCCAATTGAAATCGACTGAGACTGTCGTGGTCACTGGCGCAAGCGGCGGTGTCGGGCTAGCGGCAATAGACATTGCCAGAAGTTTGGGCGCAAGAGTCATCGCATGTGTCGGCCATCCAAGTAAGGTGGCGCCTTTGTATGCGCGCGGGGTAGAGGCAGTCATTGATCTCTCGTGTGAAGATCTCAAGACGGCCGTCATGGCAAACACGAAGGGGAGTGACCTGCCACTGAATGTTCATCCAGCGACGATTAGAGCCTCGGCGGATTTGCTCCGCTACCCATCTTTGGACCGCCGGAAGCTAGAGTTTTCCGGCTTTGGTCACGCCGGCGGGCTGGATGCGCCGGCGAGATTCATGAGGGAGGCCGGGGGCTTATTGCCGATAGCCCCGTGCGGTCTGTCCTCGTTGTAGTACTTGCGCCAATCCTCCAATTTTTCGCGGGCGTCGGCAAGCGTCAGGAACCAGTGCGCGTTCAGACATTCCGCCCGCAGGCGCCCGTTGAACGCTTCGATGAAGGCGTTGTCGGTCGGTTTGCCTGGCCGCGAGAAGTCCAGCGTGACGCCCCTCGCGTAGGCCCAGAGATCGAGATCTCGGCTGACGAACTCAGAGCCTTGGTCGACGCGGATCGTCTTGGGATACCCCGTCGCCGCGCAGACTCGCTCCAGGCTCGCAACGACGTCTTCGGCGCGATAGCTGAACCTCGCATCGGCAGCGGGCGAATACCGGCTGAATGTGTCCACGACGGTCAGAATCCGGATCTTCTGCCCGGTAGCCAACTGGTCATGGACGAAGTCCATGGCCCAAATCTCGTTTGATGTAGAAGCTGCGCGACGATCGTCGCGCAGCTTCGCCTTGACCCTTCTCTTCGCCAATGTCCGTGATGGCCTGAAATCCAAGGTGGCGTCCTGAAATCGGCGACGAGGCGGACAGCCACCCGGCGCGACCTCGGCTATCCGACGGTTGAATCCGCGCTCCGCACCGCCGACGGCATCTTGGGAATTAGGGCAGCATCCGTCTGGATCGTGGACCCCGAGGGCAACTTGATTCTGTGAGCGGATCAGGCGAGGCTTCGGGCGTCTGCGTCGCGCTCCGCGTCGGGCGTTCGCGTCTAACCGCGCGCCGGTTGGACGGCATCCCGAGCGTCGCGCTGCGCAACCCTCGCGATTTCCGTCGCAATGTCCTCAGGCGACAATACGAAGTCGACGCAACCGCTGGCGATCGCGCTCTCCGGCATATCCGGCTGCGCCGCCGTTTCGAGTTTCTGAGCGATCGTAACGCCGCCGACTTTGCGGATGGCGCACAGCGCGTCGGCGCCATCGCCGTCGAAGCCGGAGACGATAACGGCGATGAGTTTCCCGTTCCAGTTCCCGGCGAGCGAGCAGAGAAAGACGGTGATCACGTCCGGCCATCCCCGGGGCTTCGAGATCGGCTTGAGACGGAATTGACCGCGAAAGACATGCAGATCGCGCTGCGGCGGAATGATGAAGACGTGGTTCGGGCGGATGACCAGCCCTTCGGTGATCAGTTCGACGGGCATCGTCGTATATTGCGGCAGAACTTCATGCAGCAGCGTCGCGGTCTTCCGCAGATGATTGACGATGACAACGGCGACGCCCAGATCGCTCGGCAAATGCGACAACAGTCGGATGTAGGCGTCGAGCCCACCGGCCGACCCGCCCACGCAAACGACCGGGAAACCTTGAGCGCCAGTCAGGAGCGTCGTCGACATCGTTCTTTCCGTGCTCATAAATCGGTGCCGGCAACCGCGTTGCAATCCCTAGCAGCCCAAATGCTGCGAAAAGTCGCTGCGTTCTATGCGGATCTTGGGGCGGTATGGCGTTATTCCAGGCTCATTGTAGAAACCGCCTGCGGACGGCGCGGCGCGGGCCGCGTCGGCTGGGTTGGAATTGGCTTCGCGCGTCGAACTCCGCGCGAGCGCTACTTTGGCGACGATCTGCATCCACGCTTTCGCGATTCGGACCCAACCCATGACGCGCTCCCATCTCGCACATCAGCAGGATGGAACCGTCTCCAGTGGGGAACCAGAATCGGATTCTACTCATGCTGGCGCCTCGCCGCGTAAACCATTGCCGGGTTCGAAGGCAGATCGGCGTCGTAAGGATCTGATGGCCTCAGTTTCAGCGCCTGTTCACGCACATCTCCGCGCCTCGTCCAATCTAGCGGGGACCGTTAAACGCGCGCATTGGGGGCGCGCGCACAAGTCCCCCGCGGCGACGGTTCCCGCGGGCGGTGAAATTGTCAGTCCTCAGCACAGGTCTCTGATCGCCGCCAAGCCCAACTGGTCACTCTCGGACGCCGAATCGATCGGCTCGCGAATCGTCGCGCACAATGACGATGCGCGATGCAACCGAAATGCCGGGACAATCCTGTTCACGCGCGTGTGTTTCGGCGTGGTTTTGACCCACCAATTGGCGCCCAATGCGGGGCGATATCTTGCCTGTTCAGTCATTGTTTCACTTCCGAGTTCAACGCTTGGCGGAATTCTTCCCCACCGAGCACATGTGTCCTGAGGCGAAGGATTTGATTCGGAGTGACGATCCGAGCGCTGATCGTTGAAAAGCACCGAAATGATCTCCCCGCAATTCTTTAGGCGGTTGTCAGCGGCGACCGGCCCGTCAGAGCCGAAGCGGCGCACGATCTGTCGGGCGCTGGCTTCTCAACTGGCGCCAGATTCGAGGCCGCCGACTGAATCAGAATCTGGCGCAAGCCCGACAGAACCGGCTGATCGGTTCCAGATGCTGCGGCGGCGACATCCGCCATTTGATCGAAGGACGCGTTGGCCGAGAACTCTTTCACGATGAGAGATGTCAGCATCCCCGGAGTTAGGTTGCTGCGCGATGCCTCGGCGACAACGTGCTCCGCGAACTTGCCTCCAATCGAGGCCAAAGCCGCTTTCGCGACCTCGGCATTGGAGCAAGTCTGAACGATTTCCTTCAAGACCATAAGAGTATCCTCGCTGGTCGTTCATGGATTCAGTCTGAGTTTTGAATCTGTTTGAGGAGTCGTCGCGGACGCGCCACGTCCAAGTCGGCGAGACGCGCCTGCTTGCTTTCGATCACTCCGGCCGACCGGAACGGGCGGCAAGTGTTAGAGTCGATCGACTTGTGAGATCCTCAGGGCGTCTTTTGCTTGCGTCGGGAATGGGCCGCTGGCCAGTTCAACAAACAAAAGAGGAGGCGGCCGCCGGGGGCAACGGCGACCGCCCTAGCGCATGCCTCGATCCGGGGGGATGGGATCGGTGCTCGACGCTGTTCAATCGTTGAACCATAGCCCTCGTCGCCATGCGCGGTAGGTTCGGAATACACCTACGTGGCCAATCGGCCACGCGTACGTGGCAGAACTACCACGCGTAGGCGAGGCTAAGCGGCTACGCCGGATTCAGCGGTGACGCGCACGTGGCCGCCCGTCTCCTCGTAACCAGCGAAGCCTTCACTCTCGATCGCGTGCATGCATTCGATGGCTTCAGGCAAATATCAACAATTGGTCTTGGTCTGGGTTTCGCTGGCGCCGCTTCCGTCTGTTCTGGTGACGGACTTCGTCGCGCAACCGTCTACGGCTTGCGGATCAGGAGCATCGATAACGCGATGTTCGACCACAACGGGCGGATTGTCGTCGTGACCGATAATGCAGGCGCCGAGCGGACCGAGATGCGCGCCGATCGCGCAATCGACATATTGAACACTGGGCGCCGCATAGTGCGGCGCCGGGAGCATTGTGGCTTGGGCGGCGCCTACCGAGGCCAACATGGCGCCTGCGCCGACGAGGGCGGCCGCAAAGCAGCCGATCAACTGACGTGAAGACATAGTCATACCTTCCGTGTGCGCATCAACGGTGGAGGGGGAAGCGTCACTGATGCGTGCGGAGTCCGCGCTGAGCGAGATCGGAAGTGAAGCGTCGGAAAGTACCTAAGAGCGATTGCGACATGGCTTAGCTGCGGAAGCACAATGCGTAGAGCGTGCAGATGTTGAGACCGCTCACCGGAGCGCCGTGGGGAACAGCCGCCGTCCACTCAGCAGCCGAGCAGATCCGTCCCCTCGACATCAACTAAAGAGGGAGTGAAACGGAGTGGAGCCTGACTGCCGATCGGCGCGGTCTGCTATCGAAGCCATCGCGGTGGGCAGAGTGAACGCGCAGTGCCGAGACATAGACGGCTCAAGGCGCAGAGGTCGTGTTCTCCTTCATCGGCAAAGGCGGGCAACCGTCGTCTTCGTCGTCGGGAACGCCGAGGTGAGCGTCGGCGGAGTTCTGATCCCAGTTTGGATTCCCAAGCGTCGAGTCAAAAGGCATATAGCTGCGGCCTTTCGCTTCGGCGATCTTGGCCTTCAATTTCGCCGATGCCTTTCGAAGGTTCGCCGTCGACGCCTCATCTTCGATGGGCGGTCCCTTCTTGGCGGACTCGTTCTGATCGTTCGACATATCGGTTTCTCCCCCCACGGGACTCCAAGCCGAGGTCTGTCCGGCTATTTCCTCTCGATAGAAATGCCGTTCTTCCCTACGTCAATTGCGATGCGGTCGGTGTTTTACCATTCGCGGCCCAATTGATAACCCGTGGCCACTCCAGCCACGACGAGGATGCCGACAACGAGGTGGAGAGTGCTGCGGTTGATGTTCTCATCGCCTCTGTCACACGTTCCGCTCCGCCGATCAGATCGGTCGCCGCGCTTTCTCGCGCTGCTATTTCATTCTCCGTCCGCGGAAGTGACCCTTGTTCGTCGTGTTCTGTTTGATGTTTGCGGTGTCGCCCTGTTCCGACGTGTTCAGGTCGTCTGGGCGGTTCTCATGCGTCGTGTCGCTACCGACCTCATGATGGTCTCCGGGGCCCTTCTTGCTGCGGTTCGCAGCAGGCACGTCTGGCATGTGATTGGTCATGGCGATACTCCAGTGAGGTCGGCGTTCTCAAATCTGCGCTGACGCGAAACGTCGACGCTCGCGGTGTTGCAAGCGTCGCCGGACGAATTGCGTAGTGCGCTACTTCGCCTTCTGGATGTCGCGAACAGTGTCCTTCAGCCCGCCAATTGCATTCTGGACCTTGCCAGCCTTCTGCGCGGCCTGGCCCTCGGCAACCGTCTTCTGGTCGCCGGTGAGTTTGCCGACGGATTCCTTGACCTTTCCGCTAACGGTCTTCGCGGCGCCTTCTACGCGATCTTTGTCCATATTAAGAACTCCATTCAATCGAGTGACTCGGAACAATGGAGGCCGGGGCGGCCCCATCGCGGCGTCAGAAGCCGACGGTAACCGCGCCGTCGCTGAGCAATAGCCTCGGAAACCACTCACAGGTGCGACGCGCGAGGGCTTTCGCTGGGCCGATTGCCCCTTGGCGATTAGAACCCTCGCGGATCGACTGAGATGGGTAGAGTCCGAACCTGGCGACAGACGCATTACGAGTGCCAAATCCAGTGGGAGGACCGTTATGCCCTCTGAATGTGGAGAGTTCGCATGGCCGCCACTGTCGAAGGGGAACCGCGCCATCACATCGAGAAGATGCAGGCCCGGCTCAAGGAAACCATAGATCACCTGCGATCCGACATCGACAAGGTCTCGGAACCGCAACTGCGCGCGATGTTTGAAACAGCCGCTGAAGTGCTGACCGGACTCAAGAAGGCGTTCAGCGACTACGAGAAGAAAAACGAAAAGGCGTGGCGCAAGTAATAGAACCTTGAAAGGCGCCGCGTGGCGAGTGCGGGCGATATTGAATCGACCCAGACTTGGGCCGTCGCCGAGGCCGACCAACGCGGCCAGTAAGTGTTTTCCGACGCTGTTCCGCCAGCGCGACCTCAGGCATGCTCCAGCGAACGCGGCTTTGCATCGAACGGATGACGAACATGGGTGTAATTCTCTTCTTGATTCTCCTGGTTCTCGTGTTCGGCGGCGGCGGGTTTTACATGGGACCGCCATTCCATCTCTTCGGCGGCGGACTCGGCCTGTTGCTGGTGATCGTGATCATCGTTCTCCTTGTTCGCGGATAACGCTGATCAAGCCGGAGAAATGAGGAATGACGGCAAAACCTGAGACCTACTTCCTGACGTCGGCAACGAGGCGGACAGCGGTTGGCAGCGCGTTCGGATATCCGACGATCGAGGCCGCGCTTCGCGCCGTTGGCGCCATCTTGGCGAAGGACGTGGAACTGATCTGGATCGAGGATCGCGAGGGCAATTTGATCCTGCCAGCCGACCAGGTGAGGCTTCGGGCGCCTGCGGCTCCGGGCGCTGGTTGAATGCCTGCGGCTCGGGCGATATCCCGGGCGACAAAGCGAAATCGACGCGCCCGTCGACGATTCGGCTTTCGAGCATCGCTTGTTGCTTCGCTGTTTCAGGTTTCTGGGCGATCGTGACGCCCCGACTTCGGCAGTGACGCAGAGCGTCGGCGCCATCTCCGTCGTAGCCGAACACGATGACGGCGAGTCTTGGACGAGCCGCCCCGGCTCAGCGGACATGCGGCCTCACGTTCGATTTGGACTCTAAGTAGATTCCGAGCCTCTCGCACAACGAACATTCGGCGTAGGCAGATCCTCTCAAGGCCCTGCCTCCAAGCGATGGAGGGCGACTATTCGCCAAAGGGGCGGCCCCAAAGGCGGAGGGTGGTCATGAAGAAATCAACGTTGCTTGCCGGCGCCGTTATGATCGGCGTGGCGTCGTTCGCGGCTCAACTCAATGCGCAGGGCGTTAAACAGTCGGTCGAGATCGCCAAGGTCGATGTGCAGACTGTGGAGGGGGGCTATCGCGCGTCCAAGGTCATCGGCAGCAAAGTCCTAAATGACGCGAACGAAACGATCGGGAAGATTGATGATCTGCTCGTGACACGCGACGGAAAGGACCCATACGCGGTCCTTTCGATCGGCGGCTTTATCGGCGTTGGCGGCAAACTGGTGGTCGTCCGTTACGACAGCCTCAAGTTCGTCGATCAAACGATTGTGCTGCCGGGCGGGTCGAAGGATGGGCTCAATATGTTGCCGGCGTTCGAATACGCCAAGTGACCGTCTGCGGCGACGACGTCCGCCGCCGCCTCCGTCTGCCAATTGGGGTGAGGCGTAGGGTTTCGCCCGCTCCAGCAACCTGTGACGTTCGGATAACTGAGGAAGTTGGGCAATTCGATCATCGAGCCGGATGTCTCGATGTTCGACTGTCCATGGCGATCGGAGGCAGCTCATGTCGATTGGACTCATACTCGTCATCATCTTCATCGTATTCTTGTTTGGCGGGTTCAGCGGGCGCTTTGGCGGCTACGGATATGGTTATGGTCATACGGGCATTGGCGTCATCGGCGTCATCCTGATCGTCCTCGTCATCCTTGCGCTGACCGGTCGGCTTTAGCCTGACGAAAGCGCGTTGCGCGACGCGCACCGCTGGATATCCGCGGCACGCGATTCCGCGAATCGCGATGGGCGAGATCGACGACGTGACGACGCGACGACTCAGGATAGCAAGCATGCTGCGGCGTTCTGTCTAGCGGCCGCGAACTGTGACCCGCTCACACCCTTCGTGGGAGAGAGTTTGCCACGCCAACGGCGGCGAGACCCTGCGCGAATTGACTGCGAGGTCGTCGTGAAGAGGCGAACGCGATCTGCGGCTGGCTCCTGAGTCCATGGCCTCCAAAAGGTCACCATGTCCACCACCATTTTCCTCGGAAGACTCCTCGGGCTCTACCTCGTCGCGATCTCCGTCGGGATGCTAGTCCACCGGCGCCGTACGCTGGCGACGCTCGACGAGATGACTCGCAGCGGCCCATGGATGCTGTTCTCCGGCATGGTCGCCACACCGCCGCGGGCCCGGCGGTGACGCTCACCCGCGACGTTTGGAACGGCGGCGCGTTACCCGTTGCGGTCACAATCGCAGGCTGGGCGACACTCTTGAAGGGGGCGGCGTTGCTGCTGGTTCCGGCCGAGCGGATGGCCGACTCCTACAAGGGCGCCGGCTTCGAACGGTTCGTCCACCTCTGGATGGTCGTCGTGCTGGCGCTTGGGCTCTGGATGAGTTGGGCGGCATTTACCGGGTGAGGACTTGAAGCCCCGTATGAGCCTCCGCCAAATGGCTCGCCGGCGCGGCGAAGCGTGCGCCAGTGCGCGGGGCGACCGTTTGTGTCGGCGCGCGGATCGACGCCTCGTGAGTAGATTCCGGGTCTTTCGCGAGAGCGTCCACACCATATTGTCGGTTGGCTAAGCAGCGTCGAGTGGCGATCCATTCCGTCGAATTGAGGCGGGCGTAGGCCATCTAGGTCCAGCCGGCACGCGAACATTTCGAACCATTGCCGGCGACAAACGCTTGTTTAGAGTTAGAACCCTATGGAGTTCACAATGAAACTATTCAACGCAGTTACGTTCGCCGCGCTGACGGGCGTGGGCGCCTTGGCTCTGATTTCCACGAGCGCTTCGGCGGGAATCGTCTGCAATTCGGATGGCGATTGCTGGCATACTCAGACCGACTACCAGTATCAGCCGACATTTGGCCTGACTGTCCATCAAAATGATTGGAAGTGGAAAGACGGCGAAAAACATGCGTGGCGGGAGCATGACGGCAAGGGATATTGGAAGGGCGGCTCCTGGCAGACGTTCTGATCGAGCCCGAGCGCCGCACGACTCAGCGGTTCTCCGTAGCGATCAAACAAAGCCCCCGCGACGGCCCTTCGGCCTTTGCGGGGGACGGGGGCGAGGATCTCCATCTGCTCTCATGATTTCCCTCACGGCTGCGCAATTCGTAGAGGCGCTCTCCAGGCAAAGAGAATATGGGAGCGCCGAATGAACAAGGTCCTGACCTGCATTCTCAACGATAAAGCGGGATCGAGCGAGGCGACGGACGCGGGAACGCTCATTGCGCGGGTAGCGGTGGAGCAGGGTTGGGAGGCGCGCATTGTCATTTGCGCAGACGGAGCCGATCTCAAATCGCTTGCCGAGCAGGCGCGCGCGGTCGGCGGGCTGGTCGTCGGCGGCGGCGGCGACGGAACGATCGCGGCGATCGCGGCGGCGCTGGTCGACACGGACGCCGTGCTCGGCGTGCTGCCGATGGGGACCCTCAATCATTTCGCCAAGGACCTCGGCGTCCCGCTCGAGCTCGAGAAGGCGGTTCAGACTCTTTTCAGCGGCAGGATCGCGCGCGTCGATGTTGGCGAGGTCAACGGCCGTGTCTTCCTCAACAATTCCAGCATCGGCTTCTATCCGCGCATCGTGCAGGAGCGCGAGCGCGAACAGCGGCGGGGTCGCAGCAAATGGGTCGCTTTCGCCCAGGCGGCGGCGCTCATTTTCCAGCAGTCCCGCAAGCTGCACGTCACGCTGGAAACAGCCGACGGCCTAAGCCAGTCCTGCGATACGCCGTTCGTGTTCATCGGCAACAACCGTTATGCGGCGACCGGTCTCCAAATCGGCTCGCGCGTGACGATGGATGGCGGCAAGTTGTGGGTCTGCATGGCGCCCGACGCCGGCCGCTTCGCCCTGTTTGCTCTGGCGCTGAAGGCGGTGCTGGGGTTCGTGCGCGATGCGGACATGGCGGCGTTCGAGACCGGGCAGACCGAGGCGCACATGCGGCGGGACCACGTGCCTGTCGCAACCGACGGCGAGGTCAGCGTGATGCGAACGCCTTTGCGCTACCGTATTCGGCCGGGCGCTCTGCGCGTCGTCGCGCCGGCCGGCGATTGACGGGGCAAAGACAGTTGGCGCGGACGATCGTTCATCTCTCGGACCTGCATTTCGGACGCATCGACGATGCGATTCCGCCAGCGCTCCTGCGCGCCGTCGCCGAACTGGCGCCCGACCTCGTGGTGGTTTCCGGCGACCTCACGCAGCGCGCCCGCGTCAAGGAGTTCAGGGCGGCGGCGGATTTTCTGGCGGCGTTGCCGGCGCCGTTGCTGATCGTCCCCGGCAACCACGACGTGCCGCTCTACAATCTCGTCCGCCGCTGGCTGTCGCCGCTTGATCGGTTTCGACGATACGTCACGAGCGATCTCGCGCCCTTCTATGAAGACTCGGAGATCGCCGTGCTCGGCGTCAACACCGCCCGCGCGCTGACGTTCAAGGACGGCCGCATCAATCAGGGCCAGATCGCTGCGGCGATGCAGCGTTTCGTGCATTGCGGGAAGGACGTGACGCGGATTGTCGTCACCCACCACGCCTTCGACACGCCGGACCCCGTCCCTGGGATCAGGGCGATACATAAAGTGGTTGGCCGCGCCACGATGGCCATGGCGGGATTGATGCGAGCGGGGGTCGATATGATCCTCTCCGGGCATCTTCATTCGAGCGGCGTCGGCGAGACGACGAAGCGCTATCCCGCTCCGGGTCGCGCCATCCTGCTGATCCGGGCGGGAACCGCGACTTCGACGCGCCGACGCGGCGAGGTCAACGCCTTCAATGTCGTGCGCGTCGCCGGATTGGCGGTCACGGTCGCGTGCCTGGCGTGGCGGCCCGATGAGGGGCGATTCGCCACGGCGAGCACAGAACGTTTCAACCGCACCGAGGTCGGATGGGCGCGTCCGACGACGTCATGACGGATGCCCTGCCGCGCCTCGCCAAATGGGGTGGCGTCGCGCATTCGCTATTGCGAGAGGGTATAGGCGCGCACGTAGTCTCCCTGCTTCGTGCCGAACGACCCGTGCCCGCCGTCGACGGTGACGACGTACTGGCGACCGCCGACCTCGTAAGTCATCGGCGTCGATTGGCCGCCCGCCGGGAGGCGGTCTTGCCACAGCGTATCGCCCGTCGCGACGTCGAACGCGCGAATATAGTCGTCCATCGTCGCCGTGAGGAAAGCGACGCCGCCGGCGGTGACCAGCGGGCCGCCAAGCATCGGCACCCCGAGTTTGAACGGCAGCGGGATCACCGACTGGTCGCGGATTGTTCCAACCCGGCGCCGCCAAACCACCTTGTTCGTCTTGAGATCGATCCCCGCGAGTTGGCCCCACGGCGGCGCCAAACACGGAATGCCGAGCGGCGAGAGAAACGCGCCGAGTTTGACGCCGTAAGGCGTTCCATACATCGGCTGCACCCCGACCTCGCTTCCTGGCGGGTGAGCGGAATTGGGTTCGCTCGGGTTGTCTGGGCCGCGGGGGATCAGCCGCGAGACGAAGGCGACCGACATCGGATTAGCGACGGCGATCTGATGGGCTCCGTCGACAGCGATGCCGCCCCACTCGAACATGCCGAAGTCACCGGGATAGATCAGCGAGCCCTGTTCCGAGGGCGGCGTGAACGGCCCTTCGTAGCGCAACCGGTGGAACATGATTCGGCAGGCGAGTTGATCGAACGTCGTCGCGCCCCACATGTCCTTGCCGCTCAGCGGTCGAGACGGTCGGAAGCTCACCTCCGAATGCGGCTGGGTTGGTGCGAGATGATCGCCAGGCGCGGCGCCCTGCTGCGGAACTGGCGCCTCGGGCGCCGGAACGATCGGATGCCCGTCACGTCGATCGAGGACAAAGATGTCGCCCGTTTTCGCCGGGGCGTAGACCACCGGCGTCACGCCGCCGCCGGCGTTGATGTCGGCCAGGCTCGGCTGCGACGGCATGTCCATATCCCAGACATCGTGATGGACGTTCTGAAACGACCAGCGCAACTTGCCGGTGGCGACGTCGAGGGCGACGAGCGACGAGTCGTAACGCTCCTGATCGGGCGTGCGCAGCCCGGCCCAGATATCGGGAGAACTCGAGCCGAGCGGGATGTAGACGAGGCCGAGCCCTTCGTCGACGGAAGAGACCGACCATGAGTTCGGCGAGCCGGCCGTGAAGTTATGGCCGGGCTCGGGCATTTTGTTGGGGTCAGGGGCGCCGGCGTCAAACACCCACAGCAGCCGGCCGGAATAGACGTCGAAGCCGCGGATGGCGCCAGCGGGAACACGGTTGGAATAATTGTCGATCACCGCGCCGCCCACGATCAGCATCTTGCTGGTGACGACCGGCGGCGAGGTGCCTTCGTAGAATCCGGGCGTCTTTTCCTCGCTGCCCTGCTTGAGGTCGATCTGTCCGTGATCGCCGAATCCATCGCATGGCTTTCCGGTTTGCGCATCGAGCGCGAACATCCGCCCATCATTGGTCGGCAGGAAGATGCGGCCGGGGCATTCAGTCGGCGTCGGCCCGCCATCGGCTGTCTGCGCGCCGGCCTCGGTGTGGTGGTACGACACGCCACGACAGGTCATGTGCTGAAAGTTTGGATTGTGTTGGACGTTCGGATCGAACTTCCACCGCAGGCTGCCCGTCGCCGCATCGAGAGCGAACAGGATCTGGTGGGGCGAACAGGTGTAAAGCACGTCGCCGACCTTCAGCGGCGTCGACTCGTTGGTGTACTCGACCGGGTCGTCCTTGCCCTTCATGTCGCCAGTGCGGAACTCCCAAGCAAGCTTCAGTTTGCCGATGTTGCCGGGCGTGATCTCAGTCAGCGACGAATAGCGGTCGCCGTAGCCGCCCCCGCCATACGCCGTCCAGTCTGCGCCGGCCCCAGCTTGCGGCGGGATCGGCGCCTTCGCGTCAAGATCGAACTTGCCGACCTGGTCGTGCGGATCGCTAACGAGCGACGCGCCCATGACAATCAGCGACAGCGCGACGACGACGCCGAGCGCCGTCGCTCCACCCCGGCGGGTCGGGGCGAAAGCGCCGGCGGCGAACAGGATCAACAACCAGATTGCGACGGGGACGAGCACGTCGCCGCGCGGCGCAAGCGACCAGAAATCGAGCCCGACTTCCCACAGCGCCCAGCCGAGCGTGCCAAGCAACAGCGCGGCGAAGAGCCATAGCGCCTCGCCGCGCCGAACGAAAACGA
>Ga0265325_10002358_pt1 | contig 12781 bp, 10 predicted proteins | sample 41420metaG_FD_202090 | JGI IMG/M metagenome (GOLD analysis project Ga0265325, IMG submission 202090) | Rhizosphere microbial communities from Carex aquatilis grown in University of Washington, Seatle, WA, United States - 4-14-20 metaG | ecosystem: Host-associated > Plants > Roots > Rhizosphere...
ACTCCGAATATCAGGGGCGCCGCGCGCAGCTTCGCGCGAAATTGGATGGGCCCGTCGTAATCTACGGTTACACCGGGCATGAGGACGCTTCGGAAGTCGCCATCTTCTTTCAGGAGCCTACCTTCTATTATTTGTCCGGGCACGACGAGCCGGGCGCCGCGCTGCTGTTGATTCCCGATACTCCGAACGCGAAGACAGCGGAGGGCCCACGCGAGATTCTCTATCTTCCGCCGCGCGATACTGCGCAGGAAAAATGGGAGGGTCCGAAGATGGGTCCCGATGATCCGGGCGTAGCGGAAAAGACCGGCTTCGCCGCCGTCGAGCCCCTCGCGAATCTGCGCGCGGACCTGGTGAGGCTGTCGAAAAATTACGCGAATTTTTACACGCTGCTGCCGCCGTCGCAGGAAGACGGCTATCCGCACTTTACTTTTTCTACCAAGCTTGTTCGCGACGCGGTGCCGCAGGCGAATCTGAAGGACGCGACGGCCCTCATCAACGCGATGCGCCAGGTGAAATCGCCCGGCGAGTTGGCGCTGCTGCAGAAGGCCATCGATGTCTCGGTGGACGCGCAATTGGACGCGATGCGGCGCATGCGTCCGGGGCTCTTCGAGTATCAAGTGGCCGCGCGCATGAAGGAAATCCACGAAATGGGCGGCTGCGCGCGGGAGGCGTATGCGCCCATCGTCGGCACGGGGTTCAATTCGACGGTGCTGCACTACAGCGGTTTGAACGATCAGATCAAGGATGGCGACGTGGTGGTGCTCGACGTGGGCGGGGAATACGGAGGCTATGCCGCGGACATTACGCGCACGCTTCCTGCGAATGGAAAGTTCACGCCGCGCCAGCGCGAGATTTATGACATCGTGCTGGGCGCGCAGAACGCGGCGCTCGCGGCGGTGAAGCCCGGCGCGAAGCTCTATGGCGGGCCCGGCAGTCTGCAGCAGATCGTCACCGATTATTTCAGCACGCACGGGCACGACAAGGAAGGTCGCCCGCTGGCGCGATACTATATCCATGGCGTCAGCCATCACCTTGGCTTGGATGTACACGATCCCGGGGACCGCGACCGTCCGCTCGAGCCCGGCATGGTAGTGACCGTCGAGCCGGGGCTTTACATCCCTGAAGAAAATCTCGGCGTGCGCATCGAGGACGATGTGCTGGTCACCAAGGACGCCTACGAGCTTCTCACCGCCCGCCTGCCGCGCGATCCGGACGAAGTGGAGAAGATGATGGCCGAGGGCGTTCCGGCTTCGGTAGCGCGGCCCGTGCCTGCAACCGAAACCAATCGCAAGTAATCAAATAGGAGTAGGATGATTTTAGCAGGCCCCACGCGCACCGGGGCGAATGGATATTTTATAAATTTTGGAGGTAGTCAGCCATGACCCACTCCTCCTCTCGCTCTTCTTCTCTTTTCCCTTCTAAGCTTTTCTTGGCAATTTTTGCGATTTTTGCACTCGCTTGCTCGCCGAACCCTTCATTCGCCCAGCATGGCGGCGGCCACGGCGGAGGTGGTGGCTCCCACGCAGGCGGCGGGGGAGGTTTCCACGGCGGAGGTGGAGGCGGAGGCTTCCGCGGCGGCAGCGCGCGCGGGTTTAGCGGCGGAGGCGGTAGCTCGTTTGGTGGAGGATCGTATCGCTCCGGCGGATCTTCGGCTGCGCGGTCATTTGGCGGCGGCTCCGCGTATCGTGGCGGCGCCGGTGGCTACGGATATGGCGGTGGACGCTCGTACGGTGGCTCGGCCTATCGCGGGGGCGCGTATGGCGGGTCTTACGGAGGAAGGGGATCGGCCTACGCAGGCGGGCGTGGCTTATCGAACGGCGCCGCGCGGTCGTCGAACGCTCGCAGCGCGATTGCGGACGGGCAGTGGCATTCTTTCGGGGGCGCGCGCGGCGGCGCAGCTGCGGGCGCTGGAGCGGGCGGGCGAAGCTTCGCAAATAGCGGCGGTGCGCGTGCAGGCGGTGGAGTTCGCAACGCAAGCGCTGCGATCGCCGATGGTCAATGGCATTCCTTTGGCGGCAGCCGCGGCGGCGAATCCGCAGGGCGATCCTACTCGGCGAGTTTTGCGGGACGTTCCGCTTCGGGTGCTTCGGCGTTTTCCAGCGCGCGGTCCGGCAGTTCTTTGGCAGGACGCTCCGGCTCTGGCTTGAGCAATTCCCGGTTTGGGCAGAGTGCGTCTCTCTCCGCTACCTCGAGGTTTGGCGTTGGAAGCGCGTTCGGCAATCGCGGCATAGGTGCGTTTGGCGGCGGCTTGGGTTACGGCTGGCGCGGAGGCTGGGGCTGGGGAGGTCGAGGTTGGGGCTATGGCGGCTGGGGCTGGGGTTGGGGACTCGGTTTCGGCTGGGGCTGGCCCGGTTGGGGCTGGGGCCTGGGGTGGGGTTGGCCGTATTGGGGACTCTCATGGAGCTATCCGGCATGGGGCTATGGGGGCTGGAATCCCTATTGGAATCCCTACTGGTACGATCCGTTTTCCTACGGCAGTTATGCTCCCGACTACAACTACGGCATAAACTCGGGCGATCCGGCGTACTCCGATCCGGGTTATGGCGCTTACGGCGAGCCAAGTTCGAGCATCGGCTTGTTCTCGTCGCCGTTTAACGGGACCGGCATGCCCGCTCCCGAAACTACGAGCCCGCTGAACCGGAACGATATCTTTACGTCGCCGGTAGCTCCGGCGGCAGGAAGCTCAACTCCGGCATTTACGCCTGCACCGGCGCGTCGGCCAGCGCCGCCGCAACTGCAAACCGTGGCGCAGCCGCCGTTGTTGAAGACCTAAGCGCGGGCGGCTATTCGAAGATCGGCAGGCACAGCGGCGCCTGGACGTGGAAGTCCAGGCGGGCGATTTCATCGAGCGCACGGTGCAGCACGCTGCTGCTGCAGGCCTCGATGGTCATCACGAACGGCAAGCGGTCATGCGGGAAGCCCGGCTTCTGCATGACCGCGTCCAGGCTCACCCCATACTTCGCCAGGATCGTTGCAATGGATGCGACGATTCCCGGCTGGTCCTTCACCACGAATCGAATGTAGTGCGGCACCGTGAAATCCCCGCTGACTGAATCGGGCGTTTCGACGGTGGTCTGGATGTAAGCCTGCGGGGCATTGGCGGTGCGCGCGATGGAATACAGGTCGGAGACGACCGCAACCGCCGTGGGATCTCCTCCCGCCCCATACCCCGAAAAAACCATGTGGCCCGCATACTCGCCCGAAGCAGTCACCATGTTCTTGCTGCCTTCGGCGTGCGCGGTAAGGGAGGAAAGCGGCACGATGGCGGGCTGCACGGCCGCAAAGAGGCGCAGGCCGCTGGATGTGTCCTTCTGCGCGCAGGAAATCTGCCGGATGGTGCAATCGAGTTCGCGCACGTACGCAAAATCGACCGCCTCCACCAGTGAAATGGGGCGGCACGGAATCTGCTCGTTCTTCACGCGCAGATGCAGGCCGGCCTGCGTGAGGATCACGAGCTTGGCGCGCGCGTCGTAGCCTTCCACGTCGCTGGTGGGATCGGCCTCGGCGTAGCCCAGTTTTTGCGCTTCCTTCAGGGCGGAATCGAAGCTCGCTCCGTGGGCCTCCATCTGCGTGAGGATGTAATTGCAGGTGCCATTCAGGATGCCCGCGATGCGGTAAAGCTGATCGCCCGCGAGGCCCTCCTGGATGCCGATGATCGCGGGAATGCCGCCGGCGACCGACGCTCCGTATTCAAGGCGGCGTCCCATCTTGCGCGCGAGGTCGGCGAGTTCGGCGCCGCGCTCGGAAATCAGCAGTTTGTTCGCGGTCACGACGGATTTACCCGCCTGCAGGGCTTTGCGAATCCACTCGCAGGCCGGCTCCATGCCGCCGATGAGTTCGACAACCACGTCGACATCCGAAGCGAGCACTTCCTCGGCGCTCTCCGTCCAGCGGATGCCGGACGGCAGGCCGTCCACTTTCTTTTTGGCGATGTTGCGGTTGCAGATGTGGGTGAGCGAAAGCGGACCGCTGGGATCTTTGCTCAGGATTTTCGCCACGGAACGGCCGACGGTGCCGAAACCGATCATGCCGATTTTCAGCCGTTTGCCGCCCGGAGAATTTTTCTCCGCCGCCGGCCGCTCGGCGGTCTCCACATTCAACGCAACGTTCTTCGCCACCCGTGATCTCCTCAACCCCACTTGATCTGGAAACGCGTCATTGTACCAGACGCAGAACGTTTGAACGAAGGGCGCAGGCAGGAGTGCCTGTGCTATCAAAATCGAAGTCCTCGCCGATAAAATTTCTTATTTCAGGTATCATCAAGCGTTCCTTTCTGCTGCGACCCGAAGGAGACTCGATTGATTGCACGTTATACCCGCGCCGAGATGGGGCGCGTCTGGAGCGACGAGAACAAGTTTCGGAGGTGGCTGGACGTGGAGCTGGCGGCCACCGAGACGCTGGCCGAAGCCGGCACCGTGCCGCGCGAGGCTGCCGCGAAGCTGCGCGAGCGGGCGCGGATCAACGTAGCCCGCATCCACGAGATCGAAGCGAAGGTTCGCCACGACGTGATCGCGTTCACCGTGGCGGTGCAGGAGACCGTCGGCGATCCGGAAGCGGCGCGCTGGCTGCACTACGGGCTCACTTCGAACGACGTGGTCGATACCGCGCAGGCGCTGCTGATGCGCGATGCGTCGCGGCTGATCGAGCAAGGAATCGAGAAGCTGGGCGACGTGCTCGAGCGCCGCGCGTGGGAATTCAAGGACACTCCGGAGATTGGCCGCACCCACGGCATTCACGCCGAGCCGATCACCTTCGGCCTGAAGGTGGCGAACTGGTACGCCGAGAACCGCCGCGACGCGGCGCGGTTTCAGGTGGCTGCCCGGCAGATGGCCGTGGGAAAGATTTCCGGCGCGGTGGGAACCTGCACGCATCTGGGCCCGGAAATCGAGCAGAAAATCTGCGAGAAGCTAGGACTGGAAACCGCGCCGATCACGTCGCAGGTGATCGAGCGTGACCGGCACGCGCAGTATGTGGGGACCCTCGCGATTGTGGCGGCGTCACTCGAGCGCATCGCGCAGGAAATCCGCCATCTTCAGCGCACGGAGGTGCGTGAGGCCGAGGAGCCGTTCGGCGGGGAGCAGCGCGGGAGTTCGGCCATGCCGCACAAGCGCAACCCCGTATCGAGCGAGCAGATTTGCGGGCTGGCGCGCGTCGTGCGCGGCAATTCGGTGGCGGCGATTGAGAATATCGCCCTGTGGCACGAGCGCGATATCTCGCACAGCTCGGTGGAACGAGTGATCCTGCCCGACTCGACGATTCTTCTCGATTACATGCTGCACCGCACAACGGAGATCGTCGCGAACATGAAGGTGTTCCCGGAACGGATGCTGCGCAACCTGAACGCAACCCAGGGGCTGGTGTTTTCCGGGCAGCTTCTGCAGGACCTGGTGGAGCATGGGGCGCCGCGCGAGGGCGCCTATAAGTGGGTGCAGGCGCACGCCATGGCGGCATGGGAGTCGGAGTCGAGTTTTCAGCAGCGCGTGTCGGCCGATCCCAATATCCGGAAGTATCTCGACGATAAGGCTCTCGCCCATACGTTCGATCTGCGGCGGCAGTTGCGCGCCGTGGACGCGATTTTTCGTCGCGTTTTCGGGGCCGATACAGAAGCCACAGCCATTTCCAGCGGCACAGGCAACGCAAGCAATTCACACTAAAGGCTTAAGGGAGAGTTCACATGAGGGTGATTCTGCACGTCACGATGCCGGTCGAGCCGTTCAACAGTTTTGTGAGGGATGGATCGGCGGGCACCAAGATCAAAAAGATTTTGGACGAAGCGAAGCCGGAAGCCGCCTACTTCACCGACACCGACGGCCAGCGGAGCGGATGGATAATCATCGATCTAGTCGACGCGTCGAGGATTCCCGCGCTAGCCGAGCCTTGGTTTCTAACCTTCCACGCCAAGTGTGAGCTAAAAATCGCGATGACGCCGGAAGACCTGGCCAAGTCGGGAATCGATGCGATCGGGAAGAAGTGGTAGGCGTTCCGCGGATGTGGGTCGGCGAATAGGGATCCTTCGCTGCGCTCAGGATGACTGCGAAGAGCGCACGCCAAGAGAAAGACCGACCCTTGACACCAAAGGGTCGGGCACCCGCAAAGGCAACGACAACGGCAACAACAAAAGCAACGGCGGAGGCAACGGCGACTACTACGGCAACGGCGACTACGACAGCAAAGCGACTACCAAGGCAACGGCAAAGGCAACCGCAGCGGCTACGGCAATGGCGAAGACGAAGAGAGAGGCTTCGCTGCGCTTCGGGGGTGGCTGTTACTGCTTGGGCTTGAGGGCGGAGGCCCAATTCAGCACTACGGTGAATGCCTCCGCTGCGCGCTGCTCCACAGGCAGCGGCACCAGAAAGCGCTTCAAGTCGGGGGTCGCGGCGGCGCCGCCTCTTCCGCGCACCCGCGGCAGTTTGACGAGGGGCTGCGGGACGCCGGCTTGAAAAGAACGGCCGGCATCCACGCTGACTGACATCAGCGTCATCCCATCGATGCTGGCGTAAGCGAGTTCCTTTCCATCCGCTCGCCATATGGAGTAAATGCCGCCACTGTTGGAAATCATCCATTTGGCGCCGGCATCGCCGGCGCTCGCCGAGTCCGAGAATGCCCGCACATAAATCTCAAATTGTCCGCTTTCGTTCGACGTGTACGACACCCAGCGGCCGTCGGGAGAAAACCTGGCATTGGATTCATAGAAGCGGTCGATTGCAGAGAAGGGGATGGGCTTGGGTTCTCCTGTCATGGGGAGAGCCCAAATATGCTCCAGAGTGAAGTTTCGGCTGGCGCCGTACAGGAGAAAGCGTCCATCGTGGGACCAGGAGAAGGGCCGTTTATCATCCCCGCTCCGGAGCAGCAGTTGTTCCATTTTCGAACCGTCGGCGGGCTTCCGGAATAAATTGAAGGTCTGCTGGCGATTCGACGTGAATACAATCTCGCTCCCGTCAGGGGACCAGACAGGATCGTTGTTGGTTCCCGGCCCAAAAGTGAAACGAGTGTTGGTGCCGCGCTTCAGGTCCAGCAGCCAGATGTCTTCGCTCGAGCTTGACGAAACTTCGGCAACGGCCACGCGGGCTCCATCGGGCGAAACGCGGGGAGACCCCACAATCTCCGCGGGAACGCCCACGTTTCCAACTGCCTTTCCCCCTGTATCGAGCCATGTGAGTTGATACTGTTGCGGCAACGCGTGTCCCCGGTAGACGAGCACATCGCCATTCGCGGAAAAATGCGCGGTTTCGAAATCCGAGGCTACCTTTTCGGCAACCGGAACGGCCTCGCCGGGCAGATCGAGGCTGGAAATGTCAAAACTCTGCGCCATCAGGACGCCGTCGCGCATGAACAGCAGATGGCCCGGCTGGCCGTCGGCGGACGGCGCGTAGGTGGCGCCGAATCCGGTAGCCAGGATTCGTTTCCTGCTTTGTTTTTCGGGAGGATCGTCCAAAGATCCCTCATAGATGCCGCTCTGCTCGGGAATGTTGGAGACGGCCAGATACAGAAAATGGCGGCCGTCGGGCAGAAAGGACGGCAATTCGTGTTCATGTTCCTGCCGCGAGGCATCGAGCACGGTGAGCGGCACCGCTTTTCCCCCTTCCGCCGGCACTCGGTACAAACCCGTGGTAGCGGTGCCGAAAATAATCACGCCGTCACGGTTCCACGAGCCTCCAATGGCAAACCCCGGCGTATCGCATATATTGCCAACAGCTCCGCTCTGGAGATCGAACTTGAGAAGCTTGTCGATATTGGAAATCGCGATGTAACGGCCATCTGCGGACCAAAAAAGGGGCACCGGATCCCCGGTAAGAAGCGAAATCGCGTCTGGAATTTCCCGCGCCTCCTCCGCGTCCAGGTCCTGAATCCAGAGGGACGAACGGCCGTTCGAATCGGCTGCCGGAAAAGCCACGCGGCGGCCGTCGGGAGAAAGGACGAGCTGGGCGCTTCGGGTGAATAGGACGTTTTCGGGTAGCCGCACGACGAAGCGGTAGACCTGCGGCAGGTCGGGGGCTTTGCGGTGGAAGGAGAACCAGATTAATCCCGCCATTACGAGGCAAAGCGCGCCAAATGCCCAGGCAAGCCATTGCGTGTGGGGCTTTGCCGCTGGCTTGGTTATGGAGGGGGCTGACAGCGCGGCTTGCGAGCCTGTCGCGGAAATCCACTTCAGCTCGCGGGTGAGGTCGCTCGCCGTTTGCCACCGATCATCGGGATCTTTCTCGAGGCATATTTTCACTACGCGATCGAGCGCGGGCGGGGTAAGAGGCTGAAGCGAGGAGATGGGCGGCGGGTCGCGTTCGAGAATGGCGGCGATGACGCTGGCCTGGCTCTGGCCCTCGAAGGCGCGCTTGCCTGTGGCCATTTCGTACACGACCGCGCCAAACGCAAAAATGTCCGCGCGGGCATCGGCCTCTTTACCTTCCACCTGCTCGGGGGCCATGTATTGCAGCGTGCCGAGGATCACGCCCTCGGCCGTGATGGGCCCTTCGGCCGTCGTCGATCCGGAGAGCGAACTGGCGGGCGAGGCGTCTTGCTTGAGCTTGGCCAGGCCGAAGTCGAGAAGCTTTACGCCGGACTTGGTTAGCATGATGTTGCCGGGCTTGAGGTCGCGGTGCGTCACACCTTTGCGGTGCGCTTTGTCGAGCGCGTCGGAGATTTCGATGGCGTAGCGCAGCACGCGCTCGGTGGGCAGCGGGCCTTTCGCGAGGCGCGCCGCCAGGGTTTCGCCCTCGAGAAGTTCCATCACAAGGTAATCGGTGCCATCTTCGCGGCCGATATCGTGCAGGACGCAGATGTGGGGATGATTCAGCGAGGAAATCGCCCGAGCCTCGCGCTCGAAGCGTTCGCGGAGGCCGTCGCGTTCGGCGGCGTGCGCGGGCAGCACTTTGATGGCGACGATGCGGTCGAGGCGGGTATCTTTGGCGCGGTAAACCTCACCCATCCCGCCCGCACCAATCGCGGAGAGGACTTCGTAGGGACCTAGACGTTTGCCAGGTGAAAGCGCCATAGTCTCCTGATGAATTGAGGAGAAAGTATAACGCGAGACTACGGAGGCTTCCCAAACTTTTCCATCGCGCCGGCCTGAGGGAGCCTGTGCGTCAAATGGTTAAATCGTTCCTCAGCGCCTGAAGCCGCGTTGCTTTTCGGGCATTTGCGGCACGGATGAATCCGTGCCCTGCCGAAAGACCAAGTTGTCACACGGATTGTGAAAGCTCCGACCCGCTAAAAGGCGTTGCGCGGCTGCAATGGTGGCTGCTGGAACTTGGACACTAAGAGGGATACTTCGTCGCCGCGCTCCTCAGGATGACGGGCAAAGAGCGGAGAAGGAAAGAAGAAAGAAGGAAAGAAGAAAAAAAAAGAAGAAGCAGGTCCCTCACCCACCCGCGCTTCGCGCGTATGGGCTCAGGATGACACCGAAAAGCGACTGCGACCGGCAAAGGCAGAGGCAAAGGCAAAAGCCAGAGGCAGAGGCAGAGGCAGAGGCAGAGGCAAAGGCAAAAGCAAAGGCAAAAGGCAAAGGCAGAGGGCGGTTGCTGAAATTGGCGCGCGCAGAGGGATCCTTCGTCGCTTTGCTCCTCAGCATGACTGCGTGGGGCGGTAGATGCTATTCGCCGTCGACATTTCCACAGAGGCGGGTTCATCGGAGATTAATTCAGGAACTTCTTGCTTGGCGGGCGCATCTTCTGGTAATTCGGAAGCTACTGGAGGCATTACTATGGCAACTACGCAGGTCGGAGTAAAACCGATGAAGGTGGCGCAGATTCCCAAGGCGGGCGGCGATTTCGAGATTGTCGAGCGCGAGATTCCCAAGCCGGGGGCGGGGCAGGTGCGCATCAAGGTGCAGGCCTGCGGCGTCTGCCACAGTGACGTGTTCACGAAAGAAGGCTTGTGGCCGGGGATCGAGTTTCCGCGCGTCCCGGGACACGAGGTCGCGGGCCTGATCGATGAAGTGGGCGCCGGGGTTTCCGCATGGAAGAAGGGACAGCGGGTGGGCGTCGGCTGGCATGGCGGGCAGGACAACACGTGCCGGTCGTGCCGGCGCGGAGATTTTCGCAATTGCGAGAATGCGAAAATTCCCGGCATCAGCTATGACGGCGGATACCAGCAATATATGCTGGCTCCCGTGGAAGCGCTCGCAGCGATACCGGAAAGTCTTAGCGATGTGGAAGCGGCCCCGCTGCTCTGCGCCGGGATCACCACCTACAACGCGCTGCGGCACAGCGGCGCGCTGCCCGGAGACCTGGTCGCCGTGCAGGGCATCGGCGGCCTGGGCCACCTCGGAATTCAATTCGCCAACAAGTTCGGTTACAAGGTTGCGGCGATCGGGCGGGGGCCCGAGAATGCGGCGCTCGCAAAAAAACTTGGAGCGAGCGTGTATATCGACAGCGCGGCGACAAACGCGGCGGAAGCTTTGACAAAAATGGGCGGGGCGCAGGTGATTCTGGCGACGGCGCCGAGCTCGAAAGCGATGTCCGAACTGATCGACGGCCTGGGGCCTAACGGCAAACTCGTGGTGGTCGGTGCGACATTCGATCCCATCGAGGTCACGCCGGCGCAACTTATTACCGGAAGCCGGACGATCCAAGGCTGGGCCGCCGGAACTCCCGCCGATTCCGAAGACACGCTGCACTTCGCCGAACTCTCCGGCGTGCGCCCCATGATTGAGACGTATCCGCTCGAAAAAGCGGCGGAGGCTTACGACCGGATGATGAGCGGCAAGGCGCAGTTCCGCGTCGTGCTGACGATGTGACCTCCGCCCCACGGCTACTCAGACGGAAATCAACGAGTCTGTGCGGCAACTGGCTAGATTGTCCCTCAGCGGCCGAAGCCACATCGATTTCTTTGCGCATTTGCGGCACGGATGAATCCGTGCCCTGACGGAAAACCGGCGTTGCCACACAGGCTCTTAACGATGCGGCTTTTCAACTTTTCACGTGGGAACGGATTTCTGCGGATCTCGCGGCTGTCGTTGTTGATTTCTGCGATGCTCGCGTCGTCTTCATTTCTGTTTCCATTCCCCGCCCAAACCCAAGGAAAAGCCCGAGGAAAGGAACATTCCGTGGAACATCCGACTTTTTACCGCACCGCGCTGGTAGATGGGCTCTCGATCTTTTACAGAGAGGCGGGCCCGAAGGATGCGCCTACGATTCTGCTGCTGCACGGACTTCCCTCTTCCTCGCGCATGTTCGAGCCGCTCTTCGCCCGGCTTTCCGGCCGCTACCACCTTGTCGCGCCCGATTACCCGGGCTTCGGACACAGCGATTGGCCGGACCCGAAAAAATTCGCGTATACGTTCGATCACATCGCGGAGGTCATCACTCATTTCACCGAGGCGCTTGCGCTTCGACGCTATACGCTTTACATGCAGGATTACGGCGGGCCCGTGGGCTTTCGTATGGCCCTGGCCCATCCGGAGCGGGTGCAGGCTCTCATCGTTCAGGACGCGGCGGCGCACAACACAGGGCTGGGAGAGAACTGGAAGACGCGGCGCGCGTTTTGGGCGGATCGCAGTACCTACGAGAGCGCGCTGCGCACAAATCTGCTGTCGCTCGAGACAACGCGGTCGCGCCATGCCGGGGGAGATCCCCACGTGGAGCGCCATGACCCGGACCTGTGGACCGATGAATTTTATTTTCTCAACCAGCCCGGCCAGGCCGACATTCAAAGCGACCTCTTCTACGACTACCGCACCAACGTCGAGGCTTATCCCAAGTGGCAGGCCTGGATGCGCGAGAGGCAGCCGCGGCTGCTGGTGATCTGGGGTAAGTATGAGTCCTCGTTCGACCCCTCGGAGCCGGAAGCCTACCGCCGCGACGTGCCAAAGGCCGAAGTACACATCGTCGATGGCGGGCACTTCGCATTGGACACGGCAGCGGATGAGATCGGCCAGCTCGTCGGCGACTTCATGAGCCGCGAACGCGGTCAGGCGCATTCCACAGGCAGGTGAGTGAATCGTCGAGTGCACCTGCGTAGGGGCGCGCTATCAGGGCCTGCTTCGCTGGCAACCGCCAAGTAAGGTGGAATTCTCGGGGAATTCCGGTACTATGGGCCAGATTCAGTGAGGAGGGGGAAATGGCCACCACAGCCGCAACGCTGCGCTGGATACTCAAAGGGATGGGCTATGAATTCTGCAATTGTGACTTCGGGTGCGGTTGCAATTTCGGCGGCTTCCCGAATTCCAAGGACGGCAGCTGCCGGGCCCTGGTTGGATTGGCCATCGATAGCGGCGTTTGCGGGGATGTCGATCTCTCTCGAATGAAGTGTGCCGCAATTCTCGACTGGCCGAAGGCTATTCACGAGGGCCATGGCAAGTGCGTGTTCATCGTGGAGCCGACGGCAACCGACCAACAGATTGGAGCGCTGGCCCAGATCTTCACGGGGAAGCTGGGGGGCATGCCCTGGGAATTATTGGGGCCGACATTCGAAGTAGCAGGTTTGGTGAAGGCCAAGATTACGATCGAGGGTACCGGCCGCAAGAGCGTATTCAGGGCGGAGGGTATCGGCGAGGGTCGCGGCGATACGTTTAAGAACCCCGTCACCGGCGAAGAACACCTGGCCAATATCGATCTTCCGGACGGCTTTATCTGGAAAAAGGGCGAGTGCGGACAGGGAACCTTCCGCGCCAACGCTGCCGGCGTTTCAGTCGGCGCTGAGAAGTCCAACTGGATTCTATACGCCTTCGACTGGGCAAACTCCTAAATCGTCCTGGAGGAAACCCTGCGCCGCGAACGACTGCTTGTATGGGGTTCCATTTCCGCACTGGTAGCCCTGGCATGGTTTTACCTTTTCCGTATGGCGG
>Ga0265325_10002362_pt1 | contig 12767 bp, 10 predicted proteins | sample 41420metaG_FD_202090 | JGI IMG/M metagenome (GOLD analysis project Ga0265325, IMG submission 202090) | Rhizosphere microbial communities from Carex aquatilis grown in University of Washington, Seatle, WA, United States - 4-14-20 metaG | ecosystem: Host-associated > Plants > Roots > Rhizosphere...
AACAGAAAAAAGCTGTTCACGGCAATGCGCCGGGCTAAGGCATTGCGTTCTTTGTCCGTGGCGAATTGCGTCAGGCCAAGAAAAAGCGGCGCGGCCCCGATCGGATTCACGATGGGGAACAAAGCTGCGTAGACCAGAAGAAATCCGTTGGCAAAAGCATTCATGTCGTTTTCCGCCGGTGCTCCTCTTAGATCTGCGCGTGCTTACTCGGCCATCCGGACGAGACCGGCACGGCATACAGTTTCACGGAAAGCATGCCGGAAAGAAAGTGTGTCTGAGACCTGCGGCCGCGGCGCGCCGCTCGGCGACCGCTCAAAAATCGCGGGTGCGCAACAGATAGCTGGGGATGGCCAGCCCCGCCCCGATGGCCGCCAGGGTGAATATCACGCGCATCATGGATTCCATTGCCAACAGGACGGTGGCGTCGGCATTTTCCGGGTGCGGCCCCGTCACCGCGAACATGCCCAGAATGGCCTGACCGAAGAAGGCGCCGGGCACCATGGGGATGCAGCCGGCCAGGGCCATTGCATTGCCGGCCGGGCCGAGCGGCTCGCGCAGCAGCCGCATGGCGAAGCCGGTTGCGACGGCGGCGGCAAACGAAGCCAGCTCAAGACTCCAGCCGGCGTCCTGTCCCAAGGTCCGCACCGCTAGTGCCAAGGCGCCGGCAGCCGCGCATCCGAGAAGGGCCCGCGGCCCGAAATTGAACAGGACGCCGAACCCGGCGGCGGCGACGGCCCCGAAGAACGCCTGATGCAGCAGGTGCAGCCAGATCATCAGCGCACCCCCAGCATGATCTCGGCAAGCCAGACGCCGGTGGTGGCGAACACCATCACCATGATGACCGCGACCGCGCGCGCGCTGCCCATGGTGGGAAAGCCGTCCATAATATCGGTCTGGGCGTTGGTCGCCGGCACGCCGGGCACCAGCAGCAGGATCGAGGCCATCATGGCGAGGTTGATAGTTCCACTGCCCGCCAGCCGGGCCCCGAACCCGCCGAGGAAGGCTGCCAGGAAGGCAATCGCCGCCGCGACGACGTAAGAATTGAGGCCTCGCCTGAGCAGCAGGTGGCGCACATACTGACCGACCGCGCCCGCCAGCAGCACCGCCCCGAACGCCTGCCAATCGACCCCGAGCAACCGCCCGAACGCGGCGCAGGCCACGCCGACGGCGAGCGCAACCACAAAGGGGCTGTGGCGCGGCGTCTCCGTTATCAGACGATCCATCTCGCGCTCGGTGTCTTCGACACTCATGCCGCCTTTGGCAACACGAGCCGCCATGGCGCGCAATGCGTGGTCGAGGCGGTGGTTCACGCCGTGCGGCCCGACCGTCATCATCCGCGTGATGGTGTTGACGCCGCTCGACACCGTGATTTCCTGCGAGCCATAGCCGGTGCGCAAACCGAGGCACTCCGCGCCAAGGCCGCGGACGATCAGCGCGGCGCCTTCATGCGCCACCCGCACGCGCGCGCCGCATTCGGTGAGCAGCCGCGCCGCGCGCAGCGCCGTCATGGCGATCTGCTCCAGGTGGCGGTGCTTCAGGCGAACGGGATCGGGCTGGGTGGTCATGGGCTCTTAGAGTAGCTATTCGTACTCATGGTCACGAGTTCCTCGGCGGCGCTGGGGTGAAGCGCGATGGTGGAATCGAACTGCGCTTTGGTTGCACCCATCTTCAGCGTCACCGCGACAAGCTGGACCATGTCGGCCGCGTTGGGGCCGAAGATGTGGCAGCCAAGAATCTTGTCGGTCTTCTGGTCCACGATCAGCTTCAGCATCATGCGGTCGCCGCCGCCCGACAGCGTGGCCTGCAAGGGGCGGAAGGTCGATTTGTACACGTCGATCGAATGGCCGCGTTCCAGCGCCTGCGCTTCCGTAAGACCGATGGTGCCGATTTCCGGCGTCGAAAACACGGCCGACGGCACATGCTCGTGATCGGGCCGCGTCGGCGTTTTCTCGAATGCCGTCTTGACGAAACACATGGCTTCGTGGATCGCCACAGGCGTCAGCGCGATGCGGTCGGTGACATCGCCCACGGCGTAGATGTTGTCCACACTGGTGCGGGAATATTCATCGACCTCGATGCGCCCGCGCTTGCCCGTTGCCACGCCGATTTTTTCCAGACCGAGTCCCGATGTGTTCGGCACCCGGCCGATGGCGAGCATCACGCGATCGGCGATGAGCGTTTTGCCCGTGCTGGTCTTGGACTCAAGCTGGTCGCCCCGGCGTTCGATAGAGGTGAAGATACTATTGGTCAGCACGGCTATGCCGCGCCGCTTCATCGAATCGTGCAACGCGTCGCGCAAATCCTCGTCGAAGCCGCGCAGCACTTTGGGTCCGCGATAGACCAGCGTCACCTCTGCGCCCAGCCCGTGGAAGATATGCGCGAATTCCACGGCGATATAGCCGCCGCCGGCGATCACAATGTGTTTGGGAAACTCCTTCAAATCGAATGCGTCGGTCGAGGTGATGCAGTGCTCGGCACCCGCGACATTGCCCAGGTCGCGCAACGGATGACCGCCGGTGGCGATTAGAATTATGTCCGCCGTAAAGCTTTGCCCTCCGGACAGGCGCACCGTACGCGCATCGTTCAAAGTCGCGCGCTCGTGGAAAACGGTTCCGCCCGCGCCCTCCACCGCTTTCAAATAAAGGCCTTCGAGGCGGGAGATCTCTTTGTCCTTGTTGGCGATCAGCGTCGGCCAGTCGAACGAGGTTTCGCCCACCGTCCAACCGAAGCTCTTTGCCAACTCGAAATCCTCGGTAAAATGGCTGGCATAGACCAGCAGCTTCTTGGGGATGCAGCCGCGGATGACGCAGGTACCCCCCATTCGCGATTCCTCGGCCAGGGCAACGCGCAGGCCCAGATTGGCCGCCATCCGGGCGGCCCGCACCCCGCCTGAGCCTCCGCCGACGACAAACAGGTCGTAGTCGTATTGCGCCATCGGTCGAACAGGCTCCTTGGAACGAGGCAAGCTGGGGCTTGCCAGCCATCGCTTAGCCGAGCTTTGATGTACCATCAACGCCGGGGGGCGCTTTGGCCATGCTCAGTCAAGGAATCGGCACTTTCGCGGCAGCGGCGCTGGCCGTGCTGCTCGCCGGCTGCGCGATCGACGATTCCGGCCCTGTAAACTCGGTTTGGCGCCCCGCGGACGGCAAATACAGCTACACCGACGTGGTCTATGTGACCGACCGCGAGCCCGATCCCAAGGCCGCCGGAGGCTATGGCGGGCATTGGGCCGATGCGCCGTCCTGCGGAACGGCCCTGGCCGTCATCCCTCCTGCGAGGATATCGGGCGAGAAACTCGAATGGGGCTATGTCGAGCATACTACCCCGCAAGCCTGCGCCGCGAAAAACGGCTCGCTCGCGGGTGCCGTGGCGCTGATCGAAGCGCAGGCCAAGGCACGTCACTGCAATTCGGTGTTCCTATTCCTCCACGGCTTCCATACTGGATTCGACGGCGCGGTGTTGCGCGCGGCGCAGATCGCCCATGACGCGCAGACCGGATGCGCCATCGCCACGTTCAGCTGGAGCAGCGAAGTCGAACTCGGCCGCTACGCCGCCGATATCGAGCACAGCCAGTATTCCGAGCCGATGCTGGCGGAATTTCTTCACGAACTGGCGGAATCCGGACTGCACGTCAAAATTCTGGCCCACAGCATGGGAAACCGGCTGGTACTGTCGACCCTGTCCGCCTTTGCGCGCGGCCGCGACGTGGTGAAGCCTGGCTTCATCGACGAGTTGGTCCTGGCGGCGGCGGATGTCGGCATCGAACAGGACAACGACGATTTCGCCCACCTGCTCCACGACGCCGCGCCTTACGTGCGCCGCACGACGATCTATGCCTCTGCCGGGGACGGCGTCCTGCTTGTCTCCAAAGAAGCGCATGGCGGCGTGCCGCGTGCCGGCCGCGAGCCCGAAGCCGACCTGAAATACCGTGCCGACGACAAGACCCACATCGTGGACGTGATCGACGCTTCGGATGTGCCTGCGGATATCCTGGACCACAGCTATTTCGCGATGTCCTACGAAGCCGTCGCCGACATGACGCTGGCGCTTGCCGGCGTGCCGACGCGGGATCGCATGATCGCAAAGAACGGCTGGCCGCCGACGCTGGTCAACACAGACGGACCCGATGCGCGCTATGGGCTGGCGGCGGGAAAAGGCCGTCGGCCGCGGCTGATCTCACGCATCCTGGTGACGCTGATCCCGGTCATCCCGTTCATTCAATGACTTCGACGCCATCCGGGCCCGCGATCAGCAGCATCGTGGCGATATTCACGAACAGGCCGTGCTCCGCCACGCCGGCCACGGACGATAGCGCGTCGGCGAGCCGTTCGGCATCGACGATGGCGCGGAGTGCGCAATCATAGACCAAATTGCCGCTGTCGGTGCGAACGACGACGCCGTCTTTTGTGCGCAGCACGACGGGCGTTCGCGGATAGCCGATGGCGGCAAGCGCACCCGCAATGCGCGTCGCCGTAGTCGCGTGGCCGAACTCCAACACCTCAACGGGCAGCGGAAAGCGCCCCAGCCTATTTACCAGCTTGCTCTGGTCGGCGATGACGATCATTCGCTTGGACGAGGACGCAACGATTTTCTCGCGCAGCAGCGCCGCGCCGCCGCCCTTGATGACGTTGAGATCGCGGTCGGCCTCGTCGGCGCCATCCACCGTGAGATCGAGCGGGGCTGCGGCGTCGAGGTCGGCAAGCGTGATGCCCAGCGCGCGGGCCATCCCGGCGGTGCGTTCGGAGGTCGGTACGCCGACAATGTCCAGGCCGCCGCGCACCCGCGCGCCCAGAAGCTCCAAAAACTGCTCGGCTGTCGAGCCGGAACCCAGCCCGAGATGCATGCCGGCGGATACGAAATCGAGAGCACGGGCCGCGGCGGCGCGCTTGAGGGCGACAGAGTCGGTCATGGCCGCACTCAAGCCGATACGGCCGGGCTCGTCCAGCCCGAATTACGGCGCGTGAACAGCTCATCGCGGACAACCGAGACGGTTATGACGCTGCCACGCTTTCGGCAGCCACTTCCTGGTTGCGGAAATTGGCGTCGGCGACAATTTGACGTTCACGCTGTTCCGCCCCGTCGCAGATTACGAAAATTCCATCCTCCTTGAACCGCTCAATGGCCTTTCGCAATTCGGTACGCGTGGACCATCCTCGGCGGCTGCAGAACCTCCACATCTGTTCTTCGGTGCGCGGTTGGGCAAATACGAACTGGAGAAGATCGGCGTCTTGCGATCGACGCTGAAATACCTGCTCGGTCAACACGGAGGTGATCAACACGCGGCGCTGGTGCCGCCAGTCCATGACGCGCGCGATGACGAATGGCGAAACGGCATAGGTGCATCCCGGATCGCCGGTTCGCCGGTAGAGCCCGCGGACGACACGCAGCCCGCCACGCGACGGCGGAATAACATGGGAACCCTCCAAACGATTCAGAAGACCAACCGCGGCCGAGTTGTTTTCCCACTGATCGTCGGGTCCCAGTTCTCCCAGTTCCTCTTCTTCCGCGGCGTTTACGATCAGGCCGTAGACATGTCCGCAGTTGGTTTTGCGGCTGGCCATCTGCCAGCCGCCATGGATATGCCCGAAGCTGAATTCGGTGGTCGAGATCTGTTCGGCTTCGGCCCGCGCGAAAGCGAATCCGGAATTTGACTGAACGTCCTCCGTGATGGTTCTGAGAATTGAAAGACGGCCGACTCGTTCGAGCCCCTGGCTCTCGCCTTCGACGGTGCACAGAATGCGCGAGGAGATGTCGCGGTAGGCCGGCGCGATATTCAGATAGTCCTCCGTCCAGGTTTTTCCCGTGAGACCCATGTCGCCCAGCTTGTTGAAAATCGGTGCGCCGGGCTGAACGACAAAAGCCTCGTCGTGAACCTCGAAACGCCCGCGATATCGCTCCTGAAGATCGCGCAGGATTAAGGCGCTGGCGACAAAGCGGGCGCGCGAGTCGCCAGGAAAGCCGGGCACGAAACCTGCCGTGACGTCGATTCCGGCTTCGAGGAACGCTTCAACCGCCTGAAGGTTGTCGGCGCTGGTTCGCCGTTTGTGCATCAGTTCCAGGGTCTCGTCCGAAAACGACTCGACGCCGATGAAGACATCGTGGCAGCCGGCCCGCTTGAGCAGTGCCGCCGTCTGCGGCTCCATCTGCGCGCGCATGAACGAGCCCCAGCGGACGTCGACGGACCGACTGAGCATCAACTCGCACAGTTCGACGAGCCGCCTCGGGATGCCGTTAAGCAGAGAATCCATGAAAATGATGAAATTGGCGCCATAATCGCGTTTCACCCGTTCAATCTGCTCGACGGTGTGCTCGGCCGTGTCCGTCCGAAAACGTTCCCAGAACTTCCATTCGCTGCAGAATTCGCACTTGTCGGTGCAGCCGCGAGAGAATTGAAGCGGAACCGTGCGATAAGTGCTGTCGGTCTGGTACGCGGCCAAATGCATTTCGGAGAAGCTGGGCGTCGGAAGGCTTGCCAGTTTCATCAGCGGACGCTGGCTGCGAGCGAATGCTCCCGACGGCGCTTTGCAGAGCGTTCCCGGTATTCCTTCACCCACTCGGCCGTCGCGTGAAAACGCGTTGTACACGTCCAGCAGCGTCTGCTCTCCTTCGCCGACGGCAACCATGTCGAACAGGCCGCTTCGGAGCGCGAGTTCGGCGCTGGCCTGGCTGGACGAAACCTGCGGCCCGCCGGCCATGATGAAGGGCGGATTCCGGCGCCGCTTCAGATGCGCGGCCGCGATCAGCGTCGACAAATAATTCGTGGTCCATACCGAGAAGCCGATGAACCGGATATCGGGAATTTGTTCGAAGACGCCTGAGATGTAGCGATTGAGGCCGCACAGGTAGTTATAAAGATAGGTCGCCGAAATTCCGCGCTCCAGACAGTATCGCTCAAAGAGCTCGTTTCGCTGCGGTATCAGAGATTCTCCGTCATCGAACGACTTGATGAGCTGGAGAACCAAAGGAAGGTCGGGAATGTCGTGAACGAAGGCTTCCGCGTAGGCGCCGGTGTAGGTGTAGGTGGGGGAATAGGAATCTGGAACGCCGAGCCTGAGATCGAGGAAGTCGAAATCGTAACATCCCTTGGACTTCAGATAACCCAGAAGATAAGACGCGCCCGCCGGCGGAGCCGTCGGCGAAAACGGCGGAGGCGCGATGCAGAGAAGATTTGGCTTAAAGTTGGCCGACAAAGTGTGTGCCATAGAGAGCTCCCCTCTCCCTGTGGTTTCGCTGACAACCTAAGCTGAAAATCACTCGCAATGCAACTATAGGGTGATGACAATCTGATGTTTATGGCCAATTCCCCGACGCAGGGCTGCAAAGCACGCAGGAGTGGCAGTGGGCCCCGTTCACGCTGATTGTACTGATGTGGATCATCAAACTGGGCGCGAAAAACACTCAGCTTTGAGGCGGTTTGGCTTTTTGTGCGGGGTGAATATCTCCGAGGCGGGCGTTTCCGGCCGCCCGGATTTGCCGCCCTACTCCACCGTCACGGACTTCGCGAGGTTGCGTGGCTGGTCGACGTCCGTGCCTTTGGCGACCGCGGCGTAATAGGCCAGCAGCTGCACCGGCAGAGCGTAGAGGAGCGGCGCGATGAAGGGGTCCGTCGTGGGAACTTCCACGCTCGCCCAGACCTGCGCGCCCGCGCTGGCCAGTCCCTGCGCATCCGAGATCAGCAGCACCTTGCCGCCGCGCGCCATCACTTCCTGCATATTCGAAGTGGTTTTCTCAAACAACACGTCATGCGGCGCAATGACAATTACCGGCACGTTCTCGTCGATCAGGGCGATTGGGCCGTGCTTCATCTCGCCGGCGGCGTAGCCTTCGGCGTGGACGTAGGAGATTTCCTTGAGTTTGAGTGCCCCTTCGAGTGCCAGCGGATAGCTCGGCCCGCGGCCGAGATAGAGCACGTCGCGCGCCTTGGCGATTTCCTGACCCAGGAGTTCGAGTTTCGGCTCCTGCTTGAGGAATTCGACGATGTGGCGCGGCGTTTCCAGCAACGCGCCGCAGAGCTTTTTCTCGGCAGCGGCGTCGAGCGTACCGCGCGCCCGGCCCGCTGCGATGGCGAGCGATGCCAGCGCCGCCAACTGACAGGTAAATGCCTTGGTGGACGCAACACCGATCTCCGGCCCCGCAAAAGTCGGCAGCACGATGTCGGCCTCGCGCGCGATCGAGCTTTCCGGCACGTTGACAATAGCAAGCGTGGTCTGGCCTTGCGCCTTGGCGTCGCGCAGTGCGGCCAGTGTGTCCGCCGTCTCGCCCGACTGCGATATAAACAGCGCCAAGCCATCCTTGGGATAGACCGGATCGCGGTAGCGCAATTCCGACGCGACATCGATTTCCACCGGCAAGCGCGCCAGTTTCTCGAACCAGTATTTGCCGACCAGGCCCGCGTAATAGGCCGTGCCGCAGGCCGAGATGGTCAGCCGCGAAGCGCCAGCAAACGCCTTTGCCAGCTTCGGATCGGCGAGATGAACACTGGGGCCCGTGGGATCGATGTAATGGGCGAGCGTGTGGCCGATGACTTCCGGCTGTTCGTGGATTTCCTTGGCCATGAAATGGCGGTGACCGGCCTTGTCGACCAGTCCGGCCGTGGCAGACGTGATTTTGATCTCACGATTGGCCGGCCGGCCTGCGGCGTCGTAGATTTCAACGTCTGGTCCGTGCACCACGGCGACATCGCCGTCCTCGAGATAGGCGACGCGGTTGGTGAACGGCGCCAACGCGAACGCATCGGAGCCCAGGTAGGCTTCGTGCTCGCCGTAACCGACCGCCAGCGGGCTTCCCATCCGTGCGCCGATCAACAGGCCCTCTTCGCCCTTGAAGATCATGGCAAGCGCATAGGCGCCGGTCAGACGTTTCACCGCCGCCTTCGCGGCTTCTTCGGGCGACATGCCGTGCTTGAGATAATCAGTGACCAGATGGGCGCAAACCTCGGTGTCGGTCTCGGATTCGAACTTGTGGCCCTTGGCGAGCAGTTCGGCGCGCAGCTCGCGGAAGTTTTCGATGATGCCGTTATGGACAACGGCGACGCGCTCGGTGGCGTGCGGATGGGCGTTGACCTCCGACGGCTTGCCGTGGGTGGCCCAGCGGGTGTGGCCAATGCCGGTATGACCGGATAGCGGATGGTGCTTCAGAGCTTCGCCCAGCTTGGCGAGCTTGCCCGGCGCGCGGCGACGCTCGATGTGCCCGTCCACCAGCGTGGCGATGCCAGCGGAATCATAGCCGCGATATTCCAGCCGCTTCAGCGCCTCCAGGATGACCGGCGCGCAATCCTTGGTGCCCGCAATACCGACGATGCCGCACATCTCACTTGTCCTTCGCTTTGGCGGCCTTCGCCGCTTTCTTCCGTGTACGGAATTTCTCCGCCCAACCGGGAATTTCCTTCTGCTCTGCGCGCACGACGACGAGCGCGCCGGCCGCCACGTCCCTGGTGATGACGGATCCCGCCCCAACGATTGCGCCGTCGCCGACCTTGACCGGCGCCACCAGCGCGGTGTCCGAGCCGATGAAGGCGCCGGCGCCGATGTCCGTAAGGTGCTTTTCGAATCCGTCGTAATTGCAGGTGATGGTTCCCGCGCCGATGTTGGCGCCCGCGCCGACCCGCGCATCGCCGAGATAGGTCAGATGGTTGGCCTTGGCGCCCTTTTCGAGCCGTGTCTTCTTGACCTCGACGAAGTTGCCGACATGGACTTTTTCTTCCAGCACCGCACCGGGACGCAGCCGCGCGTAAGGGCCGACAATGGCGCCCGCGCCCACGTCGGCGCCTTCGAGATGCGAAAAGGCGCGGATATGCGCGCCCGAACGCACGACGACGCCCGGCCCAAACACGACGTACGGATCGATCTGGCAATCGGCTTCGAGGACCGTGTCATGCGACAGGAAAACCGTTTCCGGCGCGGTCATGCCGACAGCATTCGCCAGCGCGCACGCGCGCAGCCGCGTCTGCATTGCGGCTTCCGCCGCCGCCAGCTCGGCGCGGCTGTTGACGCCCATCATCTCGACTTCGTCCGCCACCACCACCGCGCAGCGCACGCCCTCGGCCTTGGCCAGGACGGGAATGTCAGTCAGATAGTATTCCCCTTGCGCGTTCCCGTTTTCGAGCTTGTTTGCCCAGCGGAAGAAACTCTTCGCGTCAGCTGTCAGGATGCCGGCATTACACAGATCGACGGCGCGCTCCGCGGCGTCCGCATCCTTGAATTCGACAATGCGCTCCAGGAGGCCCTGCCCGTCTAGGATCATCCGCCCATAGGCAGCCGGATCGCTCGGACGGAACCCGACCATCGCCATACCGGCACGCGTCTGCGCGGCAAAGGATGCCTCGAACGTCGCCGCAGTCAGAAGCGGCATGTCGCCATAGGCGACCATCACCGCGCCGGAAAAATCCTTCAGCACGTCGCTCGCCATTGCTGCGGCGTGGCCGGTGCCGAGTTGCTTTTCCTGGATCACGGAGGTCGCACCCAACTTGGCGGCAAAGGCGCGAACCTCCTCGCCTTCCTCGTGGGTGACGACGATGATGCGCTCGACGCCCGCCGCGCGCACGGCGGCGATCACATGGCCCAGTATGGGAAGGCCAGCGACCGCATGCATGACCTTCGGCAGCGCGGACTTCATCCGCGTTCCCAGCCCAGCGGCCAATATGATTCCGGCTCGTGCCATATTGCTCGATAACGCCTTGTAGCATAAGGGTAAAGGCACTAATTGCGACGTAATGTTGCGAGCCGGAAGTTAAACCAGCCCACATGAGTATTCCATGACCCCCGCCCTCGTCTTCGATCTGGACGGAACGCTCGTCGACACCGCGCCGGACCTGTTGGAAGCGCTCAATGTCATCTTGGCGCGCGAAGGACGCCGGCCAGTGAACCCGACCGATCTGCGCCATCTGGTGGGGTTCGGTGTCCGCACCCTGATGGCCGAAGCCTTCAAGATGACCGGCGGCCCGGCAGACCCGGGACAGATCGAGGGTTTAAAGGATGGCTTCCTCGACTATTACCGGGCCCACATCGCCGACGGCAGCCGACCCTTTCCGGGCGTGGAAGACACGCTAGACATCCTCAGGGCGGAAGGCGCGCGGATGGGCGTGCTCACCAACAAGCCGCACGATCTGACCTTATTGCTGATGTCGAAGTTGAAGCTCGATACCTACTTCGTCTCGATATTTGGAGAGGGCCGCATGCCCTATACCAAGCCGGATGCACGCATCTTCCAGGACGTGGTGCGCGAAATCGGCGGGGCGGGCACCGGCGCACTCATGATCGGGGATTCCCTGACCGACGTGAAAACGGCGCACAATGCCGGTGCGCCCGTGATCCTGGTGCCCTATGGCTACACACCAGAGCCCGCGAGCACACTGGGCGCGGACGCGATCGTGGCCACATTCGCGGAGATTCCGGCAGCGGTGCGGCGGCTGCTGGGACAGCCAAAACGGTCAACTTGACGGTAGTCGGCTGTGGGCCTTATAGCCCATTTCCCCGACATGGGGGCGCGTAGCTCAGCGGGAGAGCACTCCCTTCACACGGGAGGGGTCACAGGTTCAATCCCTGTCGCGCCCACCATTTAATCCATTGATTTAAAATGGTTCTTCTGTGCTGGACGAAACCGTTTCGTTCCTGACGCGATGTGCCGGAAGCGCATAGGAAGCACGCGAATGGGTTTCAGAAACCTGGGGAGAACTCCGGGCCAACTGGCCCGGTGCGCTATCGCCCCGAGTTTGGTTCTCCTGAGCGGTAGCCCCGCGCCTGCTGATTTGAGAACCGAGATAACATCGCGCCTGGCCTCCACGATCTACTGCAGGCCGAACTGCGCCTTGGCGACAAGACGGCCATTCTGGAACGTAGCGTTCATGTTCGCAACGAAACCTCCTTTCCACATGTACATGACCATATCCACCTGACCGATCTTCGCATGAGAAACTTCGATTCCGTTGCACCCTAATGCATCCGCCACATCAGAATAGGCCTCTCCGGCTCGCAACGTCAGATATTGTGACATGGAAACGATGCAGTCTGCCCCGTTCCTTTGTGCCGCCGTTGCCGCCGCCCGCTTGGCCTCCCCCTCTTGGGACCGTCGTGCAGCCTCGACGCGATAGCTGGTGGGATCGAGGATGGCGAGCTGGGCAAGCCATGCGTCATCGCCTTGCTCCAAGCGAATTTCTCGCAGATATGCTTTGGGGTCTTCTCGCTTCAACCGCAACAGCCCCGACTGGTGTTCTCGTGGCGTATCGAAGCGGGCGAAGGCAAATTGGCGCGTAGAGTCATTATTGTAAAGATTTCGCCAAACCAACACACCCGCAATGCCAACGATGGCAAGTGCGCCCGCTATGATTGCCACGACCCGAACTGTGGTCATCCTAGATCGCTGCGGTCCTTTTTCACCAATAGACTGTGCCATTGTCGCCCCTAGCACCTTTGCATCGGTTGTTTGTGCCAGATGGCATCCATCCCTGTGTAGCGACCGCGGTCGAGCCGAAGCGTATTGTTTGTGAAGACGTAGGTTTCGAGGGCCGGACCTTCTTTGGAGTCATATCCTAAGACCAAGTTCTTGCCATCGAACGTCACTGTCTTCACTTTGTAGTCGGCATCGTCGGGATAGATGTGAATTTCACTGCCGTCTATTTTGATAAAGGGTGTGGAACAGTCAGCGCCCCACGTCCCCTGCACCGCGCTCGGTGTCGGTTCTCCGCCACAACTCGCTAGGGACAGCGACACCCCAATGGCGCCGAAAACTTTAAGAGACGCGCAAACCGCCATATGCAGCGCACGCTTTCG
>Ga0265325_10002363_pt1 | contig 12760 bp, 12 predicted proteins | sample 41420metaG_FD_202090 | JGI IMG/M metagenome (GOLD analysis project Ga0265325, IMG submission 202090) | Rhizosphere microbial communities from Carex aquatilis grown in University of Washington, Seatle, WA, United States - 4-14-20 metaG | ecosystem: Host-associated > Plants > Roots > Rhizosphere...
GTTCGCGATTGATCCGTGCCAGCAGGTTGAGGTTGAACGCGGCGGTGACGCCCTGGGTGTCGTTGTAGGCCTTCTGCAGAACGGCGGTGTCCTTCACCAGATCGACGCCGACGATCAACGTCGCGCCGCGGCCGAGGATGCGGCCGGCGTGGCGCAGGAATGTCGCCGCCTCGTGCGGCTCGAAATTGCCGATGGTCGAGCCCGGGAAGAAGCCGGCACGCGGCATGATCTTGACCGCGTCGGGCAGCGTGAACGGCTTGCTGAAATCGGCCGCAACCGGGCGAATCGAAAGCTTCGGATATTCACCGCGCAGTTCCGCCATCTGCTGATGCATGAACTGCTCGGAAATCTCGACCGGAACATAGGCGCCGAGGGATTTCGCAGCAGACAGCACGATGCGCGTCTTGGTGCTGGAGCCGCTGCCGAATTCCACCAGTGCCGCACCGGCTGGAATCAGCGCTGCGATGTCGGCGGCGTGCTTCTGAAGAATGCCGATCTCGCGCCGTGTCGGATAATACTCGGGCAGTTCGGTGATGCGCTCGAACAACGCCGATCCGGCGTTGTCGTAGAAATATTTCGGCGACAGCCGTTTCGGCGTCGCGGTCAACCCGGCGAGAACGTCGGCGGCGAACTCGCTCGTCGGCGCAGTGTCGATCTGAAGCTTGCGTGCCAGCACTGTCATTACGCGGAACCTGCCTAGCGGTATTCCAGAAGTCTGACGCTGCTGAACTGCCAGCGCGCCGGCGGATGGAAGAAATTGCGATAGCTCAGACGGGCGTGGCCTTCGGGCGTCGCCAGCGACGACCCGCGCAGCACCATCTGATTGACCATGAACTTGCCGTTGTACTCGCCGAGCGCACCCTCGGCAGCCCGGTATCCCGGATAGGGCAAATAGGCGCTCCGGGTCCATTGCCAAGCCACGCCGAGCGCATCGGATAGCAGCCCTGCACGGGCCGCAACCTCCCATTCGGCCTCGGTCGGCAGGTGTTTGCCGGCCCAGCGGGCGAAAGCATCCGCCTCGTAATAGCTAATGTGTACGACCGGCGCCTCCGGATCGACCGGCTTCAGCCCGCCGAGCGTCAGCGAATGCCAGGCACCGTCGATGTTGTGCCAGTAGCCTGGCGCGTCCCAGCCCTCGGCCTCGACCTTGGCCCAGCCGTCGGACAGCCAGAGATCGTGCGAGCGATAGCCGCCGTCGGCCATGAACTCGAGCCATTCCTTGTTGCTGACGAGGTGGCGGGCAATCACTGCTTCCTGCAACAGCACCTGATGCGACGGCTGCTCGTTGTCGAAGCAGAAGCCGCCGCCTTCGAAGCCGATGGAACGGATACCCGGCGGGATGCGCGCATAGCCGCTGCCGCGATCGGTCGCGGGCGGCTGCCAGTTCGAGTCGTAGGCCGGGTGAGTCGGATTCTGCGCGAAAGCGTGCAGGATGTCGGTCAGCAACAATTCCTGGTGCTGCTGCTCGTGGTGCAGGCCGATCTCGATGATCGGAACGATCGCGGCAAGCTTGTCGGCATCGGCGCGCTCGATCAAAGCATGCACCGCGCTATCGACATGGTCGCGATACGCTGCGACTTCCTCGACACCGGGACGGGTGACCAGCCCGCGCTGCGGCCGTGCATACCGCGGCCCCGCGGCGACATAATAAGAGTTGAACAGAAAACCGAAGCGCTCGTCGAATTCGCGATAGGTCGGATCGTGCGGCTTCAGCAGAAACTGCTCGAAGAACCATGTGGTGTGCGCGCGATGCCACTTGGTTGGGCTCGCGTCCGCCATCGACTGCACGATCTGGTCTTCGGCAGACAGATGAGCGGCGCGGCGCTCGGTCTCCGCGCGCACGGTGCGGAAGGCGTCGAGCCAGACCCGCCGCGTATTACTGCCCGATCTTGCGGAGGCAAGCTCGAATACGGAGGCGGTTGCTTGCGGCATGATCGTCTCCGCGCGGGTGGAAAATCAGTCGGAATTTGTCGAGTCACAAACCGAAATAGGTACGAATTGTTCCCATGGGTATGGGTTCCGATGCAACCCGGTTTCGCCGACAAATCCGGTGGGGTCAGCCGGCCCTGCCCCTTCCATAGAATAAAAGTATCGTGTGCCGCGCCGGTGCGGCTTGCGGTCAACTGACGCATCAGGCCGCAAACGACCGCACGTTGTAGGCCTTGGGTTGGCTGCGTTCATACGCCGCCATCGCCCGCACCACGTCGAATTCGCCCATCGCGCGGCCCACGATCTGCAAACCGACCGGCATGCCGTCGGCCGCGATACCGGCGCAGACCGTGCCGGCCGGCTGTCCGGTGACGTTGAACGGATAGGTGTAATAGACCCAGGACACCAGATCACGATCGCTCAAGTGATCCGGCACGTTCTTGCCGGTATCGAGCGAAGTGACCGGCAGCACCGGCGACAGCAGGATGTCGTAGCGCTCGAACAGCGGCCGCAGCTTGTCGCGCAGCGCGTAACGTGCGAACACCTTGTCCATGTAATCGCGAAGCTCCTGGCGCAGCGCCTTGTCGAGAATGTCGGCGACCGCCGGATCGATCAACTCGCGCTTGGCTTCGAGGAACGGCCGCAGCCGGGTGCCGGCGCCGGCGTAGAACTCCGCGGCCCAGATGTCGACCGGATCGCTATCGAACACCTTGTCGACCAGATCGACCGTGCAGCCGAAGCTTTCGAATAATTTCGCCGCAGTATCGACAACGCGCAGCACTTCGGCATCGGGCCGGGCGTAACCGAGCGTCGAACTGTAGGCGATGCGAAGCCCCTTCACGTCCTGCCGGCAGGCGGCGAGCAGATCGGGCACCGGGCCTGCGACCGAATACGGATCGCGGTCGTCGCGGCCGGCGCAGGCCATAGACAGCAGCGCCGCGTCCTCGACGGTGCGCGCCATCGGCCCGACATGGGCGAGCGTCGTCGTCGCCGACACCGGCCACACCGGAATGCGGCCGAACTGTCCCTTGATCGCGGCCAGTCCGGTGAGACAGCCGGGGATGCGCACCGAGCCGCCGCCGTCGGTGCCGAGCGCAAAGGGCGTAATGCCGGCTGCGACCGAGGCCGCGGCGCCGGCGCTCGATCCGCCCGGCGTCTTTTGCAGATTCCAGGGATTGCGGGTAACGCCGGTCAACGGGCTGTCGCCGACGGCCTTGCAGCCGAACTCGCTGGTGGTGGTCTTGCCGATGATGATCGCGCCGGCCGTCTTCACGCGCTCGACCGGCGGCGCATCGGCCGCGGCGATGTTGTCGGCCATGCAGCGCGAGCCGAAGGCGAAACGCTCGCCGCCGACCGCGATCAGGTCCTTGATCGAGATCGGCACGCCATGCAGCGGACCGAGCGGATCGCCCCGCATCACCGCGGCCTCGGCCTCCTTCGCCGCGGCCAGCGCCTTCTCCGGCATCAGGAAGACGAACGCGTGGAGCGAGGCTTGCGTCGCCTGCGCCTTCTCCAGCGCGCGCCGCACCGCTTCGACCGGCGAGACCTCGCGCCGGGCAATCCTGCCGCGCAGCTCCACCGCGGACATTGCATCGAGGTCGGCGGACATGGAATGCTTCGCTCTAAACACTTGGCTCCCGATCCATCGATCCTAGCAGCGGAGGTTTGCCGTGCCGACCGAAATCAAGGTGCTGAGCACCACCGCGTTGAAGACTTCGATGGATCAGTTGATGCCGCAGTTCGAGCAGGCGAGCGGGTACAAGACGACGTTTTCCTACGGCCCGTCGACGCGGATCGCCAAGCAGGTTGCCGACGGCGAGGCCAACGATGTGGCGATCGTGACCGACACCGGCATCGACAATCTGATCAAGCAGGGCCGGATCGTGCCGGGCACGCGCACCGACGTCGCCCAATCGGCCATGGCGCTCGCGGTGCAGAACGGCGCGCCGAAGCCGGACATTTCCACGCCGGAGAAATTCAAGCAGGCGATGCTCGCGGCGAAGTCGCTCGGCATGAGCAATCCGGTCGGCGGCGGAGCGAGCGGCGCGATCCTCGCCGGCATTTTCGACAAGCTCGGCATCGCCGAGCAGATGAAGCCGAAGCTGACCTTCGGTCCGGGCGGGCCGGCCGGGCTGATCGGCAATTTCCTCGTGCGCAAGGAGGTCGAGATCGGCATCCAGCAGTTGCCGGAGCTGATGGCGGTGCCTGGCATCGACATCGTCGGCACGCTGCCGTTCGGCGGAGAAACCGTCTCGGTGTTTTCGGCCGGGCTGTCGAGCGCGGCAAAGGATGCTGCCGCGGCGCGAGCGCTGATCGTCTTCCTCACCACACCCGAGGCCAAGGCCGTGCTGAAGGCAAAGGGGATGGACGCATGATGCGCGCACTGCGCGCCATAGTGATCCTGGCCGCGTTGCTGGCCCCGGATGCAGTCGCGCGCGCCGCCGAGATCAAGGTGCTGGTCACCACCGCGATGAAGGCCGCGCTCGACGAACTTGTCCCGCCGTTCGAACGCAGCACCGGGCACAAGGTGGTCGCGAGCTACGATCCGTCCGGCCGGCTGTCACAACGGCTGCGCAAGGGCGAGCCGGCCGACCTGATCCTGATCGCCAGCAGCGAGCTCGATCTGCTGATCAAGGACCGCAAGGTCAAGGATCGCACCGACGTTGCCCGTACCGGCATCGGTCTTGCCGTGAAAAAGGGCGCGCCCCATCCCGATGTCTCGACGCCGGATGCGCTGAAGCGGACGCTTCTCGCCGCCAAGACGGTCGGCCAGACCTCGCTATCGGGCGGCGGGGTGACGGCATTCTACATTCAAAGAGTGTTTGCGCAGCTTGGCATCACGGACCAGGTCCAGCCCAAGCTGCGGTTTGCGGCCGGCGGCCCAGACGGCCGGGTCAGCGTGCTCGTGTCCAGCGGCGAGGCCGAGATCGGCCTTCAACTGGTGTCGGAGCTGATGTCGAATCCCGATGTCGAGGTGATCGGCACTCTGCCGGACAAGCTGCAGCAGTTCACCGTCACCGCTGCAGGCATCACGACCTCGTCGAAGCAACCTGACGCCGCGCGCGCGTTGATCCGGCACCTGATCTCGCCCGAGGCCAAAGCCGTCTACAAGGCCAAGGGCTTGGGACTCTAGCCATCCGCAAATGTCGCGCTTCGCGAGAACGCTGGACCGCTCATCCTTCGAGGCTGCTCACTTGAACGCTCCTTTCTTGTCCAGCGCCTGCCACTTGGCCATGTCGTCCTTGAGATACTGCGCGAGCCGTTCCGGTGGGCCGCCGAAATAGCGATAGCCGAGCTGCACCTCGCGCTCGCGCATGTCGGGCATATCGAGCACCTTCTGCAGATCTTTGTTGATCTTGTCGATGATCGGCTTCGGCGTGCCCTTTGGCGCAAAGAAGCCGTACCAGCTCGACTCCTGCCCCATCTTGATGCCTTGCTCTTCCAACGTCGGCACGTCGGGCAGAAGCTTGGAGCGCACCGGCCCATTCAGCGCCAGCGCGCGCAGCTTGCCGGCGCGGATGTTGGCGATCGAGCTTCCCATCGGGCCGAAATTTATTTCGGTACGGCCTGTCATCAGATCGCTGATGCCCTGCGACATCTGGCTGTAGGGCACGTGCTGCATCTTGGTGCCGGTGACATCCATGAACAGCACGGTGGACAAATGCGAGGTCGAGCCGATGCCGACCGAGTAGTAGTTCAGCTTGCCGGGGTTGGCCTTGGCGTAATCGATCACCTCCTGCACCGACTTGTACGGCGTCGCGGCCGAGACCTGGAACACCTCCACGGACGTCGCCACCAGCATGATCGGATCGAAGCTCTTGATCGGATCGAAGGCGCCGTTCGGCGCGAGCGTCACGTTGACGGCGAGCGTCTGCGCGCCGAAGTGCAGCGTATAGCCATCGGGCGCGGCCTGGGCCGCGGCGGCGGCGCCGATGTTGCCGCTGCCGCCCGGGCGATTCTCCACGAATACGCTCTGGCCCCACATCTGGCTGAGCTTGTCGGCGATGAAGCGGCCGAGAATGTCGATGGCGCCCGACGGCGAGAACGCGATCACGATCTTGACCGGCCGGTTGGGATAGTCGTCTGCCCGCGTCGCGGTTCCAGTGCCGAGCAGCGTGCAGGCGAGCGCAAGCGCCGCCAATGCCTTCCGTCTCATGCCTTGTCCTCCCCGACCGATAGCGCCTTTGCGGCTTTGCAGAGCAGCATGACGACTGCACCCGGCGAAATCAACGCATCCGCCCTGCCCCGCTGCCGTTGCCGGAAACGGCGGCTTCCGGTATTTCTTGCTCAAACATCCATCGGGAGAAACGAAATGGCCGAATGGCTGGTCGGCAAGGCTGCCGAGATCAAGGACGGCGACCGCAAGATCGTGACAGCGGGCAGGCGCGAGATCGGCGTGTTCCACAAAGACGGCGCGTTCTACGCCTACAGCAACACCTGCCTGCACCAGGGCGGACCGGCCTGCGAAGGCATGATGATCAACAACGTCGTCGACGTGATCGACCGGGAAAACCTCTACCAGGGCCAGACCTACGGCGATGAGGTCCATTTTGTTTGCCCCTGGCACGGCTATGAATACGATCTGAAAACCGGCGAGTGCATCGGCGATCGCAAGCTGAAGCTGCGCAAGTACGAGATCGTCACGCGCGGCGAAGACGTCTACGTCGTCGCCTGAACCGCGAATCTCAGGAGCTCATCCATGGATATGCCTCGCAACGATGTCCGCCCCGTCGAGCTCGAAGTGTTCTCGACGCCCAAGCATCTCGAACATGCCAGCGAGCAGGCGCGCGCCCGCAATTATCAGGACTTCCTGATCGTCGACGTCGATTCGCACCATTACGAGAACGAGCACTACCACGAGGTGTTTCAGTACATCGAAAGTCCGGTGATCAAGAGCGAAGCGATGCAAGGCGCGGGCCGCCGCACCGGCATCCTGAACTCGCAGGTCGGCTACCAGAACACCGGCGGTCGGGTGCACCGGCAGAAGTTCCGCGACAAGGACCGTGAGAAAGCGCGGGCGGGCGGCAAGCACACCGACATCACGCTGACGCTCGATTGGATGGATGCGATGGGCGTCGACTACACCTGCCTGTTCCCGACGCCGATGCTGTTCCTCGGCCTGCATCCGCAGGTCGAGGTCGAGACCGCGATGTGCCGCGCCTACAACGCCTGGCTCTGCGACAAGATTCTCGCCAACGAGCCGCGCATCGTGTCGATGCTCTACTTGCCGTTCAACGACCCTGAGGCGGCGTACAGGACGGTGAAGGACTTCGGCGACAGGAAGGGTTGCGTCGGCTTCATGGTCACGTCGCCGCGCTACAAGCCGGTGCACGACAACGCCTACATGAAGACCTATCGGCTGCTCGAGGAGATGGGCAAGCCGATCTCGTTCCACGCCGCGTACTCGTGGGAAGACCGCGCGCTGCAGATGACCAACCGCTTCATCTCGGTGCATGCGTTGGGCTTCATGTGGTTCAACATGATCCACATGACCAACTGGGTCGTGAACGGCCTGCCGGTGCGCTTCCCGAAGCTGAAGGTGATGTGGATCGAGTCGGGGCTGACCTGGGCCTCATCGCTGATGCAGCGGCTCGACCACTCCTTCATGATGCGCACCTCGGATGCGCCGCTCTTGAAGGAGAAGCCCAGCCACTACATGCAGCAGATGTACTATTCGACGCAGCCGATGGAGATTCCCGACGACAGGTCGGTGATGCAGGCGACCTTCAAGATGATCAACGCCGAAACGCAGCTGGTCTGGTCGTCGGACTATCCGCACTGGGACTTCGACCTGCCGTCGACGATCTACGATCTGCCGTTCCTCGAGGAAAAGGCGAAGCGCAACATCCTCGGCGCCAACGCGGCGCGGCTGTTCGGGCTCGGCCTCAAGCCGGTGAAGAAGATTCCGTAGCGGAAGGCTTTCGCAGACATATCGCCAGCCGCCCGTTGGTGCGGCAACGAAGCCCCTCCTCGCGCCTTGCCGGCGCGCGCTTTCAGGCGGATGCTGTCAGCATTGCGCGCCTCGATCGGGGCGGGAACCAGCGATCCGCGCGCTAAATCAGAGGGGGGAGCCATGACGATGCTCATTCGTCTGTTCGCGCTTTGCCTTGGCACGCTTGCGCTCACTGCGAGCGGCGCCGCCGCGCTCGATTATCCCAATCATCCGATCCGCTTCATCGTCTGCTTTGCCGCCGGCGGGCCTAACGACATCACCGCGCGGTTGTTCGGTCAGTATCTGGGGGACCATCTCGGCCAGCAGTTCATCATCGAGAACCGGGTCGGCGCCGGCGGCAACATCGGCACGCAGGCCTACCTGGCCGCCGCGCCGGACGGTTACACCATCGGCTTTGTCGGCCCGAACAACTTCATCAGCGCATCGCTCTACGCCCACTTGCCCTTTGATTTCATCCGCGACAGCGTCCCAGTCGGCGGCACGATGAAAATGACCAATGTGCTGGAGGTGAACAACGACGTCCCGATCAAATCGGTGGCCGAATACATCGCCTATGCCAAGGCCAATCCGGGCAAGCTGAACTTCGGGCACGGCGGCATCGGCACCTCGCCGCACATGTCGGGCGAGCTGCTCAAGTCGATGGCAGGCATCAACATCGTGCAGGTGCCGTACCGTGGCACCGCGCCTGCGGTTACCGATCTGCTGGGCGGCCAGCTCCAGTCGGCATTCGACAATCTGCCGGGCTCGATCGGGCACATCAGGAGCGGCAAGGTTCGCGCGCTCGGCGTCACTGCACCCAAGCGCATCGCGGCGCTGCCCGATGTGCCGGCCATCGCCGAGACCGTCCCCGGCTATGCGGCGGACGTCTACTATGGAATCTCGGTCCCGAAGGGAACGCCGACCGAGATCGTGACCAGGCTGAACGCGGCACTCGACGCCGTGCTCAAGGATCCGAATCTCATCAAGCGAATCGGCGAGCTCGGCGCCGAGCCGATGCCGATGTCGCCGACCGAGTTTGGCAAGCTGGTGCAGAGCGAAACCGACAAATGGGCCAAGGTGGTCAAGGCGACGGGCATCCCGACAATCCAATAGCAGAGCCGCCGCGCCGTCTTTTCCGCAACGCCCGGATATCTTAAGCTTGCGGCGACGCGAGGCGTGCGCTCGCGCGGGCGGTTTCGATCGATTGTGCAGGCGCCCCGCGGCCGCCGCTTCTAAGATTGAGCAATCGAACCATTTTTTCAGCCCGCATCTGCGGCGCTTCGGAGATTGAGACATGCATAAGTCGATGATGGCCGCGGTCACACTCGTCGCTGCGGCTGCCCTGGCATCCCCCGCGGGTGCGACGGTCAAGAAGGTTTCCTACCCGGAGGTGAAGGTCGACGTGACCGCGCCCTACAACCCGGACCCGGCGTTCCAGACGATGTGGAAGGCGCTAAACGAGGCGATCGCGGCCAAGAACACGGCGGCGCTGATGGCACTCGTCGGCCCGATGTTCGTCTGGACGTCGCAGGGCACGATGATCGATCAGCTCGATCCCGGCCGCGACGCGGTCCACAATTTCAAGGTGGTGTTCGGTTTCCGCGCCGCCGGCAAGGATCAGGATGGCGGCGTCGACAACGGTCCGTACTGGGACATGCTGGCGGGATTTCTGCAGGATGTGACGTTCTCCAAACTATCGGACCTGACCAGCGAGGTTTGCGGCCCGATGCAGATCGAATTCCAGAACGAGGACACGTTCGAGGCCGCGCAGAAGAAGATCACCGCCGGCGACGATTCCGGCGACTGGTATGCCATCGCGACCGAGACCGCGGTGACGAAAGCGCCGAACGACCAGGGTCCGCCGGTCGCCAAGGTCAACAAAATCGCGGTGCCGATGCTCAACACCTTTCCCGCGGCCAAGGAGGGCCAGCCGGAGCCGCAGGCCACGCACGGCGAAATCCTGCTGCCGTCGGGCAAGACCGGCTGGGTGCCGATCGCGGCGCTGCGGCCGCTCGATCACGACCGGCTGTGCTTTGCGAAGACCGCAGACGGCGCCTGGAGGATCGTCGGCTTTGACGAAAGCGGTCAGGACAACGGCCAGTAAGACGCGCTGACCTTCGGCCGGCACATCAACCGTCGAACGCGGCGGTGGCGCGCGCACGTGCGCGAGTCCTTGTTTCGGCTGACGAATCGGAAACCATAGGGCTGCAAACCGCCGACGCTGCGCTTGCCGGGCCGACACATATTCGATGCAATCGGCCATGTAGTCTTCGATGTTGGCTGCGATGCACTCGCGGCCACCTGGTTTGCCAACACAAGCGCCGGGAGGATTTTTATGCCGACATTCGAAAATCTGTATCTCGCCGTGCTGACCAAGAACGAAGACGACGCCGACACATCGAGCACGCTGAACATGACCGTCAACATCGGCGGCCAGGATATTCTGGACAAGGACTACGATCCGGACATGGACGAAGGCGAGGCCGAGCTGCTCGGCGGCGGCCTGCTCGACACGCCGATCGATACCACCGGCCTGACCAATTCCTCGATCCGTGTCGGCATCCGCGACGACGACGCCTGGGGTCCGCAGCATGTGCTGGTGTTCGGCCAGACGCAGCCCGGCTTCGTGCCAGGGTCGACCCTCGCGCTCGCCATGGAAACCGATCTGGTGCATTGGCTGAGCACCGACTCGTCCGAGGGTCATCTGACGATGCCGGTGCGACTCGTCAGCCCGGGCGACTCGTCGACGGTGATCCGCCGCGTGCTGCTGCTGGTCGATACGATTTGGCTGGACGACAGCGACACCGGCACCGACAGCCCGATCGAATTGCAGGTGGTGGCAGGCGGCAATATCGTCTTGACCCAGACGATCGGCGACACGCCGCAGCCCGATCTCGAACCGGCGACGACGAACTGGTACGAGCTCGACGCGTCGGTGCCGTTCACGCGTGGCGATGTCGTCGCCAACGGCGGTATCCGCCTGAGGATCCTTGGCGACGATGCGTGGCGGCCGATGCGGCTGTTCGTGTTCGGCCTCGACACCGCGTCGGGCCGGCCCAACGCGGTGGTAACGCTGGTCTCGGTCCCGGTGTGGAGTCAGGGCTGGCTCAGCACCGATCCGAGCGAAGGCAGCGCCTCGATCGATCTGCCGCTGACCAGCGTATGATTGTCATCTTGGCAGCCAACCTTCGTTGCTGAGAGCCTGCTTCAGCTGCCTTGCTGCGCACACCAGGTCTCGCTTCTTGCCGGTGCGTTCGGCCTCGCTCAGCAGCGCGCGCGCAAAGGTCCAGCGCGGCAGCGTCCGCAGTTCTTCGGGCAATTCCCGATCGATAAGACGAAGTGCCTCCCTCACCGTCCGCACAACAGGTCTCAGACCCTTGCGCTGGATGTGAATGTCTTGTGGCAAGGCCAAGCGGTCCGGCGCCAAATCGCTCATTGGGCCACTTCCTGCGGGTGCCGAAGTGCTTGGCGCGCCCGCTCCACCGCATCCCTGCATTGATGAACCAATGGGTCGCGAGCACTGAGGCGATAGAGTTTGTACTTTGCCTTGGCGGCTTCGTACCGATTGTTGATGACGGTCGGCACACCTTCTCTCTGGGCGAGAACCATACATTCGCCAGGAATAGCCACGGGATAGGTGACCTTTGCCCACGCCGACGCCGGCGTGGCTGCCGCGACGGTTAGCGCAATGAGGATACCCCGCATGACCCGGACAACGGTCACAGGGTGAATGAGTTCCCTCGGTGGAACCGGCACTGGTCGATCGACGCAAAGGTGGTCCGGGAGCCCACGGATTAAAGTTTCTTGACCCAATGCGATCAGTTCCTCCATTCACCGCGAACCCAGACCAATTATGCGTGGCAGAACCTGCCATAGTCTACCCGTTTAATGGGGGCCGTTTTGCGGCCCATGATTAGAACATCATGTGTTGCGAATATTGCGAGCGAGGCATCATTCAGTCAGGAGAACGGAAACTTTGAGCGTCCAAGCAATGCGAGCCCTCGAGCGTCTCTTTGAGGCGGGGGCTGCCGAAGCCGACATTGACCGATTTTTTGATGCCTTACCTGAGACAGACGACAGTGCATCCATACTGCGCAAGATTTTCAGGAAGCCGGATGGCGCTGTCCGCGACCAGATCCCATTCCTCTCGGACTTGTACCGGAATGGAATGTATGTCGAGCACCGTCCGGGCGCTCGCGTTGCGTTCATCTTTTATTGCACCTATTTGGATTGCGCCGGCACCGCGCTCGCGCGTTCGGTCCTGTCAAGGCTGAACGCTCATTGCATCTATCTGTACGACAACCAGCAGCTCAATTTTGCGCGCGGAATTCCGCAACTTGGCCCGACGGTCGACGATACCTATGCGGCTTGGAAGCAGCATGTTCGTGAGTGGGGCGTAGACAGGGTCATCACGATTGGGAGTTCTGCGGCCGGATTTGCCGCGATCTTCAACGCGGTCAAGCACGGCACTTACGGCAGCGTGACGTTTGCGCCGTTCACCACCTTTGGTGATGACTTTCATCGAAATGACGGCCGCAGCTGGGCGATGCTGAATCGCATCAGCAGATCGGCACCCGATTTTCTGTTTGATTTGCGCCCGGGCATCGCCGGTCGTGAGCCACCGCTCAGACTCGTTTGCTTCTACTCTCAAGAGCTGCCGCAGGACGCTTGGCACGCAACACGATTGCGAGGCATTCCCGGAGTTTTTCCGATCGCGATAAATTCCGACAAGCACGGGCTCTTCATGCTTCTTTTATTGAACGGACTTTTTGCGTTTTTGATGCAGCGTCTCTCGAACGAAGAACCGATCGAGGATGCGGTGGCCCATGTCCGCTCCCGCTTTTCGCCCAGAAAGCCTCGGGTATCGGACGTCAAAAAGCGGCTGTTGAAGGCGCCCTT
>Ga0265325_10002364_pt1 | contig 12759 bp, 10 predicted proteins | sample 41420metaG_FD_202090 | JGI IMG/M metagenome (GOLD analysis project Ga0265325, IMG submission 202090) | Rhizosphere microbial communities from Carex aquatilis grown in University of Washington, Seatle, WA, United States - 4-14-20 metaG | ecosystem: Host-associated > Plants > Roots > Rhizosphere...
GAAATGGGGTTTGCCCGAAAAGTGTCGCATCGCATCCTCTTCATGGACGACGGGCAGATTGTCGAAGACGGTACTCCGAGCAATTTTTTTACCGAGCCGCGCCACGAGCGGACCAGAATGTTTCTGTCGAAAATATTGTCTCACTGAAGATGGACAGCCTCTGAAGATCGAAATGGAGTCCGCAATGGATAGTCTGAGCGAACGAAAGCACCCGCGGCGGCCAGAAATAATTATTCGTCCGCCTGGCCCAGCCGCATCACGAATATTACAGCGTGACTCGCAGGTAGTCTCACAGGGCGGGGCGCGGCCTTATCGTTTCGTGATGCAGGATGGTTACGGATGTTGGGCTCGCGATGTCGATGGAAATATTTTTCTTGATTTCACGAGCGGTATTGGTGCGCTCGCCACTGGCCATCGTCATCCAAAGATCATGGAAGCAATTCGTAGCCAGCAAGAGGCGTTTTTACACATCTCTAGCGCGCACCATACCTACGACATAATGGTGACGCTTGCGGAGCGCATTGGAACGAGCGTGGGTCTTGACCAACCGAGCAGGATCTTTTTTTCCAATTCGGGGACTGAAGCAATAGAAGGCGCGACCAAGCTTGCTCGCTGGTTTACGAAACGGCCATATATCATCTCGTTCTTCGGTGCATTCCACGGTCGTACTTATGGCTCGATGTCGATTTCGGCACTGAATGCGGACCATAGAAAGCAGGTTGGTCCGTTGTTGCCAGGATACTTTCTCCCGTATCCCGACGTGCAGCGCGGAATTACCTCGAAGGATGTACTGGCGCGAGCCGAGGAGCTGTTCCGACATGTCGTCGCGCCAGAAGAAGTTGCAGCTATTCTTGTTGAAGCTGTACAAGGTGGTGCCGGGCCGATGTCCATTGCAGACGATGAATTTTTGCCGTTGCTTCGGGAGCTGGCCGACAAACACAAGTGTCTTTTGATAGTGGATGAAATCTACACCGGAGTGGGGCGCACTGGCCGGATGTGGGGGTTCCAGCACTCCTCAATTAAGCCAGACATCGTCTGCTTTGCGAAAAGCATCAGTTCCGGATTGCCGTTAGGCGGATTTGTGGCCAAGGCCGGCGTTATGGAGTGGCCCCGTGGGTCTCACAACAGTACATACGGCGGAAATCCGGTTTCATGCGCCGCGGCGATCGCAACGCTTAATGTGGTCGATAGTACGCTTATCGATAACGCGCAGAGGCTAGGCAATTATCTGCTCAATGAATTGAGGAAGCTTGCGCAAAAGTATCCGGGGCTAGTGACCAATGTGTGGGGCAGAGGTCTCATGCTGTATGTCGCGTTGACAAGCCCTGAAAAGGCCCAAAGGGTGCTGACCCTCGCCTTCGAAAAAGGGTTGCTTTTGTTGGCCGGCGGTCAACAAGGATTTCGACTAGCTCCGCCGCTCATCATTGATGAATACGACGCCAGGATTGGCGTCGAGTTAATTGATAAGGTATTCGAACAAATCTGAGCATCGATGGAGGTGTTGAAGGCAAATTGCAGCCTGCAAGCTCGGCAGGCGAGGCTCAGTAGAGCAAGGTTCCCCTGCCAACCGGCGTTAAGGGCTTGTTTGCTCGGAGTCGACCCAAACTGTTCACCCCGCCAATGTGACGCTTTCGGCTAACTCGGGATTCAGTTTTCGAAGCAAGGCGCAGATTTCGTTCGCCGGCACCGCTTTCGCAAAGAGATAACCTTGTCCTTCCTTGCAGCCGTCCTCCTTGAGCGCGGCCAACTGTGTTGCGTCTTCGATGCCTTCGGCGGTGGTCGCCAGTCCGAAACCATTCGCCAATCCCAAAATGGCGCGCACGATAGTAGTGCTCTCTTTGTCTTTGCCTAAGCGCTCAACAAAAGTTCTATCGATCTTAATTCTGTCGAGCTGCAAGGAAAGAAGCTGGCTCAACGTGGCGTAGCCCGTGCCGAAGTCGTCCAGAGCGATGCGAATGCCGGACCGGCGCAATTGCTTTACCACCTCTTGCGCCACACCAATGTTATCGACCAATGCTGTTTCCGTAATTTCGAGCTCGAGCCGGCGCGGATTGAAGCCGGTCTCAGCCAAAATTGCGAGGACGCGTAAACCAAGCGTGGGATCACGCAATTGAACGGCGGAAATATTAAACGCCAAAGTCATTTCGGCAGGCCAACCACGCGCGTCGATGCACGCCTGGCGAAGTAGCCGGTCCCCAAGCTCGCTGATGAGGCCGATTTCTTCGGCCACGGTAATAAACAAATCGGGCGGCACCCATCCGAGATTTTCGCTTTTCCATCGGGCTAGGGCTTCAAAACCGATAGCGCGCTCGCCTTCGAATGCGATGAGCGGCTGATAAAATGGGACGATCAGATTACTTGCGATCGCGGCGCGAAGCTCGAGCTCGATGCTAATTCGGCGGTCAATATGCGAATTCATATCCGGTTCAAAGAAGCGAAGGCAGGAGCGGCCGTCCGCTTTGGCACGGTACAAGGCGCGGTCCGCATGTTGGACGAGAATTTCGGGATCGGTGCCATCTTTCGGCGCGATCGCCATTCCAATTCCTACGCCTAATGTTGCCGAAATGTGGTCTGTCAGGAACGGTTCGGCGACAGCGGAAGTAATACGTCGTGCAAACGTGGTTAGGTTATCGAGAGAGCTAACCTCGGGAACGATTACAGCAAACTCGTCGCCGCCCACCCGTGTGAGGATCGCACCAGATCGCATGACCGCGGAAATGCGCTCGGAAAACTCGATAAGGGCCCGGTCGCCCACTCCATGGCCATAGGTGTCGTTGATCGCCTTAAAGCCATCAAGGTCCAACATCAGCACGGCAGATCTAGATGCGTCGGTTGTGTGAAGAAGCACTTCCTGCAACTTCTCAACGAAAAACCGGCGATTAGGTAGACCCGTTAAGGGGTCATGTCGCGCGAGCTTCGTGGCTTCGAGTTCGGCTGATCGCCGGGCAGTTATTTCGCCGGCTAGTTCGCGGAGCCTGCGATAAGCAAAAATCGATATTCCGATGCTCATCGCAAATGTCACGAAAATAATGTCGTCAACTTCCCAATCCGCGTGATCATTCCCGAATTGGAATAGAGCAGGCGCCAAGTCAAAATAATGAGTGACTATGGATATAGCGACTACTGCAACGGCCAGGTATCCAGCGTCCCAGGCTGCCGCGGGACTGATCCAGTGGAGACTTGATTTTTTGGGTTCGAACGTCTCGAAATTGTTTTCGCGTGGCATGAACAAGCAAGTGCGCCTAACACCTTTCGTTCCGACCTTAAAGTTCTAGAGTTTCAATTGGCGTGGTGAAGCGATCGATAACGGGCTGTGGGCTTCGATTTGAAGCCGGTGGCCCTTTTCCTAGTCCCTGGGCCCTTTTCAGAAATCATGCGCAGAGGGCCAATACCGTACCGGCCTGTTTTGATCCCTAGTGGCCTGATCTGAATTTGGCAGGGGCCTAGTTTGAAGCAGGCTTTGGCTCGGGCAACGACGGCGGAAAAATCTCGCACACAAATGAACTGAGCGGCTTCATCTCTGCGAAAGGAACGTCCTTGCCCCGGCTCAAGATCATTGGGCGGTTACATGCGTTGCATTTCGGCCACGGCTTGTACATCGCTGCACTCTGCACTGATTGTTCAATTTTGCACAGGCTACTAGTAGGCAAGACGCTTAATTTTGCGTGGATACAAGACGCTTAATTTGCGTGGATATAACCTGTGCCTTGATCCCAGCGAAACGCGCCGGAAAACGTAGGCGGGTCAGGAGCGGTCTAGTCTTTTTAATCTAAAGGAACGGATTCGATCTGAGGCACTTACTCACTTACAGCACAGTGTAAAAAGACACAGGGTGGCCCCGCTATGCCTATGGCGTAGATCTTTTCAGACGCTCAGTTAGGGCGCCCCAAAGCCCTTTGACTTCATAACGGCTAATGAACGATTTGACGAAAGTGTCGGTTGGCGATCTTGAATAAGGTAAGCGAGCAAGGCTGCATCGTCGTAGTGCGGCCAGATCAGCATGTCGCGAACATTCTTCCGATCGATGCGTATCCAGAGCTTTTGGCCTTTTTCGACGGCTTTATGCTTCGGAACGATGACTGAAAGCGAGTGCTTCGGCGCGCAATTCGCACGCTATCGGGCGCTGCCATTGTCACGTCTGCTGTGGACAAGAAGCTTCGGCTCGAGTTCGACGCTTTTAGGTTCTAAAGAAGCGTGAGTCGACGCCCAACAATCGTGCGCCTGCAATGTGAATGTGCCTTCGCATCGCAGCTTCGGCCTGCTTCGGGCGTTGCTCCAGAATCGCGTCAGCGATGGCTGTGTGCTCGTCGAGGGAGCGCAATACCTCTTCGTCGTCAATCAGTCGGCCATATATCAGACGGAACAACGGCAACTGCAGCTGAAATAGCAACTGCTCGAGGTAGCGATTTCCGCTGATCTCGGCGATCAATTCGTGGAATTTCACATTGTACTCGAGATATATTGACGCGTTTTTTTTCCGAGCGGCCATTTTCAAGCTCTTCATCAGGGCCTCAAGGCGTTGACGACCCTTTAGATCGATATTCTCGGCGCACAAGCGGGCAGCGAGTGCCTCGAGGTTTTCGCGGACGGCATAGATTTGATTGCATTCATCGCGGGTAAACTGATGGACGCGCGCGCCACGATAAAGCTCGACGTCGACGATGCCTGCGGAGGCAAGCTCGCGTAGCGCCTCGCGGACGACTGGCCGGCTGACGCCAAATCTCAGAGCAAGATCCGCTTCAGCCAGGCGTTGGCCGGGAACAAATTCACCCTGGCGGATACCCTCATGAATTGATGCAACCAGTTGCTCGGCTGCGCCAGAGCGCGCTTTCGGGCGCACAATGTTCAAGTTGAAGCCCCCTGACCGAACGCGTTTCCGGATGTTCAAGCTGAAGCACAATCGTCTTTACACAATCCTGATCGTCTGACAATATTGTCGTATGAAATGACCGGACGAGGCTGGCGTCTTCGATCGTTAGTCCCCCGCAGCTGTCGACAAACTCCGTGAAAGTCAGTGTTTATGGCGTCAACGGCTGCAGAGAAAATATTCGGTCGGCACTGCGGCCGTACCGACGCCAAGGCGGGCGAGATCGTATTCGCCCGTCCGGACCGGATGCTGCTCAACGATATTACCGGGCCACTCTCGTTCGAATTGCTCAAAGCGATGGGCGTCGAGCGGATTCGGTGCCCCGAGAAGATCGTTCTGGTCGGCGATCACTTTGCTCCCGCCAAGGACATCGCTTCGGCTGAAGGGTTGCGGAGCCTTGAGGATTTTGCTGCCGCGCAAGGCGTCGAACACGCCTATGACGTGGGCAACGGCGGGATCGAGCACACCTTGATGCCTGAGCTTGGTCTGGTGCGGCCGGGCGACCTGATCATCGGCGGCGATTCCCACACTAGCACCTGCGGTGCCTTCAGCGCCATCGGCATCGGCATGGGCTCGGCCGACATTGCCGCCGCGATGGCGCTTGGAGAGCTTTGGTTCCGCGTGCCAGAAACGATGGTAGTCGAATTTACCGGCACCCGCCGTTCTTATGTAACAGGAAAGGATTTTATCCTCGCAGTGCTCGGTGACATCGGCGCGAACGGCGGCAATTATCGCTGCATGGAGTTTTCGGGGTCGGCGCTGGGCAGTCTTTCGATGGATGAGCGAATGGCGGTCTGCAACATGACGGCCGAAGCCGGCGCCAAGACCTGCCTCATGCCGGCGGACGAAACGACGGCAGCTTGGGCGGCGGAAAAAAAGCTGGGGCCGATTGAGACGATTGGGAGCGACCCAGGCGCCAATATCGCCGAGCACCTTCGTTACAGTCTCGCCGATATCGAGCCGTTATGTGCCAAGCCGTTCATGCCGGACAATGTCGTACCGGTGTCGCAGGTCGGAACGGTCAAGGTCGATCAGGTTTACATCGGCAATTGCTCAAACGGCACGATGACAGATCTTCGCCAGGCCGCCGAGATGTTTAAAGGCCAACGCGTCGCGCGAAACGTACGCTGCATCGTCGTGCCGGCGACCCAGAAAATCCATCGGCAGGCCATGCGGGAAGGCATCATCGACATCCTGATCGAAGCTGGTGTCGTCATTTCGCCGTCGACCTGCGGGGCGTGTTCCGGATTACATATGGGCGTCTTGGCCGGCGATCAGGTGGCCGTCACCACGACCAATCGCAATTACCGCGGGCGCATGGGCGCGCCGAGCTCGAAGGTATATCTAGCGAATGCTTGGGTGGCGGCGGCTTCCGCAATTGCCGGCGAGATCGTTCATCCTGCGGGCGTACGTCAGACGGAGGCGGCCTGATGATCGCGCAAGGCATTGTGCGCAAATACGGTGACGCCGTCGATACGGATGTCATCATCCCGGCTCGGTACCTTACCAGCCGAAATCGGGCATTTCTGGGTGAGCACTGCATGGAGCCGGTCGATCCGGCTTTCAAAAGCCGCATCAAGCCGGGTGATATTATGGTGGCGGGCGAAAATTTCGGGTGCGGGTCGTCACGCGAGCATGCTGTTCTGGCGCTGCGGGGTGCGGGGATTGGCTGTGTGGTTGCGAACTCGTTTTCGCGTATTTTTTTTCGCAACGCCCTCAATCAGGGTCTGCCGATTGTCGCTTGCCCCGACGCGGCAAAGTTCGCGCAGGAAGGCCAGCCTATTCGCGTAGACACCGCTCGCGGTACGGTCGAGGTCGGCGGCAAATCGTTCGCGGCCGAGAAGTGGCCAGAGTTTCTGAACGACTTCATCACTCAAGGGGGGATCGTTCCGTACGTCCGCGCGCGCCTCGCCGAGGAAAAACAGCGTCTAGCCGCTGACAACCGGGAAAACCTCAGATGATCGAAGATCGAGCAAAACAGCTTCGTGACTTGCTAGCCAAACCGCCCGTCGTATGCCTCGGCGCGCATGACCCACTCTCGGCATTGTTGGCCGAGGAGGCCGGCGCAAAGGCACTTTGCTTAGGGGGATTTGCGGCGTCCGCGGCTTACCTCGGGCGTCCCGATCTTGGGCTGATGAGTCAGACCGAAGTGGCGGACCACATTCGGCGTGTCTGCAATGTGGTGAAGATTCCAGTCATTGCCGACGCCGACAATGGCTATGGCGGCTTGTTTAACGTTCAGCGCACCGTCGAACTTTGGGAAGCTGCCGGCGCTGCAGCGCTTCATATTGAGGACCAGGTTTTCCCGAAGCGCTGCGGTCACATGCCCGGCAAGGAAGTTGTCCCAGTCGAAGAGATGGTGACGAAACTTGAGGCCGCGCAACGCGCGCGTCGCAATCCGGCGTTCCTGTTGATTGCACGCACCGACGCGCTCGCGGTCTCGGGGCTCGATGATGCAATTGCGCGTTGCCGCCGTTACGCCGAAGCCGGGGCGGATGCTTTATTCGTTGACGCGCCAGAATCGGTCGAACACCTCCAGCGCATCGGGCAAGAGCTCAAGTTTTTACGCAAGCCCCTCGTGTTCAACGCGGCGCGAACAATGAAGAGTCCGATCGTGAAGGTATCCGAGCTGTCGTCGCTCGGCTTCTCGGTCGTGCTTTATCCAATCGAAGGTCTCTTCACGGCTCACAAAGCCATGGCGCAAACCTACAAAACACTACTCGCGGAAGGCTCGACGGACGCGATCGCCGATCGCATGACAAGTTTCGTCGATTTCAACAAATTTCTGGGGCTTGCCGACTATTTCGAGCAGGAGCGCAACATCGTGAAGCGCCAGGTGCAAAGTAGTCGCTGAGGCTGGGCGACGACGCTTTAACAAAAATGGAATGAGGAGGAAACGATGCAAGACTACCTGGGTTGGCGCAAGCTCATCGGAATAGCGACACCTTCAGTCAACACCTGCGTGCAGCCGGAGTGCGACTCGATGCGCCCGCCCGGCGTTACCAATCATGTTGGCCGCATGTACGTGCCGGATCTCAAAGTAACCTCGAATGAGGATTTCGCCGGCGGCATCGACCTGATTTATAACACGCTCGACGTCGTCATCGACGCGCTAATGACGCTCCGCCCGGACGCGTTGACGCTGGCGATCTCTGCGGTCGCGATCTGGGGCGGCACCCAGAAATCGTCCGAAGAACTCAAAGCAAAGATGCAAAAGCGTGCCGGTAAGCCGATCAATGTGTCGCTTGCGACAGATGCGATCATCGAAGCGCTCAAGATGCACGGCATCAAGCGTAAGATAGCGATCGTCGAGCCGTATTACCCGGTGATCCAGCCGCGTATGGAGTCCTTCTTTGGGGAGCACGGCATTGAGGTGGTTAAATTTACGCACCTCCAGGGGCCGCAATACTCGGAATACACCCGCGTCTCGACCCAGTACCTCGTTGATGCACTGCGCAATGCGGATTCATCCGACGCCGAGGCCATCGTCCAATTTGGCGCCAATCTCCCGATCGCCAAGATCTGCGATGAGGCAGAGCGTTGGCTCAACAAGCCGGTAGTTGCCGTCAATGTCGCGACCTATTGGCACGCGCTTCGGCACGCCGGAATCCAGGACAAGGTCTACGGCTACACGCGCCTGATGTCGGAGTTTTAGCGCAACGATTGACGTTTCTTAACGGCCCATTTGCGCAAGCAAAAAAGAAAGCCGGAGACAACAAGATCATGGAGGGAAGGATGCCTATGTCTTCAGCCATCAATGTGTCGGCCGTTCTCGATGAACGGCGTCTCGGCCGCTATCAGTTTTTCGTCATCGCACTGTGCGGATTGGTCCTCATCATTGAGGGGTTTGAGGCCCAGGCGATTTCGTACGTGGCGCCGGACCTGCTGAGGGTCTACGGCGTCGACAAATCCGCGCTTGGTCCCGTCTTCAGCGCCGCCTTGTTTGGCGTATTGATCGGCTCGCTGCTATCGAGCCCGCTGGCCGATTACTTCGGCCGTAAATATGTCGTCATGGCCTCAGTGATCGTGTTTGGCCTTGGTTCGCTGCTGATGGCGACCGCGCATTCGGTGGATAAGGCGCTGATATACCGGCTGATCACCGGCATCGGCATCGGCGGCGCCATTCCCAACGCAATCGCACTCGCGTCCGACTATTGTCCGAAGAGGTTGCGCGCGAGAACCGTCATGATCGTATCGCTTCATGTCGCGCTCGGCGGCGCTGTCGGTGGGCCGATCTCCGTGTTTTTGATTCAGCGTTTCGGCTGGGAATCCGTGTTCTATTTCGGTGCTGCTGTTCCTTTCCTGCTGATCTTTGTTCTTGCAGCTTACTTGCCGGAGTCGGTGCGCTTGCTGGTCATTCACGGCGGGCAAAGCGAAAAGGTCGCGGGCATCCTGCGACGCATTGATCCGGCACGAAACTTCTCGGGTAAGGACCAATACTTCCTCGACGAACCGCGTATGCCGGGCGTCCCGCTGCTTCACCTGTTCCGCAACGGACGCGCACCGGCGACTTTGCTGCTGTGGTGCACTTACTTCTGCGTTTTCGCAGTCATGTTCTCGCTGCGGCTTTGGCTGCCGGTCATTATCACCTCGGCGGGCCATTCGCTGCCGGATGCCATCTGGGCGACGTCGGCATTTAGCATTTGCGGCGTTATTGGCGGCATCTGGCTGGGACGCTACATCGACCGTTTTGGCGGCAGGGCGCTGGCGCTTGGCTTCCTGTTCGCATCGTTCTTTATCGTCTTGATCGGCACGACTGCAAGTAGCCCGGAGTGGATCCTGATACCGATCTGCGCTGTCGCCGGTTTCTTCCTGCTGGCGACCGAAGTTGGCGTGAACGGCTTTACTACCGGATTCTATCCGACAGCAATCCGCTCGTCTGGGCTGGGCTGGGCTGGTGGCGTCGGGCGCTCCGGCGCAGCGGTCGGCCCCTTGGTCGGTGGCATGTTGTTGTCGTCACATTGGTCGATGCAGTCGGTGTTCTTGATTGCAGCTATTCCGGCGCTAATTGCGGCGATAACCATTTGGATCGTGGCGCGGTTGGGATCTAGCGCGCCGGAAGCTGTCACCTCGGCCGAAACGACGGTGACGCCGATCCGGCCCGTAGTTGCGACAAATCGCGGATAAAATTGGAAACCTAAGGACGGATGATAATGAAAGTTGTTGATCGCGTTCTGATCGCCGGGGCAGGTCCTGTTGGGCTCGTTGCGGCGCTGGGGCTCTCCCGTCGCGGCATTCCCGTCACGGTGTTCGAGGCGCTCGATGATCTGCCGCTGGACTTGCGCGCCTCGACGATTCATCCGCCCACGCTGGAGATGCTCGAGGAGCTTGGAGTGATCGAGCGGGTGCTGAGCCATGGCACCCGCTCACCGCTCTGGCAGTACCGTGACCGGGCGACCGGTCCGGTGGCGATCTTTGATCTCACGATCCTTTCCGACGAAACTAAATATCCGTTCCGTGCCCAGTTCGAGCAGTACAAGCTCACACGCTATATTCTTGAAACGCTTGCCGGCTACCCCGACTTCAAGATCGAGTTCGGCCATCGCGCCGTCGAAGTACGACAGGACGCCGACAGCGCGATTTTAACGCTGGAGACCAAGGACGGGCGAAAGGACGTGACCGGCCGATACGTTATCGCGGCCGACGGCTCGAGCAGCCCGCTGCGCAAATCGCTGGGCCTGACATTCGAGGGCTACACCTTCCCGGAGCGCTACCTTCAGGTTTCCACGCATTACAAACTAACGGACCTGATGCCGGACCTTTCGCCGGTCAATTATATCAGCGACCCAAAAGAGTGGCTGGCCCTGCTGAATGTCGGCGGCCTGTGGCGGATGATGTTTCCGACCGACACCACGCGTCCAGACGCCGAACTGATGTCGGACGACGTCATTCAGGACCACATGCAAAGGGTGGCGGACATCGGCCGGCCTTATGACGTCGTCCATCGGACACTGTACACGATCCACCAGCGCGTTACCCCGACTTACAATGTCGGCCGCGTCCTGTTGGCTGGCGATGCCGCGCACATCAACAATCCGCTCGGCGGCATGGGCATGAACGGCGGGATCCACGACGCCTATAATCTCGTTGGTAAACTTGCGGCGGTGTGGGAAGGCGGCGATCCGTCATTGCTCGACCTTTATACCCGGCAGCGTCGCGCCATCGCACTTGAAGACGTGCAACGGCTGACCGTGCGTAATCGCGAGATCATGCGCGAGACTGATCCGGCCGTTCGCAAGAAGAACCACGATGAGCTGCGGCGGGCGGCAGAGACACCGGAACTGGCGAAGCAATTCCTGCTCAAGTCGTCGATGCTCGCGAGCGTGCGTCAGTCGAACGCGATCGCTTAGACAATGTAACGATGGGACAGCACTCGCTCTGTGCGAGCTTGAGCCCTATCGAGTGAGGATACTATGGCTGCAAAGAATTATCCGTCGCTCAAGGACCGCGTGGTCCTGATAACCGGCGGCTCGCGAGGGCTGGGCCGGGAAATGGCGCTGGCGCTGGCGGAGGCGGGCGCACGCATTTCCATCACCGGTTCGAGCGATACCCCCCAACTCCGCAAGACGGCCGCCCAGCTCGAGGCGTGGACGGGAAAGGGTCGGTCGCTGTTTTTCGCCGCCGATGTTCGGGACTTCGAGGCCTGCAAACGGGCTGTCGACGAAACGCGCAAGCAATTTGGCCGGATCGACGTTCTCGTTAACAACGCCGGCCTCGGTATGATGCCGGTGAGTGCCAACTACATCAAGGAACGGCCGGTGTTCTGGGAGATTGGCCCGGAGCCCTGGCGGATGATCATGGATACGAACATCCATGGCGTGTTCAACATGGCGCGCCTTTCGGTGCCGCACATGATCGCGCAGAAGTTCGGAAAAGTGATCAACATTTCGACCAGCGAACAGACCATGGTCCGCAAGGGCTTCTCGCCCTATGGCCCCTCGAAAGCGGCGCTGGAGGCGATGTCGAAAGTATGGGCTCAGGACCTCGAAGGGACGGGCGTCGACCTAAATGTCTATCTTCCGGGTGGCGCGACCGACACCGACATTTTTCCACCCGGCGAAGATCGACGCGGCGCCGACGGCAACCTGTTCCCGCCCTCGATTATGCGTCCGGCGATTCTGTGGCTATGCGCTGACGACTCGAACGGACAGAGCGGCAAACGCTACATCGCGCGATTCTGGGACGATTCCTTGCCGTCTGCCGAAGCTGCGGCGCAGGCGTCCAGCCGCAAGTCCTAAGGAGAAAGCCATGGTCGACACGTTGGGATGGCGCAAAGTCTTTGGCGTTGTGACGCCATCGACCAATACGGTGGTGCAGCCGGAATATGACGACATGCGGCCGGCCGGCGTGACTAATCACGTTGCGCGAATGTTCGTGCCGAACGACCCCGTAAAGTCCGACGATGATTTTAACGAGCTTTTGCGCCGCATTGATGTGTCGCTCGACGACGCGGTAAAGAGCGTGATGACCTGTTTGCCGGACCATCTCGTCCTCGGCATTTCGGCCGAAAGTATTTGGGGTGGCGGTCTCGACTCCGCGCGGCAAATCGAGAAACGCATCAAGGCCATGGCGAGCAATATTGGTGTCACCCAGGCCGCGGACGCATTGCCAGCCGCTCTCAAGGCGCTGGGTGTCAAATCCAAGGTTGGCCTACTCACGCCGTACTATCCGCTCGCGGAGAAGCCGATGCAGAAGTTTTTCAGCGATATCGGCTTCAAAATAGTGCGCTCACACCACATGTCGTGCGAAGGGCCGGTATTGATTGGAAATGTACGAGAGAGCGAGCTGCGCGATCATCTGCAGGCGCTCGACGGCGACGACATCGAGGCGATCGTCCAATTTGGTGCCAATTTGCCCATGGGCCGCGTGGCCGCAGATGCGGAACGCTGGTT
>Ga0265325_10002367_pt1 | contig 12750 bp, 7 predicted proteins | sample 41420metaG_FD_202090 | JGI IMG/M metagenome (GOLD analysis project Ga0265325, IMG submission 202090) | Rhizosphere microbial communities from Carex aquatilis grown in University of Washington, Seatle, WA, United States - 4-14-20 metaG | ecosystem: Host-associated > Plants > Roots > Rhizosphere >...
GTCGTATATGCCGCGAAAATCCAGCCACAGATGGGACATTTGATGAATGAAGAGCGGGCCTGCATAGAGATATTCTATGTCGTAGGCTTTCTTCCACTCAAAAGTTGAGGTCCATTCCTTATAGCCTTCCGGATCGATAGGAAACGTAGGAGATCCCATGGCCAGCGCATAAAGAACAAGAGCTTCGCTGTAGCCCGTATCCCATCGGAATGGAAGAAATCCCGACTCGGGTTTCCAACCATGAGAGATCGTTGTCCCATTATTCAGGGCCCACTTCCAATCAACACGCCGGTAAAGGGCTTCAGCAAGTTCACGTATCTCACCTTCTTTTCCACTCTTCCCGGTGAAATAGCCACCCGCCGTAAGAACGCCTGCCATGAGTATGCCGGTGTCGACCGTCGACAATTCACATTGCAAGGCTCGGCAGCCGGTTTGCATATCGAGGAAATGGTAGTAGAACCCTTTGTATCCCGTGGCATCCGGTTCCGGACCCTGATGGCTGGAATGGAAAAACCTCAGAAGCGTCAGAGTCCTGTCCACTGCTTCCGCTCGTGAAAGCCAGTCTCGTTCGACTGCCACGGTATAGACGCTCAGACCCATTCCCACGGCCGCTATACTTGAAGGTGATCCGGGCTGGCTCGTGTCCGCTATCAAACCGTTTCGTAGGTTGACTTCATGCCGAAAATAATCGAATGAGTCACATTGGAGACGTTCAAGCATTCCCGAGTCGGTCCCCTGAGGATTCGAGGGCGGCAACGGTTGATTCATTATTGGGACACTCCCGAGAGATACCTCACGGTCACGCTAATTGAATTGTGCCACCGCTACCAGGATCATTCGCTTCTCCCGCATCCGATTTCTTCAATCCAGGTGGACCTTCGGGTCCACGGACATGCCCGGGCGCAACTTATCGAAATCCTTCTGATTCGGGTCGAAGCGGATCCGCACGGGAAGCCGTTGCACGATCTTGACGTAGTTCCCCGTCGCATTTTCCGGAGGAAACAGGCTCGACTTGTCTCCCGTGGCGGCCGGCATGTTCTCGACCTCGCCACGAAACGATTCATCCAGTGAATCCACTTCGATAGTCACGCGCTGGCCGACGTGCATCTTCCGCAGTTGCGTCTCCTTGAAGTTCGCGGTGGTCCAAACGTTGGCCGTTTGAACCACGACGATGAGCTGCTGCCCCACCGCAACCCTTCCTCCGATTTCCGTGCTCCGCTGGCTGGCGATGCCGTCGACCGGAGAGACGATATGGCAGTAGCTCAGGTTGAGCAGCGCGGTATCCAACTGGGCTTTCGCGGCGTCCACGTCCGCATTGCGTGAGGCCACATTTGCTTTCTGAATGGCTATGTTCCGGGGATTATTGGCCTCGTCCTGGGAAAGTTTGCTTCGCTGCTCCAGGAGTTGCGCTTTGCGCTCCTCGACCATTTTAGACGAAGAATCGGCCGCAAATTGGGCCGCTTCGACGAACGCATCTCCCGAACCGGAGTTGGCCACGTACTGGTCGTATTCCGACTTGGCGATTTCGTCCTTATCGACCAACTCTTTGTAACGCACCAGATCCATCTGGCTCTTTCGGTTGTTGGCCATCGCCTGGCGGAGCTTCGCGAAATTGCTGTCGTAGTCACGCTGCGCGCTGGCCACGGCTCGCCCGAGATAAAGCAAAGCGAGATGATACCGAGCGCTGTCGACTCCGGGCTCATTCTGGAATTGCGATATAAAATACGTCAATGTATCGACGGCATTTGCCTCGTGATCCGTTAAGGAGGCTTGTACTACCCCAAGTACGAGTGTTGCCTCGCTCTGTGAGCGCGGTCCTGAGGATCTCTTGCGATAGAACTGAGTATTGGTATCGCCGCATCGATTTTACCATCGCCAATTAGGACCTCGGAACGATAAAGGGCAGCGTAGGGCGACTCTGTAAGACCCTGGGCCTGCTTGATGAACAGCGGCATTTCAACCATCGGAGCACTTAGACCACTCGTGCGAGTGTGATGTGCACGGAAGACCATATAGGCAATTGAGATCCCAATTGCTAGAATATTCGCGGCATAGATGATTCGCCATGTTTTAGAGCCTTTTCCCGCTGGCCTTTGTTTATCCGAGATAGTAGCAGAAGAGAAGACTACCTCCATAATGAAGAATGCGGCGACAGAATCGAAAGCAATGCTACTACGAGGTAAATGTAACGAGCAATAAAGTTTTAGTATTCCCAGCGAATGACCACACGGCGAAAATTACGGAGCCAGGCAAACAAACGCAGACGTGTTGTTTTTCCGGCGATCCCTCGGATGCCGAAGAACGCTTCGATTTCTGCGTATCGCACGGGACGTGAGAGATGCTTGAAAAGCTGACCCAGGATATGTTTGCCGCCCAATTGAACACAACGTTCCGCGCGAGCCTTCCGGATAGCGGGATTGCCGAGTTGCAGCTTTATGAGGTTGCGGAAGGGCTCTCCACGCCAACGCAAGAGCAGTTCTCCCTGTTCTTCCACGGGCCGAGGGAGACGAATCTGGGCCAGGGTACGTTTGCTCTCGATCATGATCAGATGGGAGCCTTTCCGCTGTTTCTTGTGCCCATCGGGCCGGACGCCGAAGGCATGCGCTATCAGGCAGTGTTTAATCGCGTTCGGGAAAAGGCGCGATGAGCGCGCCGAGTAGCGCCACGCCGGACCTGCGCGATCGAGTAAGCTTGCGCGCCGCCGGCGCGGAGGATGAACCGCTCCTGCTGCGCGTGTATGCCGCCACGCGCGCACAAGAGATGAATCTGGTTCCCTGGGATGACGCGCAGAAGCAGGCGTTCATCCGGATGCAGTTCGACGCGCAGCACCGGCATTATACGAGCCATTATCCGGGCGCCCGATTCGAAGTGATCCTGCTCGATGGAGAGCCCGTTGGGCGGCTCTACCTGGCGCAACTGGAAACCGAGTTTCGAATCATGGATGTTGCGGTTCTTCCCGAAAACCGGAGAGCGGGCATAGGGTCGCTCGTGGTGGAAGAAGTGCTCAAGGAAGCTCAGGCCGCGAGCGTTCCCGTGACGATGTCCATGGAAACGTACAATCCTTCGTTGCCGCTCTTCGAGCGCATGGGATTCCACGCGACGAAAGTGGATCCTCTTACGGCATTCATGGTATGGAAGCCGATTTCCGCAGGCGACGGAAACGTGCCGCCGGGCGCTTCGCCGCAGGACACTCTGGACATTGTGGAGCCTACTGAATGAGGCGGTTGACCAGAGCGGTGTAATACATCGGATCCGCGCCGTCGCCGGAAGGAACCACGAAGAGAGCAAAGCGCCCCAGCGCTCCATTCCGGAAAACATAAGTGCCCTGCGATAGAGGATCCCCGGAAAGGCTTTTGAAGCGCAGAGCGAATACCTTCGTCTTCGAATCGCTCAGGGCTTGCAGCGCTGTTTTTTTCGCTGCTCCCGAGCCCTTCCCTGGTTTCGAAAAGGCGGGCGGATCCTGAACCTCATCCAGAATCACCAGCGCCGAGCCTGAAGAATCCGAATAAACGTCGAACACGCTTCCTACCCAGGGCTTGAAAGTCTCCGCCGTCATTCGAGAGAGATTTTCATGCTCGTCTTTGCCCGGCAAGGAAGAAGCGGCCTGCGGAGCGGGGACCCCAGCGAATATGTTGAACGGCACAGCCGCCGAGGCGGCCGTTAAAGCTCCGAGTGTCAGAACATTCCGGCGAGTCACATTCATGAAGTAGTCTCCTGCCCAAGGTTCCGAGCAGCATCGGGCTTATGCGCCTTGAAGTCAATCGGCAATTTCAGGAGCGATTCACTTTCGCTTCAGCAGAGGCTCCCACCCGCGTGCTTCCGTGTGATTAGTACTTACAGTACCATCGGTTTTGCCAAGCATGTAAACATTAATTAACTTGACAGCATTAGTGGGAACCGCGTAACTTGCGACTCCACCTGTACGCGTCTTTTCCTTATTTCCAGGGGGAGTGCTCGTGAGTAATCCTTACGTCGGCGAAATCAGAATGTTCGGGGGGAACTTTGCGCCCAACGGATGGTCGTTCTGCGATGGCACGTTGCTGGCGATTTCGGACAATTCCGTCTTGTTCGACCTGATCGGGACTACATACGGTGGGGACGGGGTACAGACGTTCGCCCTGCCTGATCTGCGGGGCCGCATGCCCGTACACACGGGCGGTCCTCAAAGTTATGTTCTGGGACAGAATGGCGGGGTTGAAAATGTGACGCTCACGGTGAACCAAATCCCGGCGCACACCCACGTGGTTTCGGCGCAGTCGGGAGCCGGGGGCCAGGTGAGCTTGTCGAATGCGTTCTGGGCGCAGGATTCAGCCGCCAACCTGTTTGCGGCATCGGCGAATGCACCGCTGTCTTCGGCAGCGATCGGCACAGCCGGCGGCAGCCAGCCTCACGATAACCTGATGCCGTATCTTGCGATCAATTTTATTATTTCCCTTTATGGAATCTTCCCATCGCAGACATGATTGCCAGTGGTTACAGCGAACGCCGACGTTGCTGGGGTAGCGGAGCGAATCCGGGGATGAGGAGAGCGGATGTCTGAACAGTTTCTAGGCGAAATTAGAATCGTCAGCTTTAATTATCCCCCCAAGGGCTGGGCATTTTGCAACGGGCAGTTGCTGTCGATACAACAGAACGCGGCGCTGTTCTCGCTGCTCGGAACAACCTACGGCGGGAACGGGCAGACAAATTTTGCCCTTCCCAACCTGCAGGGAAATGCACCGATTCACCAGGGATCGACTTTTGTGATCGGGCAGGTTGGAGGCGAGAATTCCCACACGCTCTCTCTGACGGAGACCCCGGGGCACACGCACCCGGCCAAAGGGTACGATGCGGCTGGCAATGCGGCGCCTGGCGCCACGACGGTTTGGGCCCAGGGGGTTGTTTCGGGCCAGTCCCCCCATAGCCTGTACAGCGCTACCAGCAATACGACGATGAATCCCTCCGTCCTGGCAAGCGCGGGTGGAGGGCAGGGGCACGAGAACCGCCAGCCATTTCTGGTGCTTAATTTTGTGATCGCATTGACGGGAATCTTCCCGTCGCAAAATTGAAGGAGTTAGAGAACCATGTCAGACCCGTTCGTAGCTGAGATTCGGATCGTTGGTTTCAATTTCGCGCCGTTAGGGTGGGCCTTGTGCAACGGGCAGATTCTCCCCATCAGCCAAAACACGGCATTGTTCTCGCTGCTTGGCACCAACTATGGGGGCGATGGCAAAAGCACCTTCGGGCTTCCCAATCTGCAGGGAAGCGTGCCCATCCATGCGGGCGGCGGCCAGGGGCCGGGATTGAGCCCCTACGTCGTTGGCCAGACGGGCGGCGAGCAAACCGTGACTCTCCTCTCGTCCCAACTGCCCGCCCATACCCATGGCGCGCAGTTCTCCACCACGGCAGGCAGTCTGCCCAGCCCCACGAATAATGCGTGGGCCAAGCCCCCCGGTGGCGGGCACGGCCAGCCCGCGGCGGAGCAGGCGTATTCAACGAATGCTCCGAACGCAGCGATGAGCGGAGCAGCACTCTCCTCGGTGGGAGGAGGACTGCCGCATAACAACATGTCGCCCTATGTCGTGATGAACTTTGTGATCGCCATGCAAGGAATATATCCGGCGCGCTCGTAGTCGCGCTACAGCCGTCTGCAAGCGGACTGGACGAGAAACGAATGTATATCCGCGCGTTAGTACACGACAGATTAGTTAGTCATAAAGTACATTTTTAGCTGGACAAAGCGGAAGCTTTCGCATAGCTTGTCCTCTCCCCGCTTGAGTGCCTCTGCGTCCCGTCACAGGGCCGCTTACTGAAATTGCCGCTTGAGGATTCTTTGCATTGCCGGGCCCGAAGTGTGTTGGAAGAGCGCAGAAGTCACTACAGGAGCGAGCATATGAACCGAGCGAATTCCGCACCCAGCCTTGCAATCCGACGCTCGAAGCCAGCGCGACAGGCATTATTTGGCGCTTGCGCCGCTCTCGCGTTTTTTCTCGCAGCGTTGACCGTGAGTGGCAACGGCAGGCAGCCCGCCGCTCATCCGCACGCGACACCCCGGCCGAGCGCACTTCCGAAACCTCCGCAAGGAACTGCGGGCGGCGGTTCGGACGCCTTCATGGACTCGGGCCGGTCCGTCTCCGCTGTGTATTCCGGAACCCCGCGCGCCCAACTCGCTTTGCGGCAAAAGCAGGTCAAGCCATTGTCGATGGCCACCGCCGACTTCAATGGCGACGGCATTGCGGACCTCGTTGTCGGCTATTCCTCGGCCACCGGCGGGGTGGTGAGCCTGCACACCGGGAATATTGACGCCTTCGCGCCGCAAAGCCAGGCGTCGTGGCAGGCCATCGCCGAGAGCCGTTTCCCGTCGCCCTTCCTTCCCGCAGCGCAGGCAATCGACGTGCCGGTATCGCCGGACTTTCTGGCGGCCGGCGATTTCAATGGCGACGGCCATCCCGACATCCTGGTCGGGGCGCGCGGCGGCAACGCCTTGTATCTGCTGGCGGGGGACGGACAAGGAAATTTTGCGGCTCCACAGAGTGTGGCGCTCGCGGGCTCGCTGACAGCACTGGCAAGCGGCCACATCGGGGCGTCGCAGCCGTCTCTTGACGTCGCCGTGGGAATCGCGACGGCGCAGGGGCCGCAGGTTGCGATCTTTCGCGCGCAGGCGGGGGCCCTCACGGAAGTCGCCACGTATCCGCTGACGCAGCCGGCAACCGCGTTGGCCTTCGGCAATCTGGAGGGAGACCCGTTCGGCGATCTCGCCATCGTGGCGGGCGGCAATGTTTTCATTCTTCACGGCGGCGACGTGCCAGCGGGCGTGGTCACCGGCGCCGCGCAGGGAACATCGGCGCAGTTGGAAACGGTATCGCTGCCCTTTTCCACTTCCGGAATCGCCCTGGGCAAGTTTATCAACAGCCGCGACGGCCGCACGCAGATGGCGCTGCTCTCGCCCGATGGCTCGGTCCACATCGCGGCCTCCGGCACGCTCGACACGCGGCCCTTCACTCCGGCTGAAGCACGCGCCAATCGAACGAAAGTTTTGAACGATGGAGAAACCCGTAGGCAGGCGCTCTTGCAGGGACTGCCCGATCCGCTGGCGCAGAGCCTGGCCGCCGCCCAGGCAGCCTCCAAGGGCTGGCAAGTCGCGGAAGACATGCCGGGAGTTGGTCCGGTATCGAGCGGGGCGGCTTCGCAAACATCCATCGTGCAGACATACGTCTCCAGCAGTACCGCACAGGATGTCGCCGTAATGGACTCGTCTTCGCGCCGGATTCATATCCTTTCGCATTCCTGGCAGAGCGGCGCTTCCGGAACGATTTCGCCGGCAGCCGGCTCCGCCGGAGCCCATGCGGCCATTTCCGTAAATGCCCCCGGCTCGCTCGTGGCCGTGCTCCCGATGCGAGTGAACGTGGATGGACGGCCGGGAATGGTGGTTCTGAGCGACGGCCAGGTGACGCCGACGGTTATGATGCCGCTGCCCGACCCGACCTACACCGTCAACCGCACCGATGATCCGGCGGTTTCCACGGTTCCGGCCACGGTGGCCGGTTATTGCAACGGCGTCGCGAACGATTGCAGCCTGCGCGAGGCGGTGATCAAAGCCAACTCGACCGCCGGAACCGACACGATCATGGTGCCGGCCGGAACCTACACGCTGACGATTCCCCTAGTGGGAGGCGTGAGCAATCACGACGCAACAACCGGCCGGCTGGACATTCTGGAGGGCGTGAGCATCGTCGGAGCGACCGGGGCAGGCGGCGTGCCCGCCAGCATCATCCAGGCCGGGACGAGCAACACTAACGGCATTGATAAGGTTTTCTCGGTGAATCCGAATTTCGACACCGCGTTTGCGACCAGCTTTAGCAACCTCGAAATCCGCTACGGCAAGAACGCGGCCCCGTACTACACCGACAGCGGAACAGGCGACGGATTCGGCGCGGGCATCGACTGGGAAGCAGACGGCACGGGAACTCTGAGCGTCACCAACTGCAATATCCACGACAACACCGCAACAGACGGCGCCGGCGCGGGGCTATTTCTTACGAACAGCAATTCTGAAGTCGGTGGCGCCACCGTTTCGGGCAGCACGATTTCGACCAACAAGGCTGAGTCATTAGCCAGCGGCACGGGTGCCCAGGGCGGAGGCATCTTCTCGGGATACACGCCCGATGGTGGAACCACTCCCGTGGGCATGAGCGCGACAACGATCTCCAGCAACACAGCTTCGAATGCGGGAACTGCCGATAGCGTGGGCGGAGGGCTGATCAGCGTCGGCGGAAACTACAACCCCTACGCAATAACGATCACCGGCAGCACGATATCGGGGAACACCGCGAGCCTGGATGGCGGCGGCATTTACACACTGGCGCCGATTTCAGTCGACACCAGTACCTTGCAAGGCAACAGCGCCGGCCGCTGGGGGGGCGGCGTCTATACTCATGCGTGCGGGCCAGCGTCGATGAGTGGCTGCTTGACCGCGAGTACCGCGGGAACCACAATCAAACACTCCACGATCACCGGCAACAATGCTACCGCGGCGAACGGCGGAGGCGGCGTTTTCCAAGACGGACCTGGCGCAGCCGCGACCCTGCTCTACAACCGCATCGTGGGCAATAAAGTCGGCGGCAGCACCGGCGTTCTCGGCACGGGCGTGGTGAGCAATCAGGGCGCTTCGGGCGGTAATCCGGCATCGTCAGCCACCGCCAACGGCAACTGGTGGGGCTGCAACGCCAACCCCGGGCCTTCCCTCGCCACCGGTTGCGACAATGTGGAGGGCACCAACGGCGGCTCGGAGACGCATATTCTCTGGCTGGTGCTGGGCTTGTCCGCGGACGCCACCAACCTGCTCAGTGGCGGTACCGCTCATCTGACCGCAACCGTGCTCAAAGACTCGGGTAATAACACGATCGGCACCAGCGATCTGGGCGCGCTTCTCGGCTTGCCGATCGCATTCAACGGGACCAACGGCTCGATTTCCGGGGCCGACACGACGATCCAGCCGACCGGTAACGCGGCCGCTACGTTCACCAACGGTTCCACCTGCGCGAATAGCAGCGCGAGCGCCACGTTGGACAACGCAACCCCCTCGGTAGATTTCACCGCGCTCTGCCCCGACCTCACGGCCACGAAGCGGGACAACGTGAGCGGAAGCGTTCCGTTGAGCGCGCCCTCCTGGACCTGGACGGTGACGGTGGCAAACAGCAACAGCGCCACAAGCGCGCCCGCCGTCTTTGCATCGGGCCAGACAATCTTCTCCGACTCCTTGCCCGCCGCCAACATTTCCTACATGAACGTGACTGCCGGAACGTTTTCCAGCATCACGAATAGCGGAAACATCAGTTGCGGCGTCGCCAGCAGTGTGCTGACGTGTACCGCCAGCGGCGCCAGCGTCACGATCGGCACAGGCGGCGTCTTCGGAGTGTCGGTCACCGCCACGGCCACCGCAGCCGGCTCTTATGCCAACCCGACAGACGGAGTCTGCCAGGTCGATCCCAACAACAACGTGATCGAGAGCAACGAGAGCAACAATACGTGCAGCGACACGGTCACGGTTGTCGCTCCGCCCACGATCATGAAGCAATTCACGGCCAGCAGCATCCCGCTCAACGGCACAACGACGCTGACGTTCACTCTGCACAACCCCAATTCAGGGACGATACTCAGCGGCGTGGCTTTCAGCGACACATTCACGGGCGGTCTCCAAGTGGCAAGCACCCCTGGCCTGGTTAACAATTGTGGCGGGTCAGTGATGGGGGCCACGGCCACCAGTACTTCGCTTTCTCTCGGCAGCGGAACGATTTCAGCCGGCGCCTCTTGCACTATCTCACTCAACGTGACCGGCACGACGCAGGGCACGGTTTCGAACACAACCGGCATCATTTCGTCGACCAACGGCGGAGCCGGTACGACCAGCAGCGCGGCCTCGCTGCTCGTATATGGGCCCGCGACTCAGATGCTTGTGAACGCCGGCAACAACCAGACCGCGATGACGGGAGCGGCTTTCACGACCATCCTTTCGGTGACGGTCGAAGATTCCAGCAACGATCCGGTGCCGGGAGTGACGGTGACGTTTACCGCGCCCGCTACGGGCCCGAGCGGCACCTTCGTCAACACCACGAACACAACTCAGGCAAACACGGGAGCCAATGGCGTTGCCTCGGCCACGACGTTTACGGCGAACGCCACAGGGGGGGGACCCTACAACGTATCGGCGAGCGCAGCGGGTCCGCTGACCGTGAATTTCATGCTCACCAATATGGCGCCGACGGTGATGGTGCCGGGCGTGGTTGGGGACACGCAGAGCGCAGCCACATCGGCGATCACGGGCGTTGGCCTTTTGGTCAGCAGCACGCCGCAAACCTCCACTACGATCGCGCCGGGAATTGTCATCAGCGAGAATCCCGTGGCTACTACCACGGTGATGGTGGGTTCCACGGTGAATCTGGTGGTGTCAACGGGGCCGACGGTGCCGAGCATTTTGGGCGATACGCAGACTGTGGCGTCGGCCGCCCTGATGACCGCGGGGCTGACGACCGGAGCGGTGACGACGGCATCCAGCGCTACGGTGCCTTTGAATGAGGTGAGCAGCCAGAATCCGATCGCCGGGACTACCAACGTGGCGGTTGGGTCTGCGGTGAGCTTCGTGATTTCGACGGGGCCGACGGTGCCGAGTATTCTGGGGGATACGCAGAGCGCGGCGGCGTCAGCGCTTTCGGCGGGCGGCCTCACAACCGGAACGGTCGGGATGGCCACCAGCACCACCGTGCCTTTGGGCGAGGTGATCAGCCAGAATCCAACGTCGGGGACCACCAACATCGCGAATGGTTCTCCCGTGAGCTTTGTGGTATCGACAGGCCCGACGGTGCCCAGCATTTTGGGCGATACGCAGAGTGCGGCGTCGTCAGCGCTTTTGGCTGCCGGCCTCACGACCGGAACGGTGACAATGGCCCCCAGCGCAACCGTGCCTTCGGGTGAGGTGAGCAGCCAGAGCCTGACGGCGGGGACCACCAACATCGCGATTGGTTCTCCGGTGGGCTTCGTGCTCTCGACGGGTCCGGCAGTTCCCGCCATCGTGGGCGATACGCAGGCGGCGGCTTCGGCAGCTATCGTGAATGCGGGCCTTACAGTGGGCGCCGTAACCACAGCGGCAAGCCCCTCGGTGGCCGCGGGTGTGGTAATTAGCCAGAGCCTGACGGCGGGAACTTCGGAGGCGGCGGGAACGCCGGTGAGCTTTGTGGTTTCCGGCGGGCCCGTTTCCAGCTTGGTCGTATCGGCGCCGTCCATGGCTACGCCTGGCACGGCCTTTAATTTCACGGTGACAGCGGTGGATTCGCTGAACGACGTCGCTACATATTATTCGGGAACCGTCCACTTCATAAGTTCCGATGGAGCGGCCGCGCTGCCCCCGAACTACCAATTCGTTGGCGGCGATGCCGGGGTGCACACGTTCAGCGCCACGCTGAACACGAACGGTCCACAGAACATCACCGCGACCGACGCGTCGGTCGGAACGATAACGGGAACATCGGGCCCCATCTCCGTGGGGCCTTCGGTTGTCTTCGTGAAGACGGACACCACCACGCAGGGAAGCTGGATGAGCAACTATGGCAGCCAGGGCTACGAGCTGGCGTATGGTCCGCAGAATCCTCCCAGCTACGATCCCACGTTTAACGTGCAGCAGGCGTCAACCTACCTCTGGGCGGCGAATACGAGCGATCCGCGGGCGCTGCAGAACGCAGGGGGAGGGCTGGCTGCGACCTGGTTCAGCGGGACGAGCTTCTATTTCGATCTGAACCTGACGGGTGGGGTCCACCAGGTGGCCATCTACGCCCTGGACTGGGACGACTACCTCGGTGGGCGAGACGAGACGATCCAGGTGATAGACCCGAGCGACAACGCCGTGCTGGACATGCGAACCATCTCTGGGTTCTACAACGGCGAGTACCTGGTGTGGAATATTGCCGGGCACGTGCAGATCAAAGTGACCAACAACGCGAGCAATGCGGTGGTGAGCGCCGTGTTCTTTGATATGGCGCCGCAGGTTGCTCCGATGTTTACCAGCCCTGCATCGACGACGTTCGCGGTGGGATCGCCGGGAACGTTTACGGTAACCGCCTCGGGCAATCCGAAGCCATCGATCACGGCAAGCGGTTCCTTGCCGATGGGTGTGACCTTCAACCAGGGTACGGGCGTGCTGAGCGGCACGCCGGCTCCCGGCACCAACACCACGTATCCGCTGACGTTGATGGCTAGCAACGGCGTGGGGACGACTGCCAGCCAGAGTTTCACGCTGACGGTGAATGCCGCGGTAGCCAAACCCCAGGCGACCTTCGTGGAGTTTGACACGTCCACGCAGGGAAGCTGGGTGGGCAAGTATGGAGTCGATGGCTACTGGGTGGCCAGCGGTCCGCAGAGCGACCCGAGCTACGATCCCACGCTCTCCATGGCGGGCCAGTCGAACTACGTGTGGTCGCCCAACACGAGCGACCCGCGGGCGCTGCAGAATGGACTGGGGCGTATAGCGGCAACGTGGTTCAGCACGACCAGCTTCACGTTCGACGTCAATCTGACGGATGTGAACACGCACCAGATTGCCCTGTACGCGCTGGATTGGGATGACTACCAGGGCGGACGTTCGGAGACCGTCGAGATTCTGGACGCCAACACCCTGGCGATTCTGGACATGCAGACGATCACCGGGTTTACCAACGGCACTTACCTGGTGTGGAACATTTCGGGGCACGTGCAGATCAAGGTGATCAACAACGCGAGCAA
>Ga0265325_10002368_pt1 | contig 12749 bp, 18 predicted proteins | sample 41420metaG_FD_202090 | JGI IMG/M metagenome (GOLD analysis project Ga0265325, IMG submission 202090) | Rhizosphere microbial communities from Carex aquatilis grown in University of Washington, Seatle, WA, United States - 4-14-20 metaG | ecosystem: Host-associated > Plants > Roots > Rhizosphere...
TCCAACGAAGAAGTTGCTGCGGCCAAGGCCATGGGACTCACCGTGCCTGCTTGGCGCGCCCGGCTGGCGGGAGGTGTGGCATGACGGCCGACAAGCGAATCGCTGCTTGGTTGAATGTGAGCATGACCACGTACTACCGCTGGCGCAGGTCAGGACTGCTGCCACGTAGGCCTGGTTCGCCAGCCGAAGCGCTGGAAATGCTCGCGCGGATCGAGGCGGCGCATGACGCCGCCGCCTTCGATCGACCGCTAGGACGGCTGGGGCGAACTCGGCTTGACGCGGTGGCCAAAGCGCTTGGAGATCGCCAGTGACGATCCTGCGAATTGACAAGTCGCGGGGTGGATGGGAATCGGTTCCGCGTCGTCTATTCGACGATCGCCGACTGTCCCTTGACACCAGAGGTGTGGCGGGCTTCCTGGCCACTCGAACCGACAATTTCACGCTCTCGGCGCCGGGCTTACGGGCGCTACTTAAGCTGGGCAAGGAAAGGTATGAGCGCGTTGCCAGCGAACTTGAGAGCGCCGGATATTTGGAACGAATCCAAGGGCGTGACGCCCGTGGCCGCATGAGGTGGGAGATGATATTTCGACCGGAGCCCACCGGGGGGTTTCCAACGAAAGTCGACGGGACTCCATATCCAAAAAAGACGGTTCGCCCGCCTAGGGCAAAGCCGCCCGTGGTTCAGCCGTCGGCGGTGGGGCAGCCCACTACAAGAGACCTGGGTCAACAAGACACTCAAGTTCCGGAAAACCACCACCAGGAGCGTGATGAAACAGGTGGTGGCGGCATTCCGGCCTTGTGGGAAATGACCGCCGACTTTGAACTCGCTCAGGCATGCTTGATGCATGAGATCAGAAACAAGGCTGGCTACAGAAAATCGATTCTAGAACGATACCGGCGAGAGAACGGTCCTGAGCACACGACGATCTCCGAGATGGAGGAGGCGGCGCGCCGTGCCGCCGATCAGTCTAGGTGGGAAGAATTGGCGCGCGAAAAGCACGATAGCGTCGTCCGTCAGCAACAAGAGAACGACGCACGCAGGGCAGCCATCTGGAGCCGCATTCTTGCCTTGAAGACCGAGGAGCGTAACGTGCTGTATTCCAAGTTCATGAATTCGCGCCCGGACCTTTCGACGGCCATCAGGGAAGCGCGGGAGCCGTTTATTTCGAGTGGCACCGTGACGCGGCCGACGGTGAAAATGGCCCTGATTGCTTTCGCTGCCTCCTGGCTCTCCGACTAGCATCGGGTCTGTGGCATCTCGCGCCGCCGAGAACTACCGAAAACTACCAAGAACTGTCAAGAACTCCCAACGCATAGCCGGCCCGAACAAACTCCCCCTCGAACGCGTCCGCATAAGCCGACGCGTGTTACTGAGGGGGGAGAGTTCCATGACTGTATTGCTCACCGATGCGCGCGCGGCGCTTGATGTTCTTTCCCGCGCCGCTCGTCCGCAGATTGCCATCCTATACGCAGCGGCTGTTGCGCAGTGCCAGGGCGATCAAGAGCCGCTTTTCGGTGCGACAGCAACTCTGCTGAACGCTGTGGCTGCGCTGGAAAAGGCAATTGTCGTCGACATCCCGGCGTTGATCGGCGACGTCGAGGCGGCACTCTCGACGACCGCGAGGTCCACACCGCTGAAGTCCGAGGACGACGGCGTCTGAGGAAGCGTCGTCAGGTTGCGTACGCCTTGATTTCAGATTTTCAACGTTCCGAACTTGTCCATCGGAGGTAGACAGATGAGCAATTCCACTTTTGAAGCCAAGCCGAACAGTGGCGCGCTGTTTGCAAACCAGCAGAAGCAAGACGGCAGTCAGCAGCCAGACTATCGCGGCTACCTGATTGTCGGCGACACCCGCGTGCAGCTCGCGGGCTGGAAGCGAAAGAGCCGAGCGGGAGTCGCTTACGTTTCGCTTCAAGTCGACAACTCCGCGACTGACGGCCCCGATGACGGCGAGACAGGCGCAACGACCGGCGTCAGCGTCAGTCGGCAGAACCAGTCCCAATGACATGGTCTTGCCGACCTTAACCCCGAAGGAACGGCACGCGCGTCAAGTGGCGAAGCGTCAGCGCTTGCTCGCCTTCCTGGTTGGCGAGTGCTGGACTAATCAGGATAACGCGGCGCGCCTTTGGTCTCTGTCCCAGGATGCCACAGCGACCACGTTGCGCGCAATGACGCGGGACCGCCTGATCGTTCGTGAAGGTATTGCTGTCGGCCCGCGTGTGCGGGTGGCAGTGTATGGCATCACGCCCGACGGGATCGCCTGTTGCGCGGATGCGCCGCCAGACGCCGCTGAGTTTCAACTGGGTCGCCTACAGCCGACCAACATCGCACACCACCTCGCCGTGCAACGCGTGCGCATCGTCGCAGAAGCGGCCGGTTGGAAAGCCTGGCGGCCTGGCCGCCTGCTCTACGGAAAGGGTCTGCCTGTTGTGCCTGATGCGCTAAGTGTCGACAGGAATGGGCAGGTTGCGGCCATTGAGCTTGAGCGCAACGTCAAGAGCCTCAAGCGTCGTAGAGAAGTGCTAAGCGCCCACGTTCTCACGATGGCCAGAAAGACCCATTGGCAACGCGTTGTTTACATCTGCGACGCACGTTGCGATGCGACCCGGCTTCGCGAGCTCTACATGGCTCTCGATCAACTCGATACGCCAAGTGGTCGGGCACCGATGACCGACGGGCATCGGGCGCGTTTCGAGTTCATCAACCTCGACGACTTCATTGGTTGACGCCAGAGCGAACAGCAAGGCTATCAATTTGCAAACCGGCGGCATGCCAAAGGCGAGCGTCGCCGGAAACAACCGCGAGTATTTTGAGGGAGCAGTTCAGCCATGGCAATCCTGAGGCCACGCATTGAAACCAGTACGAAAGTGTTGGGCTTGCGCATTCCCGCCGCCCTACATGCGGAGTACGAACAGATTCGCAAGGCCGCCGACGAGGCGGGCCTCATGCTGTCCGTTAACCAAATGTTAGCGGACTCGCTGGCGCGCATCCTGCGCCAGGCACAGGCCGAACTACGGCAAGCGCAAGCGCCGCGCACGCCTGATGCGGGCGGGGAAGCGTGAGCAAAGCTGTACCCCTTACGTTGCGGACCTGCACTCGGGTGCAGCGCACGCTTTCCACGCGCCGGCCGCGACGCTCGCCGCCGGATTGTTGCAGCGCTGCTCTCGCGGCGCTGCGCGGTCAGCTTGTGCGACGTGATCCGCGATTGAGTCAGCGGAACGGCGGCGCACTTCGCCTCCGCACAGCGAAGGACCTTCGGCCCCGCGTTTATTCGCGGTGCCTGCGCCCTAAAACCGGCATCGGACTGGCGCCTCGGCGGGGCGGCGGCCTAGGGGCCGCTTCCCAGCCCTGGCACGGCTGGACGCCGAGCCTGCCGATCTTCGGTTGCCTTCGCGCCATGCCTTGGGCATGGCTCCAGCGGTCGGCTGCCTTTGGCATCGACCCTCGGGGCCGCCCCGCAGCGCTCCGCTCGCGGGCACCCGCTTTGCGGGCTGCGGCAGGCCGCCGGGCTTGCGCCCCGGCAGCCTGGCCTGGGTCGGGCTTGCGCCCGACTGCTCGCGACGTTCGTCTTGCCGGCTGCCGCCGGCCAGACTCGCTGCTCGCACCCTCAAAGCGGGTGCCCGCGAGCAAACCTTCGCGGGGCGGTGGGCTGCGCCCCCCACTGCGCGACCGGCGGCCTTGGGGCCGCCTTGCGCTCGGCGACGGCCTGCGGCCTGCCGGCGCATCGCTTGTGGCTCCCCCGCCCGCAACCGACCCGCTTGGGGCGGGTGCGGTTACGGGGGCCGCGGCTGACGGACGCGCAGCGTCCTGGCCTTGCCCCGCTTCGCACCGCCGTCGCCCCTCGCACCTGCGGTGCTCGACGCTTGCGCCGGCTTATGCGTGCTCGGCTCCCCTGCCGCTCGGGCACGTTTGTCGGCCTCGCGGCGAGCACCGGCAGACCGCATCGCGTCGTCGTTCGACATAAACCCAATCTGCCGCAGGTAGCGGCCAAGGAGTGAATCATGGTAATGCCAACCTTCGTCTATTCAGCCGCCGGCGCCATTTTGGCCGCCTATGAAGCTGCTTGGTGGTGGACGCCCGCCTTGGCCGGACTGTGTTTGATCCTAGCGATCAACGCCGTCATGCGGGAGCGCAATTTCCAGGCCCAGCTATTTGCGATCGCCTGCCTGCCCGGGGTCTTCGTCGTGCTGGGCTACTACCTGCTGCCGGGAATGGTGGTCGACCTTACTCACCGGCCCTTCGAGTTCCCGGCGTGGCATCCCCAGACCTTTCTGCTCGGGTCCATTCTGGGAGCGGTCGGTAGCCTAATTTGGTTGCGCAGCGGTGTTCAGATTATCGATGCCGTGATTGAGCGGTTTTCAGTCAAATCGGGTCTCGAACGAGTGAAGAAGACCGACATCCGGTACATCGGCAAGGTACTGCCGCCGGCTATCAAGCCATACGATCCAGCACGATATTTCAAGCCGTCGAAAGGTATCTTCATCGGCCTGGATCGGCGTCGTCGGCCCATCTATTGCGCCCACGACCTCTTTGACGAAAGCCACTTGCTGTTGTGTGGCCGTACCCGATCTTTCAAGGGGGTGGCAGCCCAGATTGTCGGTGCCCAGAGCATCCGTCGAAAGGAACTATTCGTGGTGCTCGATCCGAAGTTCGACGCATGGATGCCCCACGTATTTGCCGCCGAAGCCAAGGCCGCCGGACAGCCCTACGTCTTGCTGGACCTGCGCCAGTCGGCGCCGCCGCAAATCAATCCTTTCGACGGGGCTGATGCCGAGGAAGTGGAGAACCTGTCGTTGGCGGCGTTCTCGTTGGCAGAGCGTGGGGACGCTGCCGACTTCTACCGTGTCGGCGACCGGCGTGCGGCCCTCGAATGTGCCCGGCTGGTGATCGAGATGCGCGCCCGCCTGGGACGTTCGCCGACCGCTGTGGAAATCATGGCCACGGAAGCGGCTGGTGCTTGGCGAGAGGACGCCCGCAATTTCTGGGGGTACATGATGGAGATGGCCGACTTGCCGTCGGTTAACGCCAGGAACGGTATTTCGCTTGACGCCCTAGTCGCTGGTGGCGGCTGCCTCTACATTCTGGGCGACATGCAGAACTCCCGGGTAGTGCGTATGCAACGCCTGTTCTTACTGCGGCTGATGCAGTTGGCCAAGAAGCGCATCGCCTTCGCCAGCGAGCCCGCGCGCGTGATTCGGGTGTTTGCTGATGAATTCACTGTGCATATTTCTCGCCCATTTCTCGTTTCGCTGGCCGCATCGGCGGGTTGGCGCATGTGCGTCATCCTGGCCTTCCAGACCCTCGGTGATCTGGCCGATTGCCCAGCGGATTTGACCGCCGAAGCGGTCAAGGCCAAAGTCTGGGAGAACTGCGCGCTGAAGCTCGTGTACGCCGTGCGCGACAGCGACACGGCGGAGTGGTTGGCGAGCTCGACGGGCACTATTCAAGTGGACGACGAGATGCGCCGGGTCGACCGGAATCTGGCCCTATCCGAGTCCCTGGCGACTGATCGCAGCCTGCGCCAGTCCGAAACCTACCTGATCGACGTCAACATGCTCTTAGGCCTACCCAAGGGCTGTGGCGTGCTCTTTGGTGCGGCGACACTGCCGGAGTTCTGCTACACGAGTCCGATGCCAACTGAACGGGCCTCCGCCGCGGTGTCTGCCACCCATGTTGATATGACCGCCGAAGAAGGTGGCGGCATGAATCTCGCCGCCTCGATGGTGAACCTGGAATGACCGGGTCTGGAATTCGGTCCAAGTCGGGGCGGTCCGGTTTTGCCGGTCGGGCTGGCTGCGGCTTCGTGCATTGGCACTCATCCCCGGCGGGGATCGGTGGCGCCGATCCTGCGCATCCCTTCCGCTTGCGCCCACCGGGCACCGGCAGTTCATCGAAGGTCACGATTCGGCCTGCCCGGTCCGCTGCGCTCCCCGGCCAAGCCTGGGCGCATGCTGCGCCGATTCCAGCATCGCCACGGCTGCGCCGACGCGATGGGATAGCGCGAAGCACCGGCAAGGCGGAGGGGGCTTCAATGCGTCTCTCCCCTCGAAGCCGGGCCGGGCAAGCTCCGTCATCGCGCCCGTCGGCGAGGCTTTGCGGCATAAACGGCTGCCTTCCCACGTGGACGTTGGCCCCTGCCAATTATTCCGCAGCCTCGAAATCCCGCCTGTCACGCTGCCGGGCGACGCCCGGACAACCCCCGATCTTCTTCCGGGGCATCGCCGCATTTTCGCGAAAGCCCCCTCCGCCCGCACCGGCGGTTCGCCTGGTAAGGGCAACACCGATCGGTCGGGTGGCGTGGGTAGGTGGCAGCCGCCGGCAGCTACGCAGGCCGGCACTGCCGACGATGCAACCGGGAATGTGACGTGAGGAGCAAACCATGTATGGACATCCTGAAATGAACAAGACCATGGCCGAGATCTTCGGCGAACCGATGCACACCTACACGCGAGCCCAGGCTATCGCCGACGGCATCCTGGTCGATGCGGGCGAATTGGCGAAGAGTGCCGGCTTCTGCATACCGGTGGCGCTGACCCGCGCGGTCTGGGAAGACTGTGTCGCCTGGAGCGATGCCGACAACAAACGTCAGCTCTACCAGGACGAAACCGGCCGTCTGTGGGATGTGCTCTGGATGTGTTCGCGCCTGGCACGGCATGGCGGCCAGGTGGTCCACTTTCGGATCTACCGCGTTCCGCGTGGTGGCCGCGGCATCCGGCCGCGCCGAGTCGCGCTGAAGGCTATCTGCGGCCCTGGTGATCAGGGTGAGCCGGTGATCACGATCCTGCTGCCGGACGAAGACTGAGCCAGTGCCCGGCCCTCGCGGCCGGGCGATTTCTACTCAATTACTCAACTCATTGCCTTTACTCAACTACTCAACGGGGATCGATATGCCAGCAACGAACGGTGACAGAATGAGGATTGAATCATGATCCTGCTGATCGGCGCGGAAAAGGGTGGCGTCGGCAAGAGCACGATTGCCAGCAATCTCGCGGTGCATCTGGCGAGCGAGGGTATCGACGTCGTGCTACTCGACACCGACACCCAGGCAACCAGCGCGCGCTTTGTCGAGCGCCGCTATGAGGCCGCGGCAGTGCCGGAGCTGCACTGCGTCCAGCGCACCGGTGACGTGGCGCCGGCACTGCGCGACCTGGCGACGCGATACCAGGTGGTCATCGTCGATGCCGGCGGGCGGGACTCGAAAGAATTGCGAACCGCTGCCTCGGTGGCGGACCTGATGCTCACACCCGTTCGGGCCAGCCAGGCCGACCTGGAAACGCTGCCCAAGGTCAACGAACTGATCGGCCTGGCCAAGAGCTTCAATCCGGCGCTGCAAGCCTACGCGGTGCTGTCGATGGCGCCGACCAATCCGGTGATCAGGGAAGTCGACAATGCCCGCGAGTTGCTGGCCGACTTCGATCAGCTTCGGCTTGCCGATACCGTGATCCGCGACCGCAAGGTCTACCGCGACGCGCTGCTGGCCGGGCGTGGCGTCGTGGAACTGGAGAACAGCCAGGCCAAGGCGGAAATCCAGTTGCTCGCGCAAGAGTTCTTCGAGACTGAGTAAGGGAGTTGAGTAGATGAGTAAGTTTAAAGTCTCCAGCAACCCGATTTCCGGCACGGCGCCGGCGACCCGCGAACAATTCGCCGACGGCGCCGCGATGGTTCAGACACAGACCGGCGGCAGGCCGGTCAAACCGATTCGGGTGAACTTTGACCTGGATGTGGCGACCCATCGCCGGCTCAAGTTGCGCGCCGTGGAGAGGGGCTCCAATGTCGCGATGCTTATACGCCATCTAATCCAAGTTGAGTTAAGCCAGTGATCTCAGGGAATCAATGGCCCCGCGTTGCCCGCTCGCGATATCTGTAGCGCCTATTGTCCAAGTGTTTCGCTACGCGAGGTGCAAAAAGGCTCGCGCTTCAGGAGAAAGCTTGCCAATATCTATGCCTAAGTCTCTCGAGTACAGATCCCGCAATGCCCGGTCAATCACTTCATTTAGCCGATTCTTGAGCTCCGCAAAATTTGAACACAGTTCATACGCTGCTAGATAACCATTCCTTTTTGCCTCTAGGCGTTGGCCTAAGGTGGCGAAGCGAATTTTCCGCGACACCAACTCCTTCACAGAGCTGAAATGGCGCATTGAATTCAGCACCTTCTCTAGCTGCTTGGGCAAGAGGCGAAGATCGTATCCTGCGCCACTTTGGCACAGCCCAAGTCCGAGGAATTCCCCGTGCGCAGTAGGTTCGTAAATCACAGACTTCGAGTTGTTCTTGATGTCTGGTATATCAAGCTGCAGTCGCTTCAATTCGGACGCACAGGCTAGAGCGAGATTCTGACAGTCATTCTTGCTGTCGGCGAAGAAGACTAGGTCATCAGCATACCGAATTGCGGGGATGCCCTTTGACTCAATCCATTTGTCGAAGCCCAATAGAAGTACGTTTGAAAGAAACGGAGAAAGAGGCATGCCTTGCCGGATGCCTTTCCCGCCATGGATGCCTAGCTGATGGATGCGTCTGTTCTTGGAGTTACTGTGCGTGAATATTTCGCAATCGACGACGGACTCAAGAATTGGATGTAGTGATCGTTGACGCACAAGTCGACGCAAGGCGGCCTTCATGAGGTCCCGGTCGACGCGGTCGAAGAATGAAGTTATGTCGGTCTTGAAAAGCCACGGGTGCTTGGCGCGCAAGCGGCAAGCTTCTCGTGCGGCGTCAGGGACTGTCTTCCCTTTGATGAAACCATAGCTAATGCCGTTGTCCAGTCGATGCCCGTAGAGACCTTGGAGGTAGTTCAGTAGCGCCCGCTGGACAATTCGATCTTGAACCGTGGGCACGCAGATTAAGCGCTCTTTGCCGTTTGGCTTTGGGATGAGATACGGGCGCAAGGATTGAAAGGCATATTTCCCGGCGCGCAAGTCCCGAGCGATTCTTACCAGGTTGCCTTTGACGTCAGCCTTAATGTCATTGATGGACAGTCCGTCATTGCCGATCGTGTTTCGGGACGCTGGGGTTGCCCGTGAATCAAGATCACGCCATGCCTCGGCCAGTGAGGCTGAGTCGGCGATTTGACGAATTGGACTGCTAGGCATCCGCCTTAAGCTAACGGGCCAGCGTCGAACTCCCCGAACCGGCCGTCCAAATCACTGCCGGAAGCCTCAATGCTGAGCGCCTCTTGTGAGTAGCTCAATGCCTCGCCTCCGCCACCGACGTATCCGCGATCGCTCGCAGTTCCGCCATTTTGCCGCTTGGTAACGTGCAGCGCAACCTGCAGAGATGCCTGCTGGGCGCCCCACTCACCGCGCAACTCCGCTCCGATGCGAATGCTTCTCATTGCAGCCTCCTGCCCTGTTCCGAATCCCGTCAAAAGTGCGATGGCCGCGACGGCCAGACCCTTCCAACCCGGAACGATAGCGCGACAAGTTGTTCCGCACCGTTTCGTCCGTCGCGCGTCCGCATCCCTACCTCCTGGCCGCCCCGCACGTTCTCTATTCGCCTTCTTGACTTCTTCGGGGATCGAAGACGAATTCAAGCCACTGCCGGAAGCCTCAATGCTGAGCGCCTCTTGTGAGTAGCTCAATGCCTCGCCTCCGCCACCGACGTATCCGCGATCGCTCGCAGTTCCGCCATGCAGCCGCTTGGTAACGTGCAGCGCAACCTGCAGAGATGCCTGCTGGGCGCCACGACATACTACATATAGTACCACAGTCCATACAACACGCCATATCTAGTAGTATGGAGGTAGTTGGGCTATCTGCGGGTCAGTGCAGAATTCGAGGAGACTACAGGCGTAAACCTGGGCTGCTCGGGAACCATCAAAGCAGAGGCAATATCAGGGCCCCTTTCTGCCGCTCAACTCCTGGCGAACGCTATCAGCGGCGCAAAGTCCCGATTGTCTGCCGACTGAAGCACCGCGATATAGCGTTTCCGGGTGTCGCTCGCTTCGACCAAGCTCGTGCTGCCCCAGGTGAAGCGCGATTGGCCGAGCTTCTCGATCAGCAGGTCGGCCATCAGCCGGGTGTGACGGCCGTTCCCGTTGGGGAAAGGGTGAATCACCACCAGGCGATGATGGAAGCGAACTGCGGTTTCGTCGGAAGGGTAGGTCTTGTTGTCGATCTGGTAGCGCACGTCGTCGAAAAGATCGCGCAGCCGGACCCCGATCTGTCGCCAGTCGATGCCGATGTTCTTGTCGGAAGTACGGAAGCTGCCAGCCCAGGTCCAGGTTTCGCCAAACATCTGCTTGTGCAGGAGGCGCACGAAGGCTTCGTCGAGAATCTCCCTGCGTTGTCGCCGGGCCCAGTCTTCGCCTTGCAGGATATTGAGCTGCTCCCATTCGTTCAACTGTGCCTGGGTGGTGATGTGCTTGGGAATCAGGCAGGCGAGTTCGTCCGCGTCAAGCGGAGTGGCACCCGGCGGGTAATCGAGCTTCATCGCCACAGTTCGCGCCGAGAACCCTTCAGCAGACTCTCAGCCAGTTCGCGCACCTGGATATCGGCCGTATCTGCTGATGTGGCCTGGGCTTCCAGCGCCATGGTGTGGGCGACGTTGCGGACTCGCTCCTTGGCAAGTTGATCGGCCCGCGCCGCTAGGGTGGCGGTCAGGTCCCGCCTGGGTACCAGGGCATAGCGGAGTTCGCAGCCCAGCGCTTCGGCTGCTCGACGCAGGCTGGCGAGGCTAACAGTGTCGTCTGCTTCCGAAGCTTCCAGTCGCGCCGCTGAGGATGGAACGACGCCAAGCCGTTTGGCAAGTTGGGTCGCCGGCATGCCCAAAGCCTTGCGAATGGCCTTGATCCAACCGGAAGGCGGACGCGCCGGCAAGTCCGCCGCGCGCCAGCGCGCCAGCGCGTTGTCGAGCTGGCGTAGTTTGAGGTCTTGAAACTGTGGCTTCATGATTGCATCGCAATGCATATATGTGTCGTGAGAAATAGCAGTATAGAGCAATATCACGTAATGTAAAGTAGCGCTGTAATGCAATAATTACTTCCAGATCTCTTCTGGCCTCGTCGCACGACGGTGCCACCATTTCGCTCGAAACCAGTAACCATGGGCAGTAAGTAGCCGTGGACATTGCGAAGGTGTCAAGTCAAGTGTAAAGTGTCAATCCTAGTGTCAAGTCGGGAGTCGATGATGGGCCAGAAGATGAAGAATGCTCCTGTCTATTTCACCATCGCACAGGTTCGCCACAATCCTGTTCTGAAGCTGCGGGAGTACGCCCCTGAAATCCAGGAGAAGATGCGGCAGGCGGGCTATCCAGATTACAAAGTTGAGATGTCGATGTCCATCGATCTGGCGCCGAGCTTGGTCGGCGAGGATGGGGCGCTGAAAGCTCCGACTGTCCAGACTATCGAACGCTATCGATTCGGCAATGCCGGTAGCACATGTGGATTCATCGTTGAGCAGGGTGCGTTTTCATTCCAGATCACGGAATACGACACGTTTGAGACCTTCTCGGCGGAGTTTTTCAAGGGACTGGCGATCGTTCAGGACTGTATGCGTCTAGATTTTTCCGAGCGTGTCGGGCTTCGTTACCTTGACGCCGTGGCGCCCAAGGGCGGAGAAAAAGATCTGCCGAAGTACCTTGCTCCTGGTGTGTTAGGCATATCTGCGAAGCTCCCAGGTTCAGTAGAGGTTGCGCTGTCGATCTGTGAGACCCACATTCGGACGGCCGTTGGCAATGTCCTGTCTCGGATCATCATTCGGAGCGGACCGCTAGGGTTCCCAATGGACTTGCAGCCGCAAGGATTGGAAATCGCCGAGCGATTCCGCAAAATCAATGGTGTCCATGCGATCATTGATACCGACGCGTCATATGAGGGGCGCGAGGCTTTCAGTCTGGAGTCACTGAATAAGCGACTATCTGCATTGCATGTTGAGATTCGCAAGGCCTTCGATGTGACGGTCACCGAACATGCCGTCAAGGTCTGGGAATAAGGGGGAGTCATGTATTCAGCTGGTACTGAACCGAAGAGAAAGTGGGGCGGTACGTCCAACGTCAGTTCGGGCACGATGCCCGAACGGGGCTTTCTGGCGCCCATTGCTTGTGCTTTCGCCATCGGAACCATGGGGTTGGCAACGCCCGAGGTACTGGCATCTCAATTGGAGCACCGTACGGCCAATTGGCGTCTCGTCGTGCGAGATGGCGTATCGAGCGCAGTGGACCAATCGGTAATCGAGCGTTCGCCAGCCGAAGATCTGGCTCTGATTCGCAAGGTACTAAAGCCAACGGTTCTGGAGCTTGCCAACGTCTTCGGGGTCTCTCGACAGGCGGTCTATGACTGGCGGGCCGGTGCCCAGCCAGTGCCAGAAACCGCCAAGAAGCTTTCTAATCTCGCGCAGGCTGCCGACGTATTTGCAAAGGCCGCCGTGTCTGTTGACGCCAAGGTACTCCGACGCAAAATTACGGGAGGGAAGACTTTATTGGAGATCGCCACTTCCGGTGGCGAGGTGGCTGCCGCCGCGCGTTCTCTGGTGGAAACGCTCACCCGTGAGAACGCTCAGCGGGAGCGGCTCAATCAGCGATTCGCTGGCCGCAAGAGCCCACCCCTAGCAGCCGACGATATTGGGGTACCCATGCTCGTCGAACGTACCTAATTCGATTCTATGGCTGACCCTGCCCGCAGCACACCGTGGCGCCAGGGTCATGTCATCCCTGACGAATTCGCTGCTGCGCTCGGTCTGGTCGACGGTGCTCGATTCGGGCAGCAGTATGCGGTGGTGGTATCGCACGACTGTGATCTGGCCAATTCCTGCGAAAA
>Ga0265325_10002371_pt1 | contig 12744 bp, 14 predicted proteins | sample 41420metaG_FD_202090 | JGI IMG/M metagenome (GOLD analysis project Ga0265325, IMG submission 202090) | Rhizosphere microbial communities from Carex aquatilis grown in University of Washington, Seatle, WA, United States - 4-14-20 metaG | ecosystem: Host-associated > Plants > Roots > Rhizosphere...
ATCGATTTCACGCTGTTAAGAATGCCGCGAATGTAGCTGTCGGGATAAGTGGTGTGGTCCATGCGCCGCCTGTTCCGGAAACATAATCACGAGTCCGTGAAAGCGGTAGGCCACGCGCGTCTGAAATGCCGCCACGGCGTTGGACGATCAGAACCGTCACTGATCCCGACAGCAGGGCGCAGAACCGCACTGCGTGTCGGCGACGGCGCTGCAGCGCAGGCAATGGAGAAAACACGATGTGCGATTACAGCCTCAGAAATCTAGCATCCCGGCCGGCGGAAGTCGGCGACAGACTGATTTCGAGTAAGTTCCAAAATTCCACAACGCGCGGATTTTCCTCGGTTCTGGAGCCAAATGTCGCTGTTTGCCTGATGCCGGGGACCGAGCTGGCGTTCGAAAGCGAGGTTGAATTTGATGCGGTGCTGCCGTTCCTGCGCAATCGCCGGCAGCCGCACAGAGTTGCGCGCTTCCGCCAGATCAATCCGGACTATCCGGCGGCCCACCATGACGCGCTCGAGTTTCCAGGCGGCAAGATCGCTTTGATGAATGCGCTCATCGAAAGCCAGCGGCTAACCATATTGCAGCTGCCGGCGTTGGCGCGTCTTGAAGCGGAGCTTGCTGCGGCCATTCCGGTCGAGGAAATACAGAAATCTCGCGAGCGTGCCTTTGCCGATTGACGGTCGTTACGTCCGCCGTCAGATTTCGGGTTTGGTTTGCTGCTCTGCCAGCGCAGCCCGCAGCTTGGCATTTTCGTTTTGCAATACGGCGATCTTGTCCTGAACGGCGGCGAACGCTTGTTCGAGTTCCGCTTCCGTAAAACGGGCGACGATATGCGCCGAGCAGTTCACGTCCCACGCCTCGACGGTGAACAAGATCGCGCGCTCGGGCCGCGCTTTGTAACCGTGGTCGAACAGCCTGTCGACCAACGCGGGGTCGTCTTCGACGACGTGAGCGCGCCCCCACAATTTGATGCGCTGTTTGCGCCCGGGATCGAGCATGAAAAGAAAGGCGCGGTCATTCTCGGACAGGTTTGCGAGCGTGATATATTGCCGATTGCCGCGATAGTCGGCAAAACCAATCGTTTTCTCGTCGATCACCTTGATGAAGCCCTTTGGGCCGCCGCGATGTTGGATGTAGGGCGCCCCATCCGCGGTCGCGGTGGCGAGGAACACTGTGTCCTGTTCGGCGATAAAGGCGGAGAGTTCGGGTGTGATCTTGTCAGGGAAGCCTTCCTCGAGGCGCCGCGTGTAGCTCGCGGCGGAGCCACGTTCGGCCTGCGCCTTTTGCGCTGCCAGAGTGAAGACCTTGCTCGAATTGTTCATGTGTCAGCGGTCAGCGATCTTCCCAGGTCGGGTCGCGCTTATCAATGAACGCGCCGATGCCTTCCTCGGCATCTCGCGCCATCATGTTGTCGACCATGACGTCGATGGTGAGTTTGTAAGCATCGGCGAGATCGAGTTCGCGCTGATGATAAAACGCCTCTTTGCCAACCTTGACCGTCAACATCGACTTCGATGCGATTTTGCGCGCGAGTTCGAGAGCCGTTTCGCTGGCTTGTCCGGCTGGCACAACGCGATTGACGAGGCCAATCCGATAGGCGTCTTCGGCTGATACCATCTCACCGGTCAGCAGCATTTCGATCGCGTGTTTGTTGGAAACATTGCGCGAGAGCGCCACCATCGGCGTCGAGCAGAACAGACCGATATGCACCCCCGGCGTCGCGAAACGCGCGCTCCGCGAGGCGATAGCGAGGTCGCAGGTCGCGACCAATTGGCAGCCGGCGGCCGTGGCGACGCCTTCGACCGCCGCGATGACGGGCTGCGGCAGCTTGCGGATCGACTGCATGAGCGTGCTGCATTCTTCCATCAGCGCCTTGAAGTAGCGGCGGCCTCGGTCAGGGTCGGAGCGGTGCGCGGTCATTTCCTTCATGTCGTGGCCGGCGCAGAAAGCTGAACCGTTGTGGGAAATGATGACGGCGCGAACAGATTGATCGGCCGCGATTGAAGTGAACTCGTTGCGCAGCGCCGCCAACATGTCCTCGGACAGAGTATTGCGCTGCTGCGGCCGGTTGAGCGAAAGAAGCGCAATGCCGTCAATGTCGCCGCGCAGGAGCGGCGGCGAAGTGGCACTGTCGGGATTGCTGCTGCGCGCGGTCATGCCGGATATTTAACCCGGCTGGCAACGGACGCAAGCCGCCGGCCTGGAACGCGATCTCGGTCCCGCGCGTTAATTCGGCATGGCGAAGCAATCGAAGCGCAAAACAGCGACCAAGCGCTGGTCGCAGGATGTAACTAAACATAGCGACGCGCTGACGCTGGAGAGCGGCGTTTTCGCCAAATCGAGTGCCAAGCAGATCGCGATGTCGCTTGGGCGCTCGGCCGAACACAGCCGGCGCCGCAAATCGAGTGCCTACCGCTCGGCCATGTCGATGCTCACCTTTTATATCAATCGCGCCGGCAAGGATCTGCCGAAGTCGCGCAAGACCAAGCTCGAAAACGCCAAGGACGAACTGCGCGCGCTTTACGGCAAGGACAAAAGGTCCGTGGGCAAAGGCGCAAAAGCCAGGACAAAAGGAAGGCCAAAACGAAAGCATTGACGCGCGCGTCCCGATCCCGCATCTGCCACGGCGGGTGGGCTCATGAAAAAACCGGTTCTGACGGCGGCTGAGATCGAGGAGCTTTTGGCGGACGAGTTTCCGCAAGTGTTCAAGCCGGGCAGTGGGCTTTCGATCGAATCCGTCGAATATGGCGCTTGCCGGGTGCGCCAGGCGCATCATCCCGATCAGTTGCGTCCCGGCGGCACGATCTCCGGGCCGACGATGATGGCGCTCGCCGATTTCGCGATGTATGTGGCGGTGTTTTCAGTCGTTGGCCGGGAGCCTTTGGCGGTGACGACCAATCTCAATATCAATTTCCTGCGCAAGCCGACACAGGCCGATCTTCTTGCCGAGGCGCGGCTCTTGAAGCATGGCTCCCGGCTGGTGGTTGGCGAGGTCCTGATCCGCTCCGACGGCGCCAAGGATCCGGTCGCCCATGTCACGTCGACCTATTCTGTCCCGCCGAAGCGGCATTAGCTGACGGTATCAAAATACCTATATTATAAGCTATTGTTATGTCATGAATAATATCCGATGATGTGCATTGACCGGATACTGGCAGTCGGCTAGACACGCGCGGCTTTGCGGCTGCGCCGCCAATTTCAATGGGATTTGTGATGAAAACCTATTCGGCCAAGGCCGCCGATATCGAAAAGAAGTGGATTTTGATCGATGCCGCGGGTTTGGTGACCGGCCGGCTCGCGTCGATTGTTGCGCTCCACCTGCGCGGCAAGCACAAGGCGACCTACACGCCGCATGTCGATGACGGCGACAACGTGATCATCATCAACGCCGCCAAGGTGGTGCTGACCGGCCGCAAGCGCGAGAAGAAGATCTACTATCACCACACCAATCACATCGGCGGAATCAAGGAGCGGACGGCCAAGGCGATCCTTGCCGGCCGTTTCCCAGAGCGCATCGTCGAGAAGGCGATCGAGCGCATGTTGCCGCGCGGACCGCTCGGCCGCGTGCAACTCGGCAATCTGCGCGTCTATCCCGGGCCAGAGCATCCGCATGAGGCGCAGAAGCCGGTGAAGCTCGATATCGCCGCCATGAACCGCAAGAACGCAAGGAGCGCCTGACCGTGGCTGAGACAGTGTCATCGATGGAAGGCCTCGCCGCGCTCAAGCCGGCCGCTCCTGAGGCCATCAAATACGTACAGAAGCTGGACGCGCAGGGCCGCGCCTACGCCACCGGCAAGCGCAAGAACGCGGTCGCGCGCGTGTGGATCAAGCCAGGCTCCGGCAAGATCACGGTCAACACCCGGGCGGTGGAAGTGTTTTTTGCGCGGCCAGTGCTGCGCATGATGATCCAGCAGCCATTGGTCGCGGCCAATCGTAGCGGCCAGTATGACGTTGTCTGCACCGTATCGGGCGGCGGCCTGTCAGGGCAGGCCGGCGCGGTGCGCCACGGCCTATCCAAGGCGCTGACTTATTTCGAGCCGGATCTGCGCACGCCGCTCAAGCGCGGCGGCTTCCTGACGCGCGACTCGCGCGTGGTGGAGCGCAAGAAATACGGCCGTGCCAAGGCCCGCCGGTCGTTCCAGTTCTCCAAGCGCTAGCGGCGGTTACCCAAACGGCATGACGAGCCGCGACCCGGTCGCGGCTCGTTTTTTATTGATTCAAATTTGCACCAGTCTTTCCAACAAATTCTGCCCGCCTCGCAACGGTTTTCCATTGTTTTGCGGATATTTTGCGTGGGACCGCCGGAACACAGGCCGGATTGAGTCGGGGAAAATATGAACCTTCAACGCGTGACAGCGTAACCGTGGGTACCGCGGCGCTCGACATTCCAACTTTGTTTTTTGTCGCGGTGAGCATCGCCGCGCTGCTCGGCTTGCTGCTGATTTTCGCCTGGCTGCAGGAGCGCAACACCCGCGCGCTGGCCTGGTGGGGTGCCGCCTATCTGCTTGGCGCGTCCTCAATGGCGTTATGGAGCGCGCCGACGCCGCTGGTGCCTGTTCCGCCGCAGATTTCCAGCGCATTGATCTTCGTGGCTTGCGGCATGATCTGGAACGGCGTCCGGCTATTCCACGGCCGCAAAATTCTGACGCTGGCGACCTTTGCCGGCGCGCTGGTCTGGCTGTTGTCATTTGCCACCGGTCTTTCCGACCATGAGACGGCGCGCGCCACCGTCGCCGCCATCATCGTCTCGATTTACACATTCTCGATCGCATTCGAGCTGTGGAACGAACGGCGCAAATCGGTGTTCTCGCGCTCCGCCGCATTTGCCGTGCCGGTGCTGCATGGCGCCATGTTCCTGTTGCCGATTGCGATGAAGGCGGCATTGCCGGATCGTCTCGCCAGCGGCTGGCTCGAAGTGCTGGCCTTGGAAACCATGTTTTACGCAATCGGCACGGCGTTTATCGTGTTGCTGATCGTGAAGGACCATCAAGTCGTCGTCGAGCGTACCGCGGCGACCACCGATCCGCTCACCGGCGTCCTCAACCGGCGCGGCTTTCTCGAACATGCCGGGCGCCTTTGCGTCCAGCAGGGCCGGCTGATGCAGCCGGTCACGTTGCTGATGTTCGATCTCGACTTCTTCAAATCGATCAATGACCGGTTCGGCCACGGCACCGGCGATGAGGCCTTGAAGGTGTTCGCGGATTCGCTCCGCACCAGCATGCGGGCTGGCGACATTATCGGCCGACTCGGTGGCGAGGAATTCGCGGCGATCGTTCCTGCCGACAACACGACAGCGCTGAAAATCGCCGAACGCGTGCGCACCGGCTTCGAAATTGCCGGTGCCGTCATCGCCGGCCATACGATTGGCGCAACGGTCAGCATTGGCGGCGACACCGCCATTCCGATGACGCTCAATATCGACCGCATGATCGATCGCGCCGACGTCGCGCTTTACCGCGCCAAGAAAAGCGGCCGTAATCGCGTCGAGATGTCCGGCGAGGTCATGATCGAGCCCAAGCCGGAGCTCGCGCCGCCGGCACCCGCTCCAGCTCCGGTGGTGCCGGTATCGGTTGGCAAGCGGGCGACGGACGCGGTTCTCGCCCAATAACGGCGTCGATCCGGCCTGGCAACCAGTCGTTTACCTTGGCGGCGCTATCTTGATGGCATGTTCAGCGTTTTCCGCACCGCAGCGCCGGTTGCGCCTTCGGTCTTGCTTGAGGGCTGTGTGCAGAGCGCCGGCTGTGCGCTGGCGTGCGACTTTTCCAGTTCCGACGAGTTCGAAGCCGCCCTGATCGCCGCGCGCCGCGCCGAAGGCCGCTACGGTACAAAACACCATCGCAAATGGACGTTGCCATGCGCGCTGGCGACCGTCGCGCTGGCGCTTGCCGTCGTTATCGCGCTGGTCAGATAACACGACCTGCGCCAATTTCTGCCTCAAGAAAAAGCGGGCGCCCGTGAGGGCGTCCGCTTGTTTTCATCGCGCTGTTGAAGACGGCTGGCGATGACGACGGCTAAGCCGCCGCTGCCGCTTTTGCGCTGGTCGGAACCGACGCAATCGTCTTCAGGATTTGCGACGCGATCTGGTAGGGGTCGCCTTGCGAGTTCGGGCGGCGATCTTCAAGGTAGCCCTTGTAGCCATTATTGGCGAAGCTGTGCGGGACGCGGATCGATGCGCCGCGGTCGGCGATGCCGTAGCTGAAGGTGTCGATCGAAGCCGTCTCATGCTTGCCGGTCAGCCGCATGTGGTTGTCCGGGCCGTACACCGCGATGTGATCGGCGCGGTTGGCCTTGAACGCGTCCATCAGCTTCTCGAAATACTCCTTGCCGCCGACTTCACGCATGTAGGTGGTCGAGAAGTTCGCGTGCATGCCGGAGCCGTTCCAGTCGGTGTCGCCGAGCGGCTTGCAGTGGAATTCGATGTCGACGCCATACTTTTCCGTCAGCCGCAGCATCAGGTAGCGGGCCATCCACATCTCGTCAGCGGCTTTCTTGGAGCCTTTGCCGAAAATCTGGAATTCCCACTGGCCCTTCGCCACTTCGGCATTGATGCCTTCGTGGTTGATCCCGGCGGCGAGGCAGAGGTCGAGATGTTCGTCAACCATCTTGCGGGCAATGTCGCCGACGTTCTTGTAACCGACCCCCGTATAATAGGGGCCCTGCGGCGCCGGATAGCCGCTCGACGGAAAGCCGAGCGGACGGCCGTCCTTGTAGAAGAAATATTCCTGCTCGAACCCGAACCATGCACCGGGATCGTCGAGGATGGTCGCGCGCTTGTTTGTCGCGTGCGGCGTCTTGCCGTCCGGCATCATGACTTCGCACATGACAAGAACGCCATTGGTGCGTGCGGCATCGGGATAAACCGCGACCGGCTTCAGAACGCAGTCGGAGTTATGTCCTTCGGCCTGCATGGTCGAGGAGCCGTCGAAGCCCCAGAGCGGGAGCTGTTCGAGCGTCGGGAAAGACTCGAAATCCTTGAGTTGGGTCTTGCCACGCAGATTTGGTGTCGGCGTGTAGCCGTCGAGCCATATGTACTCGAGCTTATACTTTGTCATTTATCATCTCTCATGAGCTGATGACGCTGTTGCGGTGCAGCGAATGCTAAAGAAAGAAGCAAAAATCCGGATGCCCATATTGTTGTCAATCACGGTCTTTCTGTAGGCAACGTGCGCAAATGAACAGCAAAGTGCCCACGGGGTTGTTATGTGTTTGGGAAGGCGACTCATGGGACATCGGGAACTCACGGACGCGCCCGCACTTGAGATGTGAAGGAGGCCGGACATGACTGAAATCGCTCAGCGTCAGTCGGCGACGATTTACAAATTTCCGCCGCGCGGTCGTTTCGCGACCGAAGCGCAGCATGACGATGTCACCGTGACCAACATGACGCCCGCGCGTTTGGCGAAAGCGGCGCTCGGCAGCGCTTGGTATCACGATGAAGCAATCCGCGAAGCCGAGCGCCCGCAAAAGAAATAGCGGCCGGGCGCATTCACGCGCCAAAAATCGACCAGCCCATCCGTTTGGTGAGAACCTCGAGCGCAACGCGACCAAGGTGCGAATTGCCGTTGGCGTCGAGCCCAGGCGCCCAAACCGCGATTGACCCCTTGCCGGGTGCGATCGCGAGAATGCCGCCGCCGACACCACTCTTGCCCGGCAGGCCGACACGATAGGCGAATTCTCCGGAGCCGTCGTAATGTCCGCACATCATCATCAATGCGTTGATGCGGCGCGCACGCTCGGGCGGCACGACTGAAAGCCCGGTCGAGGGATGGCGGCCGAGCTGCGCCAGAAAGCGGCCGGCCAGCGCGAGCTGACGGCACGACATCGCGATCGCGCAGTGGTGGAAGTAGACGCCGAGCACGAAGTCCACCGGGTTCTCAAGCACGTCGAAAGATTTCATATAGTTGGCCAAGGCGATGTTGCGGAACCCGGTGCGCTGCTCCGACGCAGCCACGGCCTCGTCGATCGAAATGGTCGCGTCGTCGGTGAGGAATCGCATGAAGCGCAAGATTGCGCCCAACGCTTCGCGCGGCTTGTGTCCCGACAGGATCGTGTCGGTGACGGCAATCGCACCTGCGTTGATGAAGGGATTGCGCGGGATACCGCGCTCGAATTCGAGCTGGACGATCGAATTGAACGGGCTACCCGAGGGCTCGCGCCCGACCCGCCGCCACAGCCTGTCACCGGCTTTGCCCAGGGCCAGGGTCAGTGTGAAAACCTTCGAGATGCTTTGAATCGAAAATGGCGTGTCGCTGTCACCGGCGGCCGCGACATAGCCTTCCGTGTCGATGACGGCGAGGCCGAAAGCGTTACGATCGACGCGAGCCAATTCGGGGATATAACTCGCGACGGTGCCGCGATCGGTGCGCGCCAGCATCTCGGCGGCAATATCGCCTACGACACGATTAAGATCGGCCACCGCATCGCTCCCGCTTGCCCCTTTGTGGCCCGGCTTCCGAAGATTAGCGCAACGAAACGATTTTGCCGATCAAAGAAAAAGGGCGCCCGAGAAGGGCGCCCCGATGAGTCGCGCCGCCGAGTGGCGACGATTGGGAGGAGCGCTTACGCCGAGTAGTACATCTCGTATTCGACTGGATGCGGGGTATGCTCGAAGCGGATCACTTCCTGCATCTTGAGATCGATGTAGCTGTCGATGAAGTCGTCATCGAACACGCCGCCTTGCTTGAGGAACTCGCGACCTTTGTCGAGCTCGCCAAGCGCTTGGCGCAACGAGCCGCATACGGTCGGAATTTTCTTCAATTCTGCCGGCGGCAGGTCGTAGAGATCCTTGTCGATGGCGTCGCCGGGATGCAGCTTGTTTTTGACGCCGTCGAGACCGGCCATCAGCATCGCGGCAAAGCCGAGATAGGGGTTGCATAGCGGATCGGGGAAACGGACCTCGACGCGCTTGGCTTTCGGATTGGTGGTGTAGGGGATACGGCAAGACGCCGAACGGTTGCGCGCCGAATAGGCGAGCAGCACCGGCGCTTCGAAGCCCGGCACCAGCCGCTTGTAGGAATTCGTGGTCGGATTGGTGAAGGCGTTGATCGCCTTGGCGTGCTTGATGATGCCGGCGATGTAGGACAGGCAGGTTTCCGACAAGTCGGCATATTTGTTGCCGGCGAACACCGGCTTGCCAGCCTTCCAGATCGACTGATGGCAGTGCATGCCCGAGCCGTTGTCGCCATAGACCGGCTTCGGCATGAAGGTTGCGGTCTTGCCGTAGATCTGCGCCACCTGCTGGATGCAGTACTTGTAGATAATCAGGCGGTCGGCCATCACGGTGAGCGGCGAGAATTTCAGGCCGAGCTCGTGCTGGGCGGACGCAACTTCGTGATGGTGCTTCTCGACGACGCAGCCCATCCGCGCCATGGCGCCGAGCATTTCCGAACGCATATCCTGCGCCGAATCCTGCGGCGGCACCGGGAAATAACCTTTCTTGGTGCCGACCCGATGACCGAGATTGCCGCCTTCATATTCGGTGGCGGAGTTGGATGGCAGTTCGATCGAGTCGACGCGGAATCCGGTGTTGTACGGCTCGGCGGAGAATCGAACATCGTCGAACACGAAGAACTCGGCTTCCGGTCCGAAGAACACCGTATCGCCGATGCCCATGGACTTGACCATGCCTTCGGCTTTTTTGGCGATGCCGCGCGGATCGCGGTTGTAGGGCTCGCCGGTGGTCGGCTCGAGCACGTCGCAGATCAGCGACATCGTGGTCTCGGCGAAGAACGGATCGATGCAGGCGGTCGATGGATCCGGCATTAGATTCATGTCCGACTCATTGATCGCTTTCCATCCCGCGATTGACGAGCCGTCGAACATCTGGCCTTCGGCGAATGTATCTTCCTCGATCATCGAGACGTCGAATGTGACGTGCTGCCACTTGCCGCGCGGATCGGTGAAGCGGAAGTCGACGTATTTCACGTCGTTATCCTTGATCATCTTCATCACGTTTTTAGCTGTCGTCATCGCTCTGCATTCCCCCGGTTATGAACACACGCGGATACGCCGAATGCGACCCGCTGCTTAGATGGCGTCTACCCCGGACTCGCCCGTCCTGATCCGGATAGCTTCCTCGATCGTGGAAACGAAAATCTTTCCGTCGCCAATGCGGCCAGTTTGCGCTGCGCGCCTGATCGCTTCGATGGCTTTGTCCGCCATGTCATCAGCCAAGACAATCTCGATCTTAACCTTGGGGAGAAAGTCGACGACGTACTCGGCGCCCCGATAGAGCTCGGTGTGGCCCTTCTGGCGCCCAAAACCTTTGGCTTCGGTCACAGTGATTCCCTGCAAGCCGACTTCCTGCAAAGCTTCTTTCACCTCATCGAGTTTGAACGGCTTGATGATGGCCTCGATTTTCTTCATTGCAGGTCCTTCCTCCCGACCGTCCGGTTTACTCCCGGTACGGCAGTCAACGGTTTGCAGGTCCCGTGCCAAGCCTCAGCACTCTGAAAAGACATGGGGTTGGAATGTCTTAGAGCCGCTTTGGGGAATTTAGCGCCGCGATGCCCAATTCTCGGTGCCTAGAACCTAAGCATGCTGCTTAAAGTTTTGCCAGCACGGGGAGGGCTGGCTCCGACCAGAGATTTGTCGCTGGCCGGCCCCGTCGATAGGCTCGCCGCTATGATTGAGTTGCTCACAACGAGTGAGATGGCCCAGGCCGATCGCCTCGCGATCGCGGCGGGTAAGCCCGGGGCGACGCTGATGGAGAATGCGGGCCGTGCCGTTGCCGACGTGGTGGCCGCGCGCCAGCCGCTCGGCCGGCGGGTCGTGGTGGTGGCCGGCCCGGGCAATAATGGCGGTGACGGCTTTGTCGCGGCGCGTATCCTGTCCGAGCGCGGCTATCCGGTGCGGGTCTTGCTGCTCGGGGACAGGGATCGGCTCAAAGGCGATGCCGCGGGCGCCGCCGGCCGGTGGAAGGGCGCGATCGAGAGCGCCGAGCGGGACAAGATCGAGCAGGCGCAGGTCATCATCGATGCGCTGTTTGGAGCAGGGCTTGATCGGCCCGCACAAGGGGCCGCGCAAGCGATCATAGAGGCGATCAATGCGACCGAAGCGCCGGTATATGCGGTGGATCTGCCGAGCGGGATCAACGGCGATTCCGGTGCCATTATGGGCGTCGCGGTCAAAGCCACTGAGACCGTTACCTTTTTCCGGCGCAAGCCGGGCCACCTGCTGCTGCCGGGGCGGCTGCATTGCGGCCGGCTGACGGTCGCCGATATCGGCATCGACGAAGCCGTCCTCGGGCCGATCAAGCCCCGATATAGTGCCAACGAGCCGTTGCTGTGGCGATCAAAATTCCCGATACCCCAGGTCGACGGCCACAAGTATTCGCGCGGTCATGTCATTGCTATGTCTGGGAAAATGCCGAGCACTGGCGCCGCGCGGTTGGCGGCGCGAGGCGCTTTGCGCGCAGGTGCCGGCCTCGTCACCATCGCGTCGCCGCGCGACGCGCTCGCCGTTCATGCCGGCGCTACAACGGCCGTTATGGTGCGCATGGTCGATACGGCGGTCGAGCTCGGCACGTTGCTGGCCGATCGTCGGCGTAATTCCGTGGTCGTCGGTCCGGGCGGTGGGGTCGGGGAGGAGATGCGCGGCCTGGTCGCCGCCGCGCTCGCCAGCGAGGCCTCGGTGGTGCTCGATGCCGATGCGCTGACGAGCTTTGCCGGTCGTCTCAAGGAACTGACGATCCTGATCGGGGATCGCCGTGATCGGGCGGTGATCCTGACGCCGCATCAAGGCGAGTTCTCTAGGTTGTTTAATCAGATAGAAGAGAATAATAAACTTAAATCAAAACTTGAAAAAGCTGGTGTAGCGGCACGCGAATCTGGCGCAATCGTGCTGCTGAAAGGTCCCGACACCGTCATTGCGGCCCCCGATGGGCGCGCCACGATTACGGCGAACGCACCACCGACTTTGGCGACGGCCGGATCCGGTGATGTTCTGTCCGGCATTATTGGCGGGCTGTTGGCCCAACACATGCCGGCCTTCGAGGCAGCCGCGGCCGCGGCCTGGCTGCACGGCGAGGCGGCGAACAAGTTCGGACCGGGTTTGATCTCGGAAGACCTGCCCGACATGCTGCCGACGGTCTATCGCAGGCTGCTGGCGAATGACGACTAGCCCGGGTTCATGGCGACGCCTGACGAGCCGAACCGCGCGTTCGGCTTTGCGCCTGACGCGTGCGCATTGCGGGGCGGATTTCGCGTGCTATATAGCCGCACGCCTGCAAGGCGAACGACGCGTGGGCCTCTGCCTTCATGATCGGGAGATCGGCCTGAGCGGGCGTGGCGGAATTGGTAGACGCGCGGGATTTAGGTTCCCGTGACGCAAGTCGTGGGGGTTCGAGTCCCTCCGCCCGCACCAGCCAACGGATTTTGAATGTCTGGGACGCTTGACCGGCGCCCTTGTTGAGCCACGAAACATTGACGAGTGACCATGCAAGTAACTGAAACCAGCTCCGACGGCCTTAAGCGCGAATTCAAGGTGGTCGTTCCGGCCGCCGAGCTCGACGCCAAGGTCAATGAGCGGCTGAACGATCTTAAGGGCCGCGTGCAGATCAGTGGCTTTCGACCGGGCAAGGTGCCGGTTTCGCACCTCAAGCGCCTCTATGGCCGCTCCGCAATGGCGGAAGTCATCGAAGCCACGGTGCGCGATGCCAACAGCCAGATCGTGACGGAGCGCGGCCTCAAGCTTGCCGCCGATCCGAAAGTCACGATGCCGGCCGAACAGGCCGACGTTGAAAAG
>Ga0265325_10002372_pt1 | contig 12736 bp, 11 predicted proteins | sample 41420metaG_FD_202090 | JGI IMG/M metagenome (GOLD analysis project Ga0265325, IMG submission 202090) | Rhizosphere microbial communities from Carex aquatilis grown in University of Washington, Seatle, WA, United States - 4-14-20 metaG | ecosystem: Host-associated > Plants > Roots > Rhizosphere...
TTGCGTCTCCCAGTGCGCGAGCCTGGTAGCCGCCCTCGGGCGATTCTTGAACTGAACAGATAATCTCACTCTCGGCCATCGGTGTTCTCCGTGCCGCAATTATATGGGAGGATCTCATAAATGCCCCGGCAGCGTGGGAAGCGGGTGATTTATGCTACCAGCCGTATAAGGTTCGAGAAACAAATCGATGTCTTCCGGCGCTGAAAGCGCCGGCGCATGCAAGCCCAGGGCAGCGCCCTGGGTTCCGGCTCGGGGTGCTGTACCCGGGGCGCTGCCCCGGGCTGGCGTCCTCCGCGCCGTTGGCGCGACATCGTAGCCGCGGTTTCAAGTGGAGAAAACTGCAAATCGGAATTTATAGAGATGGCTTGACGTCTTTTCCGAGCCATTCCAGATGACCGAACACTCAACGCGGCAGACTACTCATACCGCAGAATATCGACAGGCAATATCCGTGACGCGGCGCGCGCGGGAATTAATGTGGCGGCAACGCTGATCGCAATCGCGGCGGCCGCAATCCAAACTCCATCGAGCGCGCTGGATTGGAACGGCACGTATGGCACGGAGTACACTTGAGGGTCGAGTGGAATCAGGTGATACGATCCCGCAGCCCAGGAAATCGTATAGCCCGCGATCAGTCCCGTCAGCGTGCCAACCACCCCCACTGTTAGTCCCTGAAGCACAAAAATATTACGAACTTGAGGGCGGTGGGCGCCCAGTGACATCAGCACCGCGATGTCGCGTGCCCGATCGGTGACCGTCATGGCCAGAACGACTAGAATATTCAGCCCCGCGACGAAGGTAATCAACCCAATAAATAGCGCCGTGACGAGCTTTTCCAGAGCCAACGCCCGGAACAGTGCGCGATTTTCGTCTTCCCATGTTGTGGTCATGAACCCTGGTCCCGCCGCCGCGCCGATCACGCGAGCCGCATCCACCGCGTGGTCCACGTCGCGGACGCGGAATTCGAGTACGCTTGCCACATTGCCAACGCCAGCCATGTTTTGCGTCGCGCCAAGGGTGGCGAATGCCCAGTTCGCATCGTAATCGTAGAACCCGGAATCGAAAACCCCGGCAACGCGGAAACGACGGGAGCGAGGCACCATCCCATAGGGAGTCAGCCTTCCTTCCGGACTGGTCAGAGTGACGTAATCCCCTGTGTGGATATTGAGTTCGTCCGCCATCAGGTGTCCCACCACGATCGAGTCGAATCCGTCCCTGTCTGGTGCAAAATCAGCCGCGCCCGACACGATGCGCCGAAGCGCTTCGTCGAACTGGCTTTCGAGTGCGGGATCGATCCCCTTGATGACGACGCCCCGAGCGTGCCCGTTTCCGGAAAGCAGAACCGTCAAATAAATCGCTGGGGCCACGCTGCGCACGCTGTCGACGTGGCTAAGCCGCTCGGCGAGTGCGCGATAGTCCTCGATGCCTTCAGCGCCCGGTCGCGTGAGATTCACGTGGGCCGAAACCCCCAGCAGCCGGTCCTGAATGGTGCGGCGAAATCCTGTGTTCATGGCCAGCGCGATCACCAGAGTGGCCACGCCCGCGGCAATTCCGACAATCGAAAACGCCGTCACCAGCCGCAGGACCGCTGGTTTATACGGCGACCGCAAATACCGCCGCGCAACCAGCCATGCAAATCTCATTTCTTGTCGTCTTTCTCGTTCGGTTTCGTGGCGGGATTTTTATCGTTTTCGGTGCCGGAGTTACCTTGCAGAGGTAATTCAGGCGCGGCTGTAGCCGCTGCCAAGTCTTCGCCGGGAGTCTCGGGCCGCAACAGCGGGAATAGGATGACTTCGCGGATAGAATGGGAATCGGTGAGGAGCATGGTGAGCCGGTCGATGCCAATGCCTTCACCGGCAGTGGGCGGCATGCCGTGGGCCAGCGCCCTTATGTAGTCGATATCGACTTCGCGCGGCACTTCCTCTCCGCCCTTTTCCACCTGCTGGCGGAAGCGGCGCTCCTGTTCGGCGGGATCGTTCAACTCGGAGAAGGCATTGCCGATCTCCATCCCGGCGATATAGATCTCGAATCGCTCGACCAGCGAGGGATCGTCCTGACGGCATTTTGACAGAGGCGAAATATCGGTTGGGAAATCGTACAAAAGAGTGGGCTGAATCAGTTGCGGCTCGCCGATAATTTCAAACAGCAAGCCCGTGATTTCACCGTCCTTCAGAGACGAAAGGCCGAGCAGCGGCTCACGGCCCTGAGATTGTGACCACGCGCTATAGCGCTCGGCAACCGCGAGCGGGCCTCCCTCCCCGGCGAGCTCGGCCACCGTGGGTGCGGCGGAGCCGGCCGACGCTGGCCAGTATCGGCAAATCGCCTCGCGCATCGAGAGCCGCTGGAACTTTGCGAAATCGAGTTCGTGCTCGCCGTAGCGAACGGCAGTCGAGCCGGTCACTTCTTTCGCGAGATGCGCGAATAACTCCTCGGTTAATGTCATCAGGTCCCGGTAATCGCTATATGCCTGATAGAACTCCAGCATCGTGAATTCGGGATTATGGGACGTCGAGATGCCCTCATTACGGAAATTGCGGTTGATCTCATAAACGCGGTCCAGCCCACCGACAATGAGCCGCTTCAGATAAAGTTCAGGCGCGATGCGAAGATATAGATCGATGTCCAGGGTATTGTGGTGCGTGATAAACGGCCGTGCCGTCGCGCCTCCCGAAATCGGCTGCATCATAGGCGTTTCGACCTCGATGTAGTCCCTGGCGTCGAAAAACCGACGCAATTCGCGGACAATCTGGGCTCGCTTCAGGAATATTTCGCGCGCGCGGTCGTTCGAAATCAGGTCCAGGTAGCGCCGCCGGTAGCGGATTTCCACGTCCGACAGCCCATGCCACTTTTCGGGAAGCGGCAACAGGGCCTTGCTCAAAAGGGTCAGTTCATTGACCCAGATCGTGAGTTCGCCCGTTCTGGTGCGAAACAGGTGTCCTGCCACGCCGACGATGTCGCCCAAGTCGATCAGTTGGAATAGCTCAAATGTCCGAGGCCCAACGATGTCCAGCTTCACGTAAATCTGCAACTTCTGGCCCGAGCCGGAGATGTGAGCGAATCCGGCCTTGCCGTGCAGCCTCATCGTCAGAATTCGGCCGGCCACCCGCACGGGAGGCTTGGCGGCTTCCAGGGTTGCGGCGTCGGCGGAAGCGTATTTCTCCACCAGTTCCGCTGGCGTCGCGGTCCACTCGAATTTGTGAGGATACGCCTGGTGCCCCCGAGTCTCGATCTCGGCAAGCTTCTTCTGGCGTTGGAGATATTGGTCCGCGGGCTCGAACGGGTACAGAGGCGCTCTCCTGGAAAGTCGAGCGGAAGTATACCGGGCGGATCGGTAGCTGGCAAGAAAGGCGGAGCCGTGGAGGATGTGGTATGATGTGCGGACTCAGAGGGGGCCCCTTGGGAGTTATGCGCGGTAAACGCGCCGGCCAACGCTCGCGAACTGTCCGTGAGGATTGGTTCGCCTGGCTTCCGAATGAAATGGACCAACTGTTCGACTTGACCCGCACGGACCTTGAGTCTTCCGCCACAATCTTGAGCATAGCGTTGGATGGAGCGCTCGCGCATTGCGAGCAGGGCGAGTTCGAGCAGGCAAAAGAGAGCGCGGTGGTTTTCTCCGACCTGTTTAACCGTTTGGCAATTCGCCTCTCCCTGGTCACTCGGACGATCAAAGAACACGGCTCTCATTTTGGAACTTTGCCCAATGTGACACCCCTGGTCTCCTCGAATTTTCGCGGAGCAACGGCTCAGCGCATCTCCTGGATGAGCAGCATGCTGGCTAAAGTCGTGTTCCGGGGACGAACGCGCTTCTTTCATAAGCTGGAATCCCTCGGTGAAATCATTGAAGAATTGCAGAAGGAAGCCCAAGTCATTGTTACGGACGTCACGGATGGGGATCCAATTTCCCCGGACAGGGCGTGGCGAGAACTGGAAGTGCTTTCCTATGATTTGAATACCTGTATGGGTGAGACCACGGTGATCATGAAATCTTTCTTCTGCGCTTTGCCTCCCGATGAACTGGAAACGTTTCGGAATAGGCTTGTAGCGATGGTTCCAGCACTTCTTTCGGTAAACCCTGGACGGATTCAACCTTTGGATAGAGAATAAGGATCTTATCCGTTGGGGATAGCCTGGCGGAACAAAGGTCGGCGGTACTTGCGGGTTTGAGGTTTGGCCTGTGGCGGAAGGGTAAATGCCGGTTCCGTATCAGCCAGGCATCGTTGAATTCACATTTATGCAACTCAAGGAGCTAGGGAGGCATCCCACAACTCGGATGCGTCCCGACGGGTACGGTGACCCGCACGAGACAAATAGAAACCAGCGAAATGACTGAGGCTGAGGCCATTCGCCTCGCCCAACAGGGCGACGCTGGCGCGTTTGAACTCATTTACCGGCTTCATAGTCGGCGCGTATATGCGTTGTGTTTGCGCATGGTCGGAAATCCCGCGGAGGCGGAGGACCTTGCGCAGGATGCTTTCTTGCAGTTGTTTCGCAAAATTGCGACGTTTCGCGGGGAATCCGCGTTTTCCACGTGGCTGCATCGGCTGGCGGTTAACGTCGTCCTGATGAAACTGCGGAAGAAGACGCTGTCGGAGACCTCGATTGACGAAACCAGCGATCCGGACGATGAGTCCAGCGGGCCGCGCAAGGAATTGGGCGCTACAGACCTGGTGCTGTCCGGTTCCATCGACCGCGTGCATTTGGAAAGAGCGATCGAGCAGTTGCCTCCGGGGTACAGGCAGGTGTTTGTGCTCCATGACGTGCAGGGTTTTGAGCACAACGAGATCGCCGGCCTGATGGGCTGCTCGATCGGGAATTCAAAATCGCAGCTTCACAAAGCCCGAATGCGATTAAGGGAGCTTTTGCAGGAAGTTTTGCGGGATCAGGCACGGCATGAAAGGCAGGCGGCGAAGTCTGAAACGGGCGGATCGAGCTAAGAATGCAATACTTGCAGTTGACGAGATAAAGGACGAAGAAAATGCAGTGCGATCAATTCGAACAGATTCTGATTGAGCAAGACGAGGGCCCGCTGCCGAAGCAGGCTCTTGCGCATATTGACGATTGCGAGTCGTGCCGCGCGCTCACGGCGGATCTCACCGCAATTCACGATGTTGGCCTGGAGATGGGCGGCGAGGGAATTGTTCCGCCCGAGCGCGTATGGATTTCCTTGCGTAATCTGCTCGAGGCCGAACACATTATTCGTGATCCGAGGCTTTCGCCAGCGCCGCGGAGCATTCGTTCCGGCTGGTGGGTCGCGTTTCAGCGTCCAGCGCTGGCAGGCTCATTTTTGGCGCTGATTCTGGCTGGCGCTGGATTGATGAGCTATCGAGGCTATGAGGGGAGTTCGTCGCAGTTGGCGTTCCATCCCCAGTTCGCGCCGGATCAGGAAGCTCCTCCCATACTTTCCGCGGACAGTGTGTTCAAGCAGGAATCCCTGAGTGTGGGAAACGATTCGATTCCAGGGTTGCAGAAGCGGGACGCGGCCGTAACAGATTCCATCCGCCGGAACCTCGGCATCGTTGACAACTTTATCGCGCTGTGTGAAAAGAGCGTGCGCGAGCAACCCGACAATCAGATGGCGCGCGAATATCTGTACGGGGCTTACGAACAAAAAGCAGAATTACTGGCCACGGCCATGAACCGCGGTACGACGGGAGGATTGCAGTGAACGTATCTTGCAATGCCGTAAAAGCGGGTGTCTTAGGCGCAGTGATGGCAGGATGTTTTCTGGCTGCTTCTCCCGCGCACGCCGACCGCGTCGAAAAGCACTATAACGTTCAAAGCAAGCCCAAGATCACGGTGCGAAATTCGAACGGGCGCATTCAGGTGAAGGCATGGACAAAGAGCGAAGTGCAAGTCGCCTGGCTGAACGCGAGCGGGAAGATCGTGGTTGAAACCGAGCAGGCCGGGAATCGCATTGAAGTCGCAACCCGAATGTCCGAGGACGTGGCTTCCGCGGACGACATGAAAACGGATTTCGATATCACGGTTCCCGTCGAAAGCGAACTTAACGTGCGGACCGATTCCGGCAACGTGACCGTCGAAAGCGTGCATGGAGACATGACGTTCGATACCGTTGGCGCGAATCTGCAACTTTCCGATGTGGATGGCTATGTCGTGGTCAAGACCATCGACGGTTCGCTGGTCTGCACGAGGTGCTCCGGAAAGCTGGAAGCCAATTCCATCAGCGGCAACATGCAAATGATTCAGCCGGACCTGGACAGCCTGCGGGTGCAAACCTCGTCTGGCAACATCCTGTTCGACGGCAGTTTTCTGAGCCGCGGCATTTACATCATGAAGAACTTCAGCGGCACGATAGAAGTTCACTTTCATTCAGGCGATTCGTTCGATCTGAATGCGACCTCGCTCAAAGGCGATGTCGTCAACCAGGCGTCGTTCAAGCCGGATACCCACGGAAGCCCTCATCTGGAGTCGAAATTCGGACACAGCCTGTTTGGAACCATGAACGAAGGACACGCCAAGGTCGAGCTCTCTTCCTTTAGTGGTACAATCAAGATTCTGAAGCGTGACTAACGCGCTCGGAATCGCTTGCAGGATCCTTCCTCATTGAACACGCCCCCCATCATAAATATGACGGGGCCTGTCCCGGAATGCCGCATGGTTTGCCTGACCGGTTTTATGGGTTCGGGCAAGAGCACCGTGGGCCGTCTGCTCGCGGCGCAGCTCGCCTGGCACTTCGCCGATCTCGACACGGAAATTGAACGTCACACCGGGCTTCCCATTTCCCAGATTTTTGAACAAAAGGGCGAGCCGGTTTTTCGCGACATCGAGCATGCTTGCCTGGCGCGCATATTGGGATCGGCGTCGGAGCGCGATACTCGCACCGTCCTGGCACTTGGGGGCGGCACGTTTGCCCAGCCTCGCAATGCCGCTCGGCTCCGAGAACTCGGCTCGCTGCGCGGCCCTGGGGTTGTTCCGGGCGTGGTTTCGGGTGTCGCGATTGTCTGGCTCGACTGTCCGATGGAGGACCTCTTGCAGCGGTGTGTGCTCATGGGCGATCGTCCGCTCTTCCGCGATGAAGCCAGTTTTCGTAAACTTTATTTGGAGCGCCTCCCGTACTACCGGCAGGCGGACTTTCGAGTGGAGAGCGGTGGAGAGCCGCTTCGAGTCGTGGAACAGATTCTCGCCCTTGGAATTTTTGGCGGTTCCACGCTGGCTTCTGGGACTTAGGTAGAACAGGCTTTTTATCCCGAGGCGGTCCCTCGGACCGCCTCGGGATAAAAAGCCTGTTCCACGGGAAGAACTCAACAGCATGGGAACACGACGTTCGATATCTGCCCTTTGCCTAGCGGTGGCGGTCGCTGGAACCATTGGAGCTGTTTCCTTGCGGTCGTTCGCCCAGACAACGATACCTTCATCCTCGGCAGTCCTTACGCCGGATAAGGGAAAGTTCCGCATAGTGCTCGACGGGCAGACGGTCGGCGATGAAGAGTTTGAAATTTCGCCCGCTGGGGGAACGTGGACAGCGCGAGGCACGACGTCCGCTCACGCACCCGGTGGCACGGACATTAAGGCAACCGGACAGCTCAAGCTCTCCGCTGATGGCACGCCGATTCGGTACGATTGGTCCGCGCAGGCGCAAAAAAAAGCGACGGGGGCCGTCGATTTCGTGAATGGCACGGCAAAATGCGCGGCAAATCTTGGGACTGGATCGCCGCTGATGAAGGATTTTAAGTTCGATTCTCCCCGGATTGCCGTGCTCGACAATAATCTATACTACCAGTACGCACTGCTCGCGCAAATTTACGATTGGAAGGCGGCTGGCAAACAGACGTTTCCGGTCGTGATTCCTCAGGACCTGACGCCCGGAAGCATTTCGGTGGAATCGATCGGCCTGCAACAATCTGGCAGCGCAAGCTACGATACCTTGCGCGTCAGTTCTCCGGACCTTGAAATTTTGCTCTACTTGGACGCAACCCATCACATGCTGCGGCTGGAAGTGCCAGCCGCAAAAGTGACGATCCAGCGGGAGTAGCCTCCGAGTGATAATTTTGCGGTGGAGTGTGCGTCGTTAGCTCAGCTTCCCGGTTTGCTCGCTATCTATCTCGGGGCTCAACAGGAAGCCTCGTCCATGGTTTGTCGCGGACGAGGCTTTTGAATTCCGTGGCTGAATTGCTAAATGCCACGGATATGTGACGCGATCCCCTAAAAGTTAAGGTTGGCGGTGGCTGCGCCTCTGACTTGCGCTTCTATGTTTTGAGCGTCCCGTTTCCGGCCTTCCTGGCGTAGCAGGGCCGCGTAGAATTCCATGGTCTGCAGAACGGCGGGATCTTTCGGGCCGAGATTCTTCTCACGAATCTCTACGGCTCTCTTGTACAGAGGCTCAGCGGCGTCATACTGTCCTTCGCAGTTGTAGAAGAGGGCCAGCTTGCTGACGCTGGCGGCAACATCGAGATGGTCGGGCCCGAGTTTGTGTTCCCTGATAGCCAGAACCTTGATTAGCAAGGGCTCGGCCTTGGCGTACTCTCCCTCTGAGCGATAAATGTCCGCCAAATTGTCCAACGTCGCGATGGCTGGAGAACTTTCCATGGATCCGGCATTTTCCCAGATCGCCAGGGCTTGGACGTACAACGGTTCGGCTTCGGTATTCTTGCTTCGCGAGTGGTATATGTCACCCAGCCGGTAGAAGGCGTTTACAGCCTCGAAGCCGGGGGTTTTTCCAGACTGTTCCCAGATTGCCACTGCACGAATGTAAAGGGCTTCGGCGCCAGACTCATTGCCCTGCGCATGGACGATATCGGCGAGGCGGCCCGTGGCGAGGGCAGCATCGGCGCTCCCGGACTTTCCGGTCTTCTGCAAGATTGCCAGTTCGCGGGTGTAAAGCGGTTCGGCGCTCGCATCCATGTCCTCATCGTGATAAAGGTCTGCAAGATTATTCAGGGCAGAGACAGCCTCCGCTTCCCGTCCTGGATGCTTCTCCCAAATTGCCAAGGAGCGCTTGAACAGGGGCTCAGCGTGGGCATAGAGGTGCTGGTCTTCGTAAAGAACCGCAAAATTGTTGAGGGTGACGGCGACTTCGACGCTATCGGGACCCAAGGCCTTTTCTTGGATTTCGAGGGTCTGTGTGTACAAGTTCTGGGCCACCGAGTACTCGCCTCGCTGGTGAGCGGCCATCGCGGCCGTCAAATCCGAATGCCACTCGGATTTTTGGGCGGGGGTATATATGCCTGAAACTAAGAAATAGAGGCCTGAGACGATGACTGGGGTGATCCGTTTCCAATTCATTTGGCGAGTCCTCATTTCCTAAGATTTAGCCTTTCGACAACCTAACTTTGCCAGCAGGGTAAGGGAACGGCTATGAAGCATAGGACTCATTTTGGGCAGGACCCTGGTCCTAGTACCTGTCCGTGAGGACAGGTCGGTTAGCTAAGGACAGGGTGTAACAATGCGGAATTTTTAGTGCATGAGGGAGCTAGAGCCAAGTGCGGGACGTACCGCAATGAATTGGCCCCCGCGCGGGGTGCGTCTTATTGCTCGACTTTGAATTTTACCGGTTTGATGTAGAGTTTATCCCCGACCTGAATTGAAACATTGTAGTCGCCCGCCTTTACCTGGGGGACTTTCGCGACGATCTTATTCGCGCTTTGATCGACGATTGTCGCCTTGTAGTCGTCTTTGTCGTCTGACAGAAATACCGCGGACACTGAACCCTTCTCCAGGTTTTCACCGGCCAAAGTGATCGTATCGTTCACCTTGCCGGAGGACGGATCGACACCCGTCACCTGCGCGGCGTTTTGCGCGAGTGCGAGCGGCGATAGAAGAATCGCAACGGCCACAAGAAGCCGCGACCGCCGCGCGTTCGCGCCGAAAAAATAGCCAGTCAATATTTGGACGATGGAAAAAGAACGAACCTTGCCGTGGAGGAAGCCGCTGGCTGGGACATTCAACATGGTCCACCTCACTCGAAAACGCTGCTGATTTTGGATTTACGCCAATCCTGAGCAGGACGATACTGCACCCGCGCGGCTGTGTCAATCTCGACATCGGTCTCGGCATCGGCCAGTTGACGGACTTCCAAGAGCGGTCCCGTATGGCCTCATTCTGGTTCGGATGTCTTGCTACCCTGCAGGTGTACCCGATTCTGCTTAACTTTACGCGAACAACGCCGGTCCCCGTCCCGGCATCTAAACATAACTAGGGAAGAGTGTATCGGCGGTTTGTGCCACAAGGAGATTTCGATCACACGATGCTACCTGGGGGATGTCCGCGATCCGATTCGAGGTTCGTCGTGCACGGTTTCTCGTTCATCGCTCCCGCGACATTTCTCCGGTCGACTGGAAAGTCTTACCTGGTCGTTGGGACAGGTATCCACTAACTCCTTTTATCCCACGCGCGGCGTCCTGCGATTTTTGTGGCATACGGCTTGCGATGTATTCCTGTTAGGCACGTTTTGCGATTGGTTTTGAACGGGGGAAGAACCGCTATGCGCACCATCGACTTATTCTTCGTGATCGTTGCCACTGCAGTTTGCGCCGCGCCTCTGGCTGCACAGGAACGCCCGGTTCAATCCGCGGGAGCGCTCGAACAGGTGGTTTCCAAAGTCGTCGCCCGCGAAAATCAGGAAATGGGCTTGCTTCGCCAACGATCTCCTCTGGTGGAAAGCTATATCCAGAAAGTGAGGGTCACGGAGAAGGGCGGGAACTGGCTGCCCGACGGCGACAATTACTTCATCGGCCGCGCCGATCTTTCCAAAGGGCTCGATCTGGAATCTCTTACGTCGCGAAACGATGATCGGTTTGGCCGCACACTAATGAGCGTCCCCAGGTTTTTTGGGACGGAGTTCCTGCCAAAAGGCTTCTTGCAAATGATTTATCTGGATAACAATGGCTTCGATACCCAGAACTATAAGTTCGACTACATTCGCCGCGAATTTCTGGGCGAAGTGCGAACCGTCGTTTTCGACGTAGGTCCAGCGAAAAAAGGAGCAAAAGGCCGCTTCGTCGGGCGTATTTGGGTGGAGGACCAGGACTACACCATCGTCCGATTCGACGGTTCCTATTCAGGCCATGACAACGCAAATCTTAACTTTCATTTCGATAGCTGGCGCGTGAATGCCGGGCCGAATCTCTGGCTTCCGGCGTTCATCTACAGCGAAGAGAGCATCGGCTCAAATCCCTTTGAAAAGGCGCCTCTCTACAAGGCGCAGACACGGCTCTGGGGATACGACGCCGGACAGTCGCGCCAGGAACAGGAACTCAGCCAGGTTCTTATCGAGTCCGCATCTCCCGTGATTGACAAGACCCAGCAAGACAGCGATCTCTCCCCCGTGCAAGAGCAACGAGCCTGGAATCGGCAGGCCGAGGACAACATTATCGACAAATTGCAGAAAAGCGGGCTGATCGCCCCAAAAGGAGAAGTCGATAAGGTTTTGGAAACAGTTGTGAACAACCTCGAAGTTACAAATAATGTCGAGTTGCAACCCGAGATTCAGTGCCGTGTGTTGATGACATCGACGATCGAATCGTTTTCGATCGGGCATACGATTGTCCTGAGCCGGGGTCTGATCGATGTGCTGCCAGACGAACCGAGTCTAGCGGCGATGCTGGCCAAGGAAATGGGCTACATCATTGTCGAGGGAGGAAAATTCGACACACAATATGCTTTTTACGACCGCCTGCACTTCGACGATACGAAAACCTTTCAGCATTTCGATTTTGCGCGTAAACCTGAAGAGGATGCCGCGGCGACATCGAAAGCCGCGGAACTGCTGAAAAACTCTCCATATAAAGACCAGCTTGCCACGGCGAACATGTTCGTTGCGGAATTGCAAGCGCGATCGCGCGAGATCCCGAACCTGATCAGTCCTCGCGTCGGCGATGCGAACCTCATTAGGCTGCCCGTCGCGGCTCATTCGGATGAAGTCGCCTCGGCGGCCGGCCATATCGTTGCACTCCCCTTGGGCGGCAGGGTGAAGCTCGATCCGTGGGACGATAGCCTTCAGTTGCTGAAGACGAAGCCGGTGGGAACCGTCACGGATCGCGAGAAAATGCCCTTCGAGATTACGCCGTTCATCCTCTACCTGACCCGGGTCGGAAGCGATGGTCCGAAGGCATCGGAATTTGGGGCGTCGTCTCACCCCGGGAGCTAGTGTGCTGTCCTGGAACTACATGGCGGGTGTGCGCTACGGCCAGGGGCAAACCCCCCATTTCTTTTTGTAGGCTCTATGTCAGGGCTGAAGCCCTGACCCACAAAAATGATTTCCGATGACGCAGTTCGCGGCGCGACGGAAGCTCAGGGCCGTCGAATCAAGCGAAACAACCTGATCGCTGCGGCGCTATCCGGCTCGGTCCTGGCAGCCATCTCCCTCAAATTCTTCCCTTATACCGCCGCGGGAATCTTGGCTGGCTTCGCCGTGGGTCTGCTCTATGCGAACGGATTCGAGTATTGCTTGCACAGATTTTTGCTGCACTCCGGCCGGGGAATTTTTGCGCAACAGCACATGGTGCACCACAACACTCTGAATTCTCCGGAAGCTGCCCGGTACGTCAATTTTTCGCGCAATCCATGGGGCGTGGTCGCGCTTTTCTTTGCGAACGCAATTCCATTTTTATTTCTTGCGTGGATTTTTCGGAATGGATGGGTCGCAGGGGTGTTCGCGAGTTTCGCGGTCTATTACATCGCATTCGAGGAGATTCACTGGCGTTCGCACATGGGAGGCTGGTTGCCGCGCTGGCTCCGGCCGGCCGCGCGGCATCATCTAATGCATCATGCGCGGGAT
>Ga0265325_10002373_pt1 | contig 12725 bp, 13 predicted proteins | sample 41420metaG_FD_202090 | JGI IMG/M metagenome (GOLD analysis project Ga0265325, IMG submission 202090) | Rhizosphere microbial communities from Carex aquatilis grown in University of Washington, Seatle, WA, United States - 4-14-20 metaG | ecosystem: Host-associated > Plants > Roots > Rhizosphere...
CTTGGCAGGACGCCATCAAGGCGGTGTTCCTGGAGCGGGTGAACATCCTGGAGGAATATGACCGCACCGTGCATTCGGCGCGGTTCGAGATGAAGCTGCCTTCGGTGGTGTCGCTCAAGACCTATGTGCGCCCGGCCCGCCATCCTGCCTTCACCCGCTTCAATGTGTTCCTGCGCGACGAATTCGAATGCCAGTATTGCGGCGATCCCCGCGACCTCACCTTCGATCATGTGGTGCCGCGCTCCAAGGGCGGGCGCACCACCTGGGAGAATGTCGTCACCGCCTGCAGTCCGTGCAACCTGCTAAAGGGCGGGCGGCTTCCGGCCCATGCCAGGATGCATCCGCGCTCGCGCCCGCACCAGCCGACCGTGATCGAACTGCGCGAGCATGGCCGCAAATTCCCGCCGAATTATCTGCACGAGTCCTGGACGGACTATCTTTATTGGGACAGCGAGTTGGAGCCGTAGCTTGTCATGCCCGCGAAAGCGGGCATCCAACTTGTTTCTTGCGGATGAAGTTGGATTCCCGCTTACGCGGGAATGACAGTTCAGATCTTCTCCGACAGCTTGATCGCCACCCGGCACCCGGCCTTGATCGCCTCGCTCAAGAAACGGTAACCCGGCGCCTGCTCGGCGCCTTCGGCCAGGGCGGTGTGGCGGTGGGCGGCTTCGTCGGCGCGGAAATCCGTCACCATCGCTTTCAGACTGTCGTCCTTGTCACCCAGCGCGGCGATTTGTGACGCATAGTGTTCATCGATCACCTCTTCCACCGCGGCGGTGCAGGCGAAGGCCGCCTTGTCGCCCATCAGCGCGGTGGCGGCGCCCAGGGCGAAGCCGGCCATCCGCCACACCGGCTCCAGGGCGGTGGGCCGCACCTTGCGGTCATTGATCAGGCGGTCGAAAGTCTTGAGGTGGCGCTGTTCCTGCGCAGCCATGTGGCGGACGGTTTCGGCACTGGCCTCGCTGCCCTTGCGCCGGTTCAGAACCGCAAGCTGGCCTTCATAGATGCGCACGGCGCCATATTCGCCGGCATGATCGACCCGGATCATCGCCGCGATGTCGGTGGTGGCGCCGGGCGCGGCGGGTTTTGGTTTGCGGGTCATTTAGGGTTTTTCATCAGCATCAGGCTCGCCAGCAGGGCCGTTGCCAGCGAAAACAACGCATTATAGGCCGCCAGCGACAGCCCGAACAATTGCCAAGTCACCGCATCGCACTGGATGACCGGAATGACGTTGCTGCCCATCACATAGCGCTGGCCGGTGCAGGCGCTGGGTCCCGGCAGCAAATGCCATTGCATGCCTGTTTGATAGGCGCCGATCAGTCCCGACAGCGATATCGCCACAATCGCCGCAATCGCCAGCAATCGCGCGTCTTTTTTCCACAGCAGCGTGCCGCCCAGGCCAATCGCGGCGGCGGCGATGTGCGGCCAGCGCTGCCAGTGACACATTTCGCAAGGCGCGATACCACCCAGATATTGGAATCCCAGCGCACCCAGCAGCAGCAGCAGCGCCACAGTTCCCGTCAGCTTGGCGATTCGTTCATCGGTCATCAACACTTTCCTGAAATACGGCCTGTGGAAATATTTTCTTTGAAGAAGACTTGCCGGGAGCGCTAAATAGCACAATGACAGAGCGCGTGTCGCCCCGGCGCCGCGCACAGCCTGTGGCCGCAGAATGCGCAGAGGCAAAAAAGGCAAACCATGAGTCGTCCCAAGGCCGCCCTGTTGCGGCGTGAACTTTTGAAGATCGATGGCCGCGCCGTCGAAGTGAGCCTCAGGCTCAATCCGCGCGCACGCCGGGTGATCGTCAAGGTTCATCCCAATACCGGCGAGGTGACGGTCACCGCTCCCACCCGCACCGGCATTACCCATGCGCTGGATTTTGCCCGCACCGAAAAAGACTGGATCGCGCGCCAGATCGCTTGCGTGCCGCAGCGGGTCGCGCTGGCGCCGGGATCGGCGATTCCCTTCCGCGGCGTGTCGCATCGCATCCGTCACAACGACGCCGGTGCGCTGCCGGTGTGGCGCGATGAAAATGCCCGCGAAATCTGCGTGCGCGGCCGCGCCGAGCATGCCGGCCGCCGGCTGCTGGATTTCCTCAAAGCCGAGGCGCGCAAGACTTTCGAGGTGCGGGCCCTGGAATTCGCCGAGCGTCTCGGCGTCAAGCCGGCGCGCATCGCGGTGCGCGACACCGCCAGCCGCTGGGGCTCCTGTTCGGCGGCGCGTTCGTTGTCCTTTTCCTGGCGGCTCATCCTGGCGCCGGATTTCGTGCTCGATTATGTCGTGGCGCATGAAGTGGCGCATCTGCGCGAAATGAATCACGGCCCACGTTTCTGGGCCCATGTCAAAAGCCTGGTCGGCGACACCGCCGCACCGCAACGCTGGCTGCGCACCAATGGCCGCGAATTGCAGCGCTACGGCGCCTGAGCCATCAAGTCCCGCCGAACAGGCTGTTCAACAGCCGCTCGACCGCATCGGGTTTCTTCTGAGCATCATCGGCAGGCGCATCCGCCGCCGCGTCGGGTGTCGCAGGCGCCGCATCCATAGCCGCCACCAGGGTCGTGCCCGCCAGCGGCCGCACCGGCATGCCCTGTTCGGCTTCCTCCATGAAGGCGTGGAAAATATGCGCCGGCACGCCGCCCCCGGTGGCGGTGAGGCCGGGCGCCTTGTGCATCGCCGAGGAATTGTCGTTGCCCAGCCAGACGCCGCACACCAGGTCGGCGGTGAAGCCAACAAACCAGGCGTCATGGGAATCCTGGGTGGTGCCGGTCTTGCCGGCGCTGGGACGTTCGGCAAGCCGCGCCGCCTTGCCGGTGCCGCTGCTCACGGTCTCCACCATCAGCCGGGTCATCGCCTGGTTGTTCTCCGCGCTCATCACCCGGCCGATGCCCGAGCCGTGGCGCTCATAGAGAATCTTTCCCGCGGCAGTACGGATGCGGATGATGCCGAACGGCGTCACGCCTTCGCCGCCATTGGCGAAGGGCGCATAGGCCCCGGTCAGTTCCAGCGGCGTGACGCCGGAGGTGCCCAGCGCCAACGACGAGACTTCGGACAGCGGCGAGGCGATGCCCAGCCGGTGCGCCGTCGCCGCCACCTGCTTGGCGCCGAGTTCGGCGGTCAGCTGCGCCGCCACCGAATTGGACGACACCGCGAAAGCCTGGATGAGCGGAATCTGGCCCTGATATTCGCCTTCGAAATCCTGCGGCCGCCAGCCATGGATATCGACCGGCCCATCATTCATCATATCCTCGGGCGTGCGGCCATGCTCGAAGGCCGCCAGATAGACAAAGGGCTTGAAGGCGCTGCCCGGCTGGCGCACCGCATCGGTGGCGCGGTTGAAAGCCGAGGCATCGTAGGAAGCGCCGCCGACCATGGCGCGCACCGCCCCGTCCGGCGTCATCGCCACCAGCGCCGCCTGGGTGGCGCCGATGCGCGCGCCCTCGGCGGCCAGGCCATTGATTACCGCGCGCTCGGCGAGTTGCTGGGTCTCAAGGTCGAAGCTGGTCTCCACCACCACCGGCTCCCTGACGTCGCCGATATAGCCCTGCAGATGCGACACCACCCAGTCGGCGAAATAACCCGAATCCGGTGTACCCGACGCCTTCAGGATGCGCGGCCTGGTCGCTTCCGCCAACGCCCGTGTGGCGGGATCAATGAAGTCGGCCTCCCGCATCGCCTTCAGCACTTCGCGGGCACGGGCCAGGCTGGCATCGGGATCGGCGATGGGATTGTAACGGGCCGGCGCCTTGACACTGCCCGCCAGCATCGCCGCCTCGGTGAGGCTGAGTTCGCGGGCGCGCTTGCCGAAGAATTTCTCCGCCGCCGCCTCCACGCCATAGACCCCGGCGCCGAAATAGACGTGGTTGAGATAAAGCGTGAGAATCTGGTTTTTGGAATAACGGTATTCCAGATAGAGCGCGAGCCCGGCCTCCTGCAGCTTGCGGTCCAGGGTGCGGCCGGGACTGAGAAACAGATTCTTCGCCAGCTGCTGGGTGAGGGTCGAGCCGCCCTGCACCACATGGCCGGCCATGCTGTTCTCGACGGCGGCGCGCACCAGGCCGATGGGATCGATGCCGGGATGGTCGCGGAAGCGCCGGTCCTCGATGGCGATGAAGGCGTTGGGCACATAGTCCGGCAGGTCTTCGACCTGCACCATCTGGCCCTGGGTCAGGCCGCGCCGCGCCACCAGCCGGCCCCGGTCGTCCAGGATGGTGATGTCCTGCGAGGCATTGACCGGCAGCAGGTTGCTGACATCGGGCAGGTCCGAGAGGTAATGGGAAAAGACGATGGCGCCGAAGATGATGCCCCAACAGCCCAGCATCACCAGAATATAGGGCCAGGCGGCGCGGCGCCGGGGCGGCGGGACGTGATCCTCGTCCTCGTACGGCTCGTCAGGCTCTTCGTGCCGGTGTCTCGCCATGCGGCGGTTTTAGGCCCCGATGGTTAACGGGTATTAAACATTAGGCAGACAGGCGATAGCCGCCCTCTTCGGTCAGCAGAATCTGCGCTTTGCCGGGGTCCTGTTCGATCTTCTTGCGAAGGCGGTAGATGTGGGTTTCCAGGGTATGGGTGGCGACTGCCGGGCCATAGCCCCACACTTCGTGCAGCAGGGTCTCGCGCGGCACGGTGCCGGCGCTGGCATGGAGGAATTTGAGGATATTGGTTTCCTTTTCGGTGAGCCGGATCTTGCGCCCGTCCTGTTCCAGCAGCTTGGCGGAGGGATGGAACAGATAGGGGCCGATGCGCACCCCTTCATCGTCGGCGCGCTGGCCGACAAAGCCGTGCAGCCGCTGCAGCAGGGCCGAAAAGCGGAACGGCTTGACGATGCTGTCATCCGCCGCCGCCGGGGCGTCATTTTCGGCCAGCAGCAGGATCGGGCAGGCCAGGCCCCCGCCGCGCAACGCCTCCGCCAGGCCGCCGAGTTTCTGGTCGATGATGGCGAGCGCGAACAGCGTTCCGCGCGCCGCCGCCACGGCCTCTGCGGCGCTGCCGACCGCAGTGACTTGATAGGCGCCTTCGCGCTCCAGCTGCTCGACCAGCGAGGCGCGCAGCACGGCATCGGGATCGGCCAGAAGCAGGCGGATGGGCATGGCGCGAAAGCCTATCGCGAATTGCCCGCGGGCGGCAATTTATGCCGCCGCCACCGGGGCGCGCGGATGAAATCCCGGCAATGGCGCGGATTTTGCGCTGGCGCGGCCTTTGCTTGGGTCAGGCGATGACCGGCTATGATCCCTCGCAGAAGGTTGGCCACGGCACGCCGATTCCCTTTCCGGCCCCCGGCGCGGCCAAACCCTCTGCCCAGAAAGCGGAAAGCGGCGGCTTCTTCCATCATCTCTGGGACACGATCAATCCGTTTCAGCATCTGCCGGTCGTCAGCACCGTCTATCGCGCCGTGACCGGCGAGCATATCGGAACCATGGAACGCATCGCCGGCGACACGCTGTATGGCGGGCTGTGGGGCGCGGTGTCCTCGGTCGCCGACACCCTGTTCACGGCGGTGACCGGCAAGGATTTCGGCGACACCGTGCTGGCGCTGTTTACCGGCCCGGACAAGAAGACTGATCCATCGCCCAAGGCCGCCGATGGTGCGCAGCCAGCCCAGCCGGCCACCGTGCCGGACCCCAATGCCACGGCACTGTCGAACGCGATGCAAAGCAAGGGCGTCGACAGCGACCTGGCGCGGCGGGCGATGTATGCCTATCGCCGGTCCATGGCCCTTCCTGCTGCGGCGCTCGCCAATTGACGCTATAAGACGGGATGGACCTGAAAGTCTCTTCCGATGGTGACGGGACCTGGGTGGACTGGGGCGCCGGCCGCCGCCGCTGCGCGGTCGGTCCCGGCGGCATTGGCGTGAAGGGCGGGGAAGGCGACGGCATCACCCCGCGCGGCGCCTTTGCGGTGCGCCAGGTTTTCTACCGCGCCGACCGGCTTGCGAAACTGGATACGCTGCTGCCGCTGCGCATCATCGCTCCCGATGACGGCTGGTGCGACGCACCCGCGGACCCCAATTATAACCGGCTGGTCAAGCTGCCCTATCCCGCCAGCGCGGAGCATCTGTGGCGCGCTGACAATGTCTACGACCTTATCGCGGTGCTGGGCTTCAACGACAATCCGGTGGTGCCGGGCAAGGGCAGCGCCATCTTCCTGCATATCGCGCGGCCGGACTATTCGCCGACCGCAGGCTGTGTCGCGTTGCGCCGCGACGATGCCCTGGCCGCGCTTGCGCAGTTGCGTCCGGGCGAGAAGGTCGTGATCGGTTAGGCGCGCGCGCCGAAGATCGCGCTTCCCACCCGTACATGGGTGGCACCGAAACGCACCGCCAGTTCGAAATCGCCGCTCATGCCCATGCTGAGCCCGGGAAGATCGTATTCGCGCGCCAGCTTGAGCAGCAGCGCGAAATGCGGCGCGGCATCGTCATCTACGGGCGGGATGCACATCAGCCCCTCCAGCGGCAGCTTGAGGCCGCGGGCATGGGCGATCAGGGCCCCGGCCTCGCGGGGCGGCACGCCCGCTTTCTGCGGTTCCTCTCCGGTATTGACCTGGACGAACAGGCGCGGGCATCGCCCGCTTTTGTCGCGCTCCACGGCCAGCGCATCGGCCAGCCTGGGGCGATCCAGGGTCTGGATGACATCGAAAAGGGTGGCGGCCTCGCGCAGCTTGTTGGTCTGCAGCGGCCCGATCAGGTGCAATTCCAGATCGGGATATTCGCTTTTCAAGGCGGGAAATTTCGCCGCTGCTTCCTGCACCCGGTTCTCGCCGAAGCGGCGCTGGCCCGCCGCCAGCGCCTCACGGATGCCGGCCTCGGGCACCGTCTTGGAGACGGCGATGAGATGGGTGGCGGGCGCCGGCGCGATGGCGGCCTTCCGCGCCGCGTCGATGCGGGCCATGATGGCGGCGAGGTTCTCCGCGATGCTCATGCGCCCTGCTTTAACAAGACATGCGGCCCGTCTCAATGCGGCGATGCCTTTGGTGCTGTTCACCGATGACCGCGATGCCGACTGGGTCCGTGCCGCCCGCGCCCTGCCGCGCGGCGGCGTCGTCGTCATCCGCGCGCGGGATGCGAAGGCCCGCACCCGCCTGCTCGGGCAGTTGCGGCCGCTGGCGCATCTTCGCCTGTTGGTGGCGGACGATCCAGGACTGGCGAAGAAAGCTGATGGCCTGCACCTGCCGGAGGCACGGATGCGCGAAGCGCCGCACTGGCGGGCGCGGTATCCCCGCTGGATCATCACCACCGCTGCCCATTCGCTGGGCGCGCTGCTGATGGCGCGCGAGGTCGATGCGATTTTTCTCTCGCCGATATTCGCCACCGTCAGCCATCCGCGCGCCCGACCGCTCACCCCGGTCCGCGCCGCCTTCATCGCCGGAGCTTCGCAGGTTCCGGTTTATGCGCTTGGCGGCATCGATGCGCGCAACGCGGCGTTTCTGGCCCCGGCCTTCAGCGGTATCGCAGCGATCTCTAGTTTGTTGTGTGGAAGGTGAGATGCAGGAATCCGGCGTCCAGGGAAAGCCGCGCCGCGCCATTATAGAACACGCCTTGATCGCGGCCATAATTGAGATGCTGCCATCCCGCGCTGAGCTGGATGCCGGGGCTCAGCGCATAACCCAGTGACGCCTCCAGCCCGTTGAGCCCCAGCCGTGCGCCATTGGTGCCAAGGCTCGCCACCGAACCGGCGACGCCGTTGCCATATTCCAGCGCCGCGGACCAGGCGCCGTCCGTCACCCCGCCGCTGACATCCATCACCCGCGTCGTGGCGCGGTCATAGCTGCGATTGATGTCGAAGGCATAGGCATTGGACTGGCGGTAAGCTGTGCCCAGCGACAGAGTGATATCGTCATTGACCGGATAATCGGCGCGCAGCCCGGCGCCCAGATCGCCCACCCCCACCTGCCCCGGCAATTTGTGCTCGGCCCGGCTTTCCGCCGCCGCGGCATAGAGGCTGAGCGACACCGGGCCGATGTCGTCGGAATAACGCAGTGCCGCTTCCCAGATATCGGCCTGGCGCCCCGGCACGTCCGGTCCCGCATCCTCGAATGGCAGCAGCTTGCCTTCACTTGGAGTAAAAGACAGCGCCAGCTGCACTCCGAACAGCGCGGGACTGACATAAGTGAACTTGCCATAGTTGGACGACGCGCCCACCGCCGTGCGGAGGGTGAACATATCTGTGACCGCGCGGTGTGTTCCAGGATCGCGGAAGAATGTGGTCTGGGCATCATCCAGCGCGATCTGCGGATCGGCGCTGGGCCCGGCCAGCGCCAGGGCATAGCCGGCGCCATCGGTGAGGCCGATCTGCATCCGGCCCAGGCCGGTGCGCATCTCGCCATACAATTTCTCCACCGCATCGCCATTGTAGCGCCCTCGCGACAAGGGATCGGCCAGGGTGAAGGTGCCATCCAGCGACAGCGCCAGGCCGCTGTCATAGTCGCGCTTGAGCGTGGGCATCAGCTTGGCCACGCCGCTGGCATTGGCACTGTCTCCCGGCTGATCCACCCCGAACACGGCGCCGCCGGCCATCGCGTCCAGCCGCAATTCGGCGTTCCCCACGGGAAAGCTTGGTGGTGCCAGGGTCAGGTCGTCCGCCCGGGCAGGCGCAGCCGGGACGGCGAACGCCATCAGTCCCGCCGCCGCGATAATCTTACCGAACCGCAATCCCGGACACCCACCTTAAGTCCTTCCAGCATAAGCCGAACTGACCCATGCCGCGCAAGCCGTGCCGCCGTTGCGCGTTGGGCCCCCGGCCATTATAAGCGCTGCCTTGGCGAGACCCTTCGCCCATTAAGGAAAAGTCGTGAAGCCAATTCTGCCTGCCCTGTTCTGTACCCTGTTGCTGGCGGGCTGCGGCTCGTCCGACAACACCGCCCAGGTCGACATGAACAATGGCGCCATCACCAGCGGTTCCAGCCGCCTGACCCTGGGGGTCAATTCCTATCTCTGGCATGCCTCGCTGGACACCATGTCGTTCATGCCGCTGGTCTCGGCCGACCCGTTCGGGGGGGTCATCATCACCGACTGGTATGTCGCGCCCAGCGCCCCGGATGAGCGGCTGAAAGTGACGATCTATATTTCCGACCGCGCCCTGCGCGCCGACGGGCTGAAGGTGGTGGTGTTCCGCCAGACCCGCAACGGCCCCGCCTGGAGCGACGCCCAGCCCAGCCCCGATACCGCGCACAAGCTGGAGGATTCCATCCTCACCCGCGCCCGCGAACTCAGGCTCGCCACCCTGGGCCAGGGTTAGCCGGGCCGCACATGGCGCGTTACAACGCCAAGGAATCCGAGAAGCACTGGCAGGCGGAGTGGGAGCGGCGCGCCCTGTTCGCGGCCCCGGAACATTCCGACAAACCCAAATGCTATGTGCTGGAGATGTTCCCCTATCCGTCGGGGCGCATCCATATGGGCCATGTCCGCAACTACACGATGGGCGACGTCATCGCCCGCTTCCGCCGCGCCCAGGGCTTCGCCGTGCTGCATCCGATGGGCTGGGACGCCTTCGGCCTGCCGGCGGAGAATGCGGCGCGTGACGGCGGGGTCAATCCGCGCGACTGGACTTATGCCAATATCGACGCGATGCGCAGCGAGCTGAAGTCACTGGGCCTTGCCATCGACTGGTCCCGCGAATTCGCCACCTGCGATCCGGCCTATTACGCCCAGCAGCAGAAGCTGTTCCTGGCCTTCCACAAAGCGGGCCTGGTCTATCGCAGCGAGGCCGATGTCAACTGGGATCCGGTGGACATGACAGTGCTGGCCAATGAACAGGTGATCGACGGCCGCGGCTGGCGCTCCGGCGCGGTGGTGGAGCGGCGCAAGCTGAGCCAGTGGTTCTTCCGTATCACCGCCTTTTCGGAGGAATTGCTCAGCGCGCTGGATGGCCTCGAGCGCTGGCCGGAAAAAGTGCGGCTGATGCAGAAGAACTGGATCGGTCGCAGCGAAGGCCTGCGCTTCCAGTTCGCGCTGTCAGACGGTGGCAAGCTGGATGTGTTCACCACCCGGCCCGACACCTTGTTCGGCGCCAGTTTCGTGGCGCTGTCGCCCGACCATCCCCTGACCGAGAAACTGGCGAAGGATAATTCCAAGCTGGTCGATTTCATCGTCGAATGCCGCAAGACCGGCACCGCGGAAGCGGAGATCGAGAAGGCCGACAAGCTGGGATTCGACACCGGCCTCACCGCCGCCCATCCCTTCGATCCTTCGTGGAAGTTGCCGGTGCTGGTGGCCAATTTCGTGCTGATGGGCTATGGCACCGGCGCGATCTTCGGCTGTCCGGCGCATGACCAGCGCGACCTCGATTTCGCCCGCAAATACGGCCTCAAAGTGATTCCGGTGGTGGTGCCGGACGATGCCGATGCCAAGACCTTCGCGGTCGGCAACGAGGCCTATATCGGTCCCGGCCATCTCGCCAATTCGCGCTTCCTGGACGGCATGACGGTGGAAGCGGCCAAGGCCGAAGTCGCCAGGCGGCTGGAAGCGGCGGGCATCGGCCAGCGCACAGTGAATTACCGGCTGCGCGACTGGCTGGCCTCGCGCCAGCGCGCCTGGGGCTGTCCCATCCCGATGATCCATTGCGCCAAATGCGGCGTGGTGCCGGTGCCGGAAGCCGACCTGCCGGTGAAGCTGCCGGACGATCTGGATTTCACGGTGCATGGCAATCCGCTGGATGCTCACCCGACATTCACGAAAGTGAAATGCCCGACCTGTGGCGGCGATGCGCGGCGCGAGACCGACACACTCGACACCTTCGTGGATTCCTCCTGGTATTTCGCGCGGTTCACCGACCCTTTCGCCAAGGAGCCGATCCATCGCGCCGCGGTCGATTACTGGCTGCCGGTCGATCAGTATATCGGCGGCATCGAGCATGCGATCCTGCATCTGCTCTATTCGCGTTTCTTCACCCGCGCCATGCACCAGACCGGCTTTGTCGGGCTGGACGAACCTTTCGCCGGCCTGTTCACCCAGGGCATGGTGTTGCACGAGAGCTATCAGGACCGGGACGGCAACTGGCTTTATCCGGAGGAGATCGAGAAGCGCGCCGACGGTTCGGCTATCCGCAAGGGCACCGATCTTCCCGTCACGGTGAATCCCTCGATTCGCATGTCGAAGTCGAAAAGGAATGTCGTCGCGCCGATGGCGATGATCGAGGCCTATGGCGCCGATGCGATCCGCTGGTTCATGCTGTCGGATTCCCCGCCTGAGCGCGACGTGGACTGGTCGGAATCCGGCGTCGAAGGCTGCTGGCGGTTCGTCGGGCGCATCTGGCGCCTGGTCGAGGAAGCCAAGGATTTGCCGCCGCCCGGCACCGCCATCACGGCCACCGATACCGCCAGCAAATCGCTGCGCCAGGCCAGCCATCATGCCATCGCATCAGTGACCGAGCATCTGACCGCGCTGCGTTTCAACAGCGCCGTGGCCCAGCTTTATACCCTTGCCAACGCCATCCAGGACGCCCCTGATGCCGGCCCGGCGGCGCGGCGCGAGGCGCTGGAAACCCTGGTGCTGCTGGCCGCGCCGATGATGCCGCATCTTTCCGAAAGCTGCTGGCGGGCGCTGGGCCATGACAGGCTCGTTGCGCAAACCGAATGGCCGCGCCACGATCCCGCCCTGGTGGTGTCGGACAGCGTCACCATCGCGGTGCAGGTGGGTGGCAAGCGCCGCGGCGAAGTGACGGTGCCCAAGAGCGCCGACAATGCTACAGTCGAAAAGGAAGCCTTGGCGCTGGATGCCGTGATCCGCGCCCTGGAAGGCAAGACGCCAAAGAAGGTGATCGTGGTGCCCGGCCGCATTGTGAACATCGTGGTATGAAACGCGCGGCGGTCATCGTTGCGCTCTGCGCACTGCTTGCGGGCTGCGGCTTTCATCCCATGTATGGCGGCTCGCTGGCGCCGGAGCTTTCCGCGATCTATGTCGAGCCGATGGCCGAGCGCGAAGGCTATGAGTTGCGCAACGAGTTGATCGACCTGCTCGGCTCCGACGGCACCTTGGCGGGCAAGACCTATCGCCTGAAGATCACGTTGAAGGAAACCAACCAGGGCGTGGCGCTGCAGAACGATGCCACCATCACCCGCTACAATGACCGGCTGGTGGCGAGCTATGAGCTGAGCGACGCCAAGGGCACCACTCTGACCAGCGGCAGCCAGACCGGATTGTCGTCCTATAACGTGGCGTCCTCGCCCTATTCCACGCTTGCCGCGCAGCAGGATGCCGACAAGCGCGCCGCCCAGGACATGGCCGAGCGCATCCGCCTGGACCTGGGGGCCTGGTTCCGGCGCGGCAAAAAGTAAGCGCATGGAAGTCAAGACCGGCCAGGCAGACCGCTTCGTCACCGCGCCGCCCAAGAGCCTCACCGCGGCCCTGGTGTTCGGCCCCGATGCCGGGCTGGTGCAGGAGCGGGCAGAGAAATTGATGAAGACGGTGGTCGCCGACCTGAACGATGCGTTCAATGTCGCCGATCTCAGCGAGGCGGTGCTGCTGGCCGACAAGGCGCGGCTGTTCGACGAAGCCGCCGCGATCTCGATGATGGGCGGGCGGCGGGTGGTGCGGGTGCGCGGCGCCGGCAACGGGCTGGCGGACCTGTTCGAGGACTTTCTCGAAGACCATGCCGGCGACGCGCTGGTGGTGGTGGAGGCGGGCGACCTCGCCAAATCCGCGGCGCTGCGCAAGCTGTTCGAGGCCGACAAGACCGCCGCCGCCATCGCCTGCTATCCCGACAGCGCCCGCGACCTGCCGGATGTGATCCGGG
>Ga0265325_10002379_pt1 | contig 12710 bp, 4 predicted proteins | sample 41420metaG_FD_202090 | JGI IMG/M metagenome (GOLD analysis project Ga0265325, IMG submission 202090) | Rhizosphere microbial communities from Carex aquatilis grown in University of Washington, Seatle, WA, United States - 4-14-20 metaG | ecosystem: Host-associated > Plants > Roots > Rhizosphere >...
ATGTTCTTATACCAGAGCCAGTCCATCAACTGGTATGGCCAGCCCATGTCGGAGGCAAGGTCGATGTATTCCTTGTCCGCCCGCGTGGTGCCCCGGGCGAGCACAGCGGTATGGCTGGGGTCGTGATCATACGGGTTCGTTCCCGTCCACCAGGGATCCCACGCACAGGCGCCCGCTTTGACCCATGAAGTATCCTGCAATCGGCTCGGCGTCGCTAGTGTGGCGACCAGTTCGGAGCCGGCGAGAGCTGCCGCGGTGCGTCCATACATCAACACCCGCCACGGACTGACACGGGGCGCCGACGACACCACCAGCCCTCGCCCGTCCGCGCGTGGATCGAGCGTTACCTTTACGGCGGTTGTGCCAGTGCCGGTGATGGACATACCCGACCAGTCGAGCAAATCGGACTCGGCAACGGCAAGATAGCCTGCCGGGGTTTCCACGAGCAGCGGGAGTATGCTCCGGAAGGGCTGCCCGGGCTTTCCGGAGGGGATGGCGCTGATTCGCGATTCCCCATAACGTGCTTCCGTCGACGGAGATTCTCCGCCGGCCCAGCAGCGATAGTCGTCCGCGAAGCGGAATTCTGTAAGCTCATTTGTCAGGACGAAACGCCCGGCTACAGTGTTTTCGGGGATCTCATAACGAAACGCGACCCCGTCGTCGTATGCCCGAACGATCAGGCCGAACGTACGGCGCGGTTTGCCAGGCACTTCCAGCGTGAGATGCATTTCCCGCCAGTGATCGCGAAGCAGCTTGTTGCTGCCGAACTGGTTCTCCCACTGCCCATCGTGCGCGGCACTCACGGCCTTCTTGATCACCGCTTCAGGGCCCAACTTCACGCCGCCCTCGAATTCCAGACCCAGCGGCGACTTTGTCAAAACGGTCTTGCCCTGGGCCTCAACGCGAAACGCCAGACCGTGATCGTCTGAGACGACAATCGCCAGCCCACCGCCCGGTGAAACAAGTTTCTGTTCAGCCGCCTGTGCCGCGATGGTTGTCAGCGCGAGCCCCAGCGTCGACCAGAAAGCGGCATTCCATATTCCGTTTAGCATAATGTCAGTCGATCCTCGTCCATGCGGAGGACTCGGTCAGAATCCTCATGAGCGGCGAATCTCGCAGTAGACCGTGTAGGCCTGATCCGTGATGGTGTTCAATGGCACGAAGCGGAGATTGTTGCCCTGGCCCACGCTGCGATAACCGCCCAGCCAGCTTCCCCACTCGCGTTCGTTGTCGGCCACCAGAAGTGTTTCCGGCTTTCCGGCATCTCCTGCTAGCGTAACCGCGCCGTCGGTCAACGCGGCCAGGAGCACCGGCCCGTCCAGGAAAGCCACTGTGTCCGGGCGGTCGGGAAGCGGACTGGCCGTGAGTCCTTTCGGGAAAACGAGGCGCACCTGATCGTGTCCCCAGACGCGCCTCACCGAAATGAAGCCGGAAGACGATCCTTCCATCGATTGCTCCTGCCCGTTGATGTGCACGCTCGCCTGCGAGCGGAGCCACGTCGGAATCCGCAGCCGGAGCGCGAATTCGGCCGGCTGGTCGGCATCGATGCGGATCTCGATCGCCCAGTGGTTCGGCCGGCTGTCGGGGTCCCGCTCGAGGTCCACGCGATGATCGTCGGCCTCGCGGAGCATGGTCTGGGAGATGCGGACCGGCGTCCCACCAGAGGCCCACGAGACTTCCGAAGGAATGTACTGGGCGATCACGATGTCACCGCCGTCGGCGTAATAGATATAGCGATCATGGCGGCTCTGGGCCTGCACCAGGGAGCCGTGGCAGCACCAGAAATCGTCGGTGGGTGTGCCCCAGGTCTTCTTCGATCCGGGGGCCAGCGGGAGAAAGTATGTGACCATTCCGGTCTGCGGATGCTGCTGCGCCAGAATCCCGTTGTGCACGTTGCGTTCGATGTAATCGGCGTACTGCGCGTCCCCGGTCCAGCGGAAAAGGTAGTCCGCCAGTCGAATCATGTTGTAAACGACGCAGTGCTCCTGATTCTTATCGCTCAGGCGCGCGGAGAGTTGTTCGGGCGGAGTCCAGATTTCGCCGCTGGTCTGGCCGCCGGTCGCGAAGGCGCCGCGCGTGGTCACCGCGCATTTCCAGTAGGCCAGAGCCGCGTCGCGCCACTTCGATTCGCCGGTCACCTCATAGGCGCGCGCAACGCCCTGCGCCTCTGGAATTGTTGTGTTCGCGTGCTTGTTGGTAAGGGCATCTTCGCCGCGCAGCAGGCGCTCGAAAAGCCGCGGCCGGTAGTAGCGATCCAACAGTTCGCGGTACATGCTCTTGCCGGTGGCGCCGTACAGATTGGCCCAGACCTCCAGCATGCCGCCGGTTTCAGTGTCCAGAATGTCGTTGAACTGCTCGCGCGAGAAGCGCCCGCTCCACTCATGGAACCAGGGCGCGAAATTCTCGGCGATTGCCAGGGCCTGCTTGTTTCCCGCCACGGTGGCGGCGTCGACAAGCCCCATGAAGGTCTTGTGAATGGTGTAGTGTGGGGCCCACACGGGTTTCTTCTGGGCAACCCAGTTTAGGTACTTTTCCGGAATCGAGGCCGCCCAGCGGCCGCCATTTTCCTTCTGAACGCGAGCAAGCTCAGAGACGACGCGCGCGAGCTTGCCGTCGATCTCGGTGTCCGACGTGGACGCCGCAAGATAAGCCGCCGCGGACAACCAGTGGCCGAGGAAATGCCCGCGCAACTCGCAGGTAGGCGACTCCCATCCCCAGTGCATGTCCTCTCCGCGTTCGCGCGCGTTCTTCGAAGTCATGCGGAGAACCGGGTTCCAGAGACCGGCTTCCAGGTAGAAGTTCTGCAGCAGGTTCTCGTCTTTCAGGCTCGCCACGTACTCCCGATTCAGCCGGGCACGGTCCAGAAACACGCTGGGCAGGAGTTTCACTTTTCCAATCGCGAGGGGCTGCAGGCCAGAGGAAACGCCCGAGGCGCTTGTCGCTCGTGGCCGAAAATCGATAACTGATGCGGTAACTGGCAGCGATGCAAGAAAGGCCCGGCGGGAGGTCATATGTGTGCAGACTATCACAGGCCGAACCCATTAGGTTCAGGGTTCGGCTGCGTGGAAATCGTGATGCGCGATGCACCGACTGAACTGCGACGGTAACGCAGGGACAATAAGAAACCCGCCCACGATCAAAATCATCGTGAGCGGGTTTTGTTCATTAAACGGTCAGGTCGGTTAGAAGATCAGCTTGGCGGCAAGCTGCAACTGGCGCGGATCCCACGCGGAGGTGGGAACTCCAAACTGCCCCTTGTTGGAGAAGTCTGTTCCGACTCCGTTGAACTGCGTGTGATTGAACGTGTTGAACGATTCAAAGCGGAGCTCAAAGCGGCTGCCTCTGACCTCGCTGATCAGGAAGCTCTTGAATAACGAGACGTTCCAGTTGTTACGGCCAGGTCCGCGGATTTCGCCTTTTTCGAGCGAGCCCCACGCACCGGATGCCGGCTGGCTGAAGCCTCCCGTTGTGAACCAACGTTCGGCCGTTTGCAGATAGCTCACCGAACCGTTGTAGTCCGGACGGTTGGTGGAGTTCGGCAGGCCGTTCGAACCGTAGGCGCCACCCAGAGTGATCTGGAGCGGGAAGCCCGACTGGATGGTCCAGAGGCCCGCGAGTTCCCATCCGCCAATGACGGTCTTGGCGAACCGATTCCCGCTGTTCCGGAAGATCGGGAGGTCATAGACGAAGCTCATCACGCCGATGTTCCGGGCGTCCACCTGGGAGGGACCCCAGTCGTAGGAGAGGTCATAAGGATTGAACGCGTTGGTGTTGTCGCCGCCGAAGCTCTCGGCCGGATCCATCGCCTTCGAGAAGGTGTAGGAGGCCTGGAGGGTGAGGTCCTTGCCCATCTGCGACCGGAAGCTGGTCTGGAGACCGTTGTAGTGTGCGTTCTCGGAATTCTCACCCTCTCTGATGGAACCGAAACCACGATACGGAGCGACGGTGTTGATGTTGACTTTTCCCGTAGCGATGCTCGCCAGAAGGGAAGGGTCGTCTGCTGGCAGGTTGATCTCGCGATAAACGAACTGGTGACGGCTTTGGTTGCCCACGTAGGAGACGTTGAGCACGCTGGAGCTACCGAACTGGTGTTCCACGCCGACGCTGAACTGCGCCGTCATCGGGTTGCTGTAGTTGCTCTCGGAGAGCGAGGTAATTCCGTTGATGGTGATCGGCGCAGTGTAGACCTGGCCGGTCGCGAGACTCGCGTTCGGGTTGTCGATGGAAACGCCGTTGTTGTTGACAGCCGCACCGAACGGAGAGTTGGTGCCCGAGTTGTACATATCGTTGCCCTGGATGCGCTCGTACATGATGCCGAAGCCACCGCGGAGCACGGTACTTCCCTTGCCCGTCAGGTCATAGGCAAAGCCAAGACGCGGACCGAAAGCGAGCCAGTGATCGGAGACCATGCCATTCGGATTCCCGTTCACGCCGGTCTGGCCGATGCCGTTCGTGTAGAACGTAAAGGCACTGAGAGCCGCGAGGGGGCTCTTCCCGAGGCCCGGGCTGCTGGGATCGATAGCGCCGCCGCCTGGCAGCAGAATCGCGGCGTCGGCCGGATTGTACTGGCTCGGGTAGAAGTTCGACATGCGGTGATTGGCTTCGTAGGTATGCGGAATGCCATCCCAGCGCAGGCCGAGGTTCAGGGTAAGGCGGTTGTTCACGCGCCAGTTGTCCTGGAAATACGCGGCGTAGGAAATGGCCACCCAATCGCCCTTGTCCTGAAGCGCCAACTCGCTGTAGCCGCTGGCATAACCCACCAGGAAGTCGGCAAGCGGCGACCCGGTGTAGGAACCGTTGAAGCTGAATGCACCCTGGGTGTCGCCGAAAAGGTCCTGGATTTTCGCGTACTTCGCCCAGCTTCCGCCAAGCTTCATCTGGTGCGCGCCCTTGGTCCAGGATACGTCTTCACGGAACTGGATGTCGTCGGCTTTGTTCGTCCACGGGAAGCTGGTGACATCGTAGTTCCCCAGACCCGAAATGTTGATGCCAGGCAGGCGGTCTCCGTTGTTCCCCGAAAACACTTCGGGGATGCTGGAGCGAATCGGAGCGGTGATCAGGCCGGTCGGCGTGATGTTGATCTTGTTGCCGTCCGCATTGAGCGCCGTCTCGCTCAACAACGTCGGGCTGATCGAGTAGGTCCCGTGGATCACGTAGGTGTAGGAGGGGTTCGCGAAGGTGTTGCCAACCGTGGGCACGTTCACGCCGCTCCACATGGGAGGACCATAGGACTGGCCGGCCTGCTCATGCACGTAGTGGCCAAAGACCCAGAACTTGTCGGAGAACTGGTGGTCGATACGAACCAGCTCTTCACGCACGTTGGTGGGCAGCGTGCTGCCGCCAAGAAACGCAGAACCGCTGTTAGGCGCCGGGAAAATGCCGGCGGCAAGCAGGCCCTGAGCGTTTGCGTTCAGCAATGAGGTAGGAACCGAAGAGAAGCTGTCGCCGGGGTGCAGACCAACAGCGGCCCACTTGGCCAACTCAGTCGCGTTAATGGAGGATGCGCTCGGAACCGTCCCGGAGACGCCCACCCCACCATACTGGCTGGGATTCGGCACAGTGGTGTTCACGCTGCCCGTCTGAATCATCTTTCTCCATTCCTCGTTAAAGAAGAAGAAAGTCTTGTTGCGATCCTTGTTGTAAAGCTTCCCGAAGGTCACCGGACCGCCGACATTGACGCCGTAGGTATTCAGGCGGAGTTCGTTCACCGGCTGGCCCGATTTGTTGCGGAAGAAGTCGTTCGCGTCGAAGGCTTCGTTGCGCACGAACTCCCACGCGGAAGCGTGAAAGTCCTTGGTGCCGGACTTAAACACCATGGTAATGGTACCCGCGGAGGACAGGCCGTAATCCGCGCTGTAGTTCGAGGTCATCACGCGGAACTCGCCAATCGCGTCGATGGACGGGGCGATATTGCTGCCGCCCGCGCCGCCGCGGTCAGACTGTTCCGCGCCGTCCGCCATCCACAGGTTATGGTTCTGGCGCTGGCCGTTGAAGGAAATGCTGGAGTTGGCGCCACCGGAGGTCGGCGCCTGGAATCCGGGGGTGTCGTTGGATGTGCCGGGCGTCAGCAGAGCCAGAGAAACCAGACTGCGTCCGTTGGTGGCAATCTGGGACACTTCCTGACTGGTGATAACGTTGCTGACCTCACCCGAATCCGACTTCACGGCGATGGCGTTGGCTTCCACCCGAATGCTGTCGGTTGTGGCGCCAATCTCGAGCGTGAAATCCACGCGCGTGCGGTCGCCAACCTGTAACAGGAGGTCGGTTCGTTCCGACACCTTGAAACCGGGAGCTTCCACTTTGACGGTGTAGTGACCGATATGGGCGTCCGGCACCGCGTACTGGCCAGCATCGTTGCTGGTCAGGTGGCGAACCAGGCCTGTTTCGGTGTTTGTAATAGAGATCTGTACGCCGGGAACAGCGGCCCCCGATGGGTCCGTTATGGTACCGACGATTGCTGCCTCCTGCGCTGACGCCACCGTGGCGAAAGCGAGGACGACCAAGCAGAGAATTAGAAAGCGAGACATCTTGACATGCTTCACGATAATCTCCCTGAGCTTTTTAATTGAACCCCGTGAATACAACTCCCCCGATCAGCAAGAAAAAGACGTAGCGCGGGGAACTGTGTAGAGTATGTGCCGCGCCCTCAATGTGGTCAACAGATAAACCGTTTAAAATGAAACGGTTGCATCAATGCAAGCGCATGCAAACAATGACTTTTTCTCATGTGCGCTGAAATGTTCGGCGTCGATAGCTGGAAAACATCACAAGCGGACGTTACTACCCGAGCTCATTCAGCAACACGCTGCGTGGCAGGGATTCTCAAGGCGGCCACCCGGTCTCACCCACACGGCAGTGGGAATCGGACGCGAGGTCCATACAGTTAAGTCAGCGTTGACTTGCACGGCCCGTTGCATACAGTATTGAAGGGATGGCAGCCCAGCCGAATGACCTTATGCCGCCGGTCGCAGAATGCCGCAAGGAGTTGCGTGCGATCCTGTCCTCACGCGTGTTTCGCCACGCGGAGAACCTCTCCCGGCTGCTTAAGTATGTTTGCGATAAGACGTTATTAGGAGAAGCCGAGACCGTCACCGAATTCGCCATTGGCGTAGACGTGTTCGCCAAGCCGCGCGCTTTCCGAGAAAACCGGGATTCCAGCGTCCGAGTCGACGTGCATCGTTTGAGGAAGCGCCTTGAACTCTATTACAGTGGCGAAGGCGCCAGCCATGCCCTCAGAATCGTCATTCCTCTGGGGAGCTACGTGCCCAATTTCCAGATAAGCGAAGGTTACCTGGCCACGGCGCCATCGGAGGAGCCGCAGAGCGGTGATTCAGTTTTGCTGAGTCCACCGGTCACTAATGGTGAGGGGGCAGAGGTTCCGCCAGCGGAGGCGTCCACCGACGCAGAAGCTTCCATCCTTCCCTGGCAGGATTCTGTTAAAAAGCCTGCTTGGTCCGGTTTCGTCCTCGGAGCAATGGCCGCATGTTTGGTCCTCGTCGCGGCGGTTGTAATCTGGATGGTCCGAGAACATCCCAGAGCAGCGCCGCAGGCCGACGCTCCTGTCGACGCCTTCCCGCCAGCGCCAGCGATGAACAAGGAAGTTCATATTCTGGCTGGGTATTCGGGCAAGGAGTGGAGAGATGCCGCTGGCCGCCTGTGGCAACCGGACCGATATTTCAAGGGGGGAGTGTCGCGCTCCGTGCCCCGAAACTTGTCATCGGCGCCACCTAGCCGGCGGCTGGTTGAGAACATGCGCGAAGCGGTTCCGGGCGAGGCCGAAGACGGGCCGGGGTTTTCCTACGATATACCGCTCCAGCCTGGAGTCTATGAACTCTACCTCTATTTCGCGGACCCGCTGATGAACAAACCGCCTCAAAGCGAAGGCGATGACAACCAGAACGTGCGCCGTTTTGCGGTAACCGCCAATGGACGCCCGTTGCTACCGCAGTTTGACGCGGTGGCCGATGCAGGGAACTCCGATGTTGACGTCCGCGCTTTCAAGGACATTTCCCCTGCATCCGATGGGAGAGTCCATCTGAGCTTTCTTCCCCCGCAGCAACATCCCTTCGTCAACGCAATTGAACTCGTGCCATCCCGCCCCGGCCATGCGAACCCCGTCCGCATCGCCGCGCGGCGGATTTCCTACACCGATCCCCTGGGAAAGACGTGGGAGCCGGACAATTATTTCATACGTGGGAGGCTGACTCAGCATGCGGGAGCCGCTGCAACCTCCGACCTTCCCGAACTGTTTAACTCAGAGCGTTACGGAAATTTTACCTACTCGATACCCCGACCAGCCGGATCCTATGCGCTTACTCTCTACTTTGCCGAGACGTTCTTTGATCCGCTGGCAGCCTCGCTCCTCTGTCGTGGACCGGGATGCCGAGTGTTTGATGTGAGCTGCAACGGGACCACGCTGTTGCGCGATTTCGACATCTACCAGGACGGCGGCGGCGCTTTTCGACCGGTGGTGCGACGATTCACGGGTCTTCAACCGAATGGGCAGGGCAAGCTGATGATCTCGTTCTCACCATCGGTGAATTACGCGGAAGTTCGAGCACTCGAGGTGGTTGACGAGACGCCATAGCTGTCGACCTTCGGCGACATCCTCAGTTGGGTTTGAGAACGGCGATTCGGCTACCAGAAATGCGCAATGACGATACTCGGTGGGCCAGGCGTCTCACCGGTTATCTTCGTGTGCAACAGCACTTGCAGGTTCTTCTTCGGCCAGTCATTTGGAGCCTTCGCCGCAAGAGCGGCCAACAGCTGCGGAGACGTGAGGAATTCGCCCGCCGCCCGGGTTCCATACTGCGTGATTCCCGCTGCCGCGATTAGAAGCTCGCCCGTGTTGGAGTCGAAGACGCGTGAAACGATGGCATAGTCCTCCGACGTGCGGCCGTCGGGCGCAAGGTTGGGCAATACGTACAAACGGTTATCCGAGCGGTCGCGAATCGTCGGGTGTTTGTCGAAGACGAACCGTAGATCTTTCGTCGTCTGCATCGTCCACCCATTGTCGAAGGCGCCGATCAGAATCGACGGCTGGTACCTCAGGTCGCTGAAGCTGAGATCCGCCCCGTAGCGCATTTGATAGAGTTTTCCGTTCCTTGTAAAGAGCGACGTGAGCAATACGCTGGCGTACGCGTCCCCGATCGTCATGTACTGATCGAGAACGGGTACGAGCTTGTGCGCGGAACTGGTCAGGTCGGGAGATCGAAAAATCGGCGTGGTGGCGTTGTAGATAAGAATCGGCTTGGGATTGTTCAATGCGGGCGCCCAAAACTGATCCATCGCGGAAGGCGTCTGGGACGGAGTGGATCGGAACTCGCTGGTCAGCAGTGCACTCGCGGCGAGCACCAGGACGGCGGCCGGAACCCATAGCCACTGAAACCTGCGCGGACGCGGCGTAGGTGGCGCCGGCGGCGCGCTCTCCTCGGCCTTCCACTGGAAAACAGCCTTGTAGGAGCCGGACGGGATGTCGATCCGAACGGAGCTGTCGGTACGGTTATGGTAGTATTGCGCCAGCCGCTTCCGCACCTCGGCCGCCCGCACCCTAACTACGGGGTCGTCGCCAGGTTCGAAATCGGGGCCGCGGCCGAATACGGCGGTGCCAATTGCCCGTTCGCGCAGCCGATCGTTCTTTCCTGCGAGAGTATGCTCAACCACATACGTCAGAAGGCTTTGGCACTGCCTCGTGGTCCGGAACGGCGCACTCTCAAGAACCCGACGGAGGGCTTCCCTGATCAGGACACCGTCGGCCTCGGATATTACCTCCGGAGTCGAGTCGGGGCCTGTTACAGAACGTTCCACCAGTCCTCCCCAGGTACTTTACTCCCTGTATGTAACCTTCGCAACCCATAGAACACGCTCACTCAACCACCAGGAAGGAGTAAAGAGCCTTGCGGAAAATTTCAGTCAACGATTACTTTATCATTGACGAGAGGCAGTCTGCACGTCCAACCTAATGCCGTCTCGAATGAAAAGGGGAAAGTCTCATGTTGCCAAAGTGTACGCCACGAGGCGGCTTGGCCTTTGCTGTCGGCCTGGTAGCCGCTCTCGTGATTTTCCATTCGTCCGCTAACGCTCAAACACAGGCGTTCAGCGCTTCCCTGGGCGGTGATGTCCACGATAGTTCGGGAGCGGCGGTTCCCGGGGCCACCGTCACCATGGCGAGCCCGGAAAAGGGCATCACCCGAACCTACACAACCGACGCGGAGGGGCGATATTCATTCGCCTTGTTGCCTCCGGCAACCTACACGCTAACTGTCGAAGCCAACGGGTTTTCGTCGTACAAGCAGACAGGGATTGTGCTCGAGGCAGGCCAATCCTCAAGTCAGGAAATCGGCTTGCAAGTGGGAGCGATACAGAGCGAGGTCACGGTCACTGGTGTGGGGGCCATCCTCGCTGCCGACAATGCGAACGTTTCTTCGGACTTGAACGAGCAACAGATCGACCAGCTTCCTGTGGATTTCCGCAGCGCTTTTGGTCTGGTGCTGACGAACTCGTCAGTGAACAACTCCCAGCAGTTTCAGGTGCTCAATGGGGGCGGACAGTCCGGGACCGCCGATCAGGATATTTCCTTTCTCAACTTCGGCGGCGGCTACTTTGGAACCAGCGCGTACCTGCTCGACGGCCACTGGGACACCGCCGGGGATTGGGGTGGCGTCATTTATGTGCCATCCATGGAAGCGGTTGCGGAGGCAAGGATTCAGACCAACTCCTTCACCTCGGAGTACGGCTGGAGTACCGGCAACGTGTACAACGTAATCACCAAATCCGGCACCAGCAGCTTTCACGGGGACGCGTTCGAGTTTCTTCGCAATTCCGATCTCGATGCCAACTACTTCTTCAATAACGCTCACGGCATCGACAGGACACCGTTCCGGCGCAACCAGTTCGGCATCGCGGGCGGCGGGCCAGTGTACATCCCCGGCTTGTACAAGCAGCGCAACAAGACCTTCTTCTTCGCGTATTACGAAGGATTGCGCCAGGGCACGCCGAGCCCAGTTACCCTCACCATGCCGACAGCCGCCGAGAAAGGTGGAGATTTCTCCGGCATCTCGCAGATCATATACAACCCCTTCAGCACGGTGGCGACCGCCGACGGATTCTCCCGGACTCCGTTTCCTGGGAATAAGATCCCGTCAAACCTGATCAGCACGGTTGCGGCCAAGCTAGTCGCGTTCTATCCCAGCCCGACGACCGGCGGGCTGACAAACAACTTCTCGGCCTCAGCCAGTGCCGCCTCGACTTCCGATGAGTACGGCATCCGGCTCGACCATAACTTCACCGACAACCTGCGCATGTTCGTTCGTTGGTCGAATAAGGACGAGTCGAAGGTGGAAGAGGCGGATTATTATGGCAACGATCCGGGCGGACCGGGATCGATGAACCCCAACAACCGGCTGGATGGCGCTGCCGGCGCAACATGGGTGCTCAATCCAACCACGGTTTTCAGTTTTAACGCCGGCTACAATCATTGGTTTGAAGGCAACGTAATGGAGGGCTACCCGTTTGATTTCACCCAACTCGGGCTGCCTTCCTGGATCAATGCCACCTCGAACCAGTTCCCGGTTGTGGGGGTGAGCGGCTACGCTCCTCTGGGTCCGCAAAACGGAGCCGGACAGGGCGGCTTCCCTCGCAACGATTTGACCTGGTCAGCCGACGTCAGCAAGATCCACGGCTCCCACTCCTTCTCGATGGGCTTCATGGAAGTAGTGAGCCAGACTGGCGGTGGGCGCATCTATCCCACGACGTTCAACTTTGGCAACATCTCGACTGCGGGACCGAACCCCGAGACCGCAGATCCGACCACTACCGGCAACTCCCTCGCCTCGCTCCTGCTCGGAGTTGGGACGAACGGGTCCACCGGCGTGTCCTTTAAGCCGTTCACCTCCAAGCACTACTACGGGACCCATTTCCAGGACGACTGGAAAGTCAGCCGTAAGCTCACGCTGAATCTTGGGATCCGCTGGGAATACCAAACCGCGCCTACCGAACGCTACAACCAGCAGAACTATTTCGACCTCAACGCCGTTAATCCGATCAGCACGGCGCTCGGATCGACGGTTAAAGGCACGGTGGTTTACAACGGCGTCGGCGGCACCGGAAGCGGACTTTATAATCCGACCTGGAAAGACTTCGCGCCGCGGCTCGGGCTCGCCTACCAAGCGACGGACAAGTTGGTTGTCAGAGGCGGATTCGGCCTCTACTACGTGCCTTCGTTCTTTGGGCAGGGAGCGGGCCAGGGTTATGGGCAGAGCACGCCGTGGGTAACCACAACATCCGACGGTTACACGCCGCTGAACACCCTCGACAATCCGTTTCCCAACGGCGCGCTTCCGCAAACCGGCAACAGCACGGGCGCTATGACCAACGTTGGATACGGCACGAGCGGTTCGCAGCTCAACCGTCCTGACCCGTACATGGAGCAGTGGATGGTCGGAATCCAGTATGCCCTGACCAAGAACGACCTGATTGATGCCAGCTACGTCGGGAACCATGGCGTGAAGCTGGCTCAGGGTGGCCTGAACTTCGATCAGTTGCCGACAGCGGACCTTTCGCTTGGGAACCAGTTGCTCCAGCAGGTTGCCAACCCGTTTTACGGCAAGATCGCCAACAGCGGCTGCGGCCTTTCCAGTCCGACGATCGCGTATGGGCAGTTGCTGCTTCCCTATCCGGAATTCTGCAGCGTCAGCATAGCGCAGCCGCTG
>Ga0265325_10002382_pt1 | contig 12701 bp, 9 predicted proteins | sample 41420metaG_FD_202090 | JGI IMG/M metagenome (GOLD analysis project Ga0265325, IMG submission 202090) | Rhizosphere microbial communities from Carex aquatilis grown in University of Washington, Seatle, WA, United States - 4-14-20 metaG | ecosystem: Host-associated > Plants > Roots > Rhizosphere >...
TCCTGTGGCTGATGCTGCCGATCTTCGTGATCATCGCGTTCGGCTTCAACAACACCAAGGGAAAGTTCAACTACACCTGGCAAGGCTTCACCCTGCACTGGTACCGCCACCTGTTCGACATCCCCGACCTCACCAACGCGCTGATCAACTCGCTCACGATCGCGGCGATCGTCACGGTGATCTCCGGCATCCTTGGCACCGGGATGGGATTCGCGCTCGGCCGGTGGAAGTTCCGCGGCACCGTGATCACCGAGCTGACCCTGTTCGCCAACATCGCGGCGCCCGAGATCACGCTCGCGACCGCCTTGCTGTCGCTGTTCATCACCGCCAACGTCGCCCGCGGCTACTGGACGATCGTCATCGCGCAGGTGATGTTCGACATTGCCTACGTCGCAGTGACGGTGCGCGCCCGGATGGCGGGGTACGACGTCCATCTCGAGGAGGCCGCGCGCGACCTCGGCGCCGGACCGCTGACCACCTTCCGGCTGGTGACGTTGCCGCTGTTGCTGCCGGGCATCGTCGCCGGCTGCCTGCTCGCGTTCGCGCTGTCGATCGACGACTTCGTGATCACACAGTTCAACGCCGGCCAGACGCTGACCTTCCCGCTGTGGGTGTTCGGCGCCACCCGGTTGGGCGTGCCACCACAGGTCAACGTCATGGGTACCTTGATCTTCGTGGGCGGCGTGCTGATTGCGATCTCGAGCGTCCTGCTGTCGCGCCGGCGGACCTAGCAGAGATGGTCAGCTACTGGCTCGATCGCGACCGAGACGCGGCGGCGCCGCACCGGTCGGCACTGAAGGGCGACCAACATGCCGACATCGCCATCATCGGCGGCGGTTTCACCGGGTTGTGGACCGCGATCGAGCTGCTCGAGCGAGCGCAGCCGCTGCGGGTGGTGATCTGCGAGGCCGACGTCGTGGGGTACGGCGCCTCAGGACGCAACGGCGGCTTTCTCGACCCGTCGCTCACGCACGGCCTGCTGAACGGGATCCGGCACTTCCCCGACGAGATCGCGCATCTCGACGTGCTCGGGGTCGAGAACTACGGCCGGATGTGCAAGGCGTTCGACAACTACGGGATCGATGCCGACTTCGAACCGGTCGGCAACATCGAGGTGGCGACCCGGGCGCACCAGCTGCCGGATCTGGCCGAGTGGGCCGAGACCGAGCAGCACTACGGGCATCGGGCCGAGGTGCTCGACCAGGCCCAGGCCAGGGCGCGGCTGAACTCGCCGGCCGTGCTCGGCGGGATCCGCCGACCGGATGCCGGCGGCGTGCTCGACCCGGTCAAGCTCTGCCACGGGCTGGCCGCGGCCGCTGAAGGGCTCGGCGCGGTGATCCACGAGGGCACCCCGGTCACGGCGATCGAGCGGGCCGGGTCGGGGGTCCGGTTGCGCACCGCGAACGGCACGTTGCGCTGCGAGCAAGCCGTGCTCGCCACCAACGCCTACAGCGGCCGGGTGCTGCGCCGGACCCGCCGGCATTTCGTGCCGGTCTACGACTACGTCCTGGTCTCCGACCCGCTCACCGACGACCAGCTTGCCTCGATCGGCTGGTCCGGTCGCGAAGGGATGTCGGACTCCGGCCACCAGTTCCACTACTTCCGGCTGACCGCGGACGACCGGATCCTGTGGGGTGGCTACGACGCGGTGTATTACCCGGGCGGGCGGGTCGGCCCGCGCTACGACGACCGGCCGGCGACGTACGCGACCCTCGAGCGCAACTTCGCGGCGATGTTCCCGCAGCTGGCCGAGCTGACGTTCCCCTACCGATGGGGCGGCCCGATCGCGACCACGAGCCGGTTCACCCCGGTGTTCGGGACCGCGATGGGCGGCCGGATCGGCTATGCGCTCGGCTACACCGGCCTCGGCGTCGCCACGACCTGCTTCGCGGCCCGGATCCTCGCCGACATGCTGTTCGACCCCGGCTCGGACCTGTTGCAGCTGGACTACGTGCGCCGCGCCCCGTTCCCGTTCCCGCCCGAGCCGCTGCGGTCCGCGGTGGTCGCGGTGACCCGTCGCGAGATCGCCCGCTCCGACGAGCGCGAGGGCCGGCGCGGGCTGTGGCTGCGGATGCTCGACCGGTTCGGGATCGGCTTCGACTCGTGAAAGCGAGCCGATAGTGGCGACCTTCCTGTTCTTTCCCGAGGCGGCGTTCGGTCCCACCAACAACTGCGTCGGGATCGGCAACGTCCTCCAACAGCGCGGGCACCGGGTCGTGTTCGTGGTGGAGGAGTCTTTCGCGGGCACGCTGGCGGCGCGCGGCTTCGAGGAGCGGCTGGTCCAGCTGGCGCCGCCGCCCGAGGCGCCGCAGGCGCCGGGACAGTTCTGGAAGGACTTCGTCCGCGACACCTCGCCGATCTTCCGACGGCCGACGATCGAGGCGCTCGCCGGGTTCGTGCAGCCCACCTTCCAGGCACTCTGCGACGGCGCGAGGTACGTCGACCAGCGGCTCGCCGAGGTGCTCGACGAGGTCGACCCGGACGTCGTGATCGAGGACAACGTGGTGTCGTTCCCGGCCATCCTGGCGCGCCGCAAGCCCTGGGTGCGGATCATGTCGTGCAACCCGCTCGAGCTGCCCGACCCGGGTCTCCCGCCGGTCTTCTCGGGCTACCCGACCGACGACCGCAGCGACTGGGCCGGGTTCCGCGCCGAAGCCGAGCGGGTGCTCGGCCCGCTGCACGCCGAGTTCAACCAGGCCTGCCTCGACCTCGGCGCACCCGGGCTGCCGCCCGGAGAGTTCATCCACTCCTCGACCTGGCTCAACCTCGGGCTATGTCCCGAGGAACTCGACTACGTGCGCTCGGAGCCGCTACCCGACACCTGGCACACGCTGCCGGCGAACGTGCGCGAGAGCGAGTCCGGCTACGAGATTCCCGACCTCGGCGACCCGTCCCTGCCGCTGGTCTACCTCAGCCTCGGCTCGCTGGGCAGCGCCGACCTGCCGCTGATGCAGCGGCTGGTCGAGCTGCTCGCGCTGACCCGCTGCCGGGTCGTCGTCTCCAAGGGCCCGCTGCACGACCAGCTCGAGCTGCCGGCCGGCATGACCGGTGCGGAGTACCTGCCGCAGATCGCGGTGCTGCCGCAGGTCGACGCGGTCATCACCCACGGCGGCAACAACACAGTGACCGAGTGCCTCTACTTCGGCAAGCCGATGATCGTGCTCCCGTTGTTCTGGGACCAGTTCGACAACGCCCAGCGGGTCCAGGAGTGCGGGCTCGGCATCCGCCTAGCGACCTACGACGCGACCGCCGAAGAGTTCACCGCGGCTCTCGACGACGTGCTCACCGAGCCGACCCGGCTGGCCCGGCTGGCGTCGATCTCGGCCGGGCTGCACGCCACACCGGGCACCGAGCGGGCCGCCGGGCTGCTCGAAGAACTGCTGCACCGAGGAGATCGGATGGACCACTCGTGACCCGAGCGCCCATGTTCGGCCCGGACGTGACGTTCCTCGGGGTCGATCGCTGTGACCTCGCCGACCGCGCGTCGTACGCCGACGCGGACGTCGTCATTATCGGCGCGCCCTTCGACAGCGGGACGTCGTACCGGTCGGGGGCCCGGTTCGGTCCGATGGCGATCCGGTCGACCGACTACCTCCCGCACGACGGGTCGCGGCCGCACCTGGCCCTCGGCGTCGATCCGTTGAAGGACCTGCGAGTCGTGGACGCCGGCGACATCGAGATGCCGCCGACCGAGACCGAGCTCTCGCTCAACCGGCTCGAGGACGCGGTGCACGCCGTGATGGCGGCCGGCGCGATCCCGGTGATCCTCGGCGGCGACCACACGATCGCCTGGCCGGACATCGCGGGCGTCGCCCGCCACCTCGGTGCCGGCCGGGTGTCGGTGATCCACTTCGACGCCCATGCGGACACCGGCGAGGAGCAGTGGGGGTCGCTCTACGGCCACGGCACGCCGATGCGGCGGCTGATCGAGAGCGGGTCGGCCCGCGGCGACCGGTTCCTTCAGGTCGGGCTACGGGGCTACTGGCCCGAGCCGCCGACGCTGGCCTGGATGGCCGAGCAGGGCATGCGCTGGTTCGAGATGACCGAGGTGGTCGAGCGCGGCCTTGACGCCTGCCTCGACGAGGCCGAGACGATCGCGCTCGACGACTGCGACGGCGTCTTCCTCTCGATCGACGTCGACGTCGTCGACCCCGGCATGGCGCCCGGCACCGGCACCCCCGAGCCGGGCGGCCTCACCGGCCGCCAGCTGCTCGACGCGGTCCGGCGGCTCGCGATCCGGCTGCCGATCGTCGGCATCGACGTGGTGGAGGTGGCGCCCGCCTATGACAGCGCGGACGTCACCGCCATGCTGGCCAACCGGGTCGTGCTCGAGGTGCTGTCCGGGATCGCGGTCCGCCGCCGGGGTTAGTGCTCGGCCTCGTCCACGCCCGGGACCGGGGTCGGGCCGGTCGGCTCGTCGTACTCCGGCGGCACCAGCGGCATGTCGGCCGCGACGTCGTCCTTGCCGATCTGCGGCGGGTAGCCGGCCGGGACGCCGGTGACCTCGGGCACCAGGGTCGGCGTGTGCACGTTCAGCACCTCGCCGCGGAAGAACGCCGGGCGGGCGATCCCGTAGGTCACCATCGCGATCAGGCCGACCAGCGCGGCCCCGACGACGAGGACGGCGACACCGCCGATCGCCCAGTGCGGTGGGAAGGTCATCTGCCAGCCGGTGAAGCTTGCTTCGGTCGGGTTGTAGTTCTTCGCGTACGGGTTCAGCCAGTCCAAGTAGGCGCTCCAGCCCATCACGATGAACAGGATGACGCCGCCGGTCACCGGGATGATGCCCTGCATGAACAGGTCGCGGGTGTTCTTCGTCAGGGTCTTGCGGTACCACCAGGCGCAGGTGAAGCCGGTGGTGCCGTAGTAGAGCGCGATGAAGACGCCACACGCGGTCACCGAGTCGCTGATGACCTGGCCGCCGGACAGGTAGTTCATGATCACGTAGAGCACAGCGGAGACCGCGCCCATCGCGATGGTTGCGTTGGTCGGGGTCAGGTGCCGCTTGTGGATCTTGGCGAACGTGGTCGGGATCGCGCGGTAGACCGCCATCGCCAGCGAGGTGCGCGCGGTCGGCAGGATGGTCGTCTGGGTGGACGCCGCGGCCGAGCTCAGCACCATGAGCAGCAGCAGCTTGACGAAGACGGTGCCGATCCCTGAGTGGCCGAAGACCGCCCGCCCGAGCACGTTGAGCACGTCGTTCGAGTGGTCCGGGTTGCCGAGGCCGATCCCGTGTGTCCCGACGCCGGCGAAGGACTGCGCGGCCAGGATGACCACCGCATAGATCGCGAGCAGCAGGACGGTGGAGATGACCGCCGCGCGGCCCGGGGTGGTCGCCGGGTCCTTGGTCTCCTCGTTGACCGTGACCGCGGTGTCCCAACCCCAGTAGATGAAGATCATCAGGATCAGTCCGGCCACGAAGGCCGAGACGCTGGGGATGTTGAACGGGTTGAACCAGCCCCAGGTCGGGTCGACGTGGGTCGGCCCGGCGTGGCCGGTCGCGACCTTGATCAGGGCGACGGCGGCGAAGACGACCAGCATGCCGGCCTCGATCGCCAGCAGGCCCTTCTGCATGTTCGCCGAGACCTCGATCCCGCGATAGCAGATGTAGGTCATCAGGGCGAGCCAGAGCAGACCGACCAGCAGGACCCAGCCGCTCGCCGCGTTCTGGCCGATCCCGTTCGCGCCGAACAGCAGGAAGACGTACTGCCCGGCGATCTGGGCCAAGCTGGCCATGATCAGCACGTCCGAGGCGATGATGCCCCAGCCGCCCATGTACCAACCGGCCCGCGGGCCGAACATCCGGGTGGCCCAGGTGAAGGTGGTGCCGCAGTCCGGGTCCTGCTTGTTCAGCTCGCTGTAACCGACCGAGATCATCCACATCGGGACGAAGGCGAGGACCGCCACGACGGCGGACTGGAGGCCGACGAAGGCGACGATGAAGCCGAGCGTCGCGGCCAGGCTGTAGGCCGGCGCGGTCGAGGCGACGCCGACGACCACGGTCGACCAGAGGCCGAGGGTGCCGCCCTTCAAACCCTTGCCGGTCGGCGATTCCGTCGAGGTAACGGTGGCTGACATCCCATGCCCTCCCAGAGGTGTAGATGAAGGTTCTCGCACTAAACGGGGGTCTTGGCAAGCGTTTCCGTCGAAAAAGGCCCCTCGAACCTCGTATTCCGTCGCGGTCGGCGCTAATGTGCGCCAATGCGAGCAGTCATCCTCGGGTCGGGCGGGGTCGGCGCCGCGGCCGCCCGGATCGCCAAGAGCCGCGAGTTCCTCACCTCGGTCGTGCTGGCCGACTACGACGAGAAGCGCGCCAAGGCTGCCGCGGCCGCGACCGGCGACCCGCGCTTCAGCGGGGTGCAGGTCGACGCCAGCGACGCGGGTGCGGTCGCCGAGCTGCTCAAGACAACGAAGGCCGACGCGGTCCTGAACGCCTGCGACCCCCGGTTCGTGATGCCGATCTTCGACGCCGCGTTCGAGTCCGGTACGACGTACCTGGACATGGCGATGTCGCTCTCGCACGCCCATCCTGAGGAGCCGTACGCGAAGACCGGCGTGATGCTCGGCGACGAGCAGTTCGCGAAGGCGGCCGAATGGGAGAGCCGCGGTGTGTTCGCGCTGGCCGGGATCGGCGTCGAGCCCGGCCTGTCGGACATCTTCGCGCGCTACGCCGCCGACCAGCTGTTCTCCTCGATCGACGAGCTCGGGGTGCGCGACGGCGCCGACCTGGTGGTCGAGGGCTACGACTTCGCGCCGACCTTCTCGATCTGGACCACGATCGAGGAGTGCCTGAACCCGCCGGTGATCTGGGAGAAGGGCCGAGGCTGGTTCACCACGCCGCCGTTCAGCGAGCCGGAGGTCTTCGACTTCCCGGAGGGAATCGGCCCGGTCGAGTGCGTCAACGTCGAGCACGAGGAAGTGCTCCTGATGCCGCGCTGGATCGACGCCAACCGGGTCACCTTCAAGTACGGCCTCGGCGACGAGTTCATCGACGTCCTGCGCACGCTGCACAAGCTCGGCCTCGACTCGATCACGCCGGTCAACGTCGGCGGCACCTCGGTGTCACCGCGCGACGTCGTCGCGGCCTGCCTGCCGAACCCGGCCACCCTCGGCGACCAGATGCGCGGGCGGACCTGCGCCGGCACGCTCGTCACCGGCACGGGCAAGGACGGCAACCCGCGCGAGGTCTACCTCTACCAGGTGGCCGACAACGAGACCTGCATGCGCGAGTGGGGGTCCCAGGCAGTGGTGTGGCAGACCGCGGTCAACCCGATCGTGGCGATGGAGCTGATCGACGCGGGCACCTGGTCGGGTGCCGGCGTACTGGGGCCGGAAGCGCTCGACCCGCAGCCGTTCCTCGACCTGCTGCCCGACTACGGCGCGCCCTGGGGAATGGTCGAGCGCACCCCGCGCGGCTAAGCCTGCTGCGCGAAGGCCTTCTCCAGCACGCCGAGCGCGTCGTCGAGCAGCTCGTCGGAGATCACCAGCGGCGGCAGGAAGCGCAGCACGTTGCCGTAGCTGCCCGCGGTCAGGACGAGTACGCCGTCGGCGTGGCAGGCCGCGGCCACCCGCTTGGTCAGGTCGGCGTCCGGGGTGATCCCGTCCGCCTCGACCAGCTCGATCGCGATCATCGCGCCCCGGCCGCGAACGTCACCGATGGCGGGGTAGGAGGCCGCCAGGGTCTGCAGCCTGGCGGTCATCACGGTGCCGATCGCGGTGGCCCGCTCGAGCAGGCCGTCGGCCTCGATCGTCTCGATCGCGGCGAGGGCCGCAGCACATGACAACGGGTTGCCGCCGAAGGTGCCGCCGAGCCCACCGGCGTGCACCTGGTCGACCAGCTCGGCGCGCGCGGTGACCCCGGCGATCGGCAGGCCGCCGCCGAGGCCCTTGGCGGTCGCGACCAGGTCGGGCACGACGCCTTCGTGCTCGCAGGCGAACCATGATCCGGTGCGCGCGATCCCGGTCTGCACCTCGTCGGCGACCAGAAGGGCGCCGTTGTCGTGGCACCAGGTGGCCAGGCCGTTCAGCCAGCCCGGCTCCGGCACGATGAAGCCGCCCTCGCCGGCGATCGGCTCGACCACGATGCAGGCGATGTTGGTGGCGCCGACCGTCTTGTCGAGGAAGGCCAGGGTCGAGGCCAGATCGCCGGTGCCCCGGAAGGGATAGGAGTACTGCGCCCGGTAGACCTCGGGCGCGAACGGGCCGAAGCCCTGCTTGTACGGCATCACCTTGCCGGTCAGGCTCATGCCCAGCAAGGTGCGGCCGTGGAAGCCGTGGTCGAACGCCACGACCGCGTCGCGGCCGGTGACGTAGCGGGCGATCTTGACGGTGTTCTCGACGGCCTCCGCGCCGGAGTTCACCAAGTACGACCGCTTGTCGTGGTCGCCCGGGGTCAACGCGTTCAGCCGCTCGCAGACCTCGACGTAGGACTCGTACGGCGTGACCTGGAAGCAGGTGTGGGTGAATCGCTCGACCTGCTCGGTGACCGCGGCGACCACGCGCGGGGCAGCCGACCCGACCGTCGTGACGGCGATGCCGGCCGCGAGGTCGATGAACCGGTTGCCGTCGACGTCCTCGACGATGCCGCCCGACGCGCGCACCGCGAAGACCGGCAGCGTGGTGCCGACCGCGGTGGGAAGCGCGGCCGACCGGCGGGCCATCAGCGCCTGCGAGTTCGGGCCGGGCACCGCGGTGGCTAGCCGGCGTTGCTGCGGAAGGGCGTCGGATCCTGCGGAATCAGCCATGCGGACGAGGATATCGCCGCGCTCGCACTCAGGGATCGCTCAGGCGATCAGCGACAATGGATCCTGTGACCCGCGACGTCGTGCTGCTCGGGTCGACCGGTTCGGTCGGCACCCAGGCGATCGACGTCGTGCACCGCAACCCGGATCGATTCCGGGTGGTCGGGATCGCGGCCGGCGGCGAGCGTCCCGACCTGCTCGCCGAACAGGCGCTCGACCTCGGCGTCGAGGTGGTGGGTGTCGCCAAGCCGCAGGCCTTGGAAGACCTGCAGCTCGCGCTCTATGCGCAGGCGCAACGGCGCGGCTTCAGTCGGGGCGAGTTCACCGTGCCCAAGCTGCTCGCCGGTTCGGATGCGGCCGAGCAGGTGGCGGGCTGGCCCTGCGACGTCGTACTGAACGGGATGACCGGGTCGGTCGGACTCGGCCCCACCCTCGCCGCGCTCGACGCCGGCCGGGTCCTGGCCCTGGCCAACAAGGAGTCGCTGATCGCCGGTGGTTCGCTGGTCACCTCCCGGGCCCGGCCGGGACAGATCGTGCCGGTCGACTCCGAGCACTCCGCGATCGCGCAATGCCTGCGGGCCGGGGCGCCCGGCGAGGTCAGGCGGCTGGTGTTGACCGCGAGCGGAGGCCCGTTCCGCGGCAAGGCCCGCGCCGACCTCGGTGCGGTCACCCACGCGCAGGCGCTCGCTCACCCGACCTGGGACATGGGGCCGGTGATCACGGTCAACTCGGCCACCTTGGTCAACAAGGGTCTTGAGTTGATCGAGGCGCACTGGCTGTTCGACATCGATTTCGACGCGATCGACGTGGTCGTCCACCCGCAGTCGGTCGTGCACTCGATGGTCGAGTACGTCGACGGCTCCACGATTGCCCAGGCCAGTCCGCCGGACATGCACCTGCCGATCGCACTCGCGCTCGCCTGGCCGGACCGGGTCGCCGGCGCCGCGCCGGCCGTCGACTGGACCACGTCGCCGACCTGGACCTTCGAGCCGCTGGACGACGAGGCGTTTCCTGCGGTCGAGCTCGCGCGCGCGGCGGGGGCGTCCGGCGGCACCGCGCCCGCGGTCTACAACGCCGCGAACGAGGAGGCGGTGGCGGCGTTCGTGGCCGGCACGCTGCCATTCCTCGGGATCGTCGACACGGTGGCCGAGGTGGTCGGCAGCGCCGTGCACCTCACGAGCGTGACCTCCGTTGCCGAAGTAAAGGAAGCAGAGGACTGGGCCCGGCGCCGGGTCCACGACATCGTCGCGAGGGAGACGGCCAGGTGAGCTACGCGCTCGGCGTGATCGCCTTCTCCTTCGCGTTGCTGCTCTCGGTGATGCTGCACGAAGCCGGGCACTTCGCGACTGCGAAGGCGTTCGGGATGAAGGCGTCGCGGTTCTTCGTGGGCTTCGGGCCGACCCTGTGGTCGTTCACCCGCGGTGAGACCGAGTACGGCATCAAGGCGATCCCGGCCGGCGGCTTCGTGAAGATCGAGGGAATGACGGCGCTGGAGGAGATCGATCCGGCCGACGCCGACCGCGCGTTCTACAAGCAGCCGGCGGGCAAGCGCACGATCGTGCTCTGCGCCGGGTCGTTCGTCCACTTCCTGATCGCGATCTTCCTGGTCTTCGGCATCCTCGCGGCGACCGGGCAGGACCCGATCCGTACCGATGGGTTCTCGATCGCCGCGGTCAGCAACTGCATCACGTCGGCGCCGAGCGGGCTGTGCAAGCCCGGCGACCCACGGGCACCGGCGCTCGGCGTGCTGCGCGAGGGCGACCGGCTGGTCAGCATCAACGGTCAGCCGATCAGCAAGACCGGCGAGAACTTCGTCAACATCCTGCGCGCCAGCCCGGGCAAGGCGGTCGCGATCACCTTCATTCGCGCCGGCGTCCGAAGGACCGTCTCGCTCACCCCGCTGCCGCTGGTGGTCAAGGGCAAGACCCAAGGGCGGATCGGGGTGGCCGAGGAACAGGACGCGGCCCAGGTCAGCGTCGCCGGCGCGATCCCGCGGACCTTCGGGGTGCTCGGTGACTTCATCACCTCGACCGGGAGCGCGATCGGCGGGCTGCCGCACGAGGTTGCGCAGATCGTCGAGGGCAAGCCGCGGGGCCAGAACGGTGCAGCGAGCGTGGTCGACGTCGCGCGCGTGAGCGGCCAGATCAGTGCGTCCGGCGCGTCGGTGGGCGACATCGTCGCCTCGCTGTTGCTGCTCATCGCCGAGCTCAACCTGTTCGTCGGGCTGTTCAACATGTTGCCGTTGCTTCCGCTCGACGGTGGGCACGTCGGCATCCTGGCGTTCGAGCAGGCGCGCAGCCGGATCTACAAGGCGATCGGCCGCCGCGATCCCGGCCGCGTGGACATCATGAAGGTGCTGCCGCTGACTTACGCTGTGGTAGCGGCCTTCGTGGGGCTCTCGTTGATCTTGCTCTACGCCGGGATCGTGAACCCGATTCGCCTGCAGTAGGAGAAGAAGCACCTGCCATGACCTCGGTCTCGCTCGGAATGCCGGAGCTGCCGCCCGCCTCGCTCGCCCCCCGCCGGGTGGCGCGCGAGATCCACGTCGGCAAGGTCGCCGTCGGTGGCGGTGCCCCGGTCAGCGTGCAGTCGATGACCACGACGAAGACCACGGACGTCGACGCGACCCTGCAGCAGATCGCCGAGCTGACCGCGTCCGGATGCCAGATCGTGCGGGTCGCGGTGCCGAGCCAGGACGACGCGGACGCGTTGCCGGAGATCGCCAAGCACTCGCAGATCCCGGTCATCGCCGACATCCACTTCCAGCCCCGCTACATCTTCGCCGCGATCGACGCCGGCTGCGCCGCGGTCCGGGTCAATCCCGGCAACATCAAGGAGTTCGACGGCCGGGTCCGTGACGTCGCGCTGGCCGCGAAGTCGGCCGGCATCCCGATCCGGATCGGGGTCAACGCCGGCTCGCTCGACAAGCGCTTCCTCGACAAGTACGGCGGCCCGCGGCCGGAGGCGCTGGTCGAGAGCGCGCTGTGGGAGTGCTCGCTGTTCGAGGCGCACGACTTCACCGACATCAAGATCTCGGTGAAGCACCACGACCCGGTCGTGATGGTGTCGGCGTACCGGATGCTGGCGCAGCGGTGCGACTACCCGTTGCACCTCGGCGTCACCGAGGCCGGACCGCTGTTCCAGGGCACGATCAAGTCGGCGGTCGCTTTCGGTGCGCTGCTCGCCGAAGGGATCGGCGACACGATCCGGGTGTCGCTGTCCGCCCCGCCGGTCGAGGAGGTCAAGGTCGGCATCGCGATCCTCGAGTCGCTCGGTCTGCGCGAGCGTCGTCTGGAGATCGTCTCGTGCCCGTCCTGCGGGCGCGCCCAGGTCGACGTCTACACCCTCGCCGAGCAGGTCCAGGCCGGCCTCGAGGGCATGACCGTGCCGCTCCGGGTCGCCGTGATGGGCTGTGTCGTGAACGGCCCGGGCGAGGCCCGTGAGGCCGACCTCGGGGTCGCGTCCGGCAACGGTAAGGGCCAGATCTTCGTCAAGGGCGAGGTCATCAAGACCGTGCCGGAGTCGCAGATCGTCGAGACCCTGATCGAGGAAGCGCTGCGGATCGCGGAGGAGATGGAGTCGGCCGGAGCGACGAGCGGCGAGCCAAGCGTGTCGGTCGGCTGAGGTGCTCCGCAACGCGACGGCGGTCCAGAGCGGCGTCGTACGCCTGCTCGAGGACCGCGACGCGCCCGCGGTGCTCAGGCTGCTCGGCCGCGACCCGATCGGCAACGTCTTCGTGACCTCCCGGGTCGAGGCGGCCGGCCTCGAGCCGTCGCGACTGGGTGCACAGGTGTGGGGCTACGACCGCGGTCGCGAGCTGACCGCGCTCTGCTACGCCGGCGCCAACTTGATCCCGGTCGGCGACGACACCGAAGCGCTGACCGCCTTCGCGTGGTACGCGGCCCGGCAGGGCCGGCGCTGCTCGTCGATCGTCGGGCCGGCAGCCGCGGTAACCGTCAT
>Ga0265325_10002383_pt1 | contig 12701 bp, 13 predicted proteins | sample 41420metaG_FD_202090 | JGI IMG/M metagenome (GOLD analysis project Ga0265325, IMG submission 202090) | Rhizosphere microbial communities from Carex aquatilis grown in University of Washington, Seatle, WA, United States - 4-14-20 metaG | ecosystem: Host-associated > Plants > Roots > Rhizosphere...
AAGTGAGCCCGACCATCCTCGCCAATGCGCGCATGCTCGGCATGAGCGACCGCCAGCTCATGCGTCACGTCTACTGGCCCTCCGCACTGTCATGGATGTTCTCCTCGCTGCACACCTCGGTCGGCTTCGCGGTGGTCGGCGCGGTGGTCGGCGAATATCTCGGCTCGGCGGCGGGGCTCGGCTACATCATCCAGCAGGCGGAAGGCGTGTTCGACGTTGCCGGCGTGTTCGCCGGCATGTTCGTGCTTGCGGCCTTCGTCATCGTCATCGACTGGGTGGTGACGATCATCGAGAATCGGCTGCTGGTGTGGCGGCCGGCCGCGGTGACAGAGACCACGTAGCCGACAAAACAAGATCAAAATCGAAATAGGGAGGAAGCGATGCGCATCATCATCAAGAGCCTGCCGATCGCGCTGAGCCTTGCAGTCACGACGCTGCCGGTTTCAGCCGACTATCTGGTCAAGGAAGTCGGCAGCTTCCATGTCGGCGGCCACACCGAGACGCTGACCGGCCTGCCGACACGCGAGATCGTGTTCTCGGCCGGTGCGCCGCCGACGAAAGTCGATCCGAACGGCGAGTTCGAGGTCGAGCAGATGTATGTGCAATACGTCAAGCTCGCGCAGCCGAAGGCCAAAGTGCCGATCCTGCTGTGGCACGGCGGCGGCCTCTCGGGAGTGACCTGGGAGACCAAGCCCGACGGCAAGCCCGGATGGCAGCAGTTCTTCCTCAACGCCGGCTATGACACCTACGTCTCCGACGCGGTCGAGCGCGGCCGTGCGTCGTGGGCGCGATACCCCGAGATCTACAAGAGCGAACCGTTCTTCCGCACCAAGAAGGAAGCGTGGGAGCTGTTCCGCATCGGGCCGACCTACGAGGTCGGCGGCAAGCGCGTCGCCTACGAGGGCACGCAGTTCCCGGTCGAGGCGTTCGACCAGTTCGGCAAGCAGGGCGTGCCGCGCTGGGCGACCAACGATGCGGCGACGCAGAAAGCCTACGACGCGCTGGTGCAGAAAATCTGTCCCTGCATCGTCGTGGTGCACAGCCAGGGCGGCAATTTCGGCTTCAACGCCGTGCTCCATGCGCCCGACAAGATCAAGGCGCTGGTCGCGGTCGAGCCGTCCGGCGCGCCCGATCCCACCAAGGTGGACGTGACGACGCTCAAGGGCGTGCCGCATCTGATCGTGTGGGGCGACAACCTCGACAAGAATGCGTTCTGGCAAAAGCTGCAGCCGTCCGTTTTCCGCTACCGTGATGCGCTCGTCGCGGCGGGCGCGAAGGCGGACATGTTCGAGCTCCCCGCCATGGGCATCAAAGGCAACACCCACATGATGATGATGGACCGCAATTCCGACCAGATCGCGGGCCTCATCAACGATTGGCTGGTGAAGCAGGGGTTGATGAACTGATCACAGCCCCCGCGGAAAACGGCCGCTGCACGCGCGTTCAGTCCAAAGGCTTCATGTCGCCCGGCGCCTGCGGCGGCGTCTTGATGGCGATCGCCTTGAACACGCCGCTGTCAGGCTTGGTGCCCCCGTGTGCCGTGCCCATTGGGATGATGACCAGGTCACCCGGCTTCACGCGCACTTCCTTATCGCCGAGCCAGATCGTTCCGGTTCCTTCGAGGATGTACTGGATCTCGTTGGCGTTGGGATGCATGTGCTTGGCGACATTGCCGTCCTGGATCGAGACGGTGGCGCCGTCGGCGGATACGTACATCTTGGAATGCATGCCGCCGGCGTTGGCAGGGCCGAGCGCGTCGCCGGAAAAATCCTGGGTGTGGATGATTTGCGCCGTGATGTTCTCGCTGGCGGCGCGGGCGGGTTGCATCAGATGCGTCACGCCGCAGCCGGCGGCAAACGCGGCAGCGATCGATAGCACGGCGGTCAGGCGGTTCATGGAGTTCCTCCCCTTTTGCAGATTCTTTTGTAAGGGGATGCTAATTCGCCTAAAGGCCATTGACCAGAGGCGGCCAGCCTCCTTCTCAAGCGGCGCGCGCTGCTCTATCTTGCGCCCAACCGATAAACGGCCTGGAGGGCACCATGAGAACGATCTTTGGCAGGCTGGCTGCGACGATCCTGGCGCTGGTCATGACGTCCGGTCTCGCCGCGGCGCAAACCAAGATCACCGTGGCGGTCGGGGGCGGGGCCTGCCTGTGCTATCTGCCGACCGTGCTCGCAAAACAGCTCGGCGAATTCGACAAGGCCGGCCTTGCCGTCGAGCTGGTCGACCTCAAGGGCGGCTCGGACGCGCTCAAGGCCGTGCTCGGCGGCAGCGCCGACGTGGTTTCCGGCTATTTCGACCACTGCGTCAATCTCGCTGCCAAGAAGCAGGAACTGGTCGCGTTCGTGGTGTACGACCGTTATCCCGGCCTCGTCCTGGTCGTCTCGCCCTCGCATAATGGCGAGATCAAATCGATCAAGGACCTCGCCGGCAAGAAGGTCGGCGTCAGCGCGCCGGGTTCCTCGACCGACTTCTTCCTCAAATATCTCCTGAAGAAGAACGGCCTCGATCCGGCCGGCACCTCCGTGATCGGCGTCGGCCTCGGCGCCACCGCGGTCGCGGCGATGGAGCAGGGCCAGATCGACGCCGCGGTGATGCTGGATCCCTCGGTCACGGTGCTGCAGGGCAGCCATCCGGACCTGCAAATCCTCTCCGATACGCGCACGCAGAAGGATACGCTCGGCGTGTTCGGCGGTGAATATCCGGGCGGCGCGCTCTACTCGACGGCGGCGTGGGTCGCTTCGCACGACAAGGAAGTGCAGGCGCTGACCGACGCGATCCTGAACACGCTCGCCTGGATACACTCGCATTCGCCCGAGGACATCATGGCGAAGATGCCGCCGGAGATGGTCGGCAAGAACAAGGAGCTCTATCTCGCCGCGCTCAAGAACACGATCCCGATGTTTTCGGAAACCGGCAAGATGGATCCCAAGGGCGCCGATGCCGTGCTCGCGGTGTTCAGCGAGAGTTCGCCCGAGGTCGCAAAAGCCAATGTCGACGTGTCCAAGACCTTCACCAACAAATTCGTCGAGCAGGCCAAAAAGACGACGGGGATGAATGCCAAATAGATCCGGTCGGCCGGCATGACGCAGCCGGTCATTCACCGCGTCACCGCGCTCGATCTGGCATTTGAGCCCCGGCCATGGCCGTTCGCGGACGAGCGCCGCGACGAGATAGCGGCGCACTTCGCGATAAAACAGCGCGAGAAGCCGATCTGGAACGGCCGCGTCCTGCTGGGGCGCGATCCCGTCTTCACCGCCGGGCGCCTACGCGCCAGCTATTTCGAGACCGATTTCGCGAGCTTCCTGGCATGGCGCGACTGGGGCTTTCCGGACGCCGGCGTGTTCAACGGTTTCGGCATGGGGGCGCTGCGCGCTTCCGACGGTGCGTTCATCCTCGGCGAAATGGGCCAGCATACGTCGAATGCCGGGCGCATCTACTTTCCGTCGGGAACCCCCGATCTCGACGATATCAGGGGCGACGCGGTCGATATTTCCGGCAGCGTTGCCCGCGAGATCGAGGAGGAAACCGGTCTTACGCCTTCGGATTATCGCGCCAATGCGCATTGGGACTGCGTGGTCTCCGGCAGCGCGCTCGCGATGATCCGCATCCTGGATGTCGATCTCACCGGCGAAGCGCTGCGCGCCCGGATCGAGGCCAATCTGGCGCGGCAGGACCAGCCCGAACTTTCCGCGATTCATCTGGTGCGCGCGACTGATGATCTCACCGCGGCGATGCCGCGCTTCGTCACCGCGTTTGTCGAGCAGCAGTTCGCAACGTAGGACTTGTCGTCATTGCGAGGAGCGCCAGCGACGAAGCAATCCAGCTTTGGCTCCGCTGTGGTATGGATTGCTTCGCTTCGCTCGCAATGACGGAGCCATGGCATTTAGCTGGGCTGGCGCAGGGTTCGCGCGCCGTATACCGTTTGAACATTGAACCGGAGTTCGCGTCGCCATGAACAGGAAACCTTCGCCATCGCTGGCCGCCGAGCTGAAACCCTTTGTCGCGCCGTTCCGCTTCGACGGGGCGGGCAAGTTCCATCTGCGGTCGCACAAGACCGACGAGAAGGGCGGCCTCGACAAGGACAAGGCCGAAAAGATCCTCGAATCGAACCGGCAGCGGCTGAACGATTTTCAGGAGCGGCTCTATGCGCAGGATCGCTGGTCGCTGCTGGTGATCCTGCAGGGCATGGATGCGGCGGGCAAGGACAGCGCCATCAAGAGCATCTTCGAGGGCGTCAATCCGCAGGGGTGTGAGGTTTATTCGTTCAAGCAGCCGACCACCCACGAACTCGACCACGATTTCATGTGGCGCTGCATGATTGCGCTGCCGGAGCGTGGCCGCATCGGCATCTTCAACCGTTCCTATTACGAGGAATGCCTGGTGACGCGGGTGCATCCGGAATTCCTCGCCGAGGAGAAGATCCCGCCAAAACTGATCACCAAGAACCTCTGGCGCGAGCGGTTCGAGGACATTTCCGCGATCGAGCGCTACCTCGCGCGCAACGGCACGCTGATCCTGAAATTCTTCCTCAACGTCTCGAGGCAGGAGCAGCGCGAGCGCTTTCTCGGCCGGCTGGATCAGCCCGCGAAGAACTGGAAATTCTCGATGAACGATATCAGCGAGCGCGCGCTGTGGCCGAGATACATGGCCGTGTACCAGGACATCGTCCGGCATACGTCGAGCGCGGTCGCGCCATGGCACGTGGTGCCGGCCGATCACAAATGGTTCGCCCGGGTGGTGATCGGATCGGCGATCGTCAGCGCGCTTGAAAACCTCGATCTGCATTTTCCGCGCGCCGACAAGGCGTCGCTGAAGGAGTTCAAGCAGGTGCGGCAGGCGCTCGAGAATGAGGACAAGGGCAAGGGGCTGAAAAAGGCCAAGGTCAAGAAGTCTTCGAAGTAGCTGCCCGGGTTCCCGAGGCGCTGTTGCCGCAAGCGGCCCCAACCTCTCCACCGTACCGCCTTGGTTTGGTCAAACCCGGGTGGAGGGTGGAGCTGGAAGCTCATTGATCGAGCGTAAATCCGCCGGCCGCCGCGCCGCGGTGACGTTGCACTGAGTACGGAGCGCCCATGCAATCCACGCTGCATCAGAAACAAAACGACGATCCACACGACGTACTGGTAGTGGCGCCCGATGTGGCGCTGGTCGTGCCCACGGACGAAGAGCTTGCCAGGCTGGCGCAGACCATGCGCCATCCGTCCGGTCCGCAGATCCGTGCGGGATCCGACTTCCCTGCGGGAGCAACGGTTCCACCGGTCGATACGACGTTTCGCCCGGCTGTCAGCGATGTCCGGGTGGCGGGCCGAGGGCGGACGATCGGCGGGCGGGCAGCACGCGCCTTCATTACTCCGTTGCTGTTAGCGGGATGCGCGGGTGCCGCTGCCATCACTTGGCAGTCGTACGGCGATGCCGCCAAAGAGATCGAGCAGTGGGTGCCGCAGCGCGTCCTCGCTTTAATTCTGCCGCTGGAAAAGCCAGCGCTGCCAGCGGAACCGACCGCGCCTGCCGTGGAGACAGCCGCGGCGGACACGACGCCTGCGCAACCCGCGCCTGCGGTGCCGGCCGCGCCGGAGGCCGTCGCGCCGGTCGCCGCTGCCCCGTCGGTCGATCCCGCCGAGCAGCTTCGTTCGATGGCGCGCGATCTCGCCAGCGCGGGGCAAGAGATCGAGCAGCTCAAGGCCAGCATCGAGGAGCTCAAGGCCGGCCAGCAGCAAATGTCCCGCGGGCTTGCCAAGACTTCCGAGACCAAGACTTCCGAGACCAAAGCTTCCGAGCAGAACCCGCGGCCGAGGCTGGCGGCGCTGCCGCCGCGGCCCGCCGCCATGCGGGTGCGCAAGCCGATGCTTCCGCCACCGCAAGCCGCAGCATATCCCGCGTTGCCGCCGCCAGCCGCCGCACCTTACGTGCCGCGGCAGGCTGAACCGCAAGCCGCGACCCAGACGCTGGCCGACCCGGAGCTGGCGTCGGTACCGCGTCCGCCGATGCCGGTGCGCTAGCTCGGCTCTTTCGCCGCAACCAAACGCGTCAAATGAGGAATTTGGGGCCCGGTTTCGATTGCATCGAAACGGGGCTCTAAAGCTGGCTGCGGTCGGCGACCTTGCATGGCGGTGCGCTTTCAACTTTGGGCGCTTCGAGTGTCGCTCGGATCTCTTTGGCGCTCATGAGGGCCCGGCGGATATTTCGATCTTCCGAACTGATATCAAACGTAATCAGCCGATTGCAGTGCTGGCAGTTGGTCTGGAATCCGTTGCGGATCCTTTGCGCCCGTTCCCTGAATACCTGCGAGCATTTGGTGCATTTGATTTTCACTTTTTCGTCGATCATGAATGCCCCTGGCTGAACGTCGGGACTCTGCTTTCCCAGGTTTTAAAGTCCGGTATCTGCATTTGCTAAAAAGCGAACGACCGTCCCCGGCGGCCGGGCAGTTCAATCGATAAAATCGATTGATTTTACACTTATTATCTGTTGGATTGATGTGACGCGCGCCGCGACAATGGGTTGGAAGCCAAATGGAGCCAGCTCGTGACCCTGATAGCCAGCAACCCTGCCGAACCGTTGAATCCCGGCGCCCGCATCGCCTCCGCCGCTCGCCGATGGCCGGGCCGAAGCGCTCAGCCAATTCTACCGGGCCTTCTGCTCGCATCGCTGGTGGCGGGTACGTCATTCGCGATTCGAACGCTGCCGGGGATGACGACCTTCAGCCCCCTGATCCTGTCGATGGTGATCGGGATCGCCTACCACAACATCGTCGGCACGGCGGCCTGGGCCAAACAGGGCGTGACTTTCAGCCTGCGCCGGCTGCTTCGTCTCGCCATCATCCTGCTCGGCCTTCAACTGACCGCGAGCCAGGTCATCGAGATCGGCGGCCGCGGGCTCGGCATCATCGCGGCCTCGGTGCTCGCCACCTTCGCCTTCACCGTCTGGATCGGAAAGCGGCTGGGCGTCGAGCCCAGGCTTGCGCAGCTGATTGCGGCGGGAACCTCGATCTGCGGCGCGTCGGCGGTCATCGCCACCAATACCGTCACCAATGCCGACGACGAAGACGTTGCCTACTCGGTCGCCTGCGTCACCGTGTTCGGGTCGGTCGCGATGTTCAGCTATCCACTGCTCGGGGGTCTCGTGCATCTGGATCCGCACGGGTTCGGGCTTTGGGCCGGCGCATCGATCCACGAGATCGCGCAGGTTGTTGCCGTCGCATTCCAGGATGGACAACAAGCCGGCGAGTTTGGAACGATCGCGAAATTGTCGCGCGTGATGCTGCTCGCGCCGATGGTCATTGCGATCGGTTTCATGGCCGCGCGCGGCGCGAAACTTCGGACACCGGATACCGGCAAACCTTCCGCTCGTCCGCCGCTGCCGTGGTTCGTGCTCGGATTTGTGGCCCTGGTCGGGGTCAACAGCCTGGTCACGATCCCGCCCGAGGCCAAGGCGTGGATTGTTGCCGCGACGACTTTTCTGCTGTCGATCGCTCTGGCCGCGATGGGCCTGGAAACCGACATCCGCAAACTGGCGTCGCGCGGCTTCCGCCCCGCTTTGCTCGGAGCCTTCGCCTTCCTGTTCATCGCGAGCTTCAGTCTCGCGCTGATCAAACTGACGGGATGACCACGCGATGACCCTGGAACAGCTTCGCATCTTCATCGCGGTTGCCGAACAGCAGCATGTCACGCGGGCCGCAAGCGAGCTGAACCTGACGCAATCGGCAACGAGCTCCGCGATCGCGGCGCTCGAAGCCCGTTACGGGATCAAGCTGTTCGACCGCGTCGGCCGCGGCATCGTGCTGACCCAGACGGGGCGGGATTTTCTCGGCGAGGCCCGCGCGGTGGTGGCTCGCGCCAAGGCCGCCGCGCAGGTGCTGGACGATCTGGCCGGCCTCAAGCGCGGCTCGCTCAATCTCGCCGCGAGCCAGACCGTTGCGAATTACTGGTTGCCGCAGCGCATCGAAACATTCCGGAAGGCTTATCCCGGCATCGATCTGCACGTGACCACGGGAAATACCGAAGAGGTCGCCGAGGTCGTCCATCGCGGCGCCGCCGACCTCGGCTTCGTCGAGGGCGAGGTGGACGATCCCTTGCTGTCGATCCGGAAAATGGAAGGCGACACGCTGGCTGTCGTGGTCGGACCAAACCATCCGTGGGCTGGAAAAAAGCGCGTCTCGCCAAAGCTCCTGACCGGGACGGGCTGGATCCTGCGCGAGCCGGGCTCCGGCACCAGGTCGATGTTCGAGGCCGCGCTCAAAAAGCTTGGCGTCAGATTGTCGGACCTCGATATCCGGTTGGAGTTGCCATCGAACGAAGCCCTGCGCGCCGCCGTGGAATGCGGCGACTGCGCCACCGCGATTTCGGATCTGGTGGTGGAGCAGTCGCTGGCGGCGGGAACGCTGCATCGCGTCGACATCGATCTGCCGAAGCGGTCCTTCTTTGCGCTCAGACACCGGGAACGTTACGCAAGCCGGGCGGAAAAAGCTCTCCTTGCCTCCTTCCGGCTGTAAGGTCGGGCCATCCTTGACCGGTTCTGCAACGGAGTTGTTTGGGTCAGCCGGGTGGCTGCACAGGCGCACCAATTTCTCATCGAAATCGTTGTCGCGGCGGGGCGTGGTCAGAAACCCCGCGTCATCCCGTAAGCCGACCGCAGCATACTGGCCACCCATCTCAGGTCACCGGCAAGCGTCGCGATTTGGTAGCTGATGAAGAATGCGGCCATATAAAAAAGAGACGGCCGCCTTTGTTCCCATCCAACGGCCAACCGTCCCAGCGAAACGGGGAGGGGCGCTTGTGCCGCCCAAATCGCCATCGAAGCCAGGGCCGCACCTCCCAATAAATCCGAGGGATAATGCGCGCCGTAATATATACGCGCGAGCTCGACCACGGCCGTCAGGATGATCGCGGCAAGTGCAAACCTCGAACGGGCAACAAAGATCACGATTGCCAGGCCGGAAAATACCACGACGTGATCGCTGGGGAATGAATTCCACGTATTGAGGGGCAGGTTGACGACGCCTGACGGCAGCTTGAAGTGAATGGCTGGGTCGTAGTAGGGCCGCGGGTGGGTGGGCAATATATGTTGCAGCAAACGGCTGAGGCCGCCGACGGCGAGCGAAGCCAGCGCTCCGACCAGAATTCGGGAGCGATGCTCGGCGTCGGTGTTATCGAACCAGCATGACCAAATGAGAGATACGAGGATTGCTCCGGAAAAAGTGGGAAAATAATACGCAGCAACAACCAGATTATCAAAAATGTTGGAACGCCCCGCAATGCTGTTGATCATCGTGCTGAGCGGTCTGTCGAATACGTCCGGATTCACAGCCAAAATAAAAGCCGCGATGAAAACGGCGACCGAAATCAGCAGATTCGGTAAGATCCGCGAACGGGTGTCGGGGACTCTCGGCGCTTCAACAAGGCTTGAAGTTCTTGCCAGGGTTGTTTGCTTCATCTGCCTCGCATCCAGGTCGCTCGCTTGGGAGGTCTATCAGGGACGTCATAAAAGCCGGGTTAATGCCGATTAATACTTGCGAGGCTATTTTTGGTTCCCGTAGCACTTCGAAGACATCAGCAGGCCATTGCCAACTTTTTATGCAAACGGCTGCCGCCCGATATCGCGCCTCCGCTGACCTTCGCTTCGTCGAGAACAATTTGGATCATCCATTGCTGTCTATTCGGAAAATGGAGGGCGACACACTGGCTATCGTGGTCGGACCGAGGAGAGGTCTAATTTGCCCGTCGGGGTCGTCTGATCAACCGCTGTCAACATGCCGGATTCGGAACGGACGTCGTATCGATCGTGGTCCGGGTCGGGAAATTCACGTTTGGCTTCGAATTAACTCGGCGGCGTGTGAGGGGTTTCGGGTACGACGGCCATTCAGCACCGCGCCAATGACGCTGTAGCGTACCAGGAGCTGGTAGCTGACCAGCATGACGGGAAGGGCGACCAGCAGGATCGCCGCGAATTTCAGCGGCCAGGGCCAGTCGAGCGGGGAGAGCGCGACTTGCAGCGCCATCACGATCGGCAAATGGATCAGATAGAGCCAGTAAGACGAGTCGGCGAGGTAGCGGCGCGTGGCGCTGTAGCCGGCGAGGAAACGAAGCGCCAGACCGATCACGGCAAAGGTCGTGGTCCAGATCGCCAGCGCATAGCAGACGCAGCCTGCGAGCCTGGTGACGATATCGCCGGGCGGCCTCGGGGGCATGCCGGCAAGCGCAAGGCTGGCGGCGATCAAGGCAGTTGCAACAACGAGGTTGAGCAGCCAGCGTCGCTCCAGAATCCGGATCAGGTCGATCTGGCGATGCAGCAGCCAGCCGAAACCGAACGCCGTGCCGAAGCCGACCACCGCTTGCAGGTTGGTGAGGAGGGATTGGTCCGGTGTTCGCACGCCGAACCACATCAGCCATTTGGGATCGGCGGCAAATGCGATCCCGATCGGCACCGCCAGGATCGCGGGAGCCAGTGGATTGCGCATCACCAGGGCGACGAGGCGGTCGATGCCGGCGCGAATCCGGCCGCTGCCGTCGAGTCGGACTGTCATGAGGCGCAGCAGCAGCGCGGCGGCGTAGAGTTCCAGCAGCACGTAGAGGAACCAGAGATGCGTGAGGGGAAAACGCGGCAGTACCGGCGGCCAGTTTCGTGGCCCGGGGGGAAGACCGCCTTGGGGGAAGCTGGCGGCCCAGACCACGACCAGGCTCATCGCCGTGAACAGGATGGGCCAGCCGACCAGCAGCGGCAGTGCAATGCGCTGCAGCCGGTCCCTGATGAAACTTCGCGCGCCGCGGCGATGGAAACTCATATGGGCAAAGAAGCCGGCAATCAGGAAGAAGGTCGTCATCCGAAACACGTGAATGACAAAGAACAGCACGGCGAGCGTTATACTGGTGTGACTGTCCTGGATGATCCAGAACCGCGTGGGCGTCGGCACGAACGACAGGGTCGCGTGCAGGACGATGCCGAGCAGCAGGGCGAACCCTCTGACCGCGTCGAGCGCGTGCAGCCTTTCCGGTACGGGAGAGCCGCCGCCAAATTCCGCCATCACATCTCCGGATGCCCATAAGGCGCAGTGCTGCCCACACTTCGCCAGAGAGGTTCGCGGCCCGCTAGATGGAAATCAAGTTGTTTTTTGCCCGTATATTCGGCGTGAGAAGGCCGACGGGCGGCTATTCGGATTGAGGTCACTCTTGATCGAGCGCGGTCTCTGGGATCATATTTGGTCACTGCAACCATTCAGGGAGGAAGACATGCTCAGGAAACTGATACTGGCCGGGTTCGTGGTGGCGTTTGCCGGAGGTGCCGCCTTCGCACAGGATGCGTGCGAGAGCAAAGCCATGGGCAAGGACGGCAAACCGCTTGCCGGTGCGGCCAAGACCTCCTTCATGAAGAAGTGCATGGCCGACCAATGCGCCACCAAGGCCGTGAGTGCGGAAGGCAAGCCGCTCGCGGGTGCCGCGAAGACCAGCTTCATGAAGAAGTGCGAAATGGGCACTTAAGACCTCGCCGCTCATCAAGGAAGGAAGCCGCCTGGTTTGCTGCCTGGCGGCTTCTTCCGCGCCGGCGTCCCGCCATCGCGACGGCCGATGCGACGGCGGGCTCCGGGATGGGACCCAAGCCCTCGCAGATATGCGGTTGATTTCGATTTCCGTCCGTCATGGCAGATGGGCGCGGGTTTTTCCCGAGTATACAACCGGACATAAATGATATTAACTGCTTCCCACAAAGTCCCGGTGCCTGCGCGGTTTTTGGCGGCACATGATCGTTAGACTGCTCGACCTCTCAATTGCGGCTCGCGTCTATATTGAAACACCGTGAGTTCGGTGTACGGCATATATCGACTTTTCGACGCTGAAATCGACCGACAGTAAACGTCCCGGCAATAGCGTTGCCAGGCCGGCAGTTGAGTCATGACAGGATTGATGTTCTCTATGAGTGTTGCTGATGCGGTCTCGTCCTCGGTGGGCAATCGATGCCCAGAGCATGCCGGCATGCTCCTCGTTCCCGGCGGCGCATTCCGGATGGGATCGGACAAGCATTATCCGGAGGAGGCACCGATTCACCACGTCGTTTCAGGTGCATCGTCCGGAGTGAGCGATGATTTATATTTCGGCACATGAGCAATTTTGGCCGATACAGCGGAGGCGGGGGCAGCAAATCTTCCCATCGCCACCTCCGGGCCAGCGGTCCCGGGTAGAAGCGATCGCGACCCGACGTTTGTCCATTGACCGGCATCAAGACCGGGCAAAAGGGAGGATAAGGCGATGATCAGGAACACCTACCTCGCAACCGCGATACTGCTCATCCCGCTCGCGTCTTCAGTTGCCTCTGCAGCTCAAGCGACAATCCAAGGAGGAAAGTCATGAAACATCTGATGGTCTCCCTGTTGATGGCAGGGGGTTTAGTCGCCTTGAGCACGATGGACGCGAGCGCCGTCGTCTGCGCGCGTGGCGTCTATCGCGCAGGCTGCGTCGCAGCAGGCGGTGGCGCGGTGGTCGTCGGCGCTCCGGTTGCCCGGCGCGCTGTCGTGGTGGCGCCACGGCGGGCCGTTGTCGTTCGGCGCAGGGTTTACTGACGCGTCAACACAAGACATGCCGCATCGAAGATGCGCGGCAGAACGCTGCCGCCACCGCAATCGATGCTAATTCACGCGCGACGGCGAACAAGCACGGCGGGATATTCCGGGCATGAGCGATCTGTTGATCTCCGTACTCGTGTTCGCGATC
>Ga0265325_10002384_pt1 | contig 12693 bp, 11 predicted proteins | sample 41420metaG_FD_202090 | JGI IMG/M metagenome (GOLD analysis project Ga0265325, IMG submission 202090) | Rhizosphere microbial communities from Carex aquatilis grown in University of Washington, Seatle, WA, United States - 4-14-20 metaG | ecosystem: Host-associated > Plants > Roots > Rhizosphere...
AGAAGAATGGGAGAAAGCAAGAGCAGCGCGAACGCGCTCACAACGACGTCGAAAATCCGTTTCAACCGCATGTTTCCCGCACCGCGTCAATCACCCGCGCCACCTCATCGTCGGTAAGGCTCGAAGAAAGTGGGAGCGAGACCAGGCGCGGGTATTCCTCCATCGCACGCCGGCAGGGATCGGGCAAGGCAAGCCGATCCCGATAATACGAATGCAGGGGAATGGGTTTGAAGTGGACGCTACAGGCCACGCCGCGACGACGCATCTCCGCGATAAACTGCGCGCGGTCCAGAGGCAAACGTGGGGGATTCAGGCGTAGGATATAGAGCTGCCAGGCGTGCGTCGATGCGGCCGAATCGGGTGGAATCTCGACTTCAGGCACACCCGCGAAAGCCGTGTTGTAGGCACGAGCGATTACGGCCCGCCGGCAGTTCATCTCGTAAAGCCGCGCGAGTTGGACCAGGCCGATCGCCGCCATCAGATCGCTCATGTTGTACTTAAAGCCGCATTCGACAACGTCGTAGTCCCAGGTGTCCTTCGTGCTGTTGCGCCCCCATGCGTCACGACTCATGCCGTGCAGGGAAAGAATGCGCATGCGCTCTCGCAGACCCGGGTCACGGCATGTCACCATGCCGCCTTCGCCAGTGCTGATGTTCTTTGTCGCGTAGAAACTGAAAGCGACCGCGTCGGACGACCCTGCACCGATGCGCGTTTCCCCGTATGATGCTCCGGCCGCATGCGCCGCGTCCTCCACCACGAACAGGCTGTGCTCTGAGGCGATGCGCCCGATCGCATCCATATTGCAGGGGAGCCCGGCGAGGTGTACGGGTAGAATCGCTCGGGTCCGAGGCGTGATGGCACGTCGAATCGCCTCGGGAGAAATATTCAGATCTTCGCCCACATCCGCGAGTACTGGCGTCGCGCCTGTCATGAGGATTGCGTTGACCGTGGCGCAAAACGTCAAAGGAGTGGTGATCACTTCATCGCCTGCTTTGATTCCCAACGCCACTAGCGCCACATGCAGAGCCGCGCTTCCCGAACTAACTGCCAGCGCGTTCTGGGCGCCGGTATACTCGCAAAAAGCTTTCTCGAACGCCGCGGTGCGGGGGCCGGTAGTGCTCCAGCCCGACGCAAGAGCCGATGTTATCGCGCCGATCTCGGCGTCGCCGTAATCCGGCCGGGCGAATTCAATGAAGCCGCCTTTCAATCCCCCTCCTTGGCGATCCAGCAGAGCGCGTGGGTGCGCAGCACAGGTATGGCGTTCAAGACGCCGTACAGTGACGGATGCACCCGTACAGCAGCGCGTGCCAGAGGCGGCGCCAGGGTAATTCGGCGCGAATGCACGATACCGTCTGGAAAGAGCGCTCGAATGGTCTTCACGGGCACACCTTTTACGTCGCGATTTCCAGGATTATCGAAGCAGAAATCGTACCAGAGTATGCCGCCGCCGGGCTTCACCAATCGCCACGCGTGTCTCGCCAGACGCTGGCGATAATCACGGTCGAGCAGCGATGTAAACACGGTGAACAGAATGACAACGTCCAGCGTTCCAGACTCGAATTTCAAGTCGAGCGCATCACCCGCAATCAATTGGACGTCAGCAGGCAGCCGCCGTCTGGCCTCCTCCAACCGGTCCTCGAGCAGATCGACGCCCGCGAGATTCCACGGAACGAAGCCAAATCGAATCAAGTCCAGTAGATTTCCGCCCGTTCCGCAGCCAATTTCCAGAACTCGCGCACTGCTGCGATCGATGCCGGTTTCCGTCAGCAAACGCGCCACCGCCCGCGCACGCTCTTCCAGGAAAAGCGGGAGCGCAGGATCATTCGATTGCCGCGCGGCTCGCCGCCCGTACCGCGCGCGAACGGCCTTGGCTTCGGTGATTCCGGACCCCACACTGTGATCGTACGCTATAGAGGCTCTAGTTTCCGAAGATTGGGTCGATGAAGAGATATGGAGTGCGCAGGCACCCACAAAGCTATGAAACTTGGATTCGCTCCAATCGACGAGGATCACGATAAGGTTCTGAAACTGGTCTCTGAGGTGGAAGGCTTGATTGCCGAGCACGCTCCGATTGATGCGTCGCGCCAATCGTTCAGAATGCTGGTGGAAGTGACGGTGAACCACTTCCGTTCCGAAGAACTCGGCATGGAAGCCTGTCGATATCCTGATCTCGCCCGGCACAAGCGCGAACATGAGGAGATTTCCGATTGGCTTACGCATCTGCAGACGTCTTTCACCTCCGCGACCTCGGAATCGACTTGTCAGTGGATCGGCTCGGACACAATTGCGTTTCTTCGGGCGTGGGTGCAGCAACACCTTCTGGAGTTCGATGCGCCAATGGTCGCGTTTATCCGGGAGAAACTGGAACGTGGCGATCCTGACGCGGAGTCGCTAAAGCGACACGGTTTGAGTGCCGTCAACCTTCTGGCCGCCCAGTAGAGACGTGAAAAGAGAGAAATTGTAGCCGGGTTCGCGAAATGTCAGCGCGCGCCCGAGCGCGGTGAAGCTCAGCCGAAGACGGAAGAGCAGCCCTGCGAAGCCGCCCTGATGCTTGCCTACGAATGCTGCCGCGCCAACTCCGCTGTCTGATGCTAAGGCTGCCCGAGCTGCGCTGGACCGAGCCGGTTCCTCGGAGTCGTGCCAGATCGCACTCACCTGTGGAAGCACCACCACCTTTTTCGCGCCGCGTCCGATTTGCCAGCAGACTTCTGCGTCTGCCCAGCTTTCTCCAAAGCGCTCGTCCAGATAATTCAAGCCGCGCACGAAGTACTTCGTCACCATGAACGCGTCAAATCGGGCATATTCCACGGGGACGATTTCAGCGGACGGATCTACTGCCTGCGGTTCCAGACCAGTTCCCGTGGCCCAGACACGATACAGCGCGGACCGAGTCGGCAGACGGAAGTACGCGGACGCTGGATTACCATCCACGTCGACAAGTAGCGGGCACGCCGCACCCAACGTATCTGGTTCCGCTTCCATGCGCGCCGCAAGCGCGTTCACGACCGCCGGAGTGACTTCCACGTCCGGGGAGAGATAGAACAACAGGTCGGCATGGGCCGTCCGCGAAGCGATATTCAGCGCCTTCGTCCGGCCGAAGTATTTCGGCAGGCGCAGGAACGTCACGCCAGGGAATTCCTGTTCCGCTTCAGGCGTATCGTCAGTCGATCCGTTATCCATCACGATAATCTCAATTGCCTGGCGCTCCACCGACGCCTCCAGCGCTTTGAGACACCGGCGCAAAGAGAGCCCCTGGTTGTAGGAAGAGATAATCACTGTCACCCGCGGTCCCGACGGCGCCTCGTCCACCTTCTCCGACACGACCTCCGGCACCGACTCGGCTACCAAAGTCTTGCCCGATGGCGGAACGCGCTTCCGTTGTATTGCCATTCCGAATCCCCCGAAGGTCAGGCGCTCGCGCGCGCCCGCCCCAATGATTGAATCAGCGCGGAGACATCCTCCGGCGTGGTGCGGTAGTTGGTGATGCAGGCCCGCAGAACCTTCCGCGACCCCGCCAGTACTGTGGTGGAAATCCAGGCTTCGCCCGATGCGACGACGCGCATCGCGATCTGATGCGGGTCGGCACCGCCAGGGTCGGCAAAACACACTATGGGTAGCGGGGTCTCATTCTCAATGCGCCAGCCCGCGCGTGCCAGCAGGGAGCGCAAAAGATCTCCCATGGCCGTTTGGTGGCGCAGAGCGTTTGCGTAACCCTGTTCTCCAGCTACCGCGAGGGACAGAAAAACCTTGAGCCCCGTGAAACGACGTGACCATTGCATGGTGTGTTGGTGAGGATCGATCACATCGAGACTCGCAGCTTCGCGCGGCATATACGAGGTGGTGACCCCGAACGTGCGGTCCAGGATCTCGCGATGCCGGGTCAGGTAAATGCCCGCGCCCATGGGCACGCTGAGCCATTTGTGCGCATCGAATGTGATGGAGTCGGCCTCTTCGATTCCTTCGAGGAGAGGGCGGGACTCCGGTACAAGAGCCGCGGCCCCTCCCCATGCTGCGTCCACATGGAACCAAAGGCCGTAACGGCGGGCAATATGGCCGCAATCGCGCAGTGGATCGATAGCGCCGGCATTCGTGGTGCCCGCGGTGGCGGCGATAAGGAAGGGCCGCGCACCCGCAGCGCGGTCCTCGTCAATAGCCTGAGCCAGTGCGTCGGGCCGCATGCGCAGGCCGCGATCGACCGCAATATGCCGCACCGCGCGCGTGCCCAAACCGCACATACGCGCGGCCTTAAGAAATGAATGGTGGCTCTCGGCAGAAACGTACATCAGCGGCTGACCATGGATAGTCTGCGCGCCACCGTCGCCAAACTCCTGGAAGGCATGCGTGAGCGCGGTCAGCAGCGCAGTGTGGTTCGCCTCCATCCCGCCGGAACAGAATGCACCGTCGGTATCCTCCGGACGGTAGCCGAATTTCGCCCCAAGCGCCCGAAGGGTATGCTGCTCCATCTCCACCGCCAGGGGGCTATGGCTCCACGCCGCAAGTTGTGGATTGAAGGCCGCCACCAGCATATCGGCGGCGATGCCCATGGTAGTCGGCGCCGGATTGAAAAGGCCGAAGTAGCGTGGGTGCGGCGTGTGGGTCTGGAATTCGGAAAGGCCCTCGGAAACGAACTCAATCGCTTCTTCCGGGGCAACAGGCGCCGCGAAATCGAACCGCGTGAGCGATTCGCGCATGCGATCGACAGCGAGCACCGGCGTCACCCGCCCGCCCGCCACCTCTTCGGTGTACCTCTCCAAAACGTCGGCAAGTTGCCGCCAGACCCGGCGTCGAACTTCAGGCGGCTGCAGCAGCGCGCTCCAGGGAAACTCGCGCGCGGATTCGGGCATGGGCGTTCCGGATGCGGATGAGGTCACGTTCTTATTCTGTCCAGCATATCCTCAGGCTTCCGGCCGTTTTCGGCCCCTTTAGTACCCACTCCGTCACCCTCGCGGTTCGGTGAGTGGCTGCAAATACGACCCGCCGTTTCCGAACCGCGCATGTAAAAAGCGGGCGTCCGATTTTTTCAGCAACCTCGCGCGCGGATTCGGGCATGGGCGTTCCAGATGCGGCTGACGTCACCTTTGTATTGTGGCCAGAGTGTTGTCGGGCTGCAACGCGACTCCCAACGGTTTCTCCGTCAAAAGGCGGGAAAACTGTGTCGGGTCGCTGCCGGTTTCCACCCATTCAACAATCGTCTTTTGCGGGCCGGTGCGGATCTCTACCGGCGCGAGAGCGCTGAAATCGTCTGGCACTCCGCTTTGTTCCACGGTGCCGGTGATTTTGGTTCCGCGGATGGCATACTTCAACCGAAGTATTGGAATGCCGGTACCGTAGACCCAGGCATCGAAGAACGACTCGAGCGTCGCGTCCTTGGAATTGCGCGGAAGATAACGAGCTGCGAGCATGCGGAACTGATCGGTCGATAGGGTCTGAAAGCGATAGCGGCGGCATAACTCTGCCAGGAATGCACGGAATTGTTCGTCGCCCAGCCGGACACGCAGCATGTGGATAATCCAGGATCCTTTCTCGTAGGTGATGACGCGCCATGCCTCCGGAAACTCCGAAGAAGAGAGGCGCAGACCCCAGGTTATGGGACCAGCCGATTCGATCTCGCGTCCGTCCGCTGTCTTCTCCATCAGATGCCGGCGATAATCTTCAAGAATCTTATCGAGCGTCTCATGCCCCCTGGTCTTCTCCAAATACATGAGCGCGGAGTAGTTGGCAAGAGCTTCCATCAGCCAGTCATCGCGCATCGTAGCCGGCGAAACCAGGTTGCCCCACCATTGATGCGCGGTTTCGTGGGCGGCCATTAACTGCGAATAGAAGATCTCCGTGTATTCGTCCACGCGCGCCACTGCCGGCCGCTGCTCCGGATTCATATACGCGAGCGTCGACAGATAAATGAGACCCGGAAAACCCTGCCCGAACGTAGTGGGAATCGGCGAGATTGTTAACGAATGCACCGGTGGCGGGCCGTATTGCGAGGTCATGTACTGGAGCGCGGAAATCACCTCATTGGCGATGGCCTCCATGCGGGGCGCGGTTGTGGCAATGGGCAGAACCGCATCGTCTTCCGGCGTATTTGCGCACACCTCAATCCGGAAGCCATCGCGCGAGACGCACTTACGCTGGTAGTGCCCCAGATTAAACCCGGCAAAACGAATCGCTTCGCCGCTGCTGAATCGCAGAGTTCGGCGATTGCCATCGGTATGCTTATCTACAACGTCGCCCGTGGCTACCAAATCGAGCCCTTTCGGAAAATGGAACGTCAGATCGAAGTGCGTCAGATCCACCGGCGGATGCGGATACCAGGTTCCGCGCGCTCCCACAAAGTACATACCTTTGCCAGATTCCGTAATGACATTCCCTTCGTGGTGGAACTCGAATTCATAGGATTGGCCGGGCTTGAGGGGGGCCGCAGGCACGACGAGGAACACTTCATCGTTGCCTGACGCGAGGCCAGGAGTGAGGGCGGATTTCTGGTAGACCTCTGCGGGCGCGCCGTCGATTTTCACCGCCGTCACACGCATGCGGCTGGAGATAAGGAATGGCAGGGCGCGCCCGGCCGTTGGCGCCGGCTTAATCTTCACGCGGGTGACGGCACGCATCGCGAGGTTGTCGTCCAAATCGGCGTCGATTCTATAATCTTCCGCGCGCACAGGGGCCCAGAGAGGATTGTCGGCGCTGGCGCGGGCGGTGCGGCCAGCAAAGGCGGTCCATGTGTCGAAGTACGTTTTCTGGTTGCGATCGCGCACCTTGCCGATGGTGATCTGGTCGGGAACGGTGGGATCGTACATGACATCGAAACTACCCAGCCTGGTGCCGGCCGTGCCGAGGAAGAAGAATCCAGGCGTCCCGGGCGATAACAAGTCCTGAACCATCCGCACAGCAAAGTTGTCAGAAAGACTGTGAAGCGGACCATTCCACTTCGCGGCCAAGTCAGCGGCGAACTTCGCATCGCGGCGATAACCACCGTGCTCGCTGGCGTCCTGCTCGACAAGTTGCTCCAGCTCCGCACCGGTATTGTCGCTGAAAATCATCAGCCCGATGTGAAAATGTTCATCCAGGTTGGGTGACTCGGCAAATGACGCCAGCGACAGCCGTTCGCCGCGGTTCGGAGGCATGGCGACTACTTCCGCGTCGCCAGCGTCGATATCTGCGCTAAAAACTGCGGCCGTGCGCACTCCGTTCACCTTCTTCGCCAGCATCAGATAGCCGGAGGTCAGATATACACTGACGTCTTCGCGCGAGATTTTAAGATCGTTGACGCGATAGCAGGCTTCGGGGTCGAGTTCGTTGTGCACGATCAGGTCGCCCAGCGCTGCTGCGGTGGTGGTAGTCGTCGACTGGGTTTGCGCGTAGACGGCGCAGCCGATGCATACAAGCAGAGCGAGAGAAAAACTGCGGGGCACGACTCCAGTTTACGGGAGTCGGAGGAAGAAGGGAGTGAACCCCCGCAATCCGGGATTCACTCCACTTCATTTACGGCTTGCTGGGCAGTACGCGCGCGGGACGCTCCGCTTCCTGCACCGAAGTCAGCACCATTTCTCCGCGAACATTCGCGAAGGTGACGCTGGGTGTGCCGGTACCGGCAACCTGAACACCAGGGCCGCTCAGCAGGGCGACGGTCTTGCCCTCGCTATTCCGGATTAGCACGACGCCTGTAACCGCGTCTTCCTGAATCGTATAGGCGCCAGCCGGCAGTTTCATTTTGCCGGCGATAAACGAATACGGCACGTTCACGCTGAGCGAAGATTCGGCCATCAATGGCGTCAACGCCACCAGCGATAGGCCCACAGCGGCACACGTTAACTTAAGCGATTTCATGTTTTCCTCCATTCGAGTTTTGTGAGTTTAGACGCAACCGCGCAGGACGCACCATAGGCGCCGGCTACGCGTCGCATTTGTTGGATTTAACTTTCGTCGGGGAAAAGTCGGCAGGGACTGACGTTCGGCTGACCGCGCCGCACGCCGTTCAGTTCTTAGTTAATATAGCACAAGTACAGCTAGAATTCAATGACGATTATTATTGCATTGAAAGGATGACTGTAGTTTCCGTGCAGGCTATTTCTCACACATCTCTCGATAAATTCATCGGGCCAGTGGCCTGTACGAATTGTTGTAGCGGCGGCTTCGGGAGTGTGGAGAATAGAACATGCGGAAAATCCTCAGATGGACGGGTGGCGCCACTGCCGTCCTGATCCTGAGCGTGGCGGTGCGGGCGGCGAGAACCAGCGACGATCCCCAGAGCGCGACGGCTCCGCCGCCTGCATCCGGCGTCCACGCGGAATCCCCAATGTCCAGATGTGCGCCCGGCGGCGATGCTGAACCGGCCGATCCCTCATGTGGCAGCATCTATATAATCACGGTAACGGCGAGTTCAGAGACCGCCTATTGGAACCGGAACCAGTGCGGACAGGCGGAGTCGCAGGCGGAGGAGACCGTTGCACTCGCGCGTAAGGACGAATCGCCGCAAGGGAAACTGACGCTGGCCTCGGCATTGACCAGTCTGGCGGGTTTGTACCGCTGCCTGGGCAAACCGGGCCGTGCCGAGCCGCTTTATCGCGAGGCGCTGGACATACGAACCGAGCGGCTGGCACCGAACGACCCCGACATCGCGGTGAGTGCGATGAACCTGGGCGATTTCTTTCGCGATCAGCGGGAATATTCTTCGGCCGAGGCATTCCTGCAGTGGGCGTTTCTAATGGGAGAAACCCCGGGCGGCAAGGCCTCCTGCGTGTCTGGTTCCGCAGCGTACCTCCTGGGCAAGCTCCATTACGACCGCGCCGAATACAACCGAGCGCTGCAATACGATCGTCAGGCGTACAGGATTTTTGAAACCCAACCGGAGTGCGGTCGCTTCAACCTGGCGGTGGCCGGTGTGGAATTGTCGCTGACGCTGCTGCAAGGCGGCGGCGCACGCGAGGCGGAATCCATCTCAGCGCGCGCCGTCGCAGAACTGAAGACAGAGCTGGGCGACGCGCACCCTCAGGTCGCTCTGGCGCTTCTGGCGCACGCCGCCTGCCTGCGCAAGCTGCGCGAGGGGGACCGCGCCACGACGGAATTCGCGGAAGCGCATCGCATCCTGGATGACCACGCTCATTCGACCGCCGCGATGAAGGTGGACAGCGCCACCATGCCAAAGTGAGCGGCCTGAGTGCCTATCGCGCCGCTGCTGCCGACTGCGTGTAGGCGTCGACGATGCTGGCTGTGTCGCCGAAGTCGACGAATTTCGATACCTTGCCATCTCGAAATGTGAAGAAATGGCTAACCGCTTCATCGAAGCGACGGCCCGTCGCTTTCACCGTCGCAGCATAGCGTCCAATTGTCGCCACATGGTCGCCCTGCGCGACAAAGGTTTCGATGGTCAGGGCCTGGTTCTCCTGGGTACTTGCCAAAGCCTGAAAGAATCCGACCACTTCAGCGGGGCCGCGCCGGACGCCGGCAAAGGGAATCGTGGCCGGGCCGTCAAAGCGCCATTCCACATCGTCGGCGAGGCGATTGAGAATTGTCTGGACATCGCCGCGCGCAAACGCAGCGTACATGGCCTTAATCGTATCGGTGTTCTGTTGTTCTTTCATGCCGCTCTCCTTACACTCTGTTACGCAGATCCTGGCGGATTGGATGATCCACAGCCGGGCCGCCGCCGTACAACTTAATGGATTATGCTGGTGCTTTCGGCTATTGCGAGCGATTACACGATCCCGATGAACGACGAGGCACCGGCTCCCGAGTTCCAGGATGGCGGTTCCGCGCGCCCTGTTCGCGCCCGCGCGCTACCGGTGCGCCACAACCCTGCGCTCGCGGCTCTGGTCGGTGAAATGGCCCGCGGAAACCAGGAAGCGCTTGGCCAGCTTTACGACGAAACCGCGCCATCGCTAAACGGCCTGCTGATACGCATGCTGGGACTGCCGCAGGACGCCGAGGAAGTGCTGATGGACGTCTACATGAAAGCCTGGAAGAATGCAGCCGCCTATTCCCCCGAGCGGGGCAGCGTTCAGGCCTGGCTGATGATGATGGCCCGCAGCGTCGCGATCGACCGCATGCGGCGGCGCGGCACTCAACCCAACACCACGTCCATGGGGCCTGAGAATGCATTGGAACCAGCGTCCCAGGAAACATCTCCGGAAGAGCGGACGTCCCAACTTCAATGGCGGACTGAGGTGCTGCGTGCATTGAACGAGCTTCCTCGTGAGCAGCGAGAGGCATTGACAATGGCTTTCTTTGAAGGTCTCAGCCATACGGAACTCGCCGCGCGCATGGGGCAGCCGCTGGGTACGGTTAAGAGCCGGGTCCGCATCGGACTGCTGCGACTGCGTGAGATTCTGGACGCCCGGAGGATTGTATGAGCGTGCCGGAAAAAGACCAGGAACTGGCCGCTCTTGCCGCGCTTGGCATGCTGCCACCAGCGGATCGCGCTAACGCTCCTCGCGAAATTGTGCAGGAGATGAGCGAAGCTGCGGCGCTGCTGGCAGAAATCGTTGAACCAGTGCCGCCGTCTCCTTCTGTGAGAGACCGGCTTCTGACCCGCGTTGGCAACTATGAAGCTTTGAAGCCTCTGGCCGACGTGCGCGGCTACGATGACAACTGGATTGATTCCGGAGTACCTGGCGTCGACATGAAGATTCTCTTTCGCGACAAGAAACTGCGTCGCACCACGATGCTGCTGCGAATGGCGCCAGGCGCCCAATTGCCGGCTCATCATCATCACGACGACGAACAATGCCTTGTAGTCAGCGGTGACGTGCGCTGGGGCGAGTTAGTGTATCGCGAAGGCGATTTCGTAGTTATGGGCAATGCCACCACGCATCCCGTAGTTTCCACCATCGACGGCAATCTGCTGTTACTCATCGCTGGACACAACGAATATGTCCAGGCCTGAGTTACACTCCACTTAGTAAGTTGAATCTAAGTCGCTCCCCGCTGTGATAGACTCTCCCTAATCGGAAAATCCCCGTCCGCACCTTGCCGCGTCGCGCAGGGCGCTATTCCTCTGCACTTAAAACGCCGATGGAGATCGCTCAGCGCCATGCCCACAACTGCGCACATTCAGGATGTGATTGACAGCGTTTATGAGAAATACCGCCACGTCGAAGAAGGCACCGTGGCCACTTACATTCCCGAACTGGGCAAAGCGGACCCGGATAAATTCGGCATCTGCCTTGTAACTGTCGATGGCAAGGTTTTCTCTGCGGGCGATTGGAAAGATGAATTCACCATTCAATCCATGTGCAAACCGTTTGCTTTCCAGATGGCGTTGGAACGGCACGGCTGCGAGGAGACCGCGAAACGCGTCGGCGTTGAACCCAGTGGCGATGCCTTCAATTCCGTGGAGCTCGATCCCAAAACCACGCGTCCCTACAACCCGATGGTCAACGCGGGTGCTATCGCGGTGTCTTCCCTCATCAAGACAACTCCGGTGGAAGACAGCATTCGGGCGTTTGTCGACCGAATGAGCGAAGCCGCCGGCCGCAAGCTGCGAATTGACGAAGCAGTACTGGCGTCGGAAACCTCAACCGGCCATCGGAATCGAGCCATTGCATACCTCATGCTGAATTTCGACATTATCGATCGGGACGTCCACGAGTCGCTCCATCAGTATTTCGCACAGTGCTCCATGCTGGTCAATTGCCGCGATCTGGCGACCATGGCGGCCACCTTCGCGAACATGGGCAACAATCCCTTTACCGGTCGCAGCGTTTTCGATTTCCGGTTCATCAAGTATGTGCTCACCGTCATGTTTTCCTGCGGCCTTTACGATTACGCCGGCGGATGGGCCTATGAAGTCGGGGTGCCCGCGAAGAGCGGAGTCAGCGGCGGCATATTTGCGGTGGTGAACCGGCAGCTTGGAATCGGCGTCTACTCACCGAAACTGGATGCGCAGGGAAACAGCGTACGCGGCATTCGCGCGTGCAAGGAGCTCGCCAGCCACTTCGGACTACATGCATTCGAATTCACCAACGTTGGATCGAACTTCATGCAATGGCTACAGGCGGAAGCCTAAGCGTCAACGGTTCAACCCAGCCAGCACGCCGCGCATGTACGCGAACGATTTCTGCATGCCAGGAAGCGGGTTGTTCTCGTCGGCTTCGTATTCGAGCATGACGCCGCCCGCATAGCGCATCTTGCGCAGCTGTTGAAAGATGGCAACCACGGGCATTACACCTTCGCCGACGGGGCAATCCTGACCCAGCGCCGCTTTTCGCAGATCCTTAATGTGCATGTCCAGCAGGCGCGCGCCGGCCTCGGCGGCGGAGGCCACGGGATCGGCGCCGGCACGCAGCGTGTGGCCGACGTCCATGCACAGCCCCATGCGCGGGTCCATATCTTTCACGGCAGCCAGCACGGATTGCGGCGTCGGGAATTGTTTGTCCTCCGGGCCGTGGTTGTGAATGGCAATGCGGATCCCGTATTCGCGGACGAACTTCTCCAGCATCGGCAGCGTGCGATGGGTGGGGGCGCAAACGATGGTCGGCATGTTGGCCAGCTTCGCGTATTCAAATTTGCTGCGGATGTCGGCATCATCTTCCTTGTCGAACGAGATGTTGCCGCCGCCATCGATAGTCAGACCGGCTGCTTCAAACTCGGCCCTGGCGGCGCGAATCTGGTCTGAAGTGCTGTCGAGAGGAAGGTGGAAAGATTTGATGTTGATGTAGCGCACGTTCAGTGCAATGGTCATCTCAATGGCTTTGTCGC
>Ga0265325_10002386_pt1 | contig 12692 bp, 6 predicted proteins | sample 41420metaG_FD_202090 | JGI IMG/M metagenome (GOLD analysis project Ga0265325, IMG submission 202090) | Rhizosphere microbial communities from Carex aquatilis grown in University of Washington, Seatle, WA, United States - 4-14-20 metaG | ecosystem: Host-associated > Plants > Roots > Rhizosphere >...
TTCGCCTCACAAATACCGACACAAATAAGAGCTGGGTGAGTTGGACGGACGAGTCAGGGAAATTCGAATTCCCCAGTCTGCCGGCCGGACACTATCGTATCGAAGCGAACCAGCTTGGATTCGTTAAATCCTCAAGCGAGGTGCAGCTACCCGCTTCCGCCAGCAAAGCGCTGGCGGTCGTGCTGCGCGTGGCCACTCTGGCCGAGTTGACGGCCCCGTCGAATGGCGCAGGCGGGAACTCCCCCGGGCAGGGCCGGCGACAGTATGGAGCCGCAGGAAATCCCCAAGGGGGAGGCGGAAACGGCCAAGGCCGCTTCGGCCAAGGTCAAAATGGCCAGGGAGGCCAAGGCGCACGCGGCGGGTTCAGTGGGCGCGGCCAGGTACCTGCAGGCGTCGCGAACGCCATCAGTCAGGGAATGGCTGGAGGCTTCGCGCAGACCGACCTGACGGGTGAGGCGGACGCAACAGGCGGCGCGCAGGGAGAGACCGTTGGCCAAGCCGGGGCGGGCGCGCAGGCAGCAGCAGAGCTGTCGTCGGGAACTGCGGTGGCATCCTCGTCGGATTCGTTTTTGCTACAAGGCACCACGGGCCAGGGACTGGCGGCAACGGGTCCGGTGATGATGGCCGGCGGCCCCGGTGGACCGGGAGGCCCCGGAGGCTTTAACGCGGATTCGCTTGCGCCGAGTGCCCCGGGCGGACCCGAGGGGTTTGGCAGCACAGGAGGAAGGGGCGGGGGGCGCTTGGCCTTCGGAGGGCCCGGTGGCGGAGGGGGCATGGGGGGAGGCCCAGGCGGTGGACGGTTCGCCCAAGGCGGCCTGTTTCGCGGCGGAGGAGGCGGAGCAGGTGGCGGTGGTGGTGGCCGAGGTGGAGGCGGAGGGCGGCTGGGACGCCAGGCCGTGAACCGCGTTCGCTTCAGCTTCTCCGAGCGCTACACGAATTCAGCTTTCGACGCTCGGCCCTATTCGATTACAGGGAATGAGTTCCCCAAAGTGTCGAACTACGATGAGCGCATCGGCGCCAATATGGGCGGCCCGCTGAAGATTCCGCATATCTACGACGGAACCAACAAGACCTTCTTCTTCGCCAACTTCCAACACGACACGCAGAAGAGCGGGATCAACACGTTTTCCACGGTGCCGACACTGGCCGAGCGCAGCGGCAACTTCTGCGGACTTGGAGTGACGCTGTACAATCCCTTCTCCAATCTTGCCGGGCCGCGCACCCCGCTGGGAAACGGGTGCCAGATTCCGTCGATCAATCCGGCGTCGCAGGCACTCCTTCAATACTTTCCGCTGCCGAATGTGCCAGGACAGACGGCGCAGAATTTTCTGCTGCAGGCGACGACGCCTCACAACACCGACAGCTTCAATATTCACGTGCTGCACACGATCAACGCGAAGTTCAACCTGAACATCGGCTATAACTTCAGTTCGTCGCGGCAGGACACGATCACGGCGTTCCCCGATATCCGCGGGCGGCAAACCTCGCGAAGCCAGAACGTCGACCTGGGATTGATTCACAATTGGTCTCCCAGATTAACGGAGAATACGCATCTGAATTGGAGCCGCAGCCGCAATCAAACCCTCAGCGCAAATTCCTTCGTGAATAACATTGCCGGGAATCTCTGCCCACCGCCGAGCCCATCTTGTAACATCACGGGTATCGCAACCGATCCGATCGATTACGGCCTGCCGGGAATTCAGTTCAGCAGCTTCACGGGCTTCAACGACCCGGTTCCTTCGCGCGTGCGCAACCAGACGCTGCGATTGTCCGATGCGCTGACGTGGGTGAAGACCAAGCACACGCTGACCTTCGGCGGCGAAGTGCGGCGTATCGAACTCAACGCCGATTCGAATCCCAACCCGCGCGGGGCGTTCCGGTTCACGGGCGTGATGACCAATCAGCTCAACGCGAACGGAGATCCGGCAACGCCTCTGACGCCGGTGACCGAACCCTATTACGAATTCGCCGATTTTCTTCTCGGCCTTCCCTACAACACCGCCGTGCAATTCGGCGATCCCAACACATATTTCCGCGCGTGGGGATTTATCGGCTACGCGCAGGACGATTTCCGCGTCAACAAGCGCTTCACGTTTCAGTACGGCGTGCGTTACCAGGCACAGACGCCTCCGATCGAGCTGTATAACCACATCGCGAATCTCGATCTGAATTCAACCGCTACGGCCGTGGCTGTGGTGACGCCGGGTGAGACGGGTCCGTTTAGCGGCGCATATCCCCGCGCGCTGATTCGCGGCGACTACAACGATTGGGCGCCGCGCATCGGGTTTGCCTGGGACCCGGGGCTAAAAAAGCGAACGATCGTACGCAGCGGTTATTCGATTTTTTACAACCAGTCGATCTACAACTCTCTCGCGCAGAAATATCTGGCGTACCAGCCGCCCTTCGACCAGTCGCAGAATCTCTATACGTCCGCCGCGCAGGTGCTGACGCTGCAACAGGGCTTCCCGGCGCAGACCGCGGCGAACAAGATCCTCAACACGGCCGGAGCGAATCCCAATTATCGCCCCGCCTACGCGCAAATCTGGATGCTCGGCACCGAAACTTCCTTCACGCAAAACTGGCTGCTGGATCTCACTTATACCGGGACCAAGGGAACCCGTCTCGATCTGCTACGGGCGCCCAATCGCGCCCCGCTCGGCACAGGCCAGCTGAACACGCAAACGGATCTCCAGATTCCCTATGCCACGAGCTTTTACTACGACCAGTCCGGCGCGAATTCGATCTACAACGCGCTGCAGGTTCGTGTCGTCCATCGCTATACGCACGGAGTTTCGTTCCAGGGAGCCTACACATTTTCAAAATCCATCGACAACGCGAGCTCCATCGGAGGCACCGGCGGCATCGTGGTGCAGCAGGACGGGAACTATGCGGCCGAGCGCGGGCTCTCGTCTTTCGATATGCGCCATCAGTTCCGCTTTTCCTCCACCTACGAATTGCCGTTCGGCGAAAGGAATCGCTGGGCCAATCACGGGTGGAAAGAGCACGCCCTGGGCAACCTGCGGCTCTTGAATGTGGTGACGTGGCATACCGGGACGCCTCTTACTGTGTATCTGGGCGGAAGCGCGGCGAATAATTCGGGAACGGGGTCGAACTTTTCAGAACGCGCCAATCTGGTCGGGAATCCCAATCTCGGAATTTGCGGGGGCGGGACCCTCAATTTCTTTAACACCACTGCGTTCGCCACGCCGCCGGCAGGAGAATATGGCGACGAGCACCGCGGTTCGGTGGAAGGACCGTGCCAGTTCAACTGGAACCTGTCGATTGCAAAATCGGTGCGCTTCGGACGCGAACAGCGGCATACGTTCAACGCGAGCTGGGAAATTCAGAACCTCACGAATACGCCGAGTTTCAACGGCGTGGGGTCTACTCTGGGATCCAGCACGTTCGGGCGCGTGACGGGCGCAGGCTCGATGCGAACCATGGACATCATGATTCGGTTTAATCTGTGAGGGAGCAGGCGGCATTCCATGAAACACAGTTTTATTAAACGGCTCCGAGTAGCTTTTCTGGTTGCGGGACTTTGTACGCCCTCCGCGCCAATGCAGGCGCGACAGCAGGTTGCGGGTCAACAACCTGCGCCAACTTCCGGACAGGCATCGCAGCAACCCGCGAATGCGACGCAGCAGGTTCCGCCGTCCTCGCAACCCATGCTGCGCAGCTCGTCGGACCTCGTGCGCATCGACGTCGAGGTGACCGATCATTCCGGCAAGCCTGTCAAAGGACTCCGGTCCGATCAGTTCACTATCACCGACGACGGCCAGGGGCAAAAAGTCTCCATTTTCTCTTACGAAGACATCGAGGCCGTAGAAACCGCGAGCGACACGGACACCAAGCCCATCGTGATCGCGGTCGACAGCCCGAGTGACGCGGTCGCGCAAACCGCCGGCGAGCAGGCCCGCGACCGCCGCATGCTGGTGCTTTTCTTCGACCTTACCTCTCTTGGTAACGACGACCTCATGCGCGCGCACGACGCCGCCGCGAAATTCGTAAAGCAGCAGATGACCAAAGCTGATCTCGTCTCGGTGGTAATCTTCAGCTCCAGCCTTCGCGTGCTCTCCGACTTCACCAACGATCATGACAAGCTCAACAAAGCCATCGCGCAGCTGCTTCCCGGCGTGTCGTCCCAGCTATCCAATCCGCTCTACGCCGCCGCGCAGAACGGCGAGTACGACGTACAGCAGGATACCGGCGCCGCCTACACCCCGGACGAGACGGAATTCAATGTCTTCAACACGGACCAGAAGCTCGAAGCGGTGGAGAGCCTCGCGAACGTCCTGGGCGTGATTCCCGGCAGGAAGTCCGTGATCGAATTCACAGGCGGCATTACGCAGACGGGCGAAGAGAATCGTACGCAACTACGCGCCGCGACCGACGCCGCCAATCGCGCCAACGTCTCGATTTACTCCATCGACGCGCGCGGGTTGATGGCCGCGGTGCCGGGCGGTGATGTGACCTCCGACGCAGCTGCGGGGACTTCCATGTTCACGGGAGCGGCCGTTTTCCACCAGACCGACCAGCGCGAGGATTCGCGGGACACCCTCGCCACGCTCTCGACCGACACGGGAGGACGCGCGTTCTACGACCTCGGCGACCTAAGCGACGCATTTCCGAAGATCGAGCAGGAGAATGGCGGCTACTACCTGGTGGGCTACTACCTCAACGCGAACGTGAAGCGCGACGGCAGTTGGCACGCGGTCCGCGTGAAGGTGAATGCGCCGGGAGCGCAGGTGCGCTACCGCAACGGCTACTACGCGCCGCGCGATTTCCAGCATCTGGAACAGGCGTCGCGCGACGAACAACTCGCGGAGGCGATGCATTCCGATAACCCGGTGGTCGAGCTACCTATTGCCGTGGAGACGGCGATGTTCCGCCTGAACAACGAGCAGGTCTACGTGCCGATCTCCGCCAAGCTTTCCGCCACCGCGCTCGACTGGGCGCAAAAGCACGATCGCCGCGAGGCGGAATTTGATTTCGCCGCGGAGGTGCGGGCGATACCTTCCGGGCAAATCGTGGCGCAGTTGCGGGACACCATCAACGTCCGCCTGGACCAGCAACGCTTCGCGCAGGTGCACCAGACGAATCTGGTATACCAGGGAGGCGTGGTGCTTTCCCCCGGCTCGTATCACCTGAAATTCATTGCGCGCGAAAACGAGTCGGGAAAGATCGGCACGTTCGAGCAGAACTTCATCGCGCCGCAGCGGCCGGCACAACGGCTCTCGCTCAGTTCCGTGCTGCTCTCGAGCCAGCTCGTGCCGGTGGAAAAATCGTCCGAAGTGGCCACCAGGACCCAGGGCCTTCACGCCAAACTCGCGGCTTCTCCGCTCGAAATGGAGGGGCAGCGAATCGTCCCGAGCGTCACGCGATTTTTTACGCAGCAGCAAACGCTCTATGTCTTCTTCCAGGCGTATTATCCCGAAAAGTCTGGCGATTTCGACGCGAGCGGCCTGCGCGCAGGGCTGATCTTCTTCCGCGAAGGCGTGCAGGTGAACACCACGCCGCTCCTCGCCCCGGTGACGATCGACGAAAAGACCCACACCGCGACTTTCCGCATCAGCCTGCCGCTCGCCAAGCTCCCGACGGGCCGCTACTCCGTACAAGCCGTGGCGATCGGAGCGGGAAGCCAGCAATCCGCATTCGGGCGGGCCTATCTCGCTCTCGAGCAGCCACCCATTGCTCCTGCGAATACGGCGCCCTCTTCAAGTGGCCCTGCCGCGCCGGCGCTAGCACCGCCTGTGCCACAAACTCCGGCACAACAACCTTAGGCCAGTGGTCAAGTCCCGTTCGCCGGCTGCAACGGGTTCGGTCGCAGATCACGTCTAAGGTGATCATACGGCGACCAAGATCAGCCTGCGATTGCCGGAGGAGCCGCCCGTGAAAATTCCTGCTGGCTTTTTGTACCTGGCCGTCTCCGCTTATGGAATTTACTGGGCGCACCACATGATCACCAGGCGGCACGCCAGTGCGCCTGTCTCGTATTGGTATATGGATTTACTCGCGGGCGCGATCACCCTCGGGATCGGCGCAATTCTTCGGTGGACGCGATGGCAGGAGCGAACGAACTGGCTCCCGGTGATCGGAAGCGGGATGGTCGCAATTTATTACGTAGGGGCTTCCGTCGTGACGCTAAGGCGCTACCTCGCGGGCAAAATCCTGGCGAGCGTTCCTCAACTCGGCTTCGCGCTGCTTCCTGTGTTGCTGGTTCTCGTGCTGCTCACCGTCGCGTTATTTGAAAAGTTCCGGCCGGAGCTGCTCGAGCCGCCGTCGCAATCCTTCGACTAGAGTCGAAGCAATAAAAAGGAACTCGCACCAAAAGGAAACGGCCCCGAAATTCAGGGCCGTTTGAGAGGAAAGCAAGACAACCGGAATTAGCGGCGACCGCCGGAATGGCCTCCGCCGCCACCGCGTGATCCACCGCCGCCACCACCGCGCGGTCCTCCACCCCCGCCGCCGCGATAACCACCAGCGTTCCCGCTGGGCGCGCTGTAGCCGCGAGGGGCACTGTAGCTGCCGCGTGGCGAGCTGGAACCGCCGCTGTAACCGCCCCGAGGAGCGGAGTAGCTGCCGTTATTACCCCCGTAAGCTCTGGATTCGTTATAGCCGCCTCGTGGGGTTACGATGGGCTGCCTCATATTAAGAGGGGATCTATTGTATGAAGGCGAGGAGCCCCCGTAACCGCCACGAGTTGCGGAGTTGGGTGAATCAAACTGGCGCTGTGCGTTTGGTGAACTGTACCCGCGCACAGAGGATTGTGGTTGAGACCCGGCGGGCGACGAAGGGGTGAAGCGGTTCCACCCGCCCTGCGTTCCCTGAGAACCTTGCGCGCCGCGGCCGTTGGAAAAACCTTGCGACGGAGCAGCAGAACTCCGCGCTCCCGATTGCAACGCGGCAGTATTACCTCCACGGAAGCCCGCGTTCGCGCCGCCGAAAGAAGCTCCGCGCGAAGCGGAGAAGAACCGCTGCGAACCCGCAGCTGACGCATTCCGGATGGTGGCCGAATTAGGCTCACGGTTCGAGGGACTGAAGCTCTCACGCGAAGGATTGACCGGCATCCTCCCCGTCATCGCGCTGGCCTGCCGGAACGATTCCGAGCTGATGCTCTCCTGATGCATGGAGACCGCGCCCCGCCCGAACTCGCTTCCCGCGATCGAGGAAAACCCTCCCCGCACGCGACCATCGCTATAGGCCCGATCGAAGTTCGAGAAGCGCCCGTTGCCCAAAGGCGAGAATCCTTCGTGAAAGCGGCCAAACTCGCCTACGCCAATGGCGTTGTAACGCGCGCCCCAGCCGCCGTACCAGGGGTGATACCAGTCACCCGGCCCGACCGGCAGCCAGCCAACCCGGCCCCAGCCTCCGAATCCGAACCCGAAGCCCACACCCCAACCTCCGCCCCCAAAACCAAAGAACGAAACATACGCCGGGGACCAAATGGGGTAGTAACCCGGATACGCAGCCACGGGCCCCGGCCACCAGACCCAGTTGCCGCCATAAACCATCCAGCGGCCATAGTGGTAAGGCGCCCAGCCCCAGGGCTCGTAGGAAACCCACGTCCAGCCATAGTAGGGCTCATAAACCCAGCGACCCGCGCGATAGGGCGCCCACCCGGGATCCACGCCGCTCGGAGCCCACACCGGGCCGTAATCGGGTATCTCGCTCCAAGTGCCGTGGGAATCGAGATCCTCGGTGCCCGTGTAGTAGCGGTCGGTATGCTGCCAGCTCTGCGCGCTCTCAACGCGCTTGTCGCGGTCATTGTTCCAGGAATCCCACTCATCTTTGGCCGGAGCGGGATCGGTCTTGTACTGCGCGTTCTCCGTGCCGGCGACGGTGATCATCTGCCCTTTGTCCACACGCGTCGTGCCCTGCGGTGTGGAAACTTCGGCGGAGCCGCTGCGAACAATCACCTGCGTCTCCGCATTCGAATTCACGAGGATGCGGAAGTTGCCCTCGCCCAGAGGGTGCACGGATGCGTTGGGAGTATCGATTTCAGAATCCGCTTCGCTGCCTCGCAGCACGGAATAAGTCGTCAGCCCCTGCCCAACCTGGATTTGAATTTTGTTGCGGGTGAGGGTCGTCACGTTGGCAGTGACGTTGTTGGACATGCGGAGGACGTTGGCGTAGTCGAGTTGAAGCTCGGCGCGAGCGTCCTGCCCCGTGGAAATGCGGTCGCCCGGCTCTACCGGGGTATTCAAAGTGGCGGCAACCCATTGCCCGTTATCACCTCGCTGCTGGGAAACGTCGCCGTGAACGAAGCTGATTCTCGCGACGTCCGGCTGCGGCTGTCCCGGTTGCGCCTGCGTGGGTGCCTGCTGCCCATCTGGCGGTGGCGGCGGCCCTTGTTCTTGATCCCCAGGCGGCGGGGGCGCTTGTGGGGCCTGCTGAGCTTGCTGGTCGGGATATGGCTGATCGGAGTATTGAATGTTTTGTGCGCGGGAGATCATCGCGCCACCGAGGCCGAACATCGCCAGCGCCGTAAAGCTTGCCAGTATCTTTTTCATGGCCCACCCCGAATCGAATGCGCTGGCATATATTGCAGGGCTTGGGCCAAAGAAGGGCGCCATCCAAGATAAATGTAAGCGTCTTATTTTCTGGCCGTTATACGCTGCGAAGAGGCGGGTGATCCTGAGGTACGAGCGTGATAAGCGGCGGAATCCGGTTGTTTTCGTGCGTCGCTGGTGGTTTTCAACCACCGTGTTTCGAGGGGCTTACTCGCTTTCAGCAGGGTCGGCAACGCCCATTTGCGAGAGCCGATACCGCAGCGCATTCCGCGAAAGTCCGAGCATCCGGGCCGCCTGGCTCTTGTTTCCGTTCGCGCGCTTGAGGGCTTCGCGGATGGTTTCCTGCTCCCACTGATCGAGCGTCATCCCCTCGGGCAACACAAACGAGTTTGTGGAAGAATTAGCGCGAGGAGTTCGGCTGTCGAGATGGATGTCGGACACATCGAGCGTTGTTTTCTCCGACAGCGTGATCGCCCGCTGAATTACGTTCTCGAGTTCCCGCACATTGCCGGGCCAGCGAAAATCCATGAGCAGCTTCATCGCGTCCGGAGTAAGGCTTTTGGGAGGAGCGCCGGAATCTTTGGCAAACTTGTCCAGAAAGAATTTCACGAGCGCCGGAATATCTTCCTTGTGATCGCGCAAGGGAGGGATATCGATGGCCACCACGTTCAACCGGTAATAGAGGTCCTCGCGGAAAGTTCCCTCTTCCAGCGCGGCACGCAGATCGCGATTGGTCGCCGCAATCAACCGGACATCCACTTTGTGCGTTTTCGTGCCGCCGAGGCGCTCGAATTCGCGCTCCTGCAGAACGCGCAGCAACTTCACCTGGATCGACGCGGGGACGTCGCCGATCTCGTCGAGGAAAAGGGTGCCGCGGTCCGCCAGTTCGAACTTTCCCGGCTTGCTCGTGGTGGCGCCCGAAAAAGCGCCCTTCTCGTAGCCAAAAAGTTCGCTTTCAAGCAGCGTCTCGGGAATCGCGGTGCTGTTGATCTTGATAAATGGGCCGGAGGCGCGCTGCGAATGCTCGTGGATGGCCCGCGCGATCAGGTCCTTTCCCACACCGCTTTCCCCGCCGATCAAAACGGTGACATTCGAAGGCGCGACGCGCTCCACCAGCGCCAGCACCGCCTGCATTTTCTCGCTATTCGCGACGATATTGGCGTATTCGTAGCGGCGGCCGAGGGCCTCGCGCAAGCTGCGGTTTTCCTCGCGCAGACGGTTGGTGTCCAGCTCCTTGCGAATCACCAACACAAGTTCCGCAAGAGAGAACGGCTTCAGCACGTAGTCGCTCGCGCCGGCCTTCATCGCGTCCACGGCGGATTCGACCGAACCGTACGCCGTCATGATCACGACCGGCATCTGCGCGTCAATTCTCTTGGCAGCCTGGAGGAAGTCCAGCCCGTTCATTCCGGGCAATCGGAAGTCAGTGAGAAGAAGGTCAAAGCTTTCTTTGTTGAGAATCTGGAGAGCGGACTCGGCGTCCGGCGCGCTTTGCACCTGAAAGCCTTCGTCGGCAAGCTGCAGCTCCACGAGGCGACGCAGCTTCGCTTCGTCCTCGACGACGAGTATCGATTTTTTTTCCTGGGTCATTTCTGAGGTTCACCCCGCCAGCCGCCTAAGCTCGCGCCGGTCATTCATCTTATTACACACGCACACGAGCGCAAGCGCGCACATCCCCTTCAACGCGGGCTTTGCCGCGCAGGTGTGCCGATATACGCTTGGATGCCGAGGGAACCATCCTTCAGCTGGAGACCTACTCGCGAGGCGAAATCGACGATGCAACAGTGGAAACTGATCGGAACCGACACCGTGTATACGGACTCCTGGAGCAAAGTCATCCGGAAAACCTACGACGCGGGCAATGGCCATGAAGATTTCATCGTGCTCGAAAAGGCTGAATTCGCCTTGATCGCGGCCATCGATGAAGCGCGCAACATTCTGCTCGTGCGGCAATATCGCCACGGAAGAGATCGCAGCTACTGGGCGCTGCCAGGGGGATTCGTCGATGAAGGAGAAACACCCGCCGCCGCGGCGCAGCGCGAACTGCGGGAAGAAACCGGCTATGTCGCAAAGCGCGTTTCCTACGTCGGTGCGTTGCACCCGATCCCCGCGTTCCTCAAGACGATGGCGCACATCGTCCTATGCGAAGGCATCGAGAAAGATCCTGATGCCGTGATCGACGCAGAAATCGAAAGCAGCGAGAGCGTCCCGCTCGACACCGCCATCCAAAAAATTCTTTCCGGTGAAATTCACGAGATGCAGGCGGTTGCCGCAATCCTGCTCGTGAACGAATACCTGCGCCAACGAGCGGCATCCCCAAGCGCCCCGCGCTAGGCTACGGTCGGGCGGGCAAGAACACGTGGAAGCGGGCGCCGCGGCCCGGCTCGCCTTCCAATTTGATCCAGCCGCGATGAGCGTCCACGATTTTAGCAACGATGGAAAGTCCCAAGCCTACCCCATCTTTTTTCGACGTGAAGAACGGATTGAAAATCTGCTCGCGGATTTCCGCCGGCACCCCTGGCCCGCTGTCTTCAATAGTGATCGCCTCGCCGGCCTCCCCGTTGGAGATTTCGGGCGACACCGAAGCGCGCAGGATCCGTTCTCCTTCCGGGAGCACAGCCATCGCCTGACAAGCGTTCACAATCAAATTGACGAACACGCGCTCGCACAGCTGCTCGTCGGCAAGAATCTCGGTCTGCGCCGCGGCATAATGCCGCTCCACTTTCACTTTCAGATCCGGTAACTGGTGATGCACCGATTCAAGCGAGCGGTCCACGACCTCCGAAATCCGCAGCGGACGCGCCTCCAGGCTCATGGGCCGCGCGAAATCGAGAAAGCGCGACACGAGGGCGTTTAGCCGGTTCACCTCGGAGGAAATGTATCCCGCGAGTTCGCTTGCCAGCGGAAGAGTATCGGCGACTTTCTGCGAAAGCATCTCCGCGGCGCCTTTGATCACGCCGAGCGGGTTCCGTATCTCGTGGGCCAACCCCGCGGAGAGCTGCCCGAGCGCAGCCAGCCGCTCCGAACGCCGGGCCTCCTCTTCGGCGCGGCGCAACTGGCGGTTGGTTTCTTCCAGCGTTTCCGAAAGCGCCTGGTATCGCGCCACCTGCCTCTTGTTCTCCATCGCAAACTGATTCACCAGAATCGCGAAGAGAAAAAAGAAGAGCACGCGGATTGCGAGGATGGTGGCTCCGGCCGCCGTGAGTTCGAATTCCTGCAGGGCGGGAATCAAAAACGAGGCGTAAGCAAGCGAGGCGAGTCCCGTCCACAGCAGCGTGGCAATCGGCCCGAAATAAATCGCCGCCGTTACGATCGGGAGATAGTAAATCGGGTAGTAACTGCTGTTGATTCCAATTTCGCCGGTATGGTCGAGCAGCAGGGTGGCGAGCGCGATTTTAATAAATACGCTGTAATAAGGGCCGCGCTTTGGCTGCCACGCGATGATGGGGCGTTCGAAAAACTGAAATACCGCGATGGCCGCGAGCGTCAGCTGCTTGTGGACCTCCGCAATGGGAGGAAGAAGCGCAAGACCCAGAATGAAGAGGAGCCAGACAATATCGATCCAGCTCACAAGCGACTTTTTGCGGTCAAGCATCGTGCAGACAGTCTCCCGATTCCGCAGGCAAATCGAGAGTTGAATCTAGCATGAAGTCCCTTATTCGGAGGCGAGCATCAGTTCGGCGCAGTCGATGGCGTGCAACACAGCTTCCGCGCGCGATTTCTCTCCAGCGCCTTCCAGCGCCCAGCCCATCAGAAGAATCGAAGGGGATTCGAGTTGAGGAAGTGAATCCAGATTCCCCACGGTTGTGAATTGGTGGCGCTGGTCAGGTGTCGTGGCGCGCGAAACGATCACAGCCGGGACGTCCCGGGATAGGCCCGCTTCGAGCAACTCCTCGCGCAGGTTACTGAATTCGTGCCCCGGCATATAGACGATCAGGGTCGCGTCTTCGCGAGCCAGGCTCTTCCAGTCGATTTTCTGCTGCTTTTGCCCGGCATACGCCTTGTGCCCCGTGACGATCACCACGCGCGCCGACTTCCGGCGGTCCGTCAACGAGATGCTGAGGGAAGCCGCCGCCGCAATGCCGGCGGTAATTCCCGGCACAACCTCGTACGGTATCCCGGCCGCATCGAGCGCTTCCATCTCTTCTGCCAAGCGCCCAAAAATCCCAGGATCGCCGC
>Ga0265325_10002391_pt1 | contig 12685 bp, 12 predicted proteins | sample 41420metaG_FD_202090 | JGI IMG/M metagenome (GOLD analysis project Ga0265325, IMG submission 202090) | Rhizosphere microbial communities from Carex aquatilis grown in University of Washington, Seatle, WA, United States - 4-14-20 metaG | ecosystem: Host-associated > Plants > Roots > Rhizosphere...
CATCCTGCTCGGCGCCGCCGGTGGCGTGCTGTCGGTGCTTTCGATCGCGCCGCTGCTGCTGATCGTGGCGATTTTCGCGCTCGAAATGCTGGTTGCCTTCCTGCAGGCCTACGTGTTCGCGATCCTGACCTGCATCTACCTCAACGAAGCTCTCCATCTCCACGACCATCAATGACCAGAAGGAAAACTGATTATGGAACTTGCTGCGGCAAAAATGATCGGCGCGGGCCTCGCCTGCTTCGCGCTCGCCGGCGCCGGCATCGGCATCGGCCTTGTGTTCGGCAGTTATCTGCAAGGCGCCCTGCGTAACCCGGGTGCGGCCGCCAGCCAGACGGCCAACATGTTTCTTGGCTTCGCGCTTTGCGAAGCGACCGGTCTGTTCGGTCTCGTCGTCGCGTTCATGATTCTGTTCATGTGATGGCCGAAGCTCACACCACCACGGGAACCGAAGCGTCGCACGGCGCCGGTTTTCCGCCGTTCAAGACGGAGACATTCCCGAGCCAGATCTTCTGGCTTGTGGTTACGTTCGCCGTTCTGTTCGTGGTGTTGTGGCGCGTGTCGGGACCGCGCATCGCATCGGTCATAGGCCGACGCAAGGGGCACATCGCGGGCGATCTCGCCACCGCCGATAAGCACCGGGGCGAGGCCCAGGCGGCCCTCGCCGCCTATGAAGCGGCTCTGGCCGACGCGCGTGCCAAAGCCCATACGCTGGCCGAAGAGAGCCGCAAGCTCGCCGCCGACGAAGTCGACAGAGCGAAGACCTTCGCCGACAGCGAAGCGCGCGAAGCCGCAGCGAAGGCCGAAGCGCAGATCGCCTCGACCCGTGCGGAGGCTGCAAAATATGTCACAAAAGCGGCTCAGGATGCGGCGGCAGCTATCGTCGATCGCCTTATCGGGGAAACGGTTTCGCCCGAGGAGGCCCAAGCTGCCGTTAAGGCAACGGGCGCCTGACGATGGGGAGCGGCCGCCATGTCAGTCTTTCATATCGCCGTCAGGGCGTTGACGGCCGGTCTGGCAATATTTCTCCTTGTCGCGTATCGCGCTGAGGTTCCGGGGATTTCAATGGAACTCTTCCGCAATCCTGAATTCTGGGTCGCCGTCGGCTTCGTCGCGGTGCTGGGCGTCTTTGTCTGGAAGAAGGTGCCAGCGCTGCTGGCAAATATCTTGGACGCCCGCGCACACGCAATCTCCAAGGAACTGGACGAAGCAAAGCGTTTGCGCGAAGAAGCGGCCGCCGTGCTCGCCGGTTACCTGAAAAAGGTCGCGAGCGTCGAAAGCGAAGTTGCCGCGATCGTCGCCGATGCGAAAGCGGAAGCGGAACGCTTTGCCAAGGAAACCCGCGCCCAGTTGCGCGCCCAGATCGACCGCCGCGCCCAGATGGCGAAAGACAAGATCGCCCAGGCCGAAACCGCCGCGCTCGCCGAAATCCGCGGCCTCGCCGCCGATACCGCCGTCGCCGCCGCCGAGAAACTCATCGCCGCCCGCATGGACGAAAAGCGCGGCGCCGCACTCGTTGCCGAAAGCATCAAAGAACTGCCGGATAAGCTGAACTAAGTTTCTTCGCCCTTCGACAAGCTCAGGGTGAAGGAGCTACATTTCCCCTCACGCTGAGCCTGTCGAAGCATGGGGGAAACTACGACCACTTACATCGCACTCTTTCGCGGTATCAACATGGGCGGCCACAAGAAGGTCGCCATGAGCGATCTTCGCGACCTGGCGGTGGACCTCGGCTTCGACGACGTGCAGACGCTGCTGCAATCCGGCAATCTCGTTTTCAAATGTCCGGCGCGGGCCGCACGGTCTCTTGAAGCCTTGCTTGAAAGGGAGACGGCGAAACGCCTCGGCATCGGCACGACCGTATTCGTCCGCACGGCGGCGGATTGGAAAAAGATCGTTGCCGGCAATCCCTTTGCCGAGGAGGCCAAGCGGGATCCCAGCCACCTCGCGGTGATGTTCTTGAAGGACAAGCCGTCCGCGAAGAATGTGGAAGTGTTGAGAAGTGCGATCGCTGGCCGAGAATATTTCCACGTCCGCGACCGCGAGCTTTATGCAGCGTTTCCCGACGGCTTCGCCAAAACGAAATTCACGCTGCCGCTGATCGACCGCAAGCTCGAAACCATCGGTACCGGCCGCAATTGGAACACGGTGCTGAAGCTGGCCAGGCTGGCGGACACACAGCCTTATTGAACCAACTCCCAGTCGTCATGGCCGGGCTTGACCCGGCCATCCAGCGAAACAAAAGAGCCTTCCGGCGCACAGATGCGCGCTGACGGGATGGCCGCCTCCCGCCTACGCCAAGGCTTCGGCGGGCGAGCGTGGGCTCACTCGGCCGCCGTAGCTTTAGCGAAGGCGGCAAGGGCGGCCACGGCGAATTAAGGCTTTTCCGGCACCACCACCCGAATATGCAGCTCGCACAGTTGCTTGAGCGACGCCTCGCCAGGCGCGTTCATCATCAAGTCCTGGGCCTGCTGGTTCATCGGGAACATGGTGACTTCGCGCAGATTGTCCACGCCCGCGATCAGCATGACGATGCGGTCGATACCCGGCGCGGTGCCGCCGTGCGGCGGCGCGCCATAGCGGAACGCGTTCAGCATGCCGGCGAATTTCTCTTCGGTCTCTTCGCGAGCATAGCCGGCGATCTCGAAGGCTTTCAGCATCACGTCCGGGTCGTGGTTGCGGATGGCGCCCGACGACAACTCGATGCCGTTGCACACGATGTCGTACTGATAGGCCTTGATACCCTCCACGGTGTCGCGGTCGTGCAAATCGAGCGCCAGGAATTTTTCGCGGTCGAATTGCGGCATCGAGAACGGGTTGTGCGAAAAGTCGATCCCCTTCTTGTCCTCGTTCCATTCGTACATCGGGAAATCAACGATCCAGCAGAACTTGAATTCGCCGTCCTTGATGAGCCCAAGCTCGCGCCCAAGGCGAATGCGCGTCTGCCCGGCCAAAGCCGCGGCGCGGCCCGCCTTCGCGTCGGCCGAGAAGAACAGCGCGTCGCCCGCCTTCACGCCCGCCTTCGCGGCCATTTCGGCGAGCGCTGCGGGCGGAACGAATTTCGCAATCGGCCCCTTGCCCGCAAGCGCGCCCTCGACCTCTTCGAATACGATGTAGCCCAGGGGTGCGCCCATCTCCGCCTTGGCCCAGTCGATCATCTTGTCGAAGAAGGAGCGCGGCTGGCTGGCGGCGCCCGGCGCTGGGATCGCCCGCACCGTCTTTTCCTTGAACGCCTTGAACGCCACATCCTCGCGCGCGAACACGTCGGAGATGTCGGCGATGACGATGGGGTTGCGCAGGTCCGGCTTGTCCACACCGTATTTCAGCATCGACTCGTCGTAGGCGATGCGCGGGAACGGCGCTGGCGACACGCGGCGGCCCTCGGCGAACTCCTCGAACACGCCATGCAGAACCGGCTCAACCGCAGCAAAAACATCGTCTTGCGTGACGAAGCTCATTTCCAGGTCGAGCTGGTAGAACTCGCCGGGCGAGCGGTCGGCGCGGGCGTCCTCGTCGCGGAAGCACGGCGCGATCTGGAAGTAGCGGTCGAAGCCCGCCACCATGATGAGCTGCTTGAACTGCTGCGGCGCTTGCGGCAGCGCATAGAACTTGCCGGGGTGGATGCGCGACGGCACCAGGAAGTCGCGTGCGCCCTCGGGCGAAGAAGCCGTCAGGATCGGGGTCTGAAACTCGGTGAAGCCCTGGTCGATCATGCGGCGGCGGATCGACGAGATCACCTTGGACCGCAAGGTGATGTTCTTGTGCAGCCGCTCGCGGCGCAGGTCGAGGAAGCGGTATTTCAGCCGCGTATCCTCGGGATAGTCCAGGTCGCCGAACACCGGCACCGGCAGCTCGGCCGCCGTCGACTGCACCACCGCCTCGTCGATGCGAAGGTCGATTTCGCCCGTCGGCATGTCGGGATTGACCGTATCGTCGGTGCGGGCCTCGACCTCGCCGGTCAGGGTCAGAACCCATTCGGAGCGCGCCTTGTCCACTTCGGCGAAGGCCGGCGAATCCGGCTCCACGATGCACTGCGTGATGCCGTAATGGTCCCGCAGGTCGATGAACAGCAGCCCGCCATGGTCGCGCCGCCGGTTGACCCAGCCGGACAGGCGCACGCGGGTGCCGACGTCCTTCTTGCGCAATTCCCCGCAAGTATGGGTGCGATAGGCGTGCATGATATTTCAAACCTTCGAAAAAGGGCGGTATGTGGCGGCTTCGGGGGGGCCGGGTCAAGGGCCGAATCGGCACAGGATTAGGCTTTAACTGTCGCAAAGAACGCTTAGGGTTTCGCGCTGTTTTCCACGGATCTCCGACTCATGACCTTCCCGCGCTCTGCCCTCGTCCTTTCGCTGTGCCTGACGGCCGCCCTGCCCGCCCAGGCGGCCGGTCGGAACATCGTCATCTTCGTGGCCGACGGGCTGCGCTATTCCAGCGTCACGCCCCAGACCGCGCCGACCATGGCGCGCATCCGCCGCGAGGGCGTGGACTTCGCCAACAGCCACGCCGTGTATCCGACGGTCACGACGGCCAATGCCTCGGCCATCGCGACCGGCCATTACCTGGGCGATTCCGGCGACTACGCCAACACGCTCTATCTGGGCTTCCAGGTCCCTTGCGCGAAAGGCGCCACCGTCACCTTCCTGGAAGACGATTGCATCCTGCGCGACGTGAAGGCGCATTACCCCGACGGCTATCTCGGCCAGACCACGCTGCTTCAGGCCGCACGCGCCTCCGGCATGAATACGGTCATCGTCGGCAAGAAAGGTCCCGCGGCGATCCAGTTCCTCGGCGCGCTCGACAGCAAGGACGACACGGTGGACGGGCCGCTCGGCATTTTCATCGACGATGCGACGAACCGTCCGACCAACGCCGACGGCACGCCGACCAAGAGCACGATGCTCGGCGGCCAGCTGGCCTCGGATGTTCTCAAGGCGACGGGCTCAGCCGCGCCCGCCTTCACCAGCACGCCTAACCTGACTCAGCAGTCTTACCTTCTGTCGGCAACGACCCAGGTTCTGATTCCCGACTTGAAGGACTCCGGCAAGCCGTTCGTGCTGCTGTTCTGGTCGCGCGATCCTGACGCCACGCAGCACGGAGCGCTCGATAGCGAGGGGCAGCTGGTTCCCGGCATCAACAGCACAAATGCCCGCGCCGCCATCGCCAATGCCGACCATGATTTGGAAGGCATCCTGAACGCGCTGGAGCAATATGGCCTGAAAGACAACACCGATGTGTTCGTGACCGCCGATCACGGCTTCTCCACCATCGCCAAGGGCATCCCGAACCCTGACGGTACGATGCAATCTGTCTCGCTGCCGGGCGGATTCCTGGCGCTCGACGTCGCCAAATGGCTGAACGGCGCGAAGCTGTTCGATCCCGACCGTTCCAACGCGGAACTCGATCCTTCGAGCGGCGAGCACCCGCAGGACGGCAACGCGCTGATCGGGTCTTCGCCGGGCGCGTCATCTCCGATGGTGGCGGCAAACGGCGGCTCGGATTTCGTCTATGTCCCTGACGGGCCGAACGCGCGCTCCGTCGCCAAGCGCATCTTCGACGGGCTGCTCGATGCGCCTTATGTCGGCGCGCTGTTCGTCAACGACGATCTGCTCAAGAGCGGCGATCCGAAGGACTTCGCCGGCGCGCTGCCGATGAGCGAAATCAACCTGATGGGTTCGTCGAACCTGCCGCGTCCGGCCTTTGTCGTGGGCTTCCGCTCGTTCGTCGCAAAGGGCTGCAAGCTCAGCGAACAGCTGTGCACGGCGGAAATCGCTGATACCGGACTGCACACCGGCCAGGGCATGCATGGCAGCTTCAGCCGGGCGGACACGCGCAACTTCATGGCCGCCATCGGTCCCGATTTCAAACCCCATTTCGTCGACGCGGCGCCCGTGGGCAACACCGACATCACGCCGACGCTGGCCCATATCCTGCACCTCGATCTGCCCGGGCCGGGCGCACTGAAGGGCCGGGTCATCGGCGAGGCGCTCGTGGGAGGCAAAGCGCCGAAATCCGTGAAGCGGACCCTGGCCTCTGCCAAGGCACCAAACGGCGTGCAGACGGTCCTGAATATGCAGGTGGTCGGTTCCACGCGCTATTTCGACGCGGGCGGAATCCCCGGGCGCACGGTCGGGCTGACGGCGAAATAGGTCGCGCGTTCGTTCTGCTTGCCAGAGCAGAGCGTGTTCAAGCGGAACCATTTCACCCTCCCCTTGAGGGAGGGTCGAAATTTTTGCGAGCGGAAGCGAGTGGAAATTTCGGGGAGGGGTCGGGCGTAACAGGCGTCTCGGCGTACCCCTCCCCGAAAAATCTCCGCTTTGCTTCGATTTTTCGACCCTCCCTCAAGGGGAGGGTGATCTCGTCAGAGTATCGGGGCTCTACGCCAGCGACTTCACGACCCGCACGAACGGCAGACCGAATTGGAACACCCGGCTGAACCCCAGCTTGGTTGCCAGGTTCAGCGCCCGGCGGTTTTCGGTATCCATCAGCCCCCAGACCTCGCTCAGGCCCAGGCCGGCCGCATAATCGAGGAGCAGCTTCTGCGCCAGCATGCCCAACCCCTGCTTCTGCAGATCGGAGCGCACGATGATCGCGTATTCCGCACTTTTCTTGCAGCCGTCCCGCACCAGCCGCGTGACGGCCATGATGTCGCCCTTCAGGCCTTCCACAACAAAGGCCATGTGCTGCTCGTAATCGATCTGCGTCAGTTGGGTAAGAAGCTGATCCGAAAGCTGCCGGACACTACGCAGAAAGCGGAAGCGCAGATCCTCGGAACTGCAACGTTTCGCCCCCTCGACGAACCCGGGCGCGTCGTCGGCGCGAACCGGCCGTATCAGCAGCCGTTCGCCGCGCCACAGAACGTGGCGGGCAAGATGGCTCGGATAGATCGGGGTCATCGCCAGATCATATCAGTGGGTTGAGAAGGTGGGAAGGAGCGGCCTCGACAAGTCCGCCAAGGAGGCCAATGTGCAGGAGATGACCTCACTTAAAATCTTGCTCTGAGCTAGCCCGGATTGCCCGGACAGTTTTGAAAAGCCACACGGCTCACACATCACTGGGTGATTCCCGAGCCTTGCGGCGAACTTCGCCTGGATTACGGTGCAGCGGTCCCAACAAAGTCCGGTCGATAATTATGACAACTAGCGAAGCCACCCCTCCGTTAGCAAAGCCAGAGGTGCGGCCGCACCACGGACGCCCGAGAATAAAGTCCCTTGATCCGAGAGATCCGCTACAGAAAAAGCAATTCAAGGCTTCGATTACCGACGCGATCGCGAAAGAGATTGACGGCTCGAATCGTATCGATATCGCCACAAGAGTTGACGATTGCTATGAGCGGCTATTGCTCAAGGCGGTCATTTTTGAGCACATCCCTTCTCTAACTGCCGGGATGGTCAGGAGAGACGTGAGTGCGCTAAAAGCGAGTCATTACGTAGCGTGACAATCCCTTGCTGGACCCTGCACCCGCACGCGGAAGGATAATGATAATAGGGGTCAGAGTCCAATTCTTCACAACAGTCACGCACATCAAGCGACTTATTTAGTGTCTGAACCCGTTTCATTTGACCCCGTTTCATTATTTTCACGATCTTCGCAAGCTTCGGGACATCGGCGCGCGGACCGGTCTTTGCGATTCGCTTGAGCGCTCTTTGACAATTGACGACTCGAAGCTTGCAACCTAACGTAGTGCTGCGGCGACGCTGGGAGAGATGCATGGCGTTCTTGAACCCGGCGAATCTTGGGTTGTTCGCTGCGCACTCGCACAACTACGATTCGCCGCTGCTGGAATCGGATCACTACATTCTCAAGAAGCTGTGCAACGAGGTGTTGCCTTGGATCATTGCGGGCCGGCTCGTGAAGCGCCAATGGTTCGTGCGGCTGGCTGTCTTCTACGACTATACAAGCAGCCTCGCGGCTGCACTCGCCGGTCTGGGCGTTGGCGCTCCGATTGCAGCCTTCATTTCATCGGACAAGGCGGAGCCCGGAAAACCGCTGTTTGACACGGTTCGCGACGTATTACCGCCGCAGTGGTTTATCGCCGGAATTGTCGGTGTCCTTGTCTGGGTCGGCATTAGGCTTGTGGTTCAGCAACAGAACGTTCTCAGTCGGGCCTTGCTCGCCCGCGATTGCTCGACCTACATGCGAGGTCTGCATCTTGAACTGTGGTCTGCGCTATCGGATTCCGAGCCGCTTCCGAAAATCAGAGAAATCCAGAAGAAGACGATGGACAAGGTACAAAGCGCGGTGCTGAACCAAGTCTGGCCGTATGAGAACGGCTCGCCGCCGCAAGAGGCCTACTGGGATCAACGCACCAAGAACGTCGTCGACATTCGCGGGCAGTTCATGGCCGGATGGCGGGCCATGCCAAACGAGGCGCTTCGGCAATGATGGACGAACCCAAACTTATCGCTCAGTTCGAAATGGATCCGGACGGCGCACCAAAGATCATCGACGCCCGCGGCAAGAAGCACTACAAGATCGTCTTCAAAGTGAAAGACGCGCCCGAGGCCTATGCTGCGACCTTCGAACTGGACCCGTCCTATATCGATCCTGTCCGCAACGTGTCGCCCGACACGATAGGCGAGTTCGCACTAAAGACCACCACGTATGGCGACTACGCCGTCAAGGTGCTGCTACAGACGAAAGAGGGGCAGCTCCAGCTCACGGACAGCGTCAGTAATGCCCTGTCGCGCGGCACCGGCCCTGAACGCTCCGCTTTGATCGATGAGGCGCTGGCATATATCAAGGAACACTGAGTGGCGAATTCATCTGTAAAGTGCGCCGCAATCAGCGGCGCACTTTACAGATGAATTCACTTGGGGAGCATACGCTTCCCCCAACCTTCCGGAAAATCTCACGCGGAGGCGCGTGTCCGCTCCGCGTTCTCCGTGTCTCCCCGTGCAAATATGTTCATCGAGGCCGCCGCTGGTCCACATCGCCGCACGGGCTTGAAGACACCGCCGCGGGTTTCCAAATATCTCCGGTATTGTTTGTCGAAGGGGGTTCGAAAACAAAGTGCGCAGGCGCGGAGAGAACGGCCCTGCAAATCGAGATTCGGTTGTCCGGCAAGCCCACAGCGGTTCGGTGGAGGTTTGTGTAACGCCCGCAATACGCGGTTTAAGTATGTAATTCAAATACTTCCGTTCAATTCACGGGATTTGATTTCAAAAAAAACGGAAAAATTAAGACGAGGCCCCCGCGCGAAAATCGAGAACAATTACATTGCCGAAAGGAGGCGATGGAACGGAGGTTCGGGAGTGAATTCTACGGAGGCGATTTTTATTTTGCGTCAAGGCGTTAGGACGAAAAATCCCTATTCGAATTCGACTTTGGAGAAATCTAAAAGGGCCCCCAGACATGGAGATGCAACAGAGCGCCACGCGAGGCATTAAGGCAGGCGCACCGCGCCCGCGAATCCGCTATCACCCTGCCATGCGGATCATCGAAACCACGGCGGCATTGACGGAATTGGTGGGCGAGCTGGAAAGCGCGCCTTACGTGGCCCTCGATACCGAGTTCATGCGGGATTCGACCTATTGGCCGAAACTCTGCCTTCTCCAGATCGCCGCGCCCGGCGTGGCCGCCATCGTCGATCCGCTGGCGGAGGGCATCGACCTTGCGCCGATCTTCCCGCTGCTCAAGAACCCGCGCATCGTCAAGGTGCTGCACGCCGGCCGCCAGGACATCGAGATCTTCTGGCACCTGGGCCGCACCATCCCGGATCCGCTGTTCGACACCCAGATCGTGGCGATGGTGTGCGGCTTCGGCGAGGCCTCGTCGTATGAAACGCTGGCGCGCAAGATCGCGCATGCCGATGTCGACAAATCCGCGCGCTTCACCGATTGGGCGCGGCGCCCGCTCAGCAAGCGCCAGCTCGAATATGCGCTGGCCGACGTCACGCATCTGCGCGTCATCTATGAAGCGCTGTCCGCCCAGCTCGCCAAGACCAAGCGCGAAAGCTGGGTGGCGGAAGAAATCGCCGCGCTGAAGTGCGAAGAGCTGTACGCCCTCGATCCGGTTCACGCCTGGAAGCGTTTGAAGCCGCGCACCAACAACAAGAAATTCCTTTCAGTGCTCGCCGCCGTCGCGGCCTGGCGCGAGCGCGAGGCGCAGATTCGCGACACGCCGCGCAACCGCGTGCTCAAGGACGAGGTGATACTCGAAATCGCCTCAAACCCGCCCGGCGACGCGGAAACGCTGGAGCGTATCCGCGGCGTGCCCAAAGGGTTCGCCGCTTCGCGCGCGGGAAAGGCGCTGCTGGATTGTATCGCAGAGGGCAAGGACGCGCCGCCGCCGGAGGTCCCCGAAAGCGAACACAAGCGGCCCAAGCGCCGGCGCGAGGCGTCACCCGCGGCCGTCGATCTGCTCAAGACCCTGCTGCGGCTCCGCGCCGAGGATGCCGGCGTTGCGCCGCGTCTGATCGCCAATACCGACGACATCGAGCGTCTCGCGGCCGGAGAAGACGAAGGCGTCCCCGCGCTCCATGGCTGGCGCGCGGAAGTCTTCGGCAGGGACGCAGTCGAGCTGCGCAACGGCAACCTGGCCATCGCGCTCGAGAAGGGCGAAGCGGTCGTCGTCGAGCTCGAAGACAACGAGTAGCCAATGGTGTCTATTCGCTACTCTCGCCTTGCTTATTGCGGTTTCGCCGGCGGCTGTCCGCGCATCTCCAGGGCCGTGAAGTTGCCTAGGGCACACGGGGTCCCGCGGTGCAGCACATAGAAGATCTGCATGTTCGAGCAGACCTCATCGCCCCAAATATTCCAGGCGATGCCTTGCTCGAATTTCAGGCCCGAACATTCGTTCGCCAGCGTATTTTTCCAGACCTTCACGGGGCCGGACCACATGTGAAAGAGGATCGTATGGTTGTCGGGATAAGACATACTTTCGATGTCATGTACCCGGACACAGATGCTGTTTCGCTGCGGCGGGTCGGCGAAAGCCGTCTGGCTGACCGCACCGGCGACCATGAGAACACATGCCAAACCTGTCCAACCAAATCTCATAATTCCGCTCCCATTGTTCGGGACGCGAGGACATCCCGCCATCCCGTTCGCGGCGTTTCCTTGGGAAGGCCGCCAGAACGGAAGAATATTCACTCGCCCGATGAACTGGGCATGAACGGGTCGGCGGCGCCGGTCGCCAGATCGCCCGGCTCTTCGCCGTCGTAGGGATCTTCGTCGGGACCGAGCTGTTCGCTCGGCGACGGAATGTCGAAGCCCGACGGCGGGATGGCTTCCAGGAACCCTGCTGCCTTCAATTCGTCCATGCCCGGAAGATGAGCGACATTCTCCAGGCCGAACTGGACCAGGAAGGCTTCGGTGGTGCCGTAGGTGACGGGACGGCCCGGCGTGCGCTTGCGGCCCCTGATCTTGACCCAGCCGATTTCCATCAGCGTATCTACGGTGCCCTTCGAGAGCATCACGCCCCGGATGTCCTCGATCTCAGCCCGGGTGACCGGCTGGTGATACGCGATGATCGCCAGCGTTTCGATCGCGGCCCGCGACAGCCGCCTCTGCTCAGGCTTCTCCTTGCGCAGCAGGAACGACAGGTCGGACGCAGTCCGGAACTGCCATTTTTCCGCGACTTGGACGAGAGTTACGCCTCGGCCCTCATAAATGCGTTGAAGTTCGGCGAGCAGGCCCGCAACGTCGGCGCCCTCCGGCAAAGACGACGCCAGCTGTGCTTCGTTCAGCGGCTCTGAGGCCGCGAACAAAAGCGCTTCGGCCATCCTCATATGTTCGATGTTGACGCCGGACACGGCCACCTCACCCTCGACCAATACGGCGATGGGCCTGCCCTCGCCGACGGTTTCATTCACGGCTTCTTCCAGCGCTTCTTCCAAGGCTTCTCTCATACGCAATACGCGGTTCATGTTACGGCCTCGCTGGCGACACAGTCCCTGACGTAAACCTCATCGAACGGTGCAAGCTGGCGAATCTCGACCCTTCCGTCTCTGGCCAGTTCTAGGCATGCCAGAAGGGTACTCGCAAGCGCCGTACGGCGCCTTTGTCCCCCGGACCATTCGAACGGTAACAGCTTTGAGAGCCCGCTCCAGTCGGGAATGCGCCCCAGCATCCGTTCCAGCCGTTCGCGCGCCTCCTCGATCAGCAGCACGGGGGAGGAAAGCGGCTTGTAGGACCCGCCCCGCAGCTTCTTCACCCGCTCGGTGGCGTAAGCCGTGAGCAGATCGTAGAGCGAATCCGTATAGGCGCGCAGCTTCACAACCTTAACGGGTTCCGGCATGCCGCGGGCGAAGATTTCGCGCCCCAACCTGTCGCGCGCCATCAACCGGGCCGCCGCCTCGCGCATCGCTTCCAGCCGTTGCAGCCGCCAGCGCAGCCGCGCGGCCAATTCGTCCGCCGTCGGGTCCCCCGGCGCACCTTCCGGCTGCGGCAGGATCAGGCGCGATTTCAGATAGGCCAGCCAAGCGGCCATCACCAGATAGTCCGCGGCCAGTTCCAAGTTCATCCGCTTGGCGGATTCGATGAATTCCAGATACTGGTCGGCCAGCTTGAGGATGGATATCTTCGCGATATCGACCTTCTGGTTGCGCGCAAGGGTCAACAGGAGGTCGAGCGGCCCCTCGAAACCATCCACAGTGACGACCAACGCCTCGTCCGGCGATGCGTCCAGCGGTTTGAAGTCCTCGAAGTTCTCGCCGGGTTCGCTCATGCGGCGCCCCCGAGCAGTT
>Ga0265325_10002393_pt1 | contig 12677 bp, 6 predicted proteins | sample 41420metaG_FD_202090 | JGI IMG/M metagenome (GOLD analysis project Ga0265325, IMG submission 202090) | Rhizosphere microbial communities from Carex aquatilis grown in University of Washington, Seatle, WA, United States - 4-14-20 metaG | ecosystem: Host-associated > Plants > Roots > Rhizosphere >...
AAAGCTATGATCCGGGCATCAAACAGGTATATGGCATGCGGCAAGCTTAGCCGGATTCGCGTCAGCTCAGACGCGACCGCAGGCTGGCCGAAGACAAGGCCTGAAGATTCTGGCGCGGGAAGCTAGCTACATCGCGGCACCAAAAATGCCGAATTCCTGGACCGAATGGTCATGGGATTGCACGACGCCTCGATCGGCGCTTACGGGGAGTTCTGTCCCTGTGAGCGCAGTCGTCTTTGGCGCGTGCAAACCCAGCAGCAAGTTCTTCTCCGGCCGCTACCTGTCACCGTGCGACGGCGTCTTCCCCGTCGCGCATCCGCACGAGCAGCTTGTCCGGCCACGGGCAGCCGGCACTGACTTAGGAGCTTTATAAATGGCGAAACAGAAAACTGCCAACCGAACTCGCTTCGATTTCTCAAAAATTCCAGCGACCATCCAGATTCCCAACCTCATCGAGGTACAGAAGCGCTCCTATGACCGCTTCCTGCAGATGGATTCGCTGCCCAGCGAACGCGACGACGCCGGCTTGCAGGCCGTGTTTCAGTCCGTGTTTCCGATCACCGACTTCCGCAACGTCTCGCAGCTGGACTTCGTCGAGTTCGCGATCGGCAACTGGGAGTGCAAGTGTGGTCACCTTAAGGGGCTGAACCACCTGCGCACCACCTGCCGCAATTGCGGCGCGACGGTGAAGACCGACCCGTTCCATCTGGGCGATGTGCTGTGCACCAAGTGCGGCACCTACAACGCCAATACACCCGACTTCTGCAACAAGTGCGGCGATCCGGTGGGATTGCAGCTCAAGTACGACGTGGCCGAATGCGAGGAACGCGGCATGACTTATTCCGCGCCGCTGAAGGTCACCATGCGCCTGACCATCTACGACAAGGACCCGGAGACCGGCAACCGCTCTATTCGCGACATGAAGGAGCAGGAAGTGTTCTTCGGCGATATTCCGCTGATGACCGCCAACGGCACCTTCATCATCAACGGCACCGAGCGCGTGATTGTCAGCCAGTTGCACCGTTCGCCGGGCGTCTTCTTCGAGACCGCCAACAACCGCACCTATTTCCTGGGCAAGATCATTCCTTATCGCGGTTCCTGGGTTGAGTTCGAGTACGACCAGAAGAACGTGCTGTACGTGCGAATCGACCGCAAGCGCAAGTTCCTGGGAAGCATCTTCCTGCGCGCGCTTGGGCTGCGCTCCGACGAGGACATCCTTCGCACCTTCTACACCGTCGACCGCATTGCGCTGCGCGACAACAAGCTGTACTGGACGCTGGAGCCCGGAGCCGAGCGCGCGACCAACCTGCTGGGCATGAAGCTGACCCACCGGATTGCGACCAAGAGCGGCGAGGAGATCGTTCACTCCGGACGCAAGGTCACGAATGCGGTGATGAAGGACATCCAGAAGCACCGGATCTCGGAGATCGAGGCCGACATCACCGATCTCGAAGGCGCATTCGTCGCCGCCGACGTGGTCGACACCAATACCGGCGAAGTCCTGCTGGAAGCCAACACCGAGCTGACGGCCGAAAAGTTGTCCAAGATACTCGAAGCTGGCGTGGCTGAAGTCCACGTATTCTTCCCCGAACGTGACGACGTTGGCACGGTCATCAGCGCCACGCTGCGCCGCGATTCGGTCAAGACGCCGCAGGAAGCGCTGATCGAGATCTACCGCAAGCTGCGCCCGGGCGATCCGCCGACCCTCGACACTGCGACCTCGCTCTTCCATGGAATGTTCTTCGATTCGCGCAAGTACGACTTCTCGCGCGTGGGCCGCTTGAAGTTCAACATCAAGCTGTTCGAGAGCGAAGACGCCACCAACCTGGAGAACCGCACCCTGGAGCCGGATGATTTTTACGGCACCATCCGCTACCTGCTGAAACTGCGCAAGAACATCGGCTCGGTGGATGACATCGATCACCTCGGCAACCGCCGCGTGCGCGCGGTTGGCGAGCTGCTGGAAAACCAGTTCCGCATTGGCCTGGTCCGCATGGAACGCGCCATCAAGGAAAAGATGAGCGTGTACCAGGAGATGTCCACGGCCATGCCGCACGACCTGGTGAACGCCAAGCCGGTCATGGCAGCTATCCGTGAGTTCTTCGGTTCCTCGCAGTTGTCGCAGTTCATGGACCAGACCAACCCGCTGTCGGAGATCACGCACAAGCGCCGTCTCTCCGCACTTGGTCCGGGCGGTCTGTCACGTGAGCGCGCGGGTTTCGAAGTCCGCGACGTCCATCCCACGCACTACGGCCGTATCTGCCCGATCGAGACGCCGGAAGGTCCGAACATCGGCCTGATTTCGTCGCTGAGCTGCTACGCCCGCATCAACGATTACGGCTTCATCGAGTCGCCCTACCGCAAAGTGAAGAGCGGCCGCGTGCTCGACTTCGTGACCGTGGTTAATGCCGGCGATAGTGATCATCGTGTGGGCGACCATATGGAAAAGGCCGAGGCCATCAAGGCGAACAATGATCTCAAGGAGCGCCGCAAGAAGGCGATCGACTTCGAGCCCTACTCGTTCTACCTGTCGGCGTGGGAAGAGGACCGTCACGTCATCGCCCAGGCCAACGCCGAAATCGACGACAAGGGCCGCATCGTTGCGGAGCTGGTGAACGCCCGCAAGGCCGGCAACTTTGTGCTGGTCAACCGCGACGACGTGGACTACATCGACGTGAGCCCGAAGCAGCTGGTGTCGGTGGCCGCTTCGCTGGTGCCGTTCCTGGAGCATGACGACGCCAACCGCGCGCTGATGGGCGCCAACATGCAGCGCCAGTCGGTGCCGCTGCTCCGTGCTCAGGCGCCGATCGTCGGCACCGGCATGGAAGGCGTTACCGCGCGCGATTCCGGCGCGGTGGTGCTGGCTCGCCGCGGCGGGATCATCGATTCCGTCGACTCCGAGCGCATTATCGTGCGCGTCGAGGGCGAACATCATCCCATGCAGCTCTCGCGCGAGGTGGGCAGCGACATCTATCAGCTCACCAAGTTCAAGCGCTCCAACCAGAACACCTGCATCAACCAGCGCCCCATCGTGAAGCAGGGCCAGCGCGTGGCCAAAGGGCAGGTCATCGCCGATGGTCCTTGCACCGACATGGGCGAGCTGGCGCTGGGCCGCAACGTACTGGTGGCTTTCATGCCCTGGCGCGGCTACAACTTCGAGGATGCGATCCTGGTCTCCGAGAAGATGGTGAAGGAGGACTATTACACCTCCGTCCACATCGAGGAGTTCGAGATCGAATCGCGCGACACCAAGCTGGGGCCGGAAGAAGTTACGCGCGACATCCCCAACGTCAGCGAGTCGGCGCTGCGCGATCTCGACGAGAGCGGCATCATCCGCATCGGCGCGACCGTGAAGGCGGGCGACATTCTGGTGGGCAAGGTCACGCCCAAAGGCGAGACCCAGCTCACGCCGGAAGAGAAGCTGCTGCGCGCCATCTTCGGCGAAAAAGCCGGCGACGTGCGCGACGCGTCTCTGACCTGTCCTCCGGGTATCGAGGGCACGGTGGTGGACGTGAAGATCTTCTCCCGCAAGGGACAGGAGAAGGATGAGCGCGCCAAGACCATCGAAGGCGAGCAGGTTGCCAAGCTGGAGAAGAACCTCGCCGACGAGATCCGAATCCTGACGGACGAACGCTTGAAACGCCTGGAAGCGCTGCTGGGCGGCAAGGAAGTCCTCGCCGACCTGCACGATGAGCGCACCAACAAGCGCCTGCTGACCAAGGGCGTGGTGCTCGACCGCGACGCCATCGAGCGCATCTCGACCCGCAACCTGAAGCGCATCAAGTACCCCGACAAGGACCCGCGGGTCAACGAGCAGATCGACGAAATCGAGGAGATGACCTCGCGTCAGATTGACGTGCTGAAGAAGATCGTCCGCGAAAAGGTCGAGAAACTTCAGAAGGGCGATGAACTTCCGCCGGGCGTCATCAAGCTGGTGAAGGTTTACATCGCCATGAAGCGCAAGCTCAGCGTCGGCGACAAGATGGCCGGCCGCCACGGAAACAAGGGCGTCATTGCCCGCATCCTGCCGGAAGAGGACATGCCGTACCTGGAAGACGGAACGCCGGTGGAAATCGTCCTCAACCCGCTGGGCGTGCCCAGCCGTATGAACGTGGGCCAGATTCTCGAAACCCATCTGGGATGGGCTGGCTACGCGCTCGGTCAGAAGATCGACCAGATGATGAAGGAGAACTCGAAGGCGGAACATGTGCGCCGCGAGCTCAAGGCCATGTTCAAGAACACGCCGTTCGTGGACGACCTCACCAGCCTCGACGACGAGACCCTGGAGCGCGTGGCTGACGGCATGAAGGAAGCTGTCTTCTTCAGCTCCCCGGTGTTTGACGGATCCAAGGAGTTGGAGATCAAGTCGTTGCTGGCGCAGGGCGGCCTGCCGGAATCGGGCAAGACCTATCTGTACGACGGTATGACCGGCGAGAAGTTCGAGCAGCCCATCACCGTGGGTTATATCTACATGCTCAAGCTCTCGCACCTGGTGGATGACAAGATCCACGCGCGTTCGATCGGACCGTACTCGCTGATCACCCAGCAGCCGCTGGGCGGCAAGGCGCAGTTCGGCGGTCAGCGCTTCGGGGAAATGGAAGTGTGGGCTTTGGAAGCTTACGGCGCAGCGTACATCCTGCAGGAACTGCTCACCGCGAAGTCCGATGACGTTTATGGCCGCACCAAGATCTACGAGGCCATCGTCAAAGGCGAAGCGGCGATCGAGCCGGGTGTGCCCGAGTCGTTCAACGTGCTGATTCGCGAATTGCAGTCGTTGTGTCTCGACGTGGAGCTGATCAAGATCCATGAGCGCAAGCCGCTGGTGGCAGCTCCGGCCGCGGCCGACTGAGGGGAGAGTTATGAACATAGACGAAAGGCTGGAAAAACTCGTTGAGCGGCACGAAGCTCTGACTCAAACCGTCGAGCTGATGGCTCGCGAGATGCACGACATGAAATCCGGCATTGATGGGTTGAAATCCAGCATCGACGGAGTCAAGAGCTATACCAACGAGATCGCTGAGGCGACTGCTCGCCTTCTGCATATTGCGCAGATCCATGAGCACCGGATTACCCGGCTCGAAGGTCAACCATAACGGTTGGGCCTAGCGGAGTAAAAGAGAATCCTGCGTGGTACTACTCGCTCTACGGGAAATGTATCGAGCCCTGCGGGGGCAAATGGGAAAAGCTGCCGAAATAGCAGCGCAACAATTAACTCGTCGCTTGCAGAAACCGCCTACTGACAAGCGATAACTGAGGACTAAACATGTATCGCTCGAGTCCATTTGATCTCGGAAACCCCATCGCCGACTTCGACGCCATTCGCATCAGCCTGGCTTCGCCGGAAAAGATCCGCAGCTGGTCTCACGGCGAAGTTACGAAGCCGGAGACGATCAATTACCGCACCTTCAAGCCGGAGCGCGATGGCCTGTTTTGCGCCCGCATCTTCGGCCCGGTGACCGACTGGGAGTGTCTCTGCGGCAAGTACAAGCGCATGAAGCACCGCGGCGTGATCTGCGACAAGTGCGGCGTGGAAGTCACCCTCTCCAAGGTCCGCCGTGAGCGCCTCGGCCACATCGAGTTGGCTTCGCCCTGCTCCCATGTGTGGTTCTTCAAGGGCCTGCCCAGCCGCATCGGGCACATCCTCGACATCTCGCTGCGCGAACTGGAGTCGGTGCTCTACTTCGAGGCTTATGTCGTGGTCGAGCCCGGTGACGCTCCGGTAAAAGACCACGAGGTCATCAAGGACGAGACCAAGTACCGCGAGCTCGACGTGGCGCATCGCGCCAGCGGCTTCAAGGCCATGATGGGCGCGGAAGCCATCAAAGAGCTGCTCAAGCGCGTTGAAGTGGAAACCCTGTCGACCGAGCTGCGCGAAAAAATGCGCACCGAGACTTCGGTGCAAAAGCGCCTGAAATACGCCAAGCGCCTCAAGGTTGTGGAAGCGTTCCGCCGGAGCGGTAACAAGCCGAACTGGATGATTCTCGACGTCATTCCGGTGATCCCGCCGGAGCTGCGTCCCCTGGTTCCACTCGATGGCGGCCGCTTTGCCACCTCCGACCTGAACGATCTCTATCGCCGCGTCATCAACCGCAACAACCGGTTGAAGAAGCTGATGGACCTGCACGCGCCGGAAGTCATTGTGCGCAACGAAAAGCGCATGTTGCAGGAAGCGGTGGACGCGCTGTTCGACAACGGACGCCGCGGCCGCGTGCTGCGTGGCGCCAACAATCGCCCGCTGAAGTCGCTCTCCGATACCTTGAAGGGCAAGCAGGGCCGCTTCCGCCAGAACCTGCTGGGCAAGCGCGTGGACTACTCCGGCCGCTCGGTGATCGTGGTTGGTCCTGACCTCAAGCTGCATCAGTGCGGGCTGCCCAAGAAGATGGCCCTGGAGCTGTTCAAGCCGTTCATCTATCACCGGCTGGAACAGACCGGCCACTGCACCACCATCAAGCAGGCCAAGGAGATGGTGGAGCAGCAGGAGCCCGTGGTTTGGGACATCCTGGAAGAGGTGATTAAGGACCATCCGGTACTGCTCAACCGCGCGCCAACACTGCACCGCCTGGGCATCCAGGCCTTTGAGCCGGTGCTGGTGGAAGGCAAGGCCATCAAGATTCACCCGCTGGTTTGTACCGCGTTTAACGCCGACTTTGACGGCGACCAGATGGCGGTACACATTCCGCTGTCGCCGGAAGCGCAGGTGGAAGCCAGCGTGTTGATGCTGGCGTCGCACAACATTCTGTCGCCCGCCTCGGGCCAGCCTATCACCGTGCCCACGCAGGACATGGTGCTCGGAATCTACTACCTGACGAAGGCCAAGCCCGGCGCCAAGGGCGAAGGACGCGCTTTCGCCAACATTGACGAAGTGATACTGGCCAAGGAAGCGGGCGCGGTGGAAACCCTCACCCCGATCCGTCTGCGCTACTCGGGCGAGGTCATGGACCTCACCGTGGCCTATGACGACCAGGACGTGATTCACACCGAGCCGACCAACTTTGAGCGGCAGTACATCGCGACGACCGTCGGCCGCGCCATCATGAACGACCATCTGAAGCGCGGCGCTGCTGACATGCCGTACATCAACGGTCTGCTCAAGAAGAAGGGCGTCGGGCAGTTGGTGAACTACTGCTACCTGCGCTTCGGCCTGGAAACCACGGTGCGGATGCTGGACGGCATCAAGCAGCTCGGCTTCCACTACGCGACCCTCGCCGGCTTGTCGATCGGAATCGACGACATGGTCATCCCGGCCGGCAAAGCGGGCCTGGTACGTGACGCGGAGAAGCAAGCAATTGCCGTGCAGCAGCAATACCTCGACGGCGCCATCACCAACGGCGAGCGCTACAACAAGGTCATCGAAATCTGGTCGGCAATCACGGAAAAAGTGGCCGACGAGATGTTCGGCGCCATGCAGCAGCAGGACAAGACTGGCGATCTCAACCCGATTTACGTCATGGCCGACTCCGGCGCTCGCGGTTCCAAGCAGCAGATTCGCCAGCTCTCCGGCATGCGCGGACTGATGGCCAAGCCTTCGGGCGAAATCATCGAGACGCCGATCACGGCAAACTTCCGCGAAGGCCTCACGGTATTGGAGTACTTTATCTCCACCCACGGCGCGCGTAAGGGACTGGCCGATACCGCTCTGAAGACGGCGGACTCGGGCTACCTGACTCGCCGACTGGTCGACGTGGCGCAGGACGTGATCATCAGCGAATACGACTGCAGCACGGTCGATGGCATCTACGTCACCTCCATCGTGGAGTCGGGCGAGATCATCGAGCCGCTGCGCGATCGTATCGTGGGCCGCGTCTCGCTGGAGAAGATCAAGGACTACGAAGGCACCATCATCGTCGACATCAACCAGGAGGTCACGGAAGACCTGGCGGTCGCGGTTCAGGCTGCCGGTATCGAGCGGGTCAAGATCCGTTCGGTGCTCACCTGCGAGTCGAAGCGCGGCGTGTGCGTCATGTGCTACGGCCGCAACCTGGCTTCCGGCCGTCTGGTCGAGTTGGGTGAGGCCACGGGCGTGATCGCGGCGCAGTCCATCGGCGAGCCGGGAACGCAGCTCACCATGCGTACCTTCCACATCGGCGGTACGGCATCGCGGGTCAGCGAGCAGTCCCGCCTCGACGCCAAGAACAACGGCGCCATACGCCTCATCAACCTGATCACAGTGCGCGCGAAGGAAGGCCATCTGGTGGTGATGAACCGCAACGGGTCCATCGCCATCGTCGACGACAAGGGCCGCGAGAAAGAGCGCTACGCAGTGGTTTATGGCGCTAAGGTCAAGGTCGAAGAAGGTCAGCAGGTTTCCCTCGGCGAAGTGCTGGTCGAGTGGGACCCGTACACCTTCGCCATCCTGACCGAAATCGGCGGGACGGTGCAGTTCAAGGACCTGCAGGAAGGCATGACGCTGCACGAGGAAGTGGACGAGGTCACGGGCCTTTCGCGGCACGTGGTCATCGATTCACCCGACGAGAAGCGTCAGCCGACCATCATCATCAAGGGCGCCAAGGGCAGCAAGCGGTACCTGATGCCGTCGCGCGCTCACTTGATGATCCAGGACGGCGACACGGTGACACCGGGCGACGTGCTGGCCAAGATCCCGCGCGAAACCACCAAGACCAAGGACATCACGGGCGGTCTGCCGCGCGTGGTCGAACTGTTCGAGGCCCGCAAGCCGCGCGAGACTGCGGTCATCAGCGAGATCGATGGCGTAGTGAAGTTCGGCGATGTTGCCAAAGGCCAGCGCAAGATCTACGTTGTCGCCGACAACGGCACCGAAAAGGAATATCAGGTGCCGCGTGGGGTTCACATCAACGTGCAGGAAGGCGAGCGCATCCGCGCCGGCGAGCCGCTGATGGATGGTCCGCTCAACCCGCACGACATTCTTGCCGTGCTGGGCGAGAAGGAGCTGCAGGCTTACCTGGTGAACGAAATCCAGGAAGTCTACCGGCTCCAGGGCGTGAACATCAGCGACAAGCACATCGAGGTGATCGTTCGCCAGATGATGCGCTGGGTGAAGGTGGAGGACGTGGGCGACACCACGTTCCTGCTGGAACAGCAGATCGACAAGTTCCGCTTCCGCGAGGAGAACGAGAGGACGATCGCCAACGGCGGCAAGCCGGCCACTGGCCGTCCGCTGCTGCTGGGCATCACCAAGGCCTCGCTCTCGACCGACTCGTTCATCTCGGCGGCGTCGTTCCAGGAGACCACCCGCGTGCTGACCGAGGCCTCGATCCAGGGCGCGGTCGATCATCTGCGCGGCCTCAAGGAGAACGTCATCGTGGGCCGTCTCATTCCCGCGGGCACCGGCATGGAGTATTACCGCAACGTCCGGCTCTCGCAGGAAATGGAGGCCGCCGCTGCCAAGGTGCAGGAGGAGGTCACGGCCGCGTACGAAGAAGCTGAGCGCGCGCTGGAACTGCTCCGCCACGAAGGCGAAAACGAAGCCGAGGAACTGGCGGCCGAATAGTCCGCTGGCGGCAACACACTCGTAACAAGGGGGCGATGATTCCAGTCGCCCCCCTTTTGCTAGGGTGTGTAAACTTCCCTCGACAAGTTTTTCCTCTATGTCGCGCTTTTTCACACATCTGCGGATCGCGCTCTGGCGGGCCTTTGAGCACGACGCGTTCGCCGTGGCCAAGGCCGCGGCGTTCTCCGCGATATTCACCATCTTCCCCGCAGTGCTGGTGCTGGCCGACCTGCTCACCGCTTCCCGCACCACCGCGTCTCTGGCCCGCGAGATCGGTCACGCTGTCGGACGAATTCTGCCCGAAGGCACCAGCGTTGCCGTTTTGCAGTACTTCAGCGGCAAGCCGGTCAATGTCAAGTTCCTGATCACCACCACCCTGATTACCTTGTGGACCGGCTCCGGCGTCATGATTTCCTGGATGGAAGGCTTCCGCAACGCCTACCAGATGCCCAAGATCTGGGGGCTGGTGAAGGAACGCATGGTGTCGTTCTTGCTGGTGATTCTGGCCGGCGTTCCGCTGGTGTTCGCTTCCTTTCTGCTGGTCTTCGGCAATCAGATCGAGACCGCGATCATGGACCGCGTGGGCCACGAACTTGGCCCGTACATCCTGGGACTGTGGACGGCGCTGCGCTGGATCATTGCCGCGCTCACCAGCATTGCCGTCATCGCCCTCATCTACCATCACGGCGTGCCGCGGACGCAGCCCTGGCATCGCGTGATTCCCGGCGCGGTGCTGGCGACCTTGTTGTGGTTCGTTTCCACCGTTATGTTCGGCTTCTACCTGCGGCGCTTCGGCAACTACGACGTCATCTACGGCTCCGTCGCTACCGCCATAGCGCTCTTGGTGTGGTTGTACCTGGTCTCGATGGTGGTGCTGATCGGGGCCGAGTTCAACGCCATCCGCTATCCGCGCTTCCTGTTTGGAGCGCACTCCGAGATCGGCGCTGAGGCCCGGCGAACGCCGACGCCGCAATAATCATGGACTTCAACCAGGAGCTTCCGAGTCCGAAGAACCCGCCGCGCGCTCGCTCAACGGCCCGACGGCGGGCCAAGATCGTCTGCACGATTGGCCCGGCCAGCGACTCGGAAGAGATGATCCGCGACCTGATGTTGCGCGGCATGGATGTGGCACGCCTGAATTTCTCCCATGGCACTCACGAAGGGCATGCTGTGGTGATCCAGCGGCTGCGCAAAGTGGCGGCTGATCTCGGCCGCACCATCTGCATCTTGCAGGACTTGCAAGGCCCCAAGATCCGTACTGGACGGCTCGCGGATCGCTTGCCGATCGCGCTCGCCAAAGGACAGACGCTGACCATAACCTCGCGCGACGTGATGGGCACGGCAGAGCTGATTGCCACGACATACCAGGACTTGGCAAGGGACGTGAGGCCCGGCGAGCGCATTCTGCTTTCCGATGGACGCATCGAGCTGGTCGTTCGCGACGTCCGCGGCAACGACGTAATTTGCCAGGTAGTGAATGGCGGCATGCTGGGAGAACATCAGGGCATCAATCTGCCGGGCACGAACATCAGCATTCCGTCGCTTACCGGGAAAGATGAGAAGGACTTGGAATTCGGGCTGGAGCAAAATGTCGACGTCATAGCCATCTCGTTCGTCCGCACTGCCGAGGACGTTCTGCGCACCAAGCGCGCGATTGAGTCGCGCGAGCGCAGAGTACCCGTCGTGGCAAAGCTGGAAAAGCCGCAGGCCATCGATAACCTGGACGCCATCCTGGAGGTCGCCAACGGAGTGATGGTGGCCCGTGGCGATCTAGGGGTCGAACTGCCTCCGGAGAAGGTCCCGCTCATCCAAAAGCAGGTCATTCGCCGCGCCCTCGACTTTCGCCGGCCGGTCATCACCGCCACCCAAATGCTGGAGTCGATGACCGAAAACCCGCGCCCGACGCGGGCTGAGGCCAGTGATGTCGCCAATGCTATCTTCGATGGTACCGACGCGGTCATGCTCTCCGGCGAAAGCGCCGTCGGCAAGTATCCCCGCGAAACGGTCGAGATGATGGCCCGCATCGTCACCGAGGCAGAGGCCCATCCATTTCACCCGCTCATGCCCGGGCATCGCGAGGCCCGGCACTTGTCCATCGCGGAGACCATCTGCGAGTCGATGGCCCACGCCGCGCGCGACCTTAACATGCGCGCTATCGCCGTCTTCACCGAGACTGCCGACACTGCACGCATGCTATCCAAGTACCGGCCGGTCGCGGGGATTTATGCCTTTACCCAGTTCGAGATGGTATGTAACCGCATGAACGTGCTGTGGGGCGTGAGCCCGTTGCGCTGTCCCGCGAACCTGTCGGCGGCTGAGATGGCTGAATTCGCGGAAGGCGAGTTGCTGCGTATCGGAGCACTCTCTGCTGGCGACGTCTTCGGTTTGGTTGCCGGTACAACGAACTCCTCCGGCGCTACCAATTTCATGCGGCTCATTACTGCCAGAGGGGCGTGAGGAGATGCCGTCGTGCTCCAAGCTCATACCAGGCCGGTTTCAGCGATAAGATCATGTGCGGGTGGAGCAGGTTTTCAGCCCCTGCATTAAGAGCGCCAGGGGCGACCGGCTTTAGCCGCTGAGGTAACAAAGCTTTTGCGTGGGTGGTTCATTTCAAATGCACCACCGAAAGGCGAAAATTCATGGCTGACGAAATCCTGTCGGTGGCGGTTCTGGAAGCGCTGCCCGGCAAGGAAACCGAGCTGCTCGCAACCTTGCGCGAGCTCTACACGATGATGAACGCGAAGGGCTATTGTCGCGATGCTCTGCATCGCGACTCGGCGTGCCCCGGCCGCTTTGTCCTCCTGCGCTATTGGACCTCGCCCGAGATGCGCGCCGAAGCCCAGGCCGATCCCGAAGTCCATCGCTACTGGCAGCGCCTTCCCGAATTGTGCACCATCCCCATCGTCTACGAAAGCCTGGAAAGCGTCTTCGAGAGCCAGTAGCGTTCGTCGTAGGATTTCGCTGTTCGCCGTTCGCTCTTCGCTTTTCGCCAGGTAGCTGTCAGCCGTCAGCTTTCAGGTTGAACTGCTGTCCCGGCCGCTATCCACTATCCCCTAACCACTCCCCACTCCCCACTAACGCCTACTCTGTCATCCCGACCAAGGACTCCAGTCTCCGGCACGGGAATGGTCAGCAACGATGTCGCAGCAGCTGTATCTCGCGTCGGTTGCCAAGTGCATCGAAAGGTCGCGTGCCCGGCTGCGCCGCC
>Ga0265325_10002394_pt1 | contig 12676 bp, 12 predicted proteins | sample 41420metaG_FD_202090 | JGI IMG/M metagenome (GOLD analysis project Ga0265325, IMG submission 202090) | Rhizosphere microbial communities from Carex aquatilis grown in University of Washington, Seatle, WA, United States - 4-14-20 metaG | ecosystem: Host-associated > Plants > Roots > Rhizosphere...
GAATCATCTTCCGATTTTAAAGGAGGCCGCGGAACCGGGGCTGATTGTATCCCGGGAAAACCTCGGCGACAGTGCGGCCGCTCAGGTGCTTCGTCACACATTCGCCCAGTACATCGCGGAAGTCGGTAGTAAGAGCAAGATCGCGACCTTCATACAGCCGTTCGCTGGCGAGACCAGGCCAGTCGCCGTAAACCTTGCCGCCGTGAATGTCGCCTCCCATGGCAAACATCACGTTGGCGTGCCCATGATCGGTACCGCGGTCGCCATTCTCGCGCGCGGTGCGGCCGAATTCAGACATGGTGACAACCACAATATCCGCCATTTGATCGCCCATGTCCTGGTAAAACGCCGCGAGAGCCTGACCGAATTCCGCGAGTCTGTTAGCCAGTTGGCCTTCGGTCGGCTTTGCACCAACTTCATTCACGTGCGTGTCCCATCCGCCGACATCGGCAAAGGCGACCTCCACTCCGACGTTCGCTTTAATCAGACGGGCCACCTGCAGCATGGCCTGCCCGAACTGCCCACCCGGATATCTTGCGCCGCCGGCAGGCACGTATTTCTGTTTCTGCACGCTCTGCATCAGCTTTACGGCTTCAAAGGTCTCTTGCGCTGTGCCGTGCAGAACCGTGTCCACACTGTTCCCGTACATTGCTTCAAAGGTTTGTTCCGAGCCGGCGTCGCGAATCTGAAAGTCGCCGATATTGCCCATGGATACGGCTTCGTTGGGACCACGCAACGCCCGCGCGAGGCCAGATCCGATGCTGACCGCGCGAACAGGCGAAGGACGCTGTTCGGGGGCAAGCGTGCGATTCAGCCAGCCATCCGCGGTTGCTTTCACACCGGGAGTGCCGGACTCCATATAATCCTGCGCGTCGAAGTGCGAGCGCGTGGGATCCGGCGAGCCGACCGCCTCCACAATGGCCAATTGGCCTGCTTGAAACACGGGCATTAAGGGCGCCAACGAGGGATGCAGCCCGAAATAACCATCCAGATCGAGAGCAGCGGCTGCTGTGCCGTCCGGTCTGGGGATCGCGATCGTCGGACGCAGCGCGTAGTAATTAGGATCGCCGAAGGGCACCACCACATTTAAGCCATCAGCCGCACCCCGCTGAAAAACGGCCACGAGAATCTTCTTTCTGCTGGGAGTCGAGCTTTCGCGAGCATAGGCCGCGCGGGAAAGCCAGGCCGGCGCCAACCCCAGGCCAAACATGGCAATACTCGAGTTTTTCAGAAACGCTCGACGCGTGTGCATTGCAATTCCCTCATCGACGCTGAAAATCCGGCGAGCCCATCACCAAACCTGCGATCACTTCCGGCCGCTGTGTTTTCTCAATTGCGGCCCTTGTCTGCTCCGTTGCATCGGCAAACAGCAGCCCGCGCGCAATTGTCTGCGCATCGCCTGCCGCGACCGGTTCCAGATGAACTCCGGGGACCTTATTCGCAGCCAGCGCGAGCGCGAAGTTCATGCGGCCCAGCAACGCCGACGAATTCACCCACTCCGCGTTCACATTGGAATATCCAGTGGGTTCCAGCTTGCGATAGATCGGCTCGCCCAGCTTCGCGATCTGATTCGACAGCGTGAACGCGTCCTCAACATCGGCGTTGGTTGCCCGAATCGCGCTGGCCACCATCTCAAACGGTGTCTTCACTTTGGCGTGGAATGCTCCCACAGACCAGAATTCCGCGGAGTCCAGCATGGCTTTCATCACTTCGCGGAGATCGCCACCGCTTTTCAGAAATATCTTCGTCATGCGATCTACCAGCGAAGCCGGCGGATTATCCGCAACGAACTTCTGCGCAAGCTCCAGGGAGATGTGGTGCGCAGTGGCCGGACTGGTGGACACAATATCCAGGACCTTCTCACCATCATCCATGCCGCCACCGGCCGGTATGGTCACGCCGAGCACCACTTTGGCTCCCTTATCGTGCCACCGGTCGTTGTAGAAGAAACCTCCGCCCTGCCTCGGCGCACGAATGCTCCAGCCGGTGAAACAGCGGGCTACTTCGGTCACGTCCCTCTGTGTGTAGCCGCCGTCGACACCCATCGTGTGCAACTCCAGAAGTTCACGACCATAGTTCTCGTTGAGACCAGTATTCTTCTTCCCAGCCTGCCCAGGCCCCCGCGATTGCCAATTGTCCAAATAGAAAAGCATGGCTGGACTTTTCGCCGTCGCTTCCAGCAGGTCGCGGAATTTACCCAGCACGTGCGGCTCGATTGCATGAGCTTCGTAATCGGTGATCTCGTAGCGATCGATACCCTTGTCCATGAACACGTTGAAGTGGTTAAACCAGAAATCGTCGAGAATCTCGGCGAGCTGACGATTGCTGTAGATGGCCCGATACAACTTCGCCGCAGTCAGATCGGCCGCAACGGCCTGTGGCGGAGCATTCATAAGAAGAAGCGTACGGCGTACTTCAGGCGGAGCCGCAGCAATCAGCGGGCCCCGCAACTTCGGCGGCAGCGCATCGGAGAGCTCCACCAGTTTCTCGGGGCTCAGCGCCGCAATAACGGCTCTCTTCTCCTCGGGAGTTCCGCTCCGCAGAGTGTCGATCTGCTCGGGTTCCAGAATGTCCTGCAGCCGCCCGGCGAGGGCTTCCTGATCGTTGTCGGCAGCAGCCATCTGCCGCTTCTCCTGGCGGGCCATCATATTGCGTACGGCGGCACGCGCTACCGGATCGTCCGGAAGGGGGGCCTTGCCATCGGCAATCTGGCGAACTCGCTGCGGTGACGGATAATGCTCCATTAGCTCCGCGGTGTCCATGCGAAGAGAATCCAGCGGCGCCAGCCTTTCCGCCAACTGCGTGCTCTCTGGGATACGCTCCGGGTGCAGTTGATCGTCAATCCACTTCTTCAGGCCCAGGCGCTCCAGCTCAGCCACGTCACCGGGTCGAGGTCCATAGGTGAGCCGATCGAGTGCGTGCAGAATCTGTTCGTCTCTTGGGAGCTTCTGGCGAAAGGCGTTGCCGTTCGAAGTGGCGGCCACCAACGCGGCGACTGCGATGGACGCGGCAAGCACCTGGAACTTCATGTATATATAACGCGCGGCGGGGTGGTGAAGTTGTGGTCCTAAGGTTTTTCTGACTACTCTCCGATAATTTTTACCAGGGCGCGTTTGCGGCGGCGGCCATCGAATTCACCATAGAAGATCTGTTCCCAGGGGCCAAAATCGAGTTTGCCCCCGGAAATCGCAACCACCACTTCGCGGCCCATAATCTGGCGCTTCATGTGAGCGTCGGCATTGTCTTCGCCCGTGCGGTTGTGCATGTATTTCGAGACCGGCTCGTGAGGCGCCAGTTGTTCCAGCCAGCGATCGTAGTCCTGATGCAGGCCTGATTCGTCGTCATTGATAAAAACTGACGCAGTAATGTGCATGGCGTTCACCAGCACCAGCCCTTCGCGAATTCCACTGTCGCGCAGGCATTCTTCCACCTGCGGTGTAATGTTGACGAATCCCCGTCGCGACGGCACCTCGAACCACAATTCTCTTCGGAAACTCTTCATGGAAGCGTCCCACGCTGAACTCGAACCACATCGACGTCGGAGATGGCGATCATTCCGCTGTTCACCATGCTCTCGATGGCCGGCGTTAGCTCGGCAATCTTCTCAGCGGAATCCACAACCATAATCACCACCGGCCGGTGTATGCCTCCTGTTTCGCCATAACCCTCCACTCCGCGAAACACAGTGGCCCCGGCGATGTGCAGTTCGCGGCACTTCTGAACGATTGCCTCGTGCAGGGGCGCTCCTTCACATCGGTCCGATTCGGAAAAGTGAACGCGCAGAATCTTAGCCGGGTTGTTTAGCAGCATTGGCATCCTCCGGGACCAGCCCACTGCGCACCAGGCGCGTCATCTCGACATCGGATATCGCGATTAGCCCGTCTTCGAGCATCTCCTCCACCGCCGCGGCCGCTTCCATAATCTTCGCCGGGCTGTCCACCACCGAAATCATGATCGGTAAATCGCGCGAGAGATGCAGGAAGCTCGCTTTGTGGGTGTGACCCTTGGCGCCATAGCCGAGAATTCCGCGATAAACCGTCGCACCCGATATATCCATCATCCGCAGCCGCTTTACGATCGCCTCATGTAGTGGTTCTTCTTTCCATCGATCTGCCTCGCCAAAGAACACACGCATCATCTTCGCTGGCCCGCTTCGACGTTCGTGCGTTTGCTTCGAGTCCGATTTCTTCTCCTTCTTTACCGCCTTAATGACGTTGGTATCCTGGACTTCAATAAGACCATCGGTCACCATCTCATACAACGTAGGCAGCAACTCTTCCACTTTCTCAGCGCTCTCCACGAACTCGATGAGAATCGGAAGATGTTCCGAAAGCACCTCAACTCTCCGCGTGTGCAGAATACGGTGACTTCCGAAGCCTGCCAGTCCTCGGAATGCCGTCGCACCGGCCACGCCTTTATGCATCAGGAAGGTGAGAATGGATTCGTGCAGCGTTTCGAAATGATGCTGTGTGTCTTCGTTGAGATAGACTGTTACTTTTTTTGCGGGGCCTTTGGATAACATGGCTGTTCACATCCTGAGTGAATGATACAGCGGCGGGCTCGCGCGTGTTTCTTAGGAGCGGTTCACACAGGGGGTAGCCGTCTGTTGCGGTCCGCCTGATCGCCTTCCACGCGCTCCTTCGCCAGGTACCCAAAGCAAACCGTACACAAAAACAGCGTGAGCACTTCGCTGTCCCCCAGGTTATACTCCACGCAGCCCACCACCAGCAGTCCGATAATCACTGCGACCGCCGCGTGCAGCACAAACCGGGCATCGCCCGTTGGCCGCTTCCGCCACAGCGTCGACGCGAAGTCCCACAACGCTCTCCCAATGAGCCACATCATCGCCAGCATCGTAGGAATCCCGCGCTCGGCGGCGTAGTGAATATATATATTATGCAGATGCCCGTAGTATCCATCGGGCAGAGGCCGTTTGATATCGCGCGGCACATACTGATCCACATGCGGGCCCACCTGCTCCGGCCCCAGCCCGAACCACGGATGCGCACGAATCATCTCCAGACCCGTCCGCCACACCACAATCCGAAACTCGTTCGAGTCGCGCTCGCCATGCGGCTGGAACATAGACGCCACGCGCTCGCGCACCGGCCCGATGAACATCGCCGCCAGCAACACCACCGGCACGATCGCGATCAACCACCGCTTCCAGAACCACAGCAGATAAAGTCCGCCGGCCAGCGTTCCCAGCCAGATGCCGCGCGTAAACCCCAGCATCATCGACACCAGCAGCACGCCGCCACAAACCCAGCCCGCTACCTTCCATCGCCGCGAAGCAACCGCAAAGAAGAGGAACGCCGCGAGGAACAACAACACCACCATCTCTTCGCCGCCGAAGGTCATCCAGTGCCCCATAAATCCAGTGATGCGCCGCGCCACGTAGGATTGATAAAAATCCTGGTCCGTGTCGATGGCATCCTGAACCTTCTCCGCAAACTGGACGAAACTGTATAAAGCCGATCCGGCAGCCACCGCAGTCCAGGCGATCACCGTCCAGCGAATCTCCGACAGTTTGCGATATGTACTGAACACCAGCAGCAGAATCACCCACACATAAAACTTGCGAATTTGCGGCAATCCCTTACGCATGTCGCCGGAAAGCGTCCAGGAGATCATCGTGCCTGTCATGAACACAACCATGGGCACCCACACGGGAGGAAGCCGCAGCTTCGAGCGCGAGGCAAGCAACAGGAGGAGTGCGGCTCCCATCAGGATTTGGGAAACAGCAATTGAAAACAGTATGGAAACGCACGACGCAAAAGTGACGAAGAACGCCGCGCGTTCAAGTTCCGGCCGGCCAACACGCATGGGATCAGAAACGAGTATGACACTCGCGGTAAGCTGTCGTGTAGTGGACATTTACCTGCTTCGTCATGCCATCGCCGAAGAAGGACCTCCGGCAAAGGATGCCGACCGCGCCATCACCGGCGAAGGTCGGCGCAAACTGCGAGCCGTCCTGGAAACGGCGTACAACAACGCGGCTGTCAGCCCCGCCCTCATCGTTACGAGCCCATATCGGCGCGCCGTACAGACCGCCGAACTCGCTGCCGAGGTCTTTGAATATCACGGCGACATTCTGCGAACAAAGACGCTACTGCCAGGCGCTCAGCCGCGCGATGTCTGGGAAGAAATTCGCTTGCACAAGGATGTGGAATCGATTCTTCTTAGCGGCCACGATCCGCTGTTCACGTCGCTCACCGGCTACCTGCTCGGCTGCACGTCCCTGCAGGTGGATTTCAAGAAGGCGACGCTCGTACGCATCTTTATCGACCGTTTCATTGCCGAGCCGCGCGGCGTGCTGAAGTGGATGCTGACCGCCAAGCTCTGCCGCGAAGGCCGCTGAGGCTCGCCGCCTATTCAGCCGAATGAACGACCACGAGTTGAGTATCCACGGGCATGCCATCGCGGACGCGAGTGTGAACCAGCGCTTCGAAGCGTGCACGACCGGTTTTCTCCAGCAGGCTTCGCATTGAGTCTTCGCGGCACACGAAATCGGCAGCCGCCTCCGTGCCGAGGCCGGAAGTCCCAGCCAGAGTCAATAACCAACGGCCAGTCCTCGATCCCGGTTCCAGCGAGATCACCGCATAGTCGTCCATCCTGGATGGCCCCTCCGGCACCCATTGAGTAGCTTCGCCCGGAAGCGGATATAGATTCACAATGCCCACCTCACCTTTGTGCGGGCCATTCTGCATCGCCTGAAACCGGAAACCCCGCAGGCCTGTATTCCCAGGCGGCGGTCCTATAAAAATCACGTCCCCGCTCTCAATATCCGTTTGAGAAAAAAGATCCGCCGGCTTGGCGGGCACCGAACCGCCGAGGGCCGCAAAAACGCCATCGAGATCGTGAATCGCCATGGTTTCGCCGACGCCCGCATGAAAAACAATGAGCGGGCGTGAGGGATTCTGCAACAGCACGAGCCAGAAACGCTCCAGCGACGTTCCCGGGCTTGCATTCGCGCGAACCGGGCCCGCCACGGGACGCCAGACAAGAAGAACTGCCAGCACTAACGCGATTACCGTCATCCCCACGAAAGCAAACATCCAGACAGATCGCCGCCGCCCGGGTAGAGTGCGCAGCCGTTCAATAACAATTGGGGGTGCGGGAGTGCCGGCCGCCTCCTCGGTTGCTTTGACGTGAAAGCTGAGATGATAAGAGCCTTTTGGAATCTCCACCACAACCGAGTCGCCCGATCCCGCGGTACGGTAATACTCGGCAAGCTTTGCCCGCAGCCGGCCCGTTTGCACTCGGACGGTGGAGTCGAGCCGCGGGTCGAATTCGGCCGGCCGCCCGAAAACCTGTGTGGCAATGTGATATTCCCGGATCGGCGTTCCCGGGTTCTCCAGCGACTGTCGGCCGAGGTACCGCAGCAGCTTGCAGAGGGATTCAGACCCTCGGAGGACAGTACTGGCAGCTATCCTTTCAATCTGTTGAAGATTCCCTTCGTACCCTTCCAAACTAACCCCTGTAACAAACCCTTGACTGAAGAGTAACAAGGCTTGCAAAGCTTTGCAATGCTGGGTTTTAGATCAGTAACAGGGCGGAGAGACGCTGGGAAATGTAATGATGGAGAAATACGATAGAAATCGGCCGAGCATACTGTCGCGCTCAGAGACGCTTACCCACCGAATCGCGGCCTGCGCTCCGGGCTCAGAGAAGAAACCCACCCCGCCGGTGCTCAGGCGCGCATCCATCCAGGAACTGACGAGCTGGCCATTGACGGAAGTCAGAAAACGAGCGCCGCGCACGCTCACGTGGACGTGATAATCGGTGGCACGGTCCAGCGTCAGGGGCAAAGGCAACTCCAGGCGCTCGGTTTCCCGGCCGTTCAGCACGACAAAGCGCACCAGATTCGCGTTCGGCAAGGGACCTGGCCGCGTAATTAACAGCTCGGCGCCGTAGTAATTCCGAAGATCGGGCGCGCGGAACGCCCACCCCATACCCTTGCGCTGGATCTGCCCCAGAAACTCCATTTCATAGTTCGAGAGATGCGTGGAAGGCTGCCACAAACGCAGTTTACCCGGCATGACGTAGTCGCCGGATCGCGTCCACGTGCTCGCGCTCTCGGAACCGCCTACCCAGCCCGTCAGGCCCGACCCAAAGTTCTCGCGGAGCGTAGTCTGAGTGGAAGACCCTAAGCGAGTTCTAAGGCTCGAAGCGAAATCCGATTTCGGCGTACCGTGCAGCGTATAGTCCTCGGCCACTTTGAGAGCGTGCGCAGAGGATCCTCCGCTGCCCGGCAGCGCAAATAGCGCCAACACGAGAAATCCCGCCGTGAACAACGCCATGACCGTGATTACCTGTCCTGGTTGCGCACGCCGGAGATCCGGTTCCGTTTTCTTGCGGAGATGCAGCTCCTGTGCGACGGACGGCGCACCGTACATGTCCTCCATGTCGCGAAGAGCGCGGGCCGAGCGGGCGAGGTACCGCCTTTCGTGGTCTCTGGAGCAGAATCGGCTGCCGATCAGGACCCGCCATGCACTGAGCCGGTTTTCGCAATACCCGCAGTTCATGCAGAATAACCAGTTGCCTGAGTGTACCAGGCCTAGCCCGCTGTCGATACCGTACCAGGCGTGAAATGGTCCTGCCATCGGTGCTCACCAGGTTAAATCCAGGGGAAAGCACCCAAAGTTCTCCACCCTAGACCTCCAGACCGACAGAACGCATCAGCTCCAGGGCGTTGCTGCGAAGAACCACTCCATCGTGCAGCCGGTAATCGAAGACCAGGCTACCGCCAGTCAATATATCGGCGAAATGGACATTTTTCACCAGTGGGGAAAGCGTCTCGGATATTGCTGTAAGGGCCAGATCGTGCGTGGTCGCCAGGCCGATTGCACCACGTTCCACAAGCCCTCGCAGGATGGCTTCCGCGCCAATGCGCCGGTCGTGCGAGTTGGTTCCACTAAGAAGCTCATCTATAAGAAACAAAAGGGATGGTTCGCCACGGGCCAGGTCCATCATTCGCCGTAAACGTGTAATCTCGGCCATGAATCGGGAGCGGCCGTCCGCAAGAGAATCCACCACCCGAATCGACGCGGCAACAGAGAGCGGCGACAGGCACAGCCGGCGCGCACGAACCGGAGCTCCGGCCAGGGCAAGCACCGTGTTCAACCCAACCGCGCGCAGCAGCGTACTCTTCCCCGACATGTTCGATCCGCTAACAATCAAAAGGCTCGTGCCGGCACCCAGCGCGACATCGTTCCTCACGGCCGTCTGCTCGCGCATCAGAGGGTGGGCGATGCCTTCCGCCTGAAGGACAGCGGGTTCGTGGCTGAGCTCCGGAAACGGATCGTCAGGATGATCCCACGCATATCCGGCGAGCGCACAGAGAACCTCCAACTCGGCGACACTCTTCAGCCAGATCCCCACATGACGCCCGTGCTCGCGCCTCCACCGCTCGATCGCGATGGCCAGTTGCTCGCGCCACAGCAGCACCGCCGCAATCGGCAGGAAGAATTGGTTGTGCGCCCAGTCCAGCCGCGTCGCATAACGTTCCAGCCTTTCAATGTGTCGCGATGCGGGTGTCTCCATCGCTTCAAAACCGGCACGCAGCCGCTGGAGATGGGGAAGTTCGAACCGCTCCCGCTCGAATCGGCGCAGGACAGCGGCAAGGAGATCGAGCGCATGCGCCGGCTCTTCCACCGCTTCACTTACGTGGTTCACCTTCGTTCGCAGAACGAAAATGACGGCCATCTCGACAAGCACCGCCAGAAGAAACGGCCACAGTCGAAGAACGCCGGCAAGATCCAGAATCAACAGCAGCGCCGTCACGCCTGCAAGCAGCGGCAAAATCACCCTTAGAGCACCCGCGAAGAATATGTGGGGAGATTCGCCCCATGCCAATAATGCAGCGGGCCGAACGTCCCGGCGCGCTACATCGCCCACCGCAAACAAATCCTCGCGAAGCTCCAGCCTGGCGCGAAGTTCGTCCACGGAGCGCTGGCGTTGCTCGACGGTGTGGATACCGGCCGGCTCCAGTAGCCATTCCGCCAGCATCTGCTCGGCGAGCGGCGTGCGCACCTCACACAACAATTCGTAGAGCGATCCCTTACCAATGACGTCGAGGTCCTCGGCATAAACGTGATCCGTTGGCTGGAATCGCTCGCCCGATTCACCGTGCCCCTGCCAGCGGTCCTCCAGCCGGGCCAGACTGCGCTCATAGAACACGGCCGCGCGCCGCGCATCGGTGAGGCGAACAAATACAAGCTGGTGCCATAAAACCAGGGCGAGAAATAAAACTCCGGGCGGAATCAGCCACCACGGCGAGATGAGCAACTGACCCAATGCCAGCCACACCATGACGACGCCGCCGATGCCGGTACCCAGCCGGGCGTTTCCAATACGGCGGAAGCGGCGTTCCTCGTTTGTGCAGACGGCGCGGAGGTCCTGAAGTCTGCGGGTATACTCGGCATGCGGGTCCACTGCTGTCAGGCTAACAATATGGATGACTTCCCATCGGACGAGCCGGTTCGCATCCCAATTAGCGACGTCTTCGATCTGCATTCGGTACCGCCGCGCGATGTGGAAGCCGTGGTGGAAGAGTATCTGGTGGAGGCCCGCCGCATGGGACTGAAAGCGCTACGGATTATTCACGGCCGCGGCATCGGAGTGCAACGGGAGACCGTACGCGCCGTTCTCGCCCGCACGCTTTACGTCGAAAGCTTTGGCGATGCGCCCGCGGAAGCCGGGGGCTGGGGCGCAACGATTGTGAATATCAAATACGATTTCTAATACACGCGCAGCATCATGACATCGTGCCTGTCGATGTCCACCTGAAACTCAGGCCTGCTCGTGTCGACAACCTTGTGCTGCCAGATGTCACGCACCGTAGTTTTGGCATCCACGCCAAAATCTGCCCATGTCATAGTCAGTCGAACACGTGTATCCCGGCCGTTAAACCATCCGACCACCTTGCCCCCGTCGGCCAGATGCCGCGCCCAGATCTCCAGACCGTTGCGGGCGCTCATGCGGAATCCGGTACTGCCCCGCGGATCCTGGTCCACGCGGATTACCTCGCTGTTCGTGAGCGCAATCAGAGTGCCCTTTGAATAAACGCGCGGATCGCCCTCAACAAACAACGGCGCGGCCAGAATAGCCCACATGCTGATTTGCGACCGTAGCGCCGCATCGCCGGCGGCTGGATTCAATGGCCCCGGGTTGTTCCAGTGTCCAGGCCCGGCGAATTCAGCCAGGCTCGCAGTGTCGCCCGAGGTTCGCCATAAATTCGCACCAGTCTGGGCGGCCCATTTCCACACCTCGCTTTTTCCGGATTCACCGAGGCTGTAAACGATGGGCCGCTCGGTATGGCGCAGGTTCTCGCCCATCTTCAAATAGGCTTCGCGCAGGGCAGCTTCGTTCTGGTGGAATTGATCCCCCGAGCAAACCGAATACTGCAGGAAATCCATGTTCCACGCTGCGAAAGTGCGCGCGTCCTGCTCCTCATGTCCGTAACTGCCCTCGTAGCCAAGGCACGTTTTCGAGCCCGGGGACGAAGAGATGCCGATGAATAACCCGCGCGAGTGGACGTAGGCGGCAAGGTCGCGCATGTCCGGAAATCGCACATTCGGGCGAATATCGCCCTGACCCCAGCGCTCGCCCTGCCAGGCGTCATCAATGGTGATGTAGGAATAGCCGGCCTGGCGCATGCCATTGGCGTTCACGGCGTCGGCGATGGCGCGCACCGAGGGGTCGTCGATGCTTTCGCCAAAGGTGCGGCTGTTCCAGCCCATGGGCGGAGTCCGCGCCAGGCCGTTATCCCGAAAAGCACCAGCCATAACCGCGGCCACGGCGACAATCGGGAAAAGATAACAGACGTTTCTCAATCTGAAAAGACGCTTGCGGAACCCGATTCGTTCCCCTCATCGAAGAGTTGCAACTGCGGCTCTGCCGGCCATAGCGCGGGGATATCGGCAACGCCTCGCTCTCTTAAACCATACTTCGCGATGAGTTTGGCGACGCGCTCGCGAAGGCGTGCCGGATATTCGCCGCTGAGATATGCCTGCCGCTCGTAGCGATCGCGATAACGGCGCGCGAGGTGCGGGAAATGTTCTTCAAGGAAGGGAAGAAAGACCTGCTTCGAGCACGGCTTCAGAAAAAGCGGAGCGGCACTGAAAGAGGAAGCTCCTGCGCGCGCGGCGGCGCCACAGAGCGCGTCAAGGTCGGCCTCGCCGTCGTTGATCAGCGGCATAACCGGATGCGCCAGCACGGTGCAGCGAATTCCCTTCTCTGCGAGTTTCTCGACCGCCTGCAACCGAAGTGACGGCCGGGGAGCAAGTGGTTCCAGGAGGCGTGCGAGGTTCTCATCGAGAGTGGTAATGGTGAGGTTGACGTGTAGCGAATTCTCGGCGGCGACGCGCGCAAGAAGATCGAGATCGCTGACGATGAGATCGGACTTGGTGGTCATGCCGAATCGGCGTCCTCTTCCCTCCGCGATCACGTTGAGCAGGCGACGAGTAATCCGAAAGCGGCGCTCGGCTGGCTGGTAGGGGTCTGTTGCCGTGCCAATCCAGATGGACTCCGCGCGCGGAATTCGCTTCAGGTCCGCCCGGACGGCTGCGGCGTTGAAACGCTTGGCGAAAATGCGGGTTTCGAAGAGCACCGGGTCGCGCAGCTCCATGAATTCATGGGCATAGCGGGCATAACAGTAGCGGCAGCCGAACTC